>ERZ1026969.461-NODE-461-length-12308-cov-10.536032_pt1 | contig 12308 bp, 10 predicted proteins | sample MGYA00519564_ERZ1026969 | MGnify/ENA primary metagenome ERZ1026969 (study PRJEB26926, sample SAMN06164666) | human gut metagenome | biome: ENVO:00009003; feature: ENVO:2100002; material: ENVO:00002003 | host: Homo sapiens | place: USA | collected 2012 ... | reverse complement strand
CTAAATTATCATTTATCTTCTGCTTTAAAGCAATTCTCTCCGTAATTGCCTTATAACTGTTCACTATTTCAAGCTGGTTTTCAATAGGCGGAATAGGCAATTCTAGTCTGCATATATCATCCCAAGTAATCCCACCACGAACGCTCCCGTCAGTATGTAACCAACAAATTCGGTCAAATTCCGGTCTGCGAAACCACATCATCAGATAATCTTCATTCAAAATGCTGTTATCTACTACCTCAAACATAAAATACGCCGGAGAAACAATAGCAGGTTCTTCTTCATCATACAATGCAACCGGAAGTCGTTCATCACGACCAACGTGCATTGGATTACACGCAAACTTTCCTTTTGTTATCAGTTTATATTTACTCAAATCCGTACCAATGACATTTGCAACCGACGGCATAAAGAACTTGTCTATGTTAATTCCCAAAACTCTGTCTGTTATGCTTTCTCTGTTCCGAGTATCAATCAGTCGGATATGGTTTCCTAAAATATCATAATTCGATTTCATATCCCAACTCCTTAAATACAGCAAGCAAATCTGATTTGGATTTTTCCTCTTGAACAAGAAGTTCTTTGAGTTCTCCCTGCAATGACTTCATTTTTGTATCAAAGTCGATGTTTTCATCACGATTGACAAACTCAATATATCTGCTCGGCACAAGAGTAAATCCTTTTTCCTTTACTTCATCAAAAGAAGCAGAATAACAAAACTCTGGTACATTCTCATAAGTTTCCTCATAGCCTTCCTGCTGCCAGTTATGATATACACTTGTAACTTTGGCTCTATCTTCCTCTGTCAATTCAATGTACTTCTTCTCATAAGGACTGCCCATCTGTCGTAAATCCATAAAAAGTATTTCATCTTCTCGATTACGATAGCGTTTTAGCTTTCCATTCTGTTCCACAACACGAGCCTTTTTATTCTTATTGAGTACCCAAAGGGTAACGCTGATGTCTGTGGTATAGAAAAGGTTTCTCGGAAGAATAATGATTGCTTCTACCAAATGATTTTCTATAAGCTGCTGTCTGATTTTTAGCTCTGTACCATCATCAGATAATGCACCATTGGCAAGCAGGAAACCTGCTACACCGTTTTGAGAGAGTTTGGAAACAATATTCAGTATCCAACCATAGTTTGCATTACTTGTCGGCGGAACTTCATAGCCGTTCCAACGAGGGTCATCTACAAGCTCATTTTCGGCTCTCCACTGCTTCTGATTGAAAGGCGGGTTTGCCATAATGAAATCTGCTTTAAGGTCTTTGTGCTGGTCATTGGTAAATGTATTGGCTGCCATTTCTCCAAGATTTGCAGAAATACCACGGATAGCTAAGTTCATTTTTGCCAGTTTGAAAGTGGTATTTGTGTATTCCTGACCGTAAATAGACACTTTCTTTTTATTACCGCTGTGTGCTTCTACGAACTTGATGGACTGCACAAACATACCGCCCGAACCGCAACAAGGGTCATAAAGTATTCCATCGTAAGGCTCAAGCATTTCGGCAATCAGGTTTACAATACACTTTGGTGTGTAGAACTCTCCTTTACCTTTTCCTTCTGCAAGAGCGAACTTACTAAGGAAATACTCATATACACGACCTATAATGTCGTTCTCTTTATCATCTGTATTGATACGATTGATTTCATCAAGCAAAGAAGCCAACTTTGCCGTATCAATATGTAAGCGGGAGTAATAGTTATCCGGCAAAGCACCTTTCAGTGCCGGGTTGTTCTTTTCAATCGTATAAAGTGCTGTATCTATCTTCAGGGCAATATCGTCCTGCTTTGCATTTTCAATAATGTACTTCCAACGGCTTTCTTCAGGAAGATAGAATACATTTTCCTGAGTATAAAACGGCTTCATATCCGCATACTTTTCGCCGTGTGCAGCAATAATTTTATTACGGCATTCCTCAAACTTGTCACTAGCAAATTTAAGGAAGAATAAACTCAGAACAACGTGCTTATACTCCGCAGGCTCAACAGAACCTCTCAGTTTATCAGCACTTTTCCAAAGTGCTTCTTCCATTGATATTTCTTTCTTTGGTTTAGCAGCCCTTGCCATCTATAATTACCTCCGTGTTTTAATCTTCATCTAAAATAACTTCGCATATATCTCCGATGTCACAATGAAACACCTGACATATCCTCATCAATACTTCAAGAGATACTGGCTCATTCTTATTTATCTTCGTTGCAGCGTATGATGTGATTTCGGCTGCACGCATTAAATCCTGTCTTTTCATTTGATTGTCAATCATAAGTTTTTGAAGTTTGTTATAGCATATCTTCATCAGTAACACCTCTTCATCTTATAATTCTTCTTCGTTACAGTTAACCATTTAACATTATATATTATATTTTCAGGCATTTCAAGATTTCAGACAGAAATGTAACCTTTCAGACACTAAGGTGTCACTTTTTGCAAACACCTAATGCAACTCTTCTAAAGAATAATAAAAATGAGATGCCGAAGCACCTCAATTATACATTCTATTATTAACATTCAATGCAATCATTGCTATGACCTTTTCTATCGGCGGCTCTTTTCCGTCCGGTGCAACTGCTTTCCAAAAAGCTATTGCTTCCGGTTCAGCACTTTTCATTGCTTCCCGAATGGCAAACTGCATTTCCTCTTTTACTGCTTTTTCGGTTGTTCCATTTTCTTTTGCTATTTGTCTGAAAATGTCGTTCACTTCTACTTCCTCCTATGTCTATTAGTATGTGTCTATCACTGACAGTTGTTGTTATAGCATATTCTCTCTGTCGAAGTCCCGAAAAATTTGTCGATAGCAGAAATTTTTTATACTGAAAAAAAGAAAGCTCGTCGATTAGGACGAACTTCTGTGTTTTATGGAAGTATTTGCTTTGACTGCTTCACAAGTGTATCTATGACTTCATAAATTCTGTTTCTATCTTCAGGAACAAGTTTTTCAAGCTTCTCATTCAGCATTGAGTTCTTGACTGTATATCCCGTTTCCAGAACATCTGTAAGAACCATATCCGATGATACACCTAAAGCATTTACTATCTTTATGAAAGTTTCGAGTGACGGAATTTTCTCTCCACGCTCAACCATACCAATATAATTTGTTGTCAAGTCTGTTTTGCGGTCTATTTAGCTTGTTTCCTGACTACTCAGGAAAAATATTTCTACCCTCGCCCCACCTGTATTTTCAGAATTTGAAAGTTTAATACCTCCACCATATTTTTCAGCCACAGTTTTTGCAAAAAATAGTCCCATCCCATAATGGGCTTCGCCATTTCTACTTGTGTCATCCATAAAAAACTGCTCTGTGCCATGCAATAATGCTTCTTTTGTAAATCCTGATCCGCTATCCTCCACAATGAATGTCAGCCGGCCATCCTGCTCCTTTGCGTCAATATAAATGATTCCATTTTCTTTTGTATGCTCCACTGCATTCTGAATCACATTCATTACGGCTCGGAACATTGGATCATAAGCAATCGTTACCTTTTTATCACTTTGTTCCGCCTTCCAATCTATCTTCTGGTGATAGATTTCTACCAGTCCGAGTGCCTGTTCCTTTATATCTGCGAAAAAATCTTCTACCCTCACCGTTGTATAGGTAACATCACTGCAATTCCATGATTTTGTGACATCTATCAACTGTTTTACATAACTTTGTATCTGTGTTGTGCCGTTCAAAACATAAGTGATATTTTTCTTCTGTTCTGTGGTCAGTTCAGTCTCTGAAAGTAGTTCTGCATTTCCCCGTACAATCGTAAGAGGTGTTTTAATATCATGCGCCAAAGCAGACATCTGCTGTTTCTTTTCCTGCTCTGTTTTCCACTGCTTTTCTAAAGATTCTCGCAATGCATCTCGCATATCATCGATTGCCGATAAACAGTCATCAAACTCTTTGATACCGGAACAGGATGTCTCATATTCCAGATTTTGATCCTTTATTTGTCCGATTGCGTCTAATACAGGCTGCATCTGCTTTTTGATTCTTTTTCCAAAACGTATGGACGGAATGATGATAATCGCTACCGCTCCAATCACAGACATAATAATCATCACATTCTGTGGTCCTATAAAATGCTCCCTCAAAAAAGCTGAATGATATTGAGGTGTCAGGCGATATTGCAATACAACATATTCATTTTCCCTTACAATTACTTTATAAAAATATTTCCCGGATGCGTTTCCGTACTTTGCAACATTCCATGCTATCTGTTCGTATTGTTCTGACAGATCTCCACCTATTTTCTCTCCATTCTCTGAAAAGATTACATAATCACAAAGTGCGGGAATCATCTCAGCAGTCACTTTATCTGCACGTAGAATCGTATCATATGCTTCATTAATCTTTTGCTCTGCATAATTTGCCGGATAAATACAGCCCACACTAATCAAAAGGTACAGCAGCAGATAAGCAACAATCACCAAACCAACTAATGATCCAAGCATGACCAGTACATATCTCATAAAAATCCTGCTGAGTGCATTGCTTCTCTTTACTCTTCCCATTTATATCCAATCCCCCAGACTGTTTTTATCGGTGTATAATCATAATCCGCAAATTTTGCTCTTATATTTTTGATATGCGTGATTATAGTACTGTCATTACTCTCATTGTCAAAGCCAAAGACCGCTTCCAATATCTGTTCCTTCGAGAAAACCTGTCCTCTGTTTTTAGCCAGAAATTCACAGATTTCGTACTCCGCTTTCGTAAGAGGAAGTTCCTTATCATCAACCAATAGTTTCTTTTGAGATATTTGAATACAGACCCTCCCCAAAACCATCCGGACAGAATGTTCCCTGTGCTCTCTTCTAAGATGTGCATTGATCCTTGCCCGAAGTTCCATCACTCCAAATGGCTTTGAAATATAATCATCTGCTCCTAAAGAAAGTCCGTTTACCAGACTGTTTTCCTCCGTTTTTGCCGTAAGAAACAAAATCGGACAATCCACAAGTGCCCTGATTCTTTTGCATAATTCGAAGCCATCAATTCCAGGCATCATAATGTCCAGTAAAATCAGGTCATAACGATGTAATTCTTCCATATTAAGTTTCAGCGGATTACTTACTTTGGTAACCAGATGTCCATCCTTATTCAAAATGCTTTCTATCATTTCCAGAATTGCCGGTTCATCATCAACTGCCAGTATTTTTGCCATAGTTTCCCTCGATTCTATTCCGATATTCTGTTTCCTTCCCAGTGGTTTACCCACCAAAAATAGTATACCATACTAATCCCTGTAAATATTAAGCAACCTGGTATGAATGACAACCATTCACCTACACTAGTTTCTCCCAATACAGATTGCAGATAAGTATATGGTACTCTACCCGTCCAGCAGACAAATACATATTTCCACACATAATCTCCAAGTCCGGTAAGCATCAATGCACTAATTAGTCCTGATATAATCCCTGCTCCAATGGATACCCCTTTTCCAAACTGAAAAGCCAGAATCAGCTGCCACAGATAAAGTGGAACACTGCTTCCCCACAGCAGCAATGCTGCAAATATACATCCTTTCATGATTTCGATATCGCTTGATGCGATTCTTCCAAATCCAATTCCGAATATGATTGCTGTCAATAGGATAGAGCACAGACACAAAACCAGTAGCATCAACAGTTTCGATAAAAATGCTGCAGGTTTATCCGGTAAAGACAACAGATTTTGAAAATCACCTGCATTTTGTTCCTGTTCCATCACACTTGCTGTAAAAATTCCAATAAGTACCGGAAGTCCTGCTCCTATTGCCTGATAAAATGCAATCACTTTCATATTTTCATTCCATGGTGAAAAAAAGTAATATATTAAAAATATAACGCTGGTTATAATCGGAATCAGTAAGTGTGCCAGAATCACAGATGTTCCTTTCATCTTTCGCAAGTCTGCATTAAGAGATCTTCCAATCATCTTATTTCACCTCTCTTCTCTCAAACCATTTCAAAAACAGAACCGTTACAAAAACAAACCAGATGATTGAGAGACACATTCCCGGAACAATGACTCCCGTATCCAAAAGAGGATTGCCTGCTTCTGCGGCAAGTCCATTTGGTAAAACATGAAGCAACGGGCACATCATTCGCATAGGGATTGCAGAAACAAGTACATACCAGATTCTGGTTTGTGATATTACCACACCGCTGACGGTAATAAATAGGCAGACGAACAGGTTTACAATCATTCCAAATCGTTCACTTAAAAATAAAGCTACCGGAATCTCCCATAACTCAGAAACCGTCAGAAACAATACTGCAATCAACGCTCCTTTCACTGGAACATGTGTCGTTAGAAGAAAGCCTCCAAGCGTTGCTCCTGCAAACACAATCACATTAGAAAACAAAATCATGTACCCAATATAAATAATTTTCCCCAGCAACAATTTTCTTCTGTCTGTGGGAATAGTCATTAAATGATAGTATTTTATCTTTTTCTCCTGCGCCACAGAAAGATAACAAAATAGAGCAATCATCCCCGGCAGCAAAAGTGTATACCACCAGTTCCAAACACTTTCTGCATAAGCATTTGTCATCCCAAGAGTAAATATAAATGCCATGACAAATGTAAGAAGAGGAAATCCCCAGATAAACTTTTTTCGCATGGTTCTTTTGGCTTTTTGATGTTCTGCTTTTATAATATTAACCATGGATTTCACCTGCTTTCTGGTTTTTTCTTACCACATTCATAAACAAATCTTCAAGATTATCTCCCTGCTTTAATGCTCCTTCGTATCCTAAGATTCCACCTGAAATAATCCCGACTTTATCTGCAAGTAACTGTACCTCTGAGAGAATATGACTGGAGAGAATTACAGTGATTCCCTGTTCCGGAAAAGACCGGATCAGCTCTCGTAATTCCTCGATGCCTATTGGATCTAATCCATTCGTAGGTTCATCCAATATCAAAAGTTCCGGTTCTCCAAGCAATGCCATTGCAATGCCTAGTCTTTGCTTCATCCCCAAAGAAAACTGTCCTGCTTTCTTCTTTCCGGTGTTTGTAAGTGATACAATCTGCAAGACCTCATCAATTCTGTTTTCATCTGTACCAAGCAATAATTGTCTTACCTTCAAATTCTCTCTGGCGGAAAGATTTTCATAAATAGGCGGATTTTCAATTAACGCTCCTATTTTTGATAAATCTTTCCTATCCAAAAGTTTTCCATCAAAGTAAATCTTTCCTGCAGTTGGTTTCATCATACCGGTCATCATTTTCAATGTGGTAGATTTACCAGCGCCATTCGGTCCAAGCAGTCCATAAATCTGTCCCTTTTCGATATTAAGTGAAACATTATTTACCGCTTTCTGTTTTCTAAAATATTTACATAGATTTTGTGTCTGTAACATCATTTCCATCTTTACTATCCTTCCTTCTATATTTCATTTCTTACTGAAATATAACCTAACAGAAAAAAATAAAGATTTGATGAAGATTTATTCCCGTATGGAATAAACCATCAATTTATCTTTTCTTATATGTCACCACAACTCCAACCACCTAACCTTTTTCAGTCTCTTCCGCAATCGGAATTATGACGCTAATGCACCTCCGAATAGGTAGATGTAATTATTAACACTACTTATTCTGGAGGTTTTATTATGTATAAAGATATTTTTGAATCCATCCGCAATGAAGCGGAAAAACGTAACCTGCGTGAAAGAACTATTCAACTGTATTGCTCTGATGTCAGTTACTTCCTTCGTTGGATTGGAAAAAATGTTTCTGATCTTACACTTGAAGATGCGGAAAGTTTTCTTACTGCCAAACGTCTGGAAGGAAGGTCTCCTGAAACTCACAATCACTATCGGTCTGCAATAAAGTTCTTATATAAAAAGGTGCTGAAGACTGTCTGGGATGATGACACTGTTCCAGCTATGAAAAGAGAGCGCAATCTTCCTGCTGTTCTGTCCCGCGATGAAATAAATGCAATCATTGACGCCACTCCGAATCTGAAGCATAAAGCGATTATTGCAACTATGTATTCTTCCGGATTACGTGTATCGGAGGTCGTTCATCTCCATTATGATGACATTTCCCGTACCAACATGACAATTCATGTTCGTGAAACCAAAGGCAGAATTGACAGGTATACGATTCTGTCTCAAAAAAATTTAGACCTTCTCACTGAGTATTGGTACAAATGTGGTCGCCCTAAAGATATCCTTTTCCCAAGTTCCTGGACCGGTGGATATCTTGATATAACCGGTGTTAACCAGTTCTTTAAGAAAAGTGCTAAACTCGCCGGCATTACCCGTCATGTTTCCTCTCATGCGTGCCGTCATAGTTTTGCCAGCCACTTATTCGAAAGTGGCACAGATATAAAATATATCCAGTCACTTCTGGGACATGTTGATCCTCGCTCTACAGATGTTTACCTTCATGTGAGCAACAAGACACTTCTTGGTATCCGCAGCCCGTTCGACAACCCGGAAAGTGGTGAATCATGAGTAAGGATTGTACGATTCAGGATGTTTTTCATCGTTTTTATCCATCTTTTGAATCCACACATAGTATTTCTCCCGCTCAGCGAAAGGCCGCTTATCACATCATGAATTGCAAAACCGGTGCCTTTGGTGTGAATGTAAGTGTATGCGAGGACTGCGGCTGCATATCAGTCCACTATAACTCCTGCCGTGACAGGTGCTGTCCTATGTGTCAGGAGTTTCCAAAAGAAAAATGGGTAGATGCACGGCGGGAGGATATCTTAGATGCTCCTTATTTCCATGTGATTTTTACAGTTCCGGAAGAACTCAATCCCATTATCTACAGCAACCAGAAATTCTTATACACTGCTCTTTATCATGCGGCTTCAGATACTCTCAGTGAACTTGCTGCTGACAGTAAATATCTTGGGACTGATATCGGCTATATCTGTATCCTCCATACATGGGGAAGTACCATGAACTTTCATCCCCATATCCATGCGATTGTTCTTGGTGGAGGGCTGGATGTGAAAAATCATTGGAAAGACAATGGGAAAGATTTTTTCCTTCCGATTAAGGTAATCTCAAAAACATTTCGTGGAAAATACATGGCTGAACTTAAGCAGCTCTGGGAAAATGACAGGCTTGAATTTCATGGATCGGCTGCACCTTACAAAAATCACTATACTTTCAAGGAATTGTTAAATACCTGCTATGCAAAGGAATGGATTCCTTATTGCAAGAAACCATTTGACGGTGCCGAATCTGTCATCAGATACCTTGGAAAATACACCCACCGGATTGCTATCAGCAACTACCGTATCAAAGACATGACAGAATCTACAGTTACATTTTCTGCTAAAGATTACAAAAACCAAGGGCTTTGGAAAGAGATCACCATATCCGGCGAGGAATTTATCCGTCGATTTTTAATGCATGTTCCTCCAAAACGTTTTGTACGTATCAGGCACTATGGTCTTCTTTCATCCAGAAATAAGAAGAAAAAGATTACCCTATGCAGAAACATCCTTGGTTGCAAAAAATATATTTCCAAGCTGAAAGATATGGATGCACCTGCCATTATCCGTCTTCTTTATAATAAAGATATATGCAAGTGCTCTTCCTGTGGTGGTAAGATTATTCCTCTGCCTACAGAACAACATTTTATAAAACCAAAACCACATATGCTCTGTTAACGTATCATAACTGTATATTTTTTTAGCTTCCTTAGGGAGGCTTATTTCTGGTGTCATAATACAGGACTGAATTATAAATTCTATGTGTTTCTATGTGTACATGCTATCCTATTATAAATAGAGTGTCAGAATTAAAAGTCCATATAGAGTTGACGCGCTTTGTTCAACCAGAAAAAATCGAAATTGATGCAAACGAAAGGGCAGTTAATGAAAAGTCTCAATACTGCTTTTTCGTTTGCACCACCTTCGATTCTTTCCTTAACGATTTGTCAGATTCTAAAAAAACTGTTTTCCGTAATTGTATCATAATCCTGAAAAGAAATTAAATTTTCTTTTCCAATCCTTTTACTATCTTATCAAAATCAGATTCAATTGGCTGTGTCTTGTTAAAAATATCATATTCCTGATATGCTTTCTCCACTGCCTGCTTATGAGAAATACATCCATTATCTTTCAAAATATCGTATCTGCGGAACGCAAGAAATTCGTTCACACTTTTTGAAAATTCCTCCATAGTAAAGACGTTTTCACGTTCAATCAAATCCTCTATGTAATCAAAATATCCTGTAACAGCACGTTCCAACTGACGAATCTGTTTTTCATCCAAATAGTTTTTGGCAATCGGGGTATCAGATTTGAGAATACGACCATCTGGAGCATTTTTCCATGTGGTCAAGCCCATATTTTCCTTGGTGTGGTCAGCTTGATTATAGACGATTTCAGCCGCTGTTTTACCGGTAATAGCATAATGAAATTTGTTCTGTATGGTTGCATAAAAATGATATGCAGTATCAGAATCTCTATTGTAATCAATGCTGCACTCTGCAAAGATATCGGTTATCTGTTGCCATATTCTACGTTCGCTGGCACGGATGGAGCGTACTCTTTCCAGCAATTCACGGAAATAGTCTTTTCCAAATGCTGTTTTACCCTGTTTCAGGCGTTCATCATCCATAGCAAAGCCCTTTATCATATATTCCTTCAAAATACCGGTTGCCCATATACGGAACCTGGTTGCCTGAATAGAGTTTACTCTGTAACCTACAGAAATAATGGCATCCAAATTATAATAATTGGTAGGAATAGTCTGCGTTTTATCCTGCATTGCTCCGTGCTGAGTGGTTGTTGCAATTTTTGCAACAACCACTTCCTCATCAAGCTCACCGGTTTCAAAAATCTTTGCTAAATGGCGGCTGATGCCCGACTTGTCAATACCAAACAATTCAGCCATGGCTTTTTGTGTCAGCCATATCGTTTCATCTTTTATCAAGGCACTGACTGTTACGTTATCATCTTCGGTTCTGTACAGCACCATTTCCAGTTGTTTTGTAATATCTGTATTCATAATCAGCCTTCTTTCTTAAGAGTCAAGAATATTTACATTGTAGCAAACGTATGTTTGCACGTCAAGAAGGCGGTGGAATTTTTATGGAGCAGACAAAAACTTTTTATTAAAAAAAGCAATGTATGATACAAAAAGTTTACAACTGACATATATACTCATTATAACAACATGGAAGATAACTATTCTGAATAGTCACCGGGGAAGAACAAAAAGGGAGGAGAACCACATATGGATAAGAGGGGTAACATATCTTCACGAAATATGAGATTATTTGCAGCAATTATGACACTCATCGAGGCACTTGTCCTCATATCACTCGCAGGCTGTGCCGGCAAAAAGGTAGATTATGGCACTGATACAGAAAAACTGACAAAAAGTGCTGTATGCAATGTAAAGGATTTTAGTACAGATGAGACCTACAGCGATGAGTTTTCCGTGCAGACAGAAATTGGAAATGTAAATATAGATATAAGTGCAAAAGTGGAACTGCCTGATTGTAAGACAATGTCAGTAGTTGAAGTGGAAAAGATACCTTATTCTGCAAAGCTCAAGGAAAAGGTATTGAAGGCATACTTTGGAGAGTCACAGATTTATTACTATGATAAGGAACATTGGACAAAAACACAGCTTCAAAATCTTATTGATTCCATAAATTCCTCAACAACACCAACTGATACATCTGGCACAGGAAACAGAGCTGAGTTTTTGAAGGAATATACGCATTATCTGGAAAATGCCGGGGATGAATGGACTATAGCTACAGAGTATGATTCATGTGATGAGTTTGTAGGGAAAAAAGGAAACACCTGGTATAACGTGAATTTTGTTGCAGATGGTGATGAAAATAAATGGCTGTCGGGAATTGGCGCAGGTCCGATTGAGGGATATACCAAAAAGACAGGAAGTAATGAATACGAGTGGAGCAATATATTTAACGATGGATATGTGCAGCAATACTTTGGACCGGATTCACTCATGGAATATGATACGGTAAATGATATCACGGATTCACAGGATACATCGGGAGAGGAAATCGCGCAGGAGGAAAATGAATCGGGTATCACAATAGAAGAAGCGGGGAATATGATAGACAGTTTTTTGAAAGAGACAGGTTTTTCATCCATCCCGCAGACTGAGAGCTCGCAGCTGAAATGGAGTGGATATAACGAAAGAGCCGATCATGTGTATCAGGAAGATGATATACATGAGTGTGTAAGTGGTTATAGATTTTACTACAATATCGGAGTTGGCAAAATATTATTTGATGATGCTTTAAATCCGATGGATTACAGCGGATACAATATGAAATATGGTGATAGTATAGAGGCTGTCTCTTATACACATCTCCGAGCC
>ERZ1026969.414-NODE-414-length-13457-cov-7.348008_pt1 | contig 13457 bp, 8 predicted proteins | sample MGYA00519564_ERZ1026969 | MGnify/ENA primary metagenome ERZ1026969 (study PRJEB26926, sample SAMN06164666) | human gut metagenome | biome: ENVO:00009003; feature: ENVO:2100002; material: ENVO:00002003 | host: Homo sapiens | place: USA | collected 2012 ... | reverse complement strand
AGATTAGCGAGTGTCTCGTGGGCTCGGAGATGTGTATAAGAGACAGGTCTTTGAGATACGGCCGCCCCTGATAAAAAATGTAAGGTCTGATGAGAAGAACCAGTGATTCACCTCAAGTCTGTGCTCCATGGTCCAATCAGCCAGTGTATCAATATCCATGCCGCTATCCCTAAGGTCAGCGAGCTTATCCATCAAAAGTCCAAAGCCAGACGATGCTGCCAGCGAATCAATCACATATATCTTTCTGTCAGGGTATTCCTCCTCGAGAGCCTCCTTTGCAAGCCTTGCCGAGTTGACTGTACCTGATATACCGGAGCTTAGTGTACAGTGAAGCACATCATATCCCTCATCCAGAAACTGTCTGAAGTACTCCATGTACTCCTCCTGATTGATCTGCGAGGTCTTTGTCATGGCACCTGCCTCCATTGCCTTGTAGAAATCCGGCAGTGGCATGGACTGTCCTAAATCATCCATATATTCTTTACCATCAAGCTCATAGTGAAAGCATGCGTACTTAATATTTCTCTCGAGCATATGCTCCCTGGTAAGATCTGCTGTTGAACAGCAGCTAATCACATAATTTGACATATTATTTTCCTTTACCTTTTGACCTTTTATCATTATATGTAGTCAGATACATATGGTATCTCATGATATAAAATATCGTCAAGCTTTGCAACAGCATCGTACGTAGTCTGTATTTTGCCCATCTGCAAAAGCTTCTCGGCACTCTTGTAGCCTAAAAGCAGTGTGGTAAACGTGCCAATAGACATGCTTAGGTGATACTGTGGATTTTTGTCGGTGAGAGCACAGTGCCCCTTCTCAAAATCAATGACAAATGTGCCATTGTTCCACGGAAGAAGGTCATCTGCTATCTCAAAGCTAAAGCAGCCGCTTGGACCATCCGGGTCACAGTTGTACTGTGAAATAAACTGCGCCACATCGATGATTCTGCCCATGGCGTATGGTCTGATCGTCTCCTTTATATCACTGTCGTCGAGTTCAAAAGCGATAGGCTCGCTGTAATAGTTGTTGCCTCTGACCTCATCTATCATGGAATCGTGGGCATGAATGTATTCCCACAGGCCAAGCTGTGCCTCACGGTTTAAGTAGATGAGCTCCTTGATGTGCATGACATCGGAGCTGATAAGATACACCATATAGCCACACGGTTCATCATCCTCGTTGTAGTAGATGGCGACCATCGTATCATCCTCATCCCAGCGGAAGTACTCCTCCCAAGCCAGATTGTTTCTGTACAGACAGCCGTGCGTCTTTGCAGCAAAGTGAGTATGAAGCTTCTTAAACTGCTCGTCATCCCACTGCACACGGCGCACATAGCCCGGCTCCTTAAGCTTTGTGGGAATCTGTCTGTCCTTTATCACATATGTCATCTTGTTTGAGATAATCTCCCAGCCAAGTCCTCTGTAAAGAGGTATGGAGTATGGGTACAAAAGAGCAAACGACTTGTTGCTGTCGCGCATTCTCGTAAGACTCTTTCTCATGAGCTTTTTCATGAGACCATGACCGGTGTACTCAGGATACGTGCAAACACTTGTGACAAAGCCCACCTCGTAGCGCTCGCCGTATATATTCATATCGAGCGGATATACAGCAAACTGAGCCACAAGCTCCTCTTTTTTGTCTATGATATTGAAGCAGCCGAGCACATCAGCTCTCTCAAGCACCGGAAACTTCGACTGCTTGATTTCGTCATCCTTCCAGCCTGTCTCGGCAAGGTCTGCCTCTGTCACCTGAAAAGCATAACGAAGCAGTGCATTGTACTCCTCCGCATCATCCTTTGTCAGTACTCTTATCTTAAATTCATCTGATTTAAAAGGATGCATAGTGTCCTTTCTCGCCTGTCTTTACTGTATACATCAGATCGTCCGCCTTTTTAATGAGCTCGGTAATCTGACTCTCACTGGTGACATTTCTCTCATATGAAATACCAATAGAACAAGTGATATTCTTCTCCTCATTAAACTCTACGTCATGATTCAGGTATTTCTTTATCTGGCTTCTGAAGCCATCAGCCTCTGCAATCCTCGCATAGATGTCCTTCGCAATATTCTCAAGCTCGTATCTGGCACATGACTCAATGACTATGATGAACTCATCACCGCCATATCTGCTCACAAAGCCTCTGTCCTTAGCAACTTCCTTGAACACAAAGGCCATCTCCTTAAGTATCAGATCTCCCACATCATGACCATATGTATCATTATAATGCTTGAAATTGTCCAGGTCAATAAACATAAGACCCACATCCATGCCACCGGATGTAACACTTATGCGCTTTTCAAGCTTTTCAATCTCCTGATACATACCTGCTCTGTTATAGATACCGGTAAGCATGTCAGTGATAGCTGCCTGCTTCAGCCTCTTGTTCATCTCATTGGCCTTCTCATTGGCCTCAATACGGGCAATGGAATACTCAAGCTCTCTGAACAACAGCTTGAAAATGCTCAGATCATCCTCATTGAGCATGTATCGCTCGATTGAGCCATGCCAGTTGTCCTTCATGCGCACATATGCTATGAGTACACTTGAAAGTGCATCATTCTTGATAAAAGGCACTGCGACAAATGAGCATACATCATCCACGCCGAAGTACGAGATGACATTTTCATACTCGTAGAAGCCCTCTGCAATCTTTGATGTGGCAATGCCCTCCGGATAGTCTATCATGATATCACATATACCCTTTATAACCTCATCTGTCATATCACAGCCCGTATCATTATAAAGCACCTGCGGCTCCTTCGCGTGCAGATCTATGATCAGCGCACAGTCAAGACTGAAATGATTGATGAAATTGCTCATGGCATTTTCAATCATGGTGTCCTTCTTCTGGTCATTGACATCGATAATGGTCTGCCATATGGAAATAAACTCCATCTGACGCTTTGAGCCCTGATAATCCTTTTCGAGCCCATGCTGCTTTACAAGCATATTAATCTGCCGCTCATTGATATGGCCATCACTCAGTGACTCCAGGTTGATATTTTTTAACATGTCAAGCGGAGCTGCCTCTGCTATTTCATGCATCCTTTTATTGTGTGCCTCTAAAAGTATTCTCTCATGCTCTATAAGCTCATTTTTGCCGAGCAGCTCAAACAGCTTCATCCTGCTTTCCCTGTATATCGAATAGGCAAAAAATTCGTTTCCCTCCGCATTAACGAGATATCTCTCCGCATCCTCAAAACGTAAAAAGGCTTCTTCCTTTTCACCATCGTGCCACAAGAGCATGGCTGATGCAAAGGAGTAAAGGAACATCTCATCATCGCATCTGGAATAGTCATGGACTGCCTCAGTTCTTGTGGTGTCAATTACTCTGTAGATGACGTAATTAAGAAACTGCTTGCAGCTGAGCAGATAGCGCTCACAGCTGAATCTGTCCCCAGAAAATATAGATGCAAGCGCAAGAAGCGCATATACCTTACTCGTGTTGCACACTCTTAAGCTGTTTAGATGAAGCTTTATAATAGTCTTCATGGCAACTAAAAGTGCATGGACAGCCTCCTTATAATTGCCCTGCATGATATAGTTAAGAGACTTGTTATAATACACCTCAGCTATATCCTCCGGCAGCTTCAGGTAATATAACATATTGATTGCAGCATTGTAATAATTGTCAACCAGCTCATTTTTACCCATGGCACTTAAATTGTAGCCTATAGACGTAAGCACTCTCGCAACATATATATTGCCGTGTCCCTTCATGAACTCGTATGTACGGATAACATATAAAAAGGCTATCTCATTGAGACCGCTTGTGCTGGCAAGCATGATAGTCTTCTGATATGCATCATACACAAGCTGCTCATTTCCTATCTCCTTCGCAAGCTCAAGCCCCTTTGTAAAATGCTTTAGTAATGATTCATCATAAAAGGACTGCTTCACCACATCCCGGCTATTGTCGTATGCGTAAATATATATATGTGCCAGATGATTCCTGTAGCCGTGCTTTATGAGCTTTTCTATAATTTCATCACTGACAGGTATATCCTGTACACAGAAGAATATATTGTACCAGCCCGACATCTTTATCATAACGGACAAAAGCTCAGACTTGAATTCGAGCAATTCATCATCCGCCAAAAGTGCATAGTCATAGGCTTTCTTTGCACAGCCTTCAGCCTTCTCAAGCTTGCCCTGATACATATAGCAGGTACCCTTCATAAAATAATACAAAGAAAAATAATGCTCACTGTCATTTTCCGGTATCAGCGCCTTGTACTCATTCATAAGCTCAATCGCTTTGGACATCTCTCCAAGTAAAACAGATGTCCTGGCATAGACCAGATAAAAACGTCTCAGACTCTTTTCATCAATCCATGCATTCTCAAACTTAATCTTGTGCTCTATGATACGACAGCCTCTCCTTGCCTGCTCATAATCCAGAAACTCCATAATATTTGATGCTTCCTGTATACTCTGCTCAAAGTTCATAGTGATATACAGCTCATCATCATTTGTGGTTTTTATGTTATTTTTAAGTGGTCCGGCACTGCCTATATAGTATATGGCGCTCCTGTCCTCAAGCGACTCAACTATACGATCCCACACCTCAACAGTGCTGTCTGCACCCTTGACTATGGCATTGACACCTAACACGATACCGATATTGGCGCATGGATTGTCAATCAGATACTTGATGGTCTCAATTGAGCTCTTAGATGCCATCTGGAATCTGTTTATCACAATCATCAAAGGCCTCACCTCAGAAAGCCTCTTGAGCATGTCAGCTATGGCCATCGTCATGCGTCTCTGCTCGTATGCTACCTCATTTAACAGCACTGTCTCCTCTCTGAAGCACTCACCGGTCTCATAATAGCTGTTTAACACCTGTCTGTGCAGATAGTACACACCGCACTCCTTCTGGAAATCATCAAAGCTTCCGCCTATGAAGCGCCTGTGCATATTGCATATGATGTCCAAAAATGGCTCATAAGCTCCGACCAGCGTATTGTAAGAGAACTCACTGTATGCAAAAAAGACGTTATCCTCATTGCTTTGATAACGTCTTATAACCTCAAGATTTTCAATCGAAAAATCATTGCTATAATTCGCCATTACGATATTTCGAGTCTCTTTTCCTATGCGATTGTAAATCTGCTCGATTACCCCGCTATAATACTTCTCTATCATCTAATTACCCCATCATGTTCCAAAGCCGACACAGTGTATATCAATCCTCCTGTAATCAAGCTTTTCCGAAATAATCCTAAAACCATAGTAGACCAAAACTCCTAAAAAGTCAATCTTTTGACTCAATAATGATAAATTTTCCTCTATGGATATCAACCACTGCATGGTCATCTACTATTTCATTGGATATACCAAGCGATGTAAACCTGTCAAAGGAATAATCAGTAACAGGATACTTAAAGCCTCTAAGGCTTACCTCATTGTCGTCTGTCAGTGCTATAAGAGATACAAACCGGCCATACTGTGCTGATTTTTCAATGGTTACCGGCTTATCTGCCATCCTTATGCGGTTGTTTGTATCGATAATGCTGATATCGGTTTTACTTTCCAGGCCTATTCCCAAAAGTGAAATATTTCCAAGCACATGGTCTATTCTGCTGCCTGTTGCTCCAAGCACCACTATGCTTCGTGCTCCCTCGCTTATTGCCAGTCTTATGGCGTACTCTGTATCAGTATCATCCTTTACGGGATTGAGCCTGCGTATCTCAGTCTGTCCCTTTCTCTCAAAATACTCCAATGCATTTGTCTTAGTTGAATCGAAATCACCTACAATTATATCAGGTGTGACACCGTTTTCGTACAGAAAATCCATTCCGCTGTCAGCCGCAATGATAGCATCTATTCCGTCAGTCTTTATCTCATTTAAGCCGAATTCCTTATCTATTTTTCCACCACATACAATCAAATACCTCATTTTATCCACCTTCTTATAAATAACATATCCACATTTGCTACAGCCCCGGAAGCATTTCTGTTTTAACCTGCATCTGTTACATCATGATATTCAGAAAACCCTTTACATTTTCTTCTATATCTCCGCTAAACACCGCACTTCCCGCAACAATGATATTGGCTCCTGCTGCAAGCAGTGTCTCCACGTTCTCAAGATTAACACCACCGTCCACCTCGATATCAGCCTTATTTGCGGTTTTCTCAAGAAGTGCCTTTAAGTCGCGCACCTTGTCTACAGTATACGGAATAAGCTTTTGTCCTCCAAAGCCCGGATTTACAGTCATGATAAGCACCATGTCCACTTTGGGAAGCACATACTCTATGGCTGAGAGCGGAGTAGCCGGATTTAATGCTACACCTGCCAGTATGCCCTTTTCCTTTATTGCCTCGATTGTCCTGTCAAGATGCTTACATGCCTCCGCATGGACTGTGATGATATCTGCTCCTGCTGTCGCAAAATCATCTATATATCTGACCGGCTCATCTATCATCAGATGCACATCAAACATACGCTCTGTGCACTTTCTGATTGTCTTTATGACCGGCAGTCCTATTGATATGCTTGGAACGAAGCTGCCGTCCATAACATCTATATGCACATACTGTGCTCCGGCCTCATCAAGCTGCTTAAGCTGCTCTCCGAGTATTGAATAATCCGCTGATAAAATTGATGGTGATAAACAGTTCATGTTTTCCTCCGTTTGATTATGCTTTAAATTAATACTTTTGTCTGTTTTTAAGCTCCTCATATAAAAGCTTATAATTATCATACCGCACCTGCGATATTTTCCCATCTGCAAGAGCTTCCTTCACACCGCAGTCCGGCTCATTTATATGACTGCAGCCCTGAAACCTGCAATATGGCTCATACTCTACAAACTCCGGATAACATGTCCACAGATATTCCTTTTCAAAGCCCGGCACATCCATCGAGCTAAAGCCCGGTGTATCCATGATATACGTGCCATCCTTTATAGGGATAATCTCAGAATGTCTGGTCGTATGCTTTCCGCGCTCTATTTTCTCACTTATATGTCCGGTCTCCATCTGCACATCATCCTGCAGACAGTTGATGATAGATGACTTGCCAACTCCCGAGGGACCTGCAACCGTGGTCGTCCTTCCCTCTAAAATATGCTTTATCTCATCTATGCCCTCACCTGTTTTCGTGCTGGTAAAAAGCACTCTATAGCCAGCCGGCTCGTATATGCTTTTAAGCTCCTGCTGCTCTTTAGGTGTGATTAAGTCCTTTTTGTTGAAGCATATAGTAACCGGAACATGCTGGTACTCCATCATACACAAAAACCTATCAAGCAGGTTGAAATTGGGATCCGGCTTTGCGGATGCAAAAATAACCAGGGCCATGTCTATATTGGACACAGCCGGCCTGATAAGTTCGTTTTTCCGTGGCAGTATACGCTCGACATTGCCTATGTGCTTTTCATCATCGAGGACTGCTATGTCGACGATATCGCCTACCAGTGGCTTTATCTTTTGTTTTCTGAAGGTGCCTTTTGCTTTGCACTCGTAGAGAGTGCCGCCTGTGGCAGTTTCTTTTGCTTCTTTGGTTTCTTCTACGTAGACGTAGTAGAAGCCGGCAATTCCTTTAATAATTTTTCCTGTCATGGTTTTCCTTGTGTGCTTTTGTATTTGCAGGAGTCACGCTTTCGGCGGGGTGCATGCCGCGCTTTGAGGTTGTGCGGGTGGCGGAGGCAGGCATATATTCCTCTTAAAAAATATGAAGCCAGCCCCGGGCTCTCCTACGGACAGGCTATGGCTTGCTCTGCCCTGTTCTTTCCTCGGTAGGTTTATGGCACCCCGGGGCATTTCATATTTTTTCCTCGGAACACATGCCTGCCCCGCTTCCTTAGTTTCTCTCCGCGAGTTCAGGTTTTCGTCCGCGGGTTGGTGTGGTAGTGGGGTGCGGATAGCACCCACTTTGTGGGTGCTATCCGGTGGCTTACTGTACTTCTACTGTTTCTGTCTTTGTCTGAACTTCACCCTCAACTTCATTTCCATCTCCATCCAATGATGGAACTGTATATTTCCATGTTACCGTTATTTTACCGGATGCACAATTCATTGTTCCGGATACTGAAACCTCTGCTGAAGTTACTGTTCCACTTGCGTATGTCTGTCCATCACTGCCTTTTAAGGTATATGAACCATCTACTACCTTTGCATTTTCTATTCCAAGTGACAATGTCTTATTTACGCTCTTTGAAACCTGCTGCTTACCCTTACTGAGTGTAAGTGTGATTGTGGTGCCTGCGGCTACGGTTTCGCCGGATTTGGTCTGGCTGATTACGTTGCCGGCGGGTACTGTGTCGCTGTACTGGGAGTCGGCATAGGTGTACTTGAGCCCTGCTCCTGCGAGGGTGCTTTCTGCATGTGACTGTGAGGCACCTACTACGTTTGGCACGGTGATTGGCTTCTGGCCCGGTGAGAGGGTGACTGTTACTGTGCTGCCCTTTGCGGCCTGTTTCTTTGCTGATGGTGACTGTGCTGTTACTACATCTGCTGCTACACTGTCATTGTAATCTCCATACTCGAAGGTGACACTAAAGCCTGCTGACTCGAGTGTACTCTTTGCTGAGCTCTTGGTCTTTCCGATTACACTTGGTATCTTGACCATCTCTGATGTACTATCACCTTTTCCTGCGATAACTACATTAATCTGTGAACCACGCTTTACTGTATCTCCGGCCTTGACATCCTGCTCAAGGATCGTGCCATCCTTTTCATCTGACTGCTTTGTCTCAAATGCAAATACTGTGAGGTCAAGCTTTAAGCGGTCTACTGCCTTCTGAGCATCCTCCACTGACATGCCTCTGATGTCAATCATCTGGCCCTCTGTCTCAGTCTGTGTCTCTGACTCTGATTCAGACTCGGTCTGTGTCTGTGACTCTGTCTGCTGTGACTCTGAGTTCTTTTTGCCGCCAAACTTAAACACTCCTGCCACTGAAAGTGCAAGATATATGATAACTATTACAATGATTACGGCTGTTACTATACCCATGATTGTGATTGCTTTATCCATCTTTGGATTTAAAAGCTTGCCGTCATCATCATCGTCTTCGTCTTCTTCGTCATCATCGTCGTCTAAGAGTGACTCATCATATTCATCATCATCGTCTTCATCGTCAGCATACTCATCACCATTATCTGCATCGATATCATCATCGTTTAAGTCCTCTGCGACACCTCTGCCCTCTTTTATCTTGTCAAGCTCCTCCGGGCTTATAACCTTGGTCTTGCCACCGTCAACGAGTGGTGCTATTGTGACGAAATCCTCATCAGGATGCGCAAGAGAGCGCCTTATGTCTGTGAGAAGCTCCTCAATAGTCTGGTATCTGCGGTCCGGTGTCTTTTGTGTACACTTTAAGATGATTTTCTCAAAGCTGATTGGCAGATCCGGTGCGTAGATGCTTGGCCTTGCAATCTCCTCCTGTAGGTGCTGCAGTGCAACTGCCACTGTGGTATCACCGTCAAACGGCACACGGCCTGTAACCATCTCAAACATTACGATTCCCAGTGAGTAAATATCACTTCTGCCATCGACGAAGCCGTTTCTTGCCTGCTCCGGAGATGCATAGTGTACTGAGCCCATCACATCTGAGCTTATTGTATTTGAAGATGTAGCCTTTGCAATTCCAAAGTCTGTCACCTTTACCTTGCCATCTGTAGAAATAATGATATTCTGCGGCTTGATATCACGGTGAATGATATTTTTATTGTGAGCGGCCTCTATGCCCCTTGCCACCTGGATTGCAATACTTGCAGACTCCTTGAATGACAGCTGGCCCTTTTTCTCGATATAAGTCTTAAGTGTGATACCCTCGACATACTCCATGACAATGTAGTACAGACCATTCTCGCTGCCTACATCATAGATATTTACGATATTTGGATGCTCAAGTCCTGCTGCTGACTGTGCCTCAGCACGGAACTTGGTCACAAATGAACTATCCTCCGAAAACTCCTGCTTTAAAACCTTTATAGCTACAAAACGGCTCAGTATATGGTCTTTTGCCTTGTATACATCAGACATGCCGCCTGCGCCAACCTTGCTTAGGATCTCATATCGATCCGATAAAAAACTTCCTATCTCTAACATCTGTTATTACCTCGTCTTAAAATGGTTTAATAATCATTACAGTGATATTATCGCGGCCACCGTTTGCATTGGCCATGGCGACAAGCTGTGACGCTGCTGTCTCGATATTATCATTTTGCCTAATAGTATCGCATATTTCTTTATCTCTCACCATATTGGTAAGTCCGTCTGTACACAGAAGAATCCTGTCGTCCTCACATAGCTCGACCTCAAAAAAATCTGCCTCCACATGATCTGCTGCCCCGACAGCTCTCGTGATGATATTCTTGTCCGGATGAACTCTCGCCTCGTCGGCATTTATCTCACCCATCCTGACCATCTCATCAACCAGTGAATGATCCCTGGTAATTTGTCTGATCTGCTCTGTGCCACCTACAATATAAAGCCTGCTGTCACCTATATTGGCCACAAAAAGCTTGTTTCCTATAATAGTTCCTACGACTAAGGTGGTACCCATTCCACGCTTAGCTTCATCCTCACGAGACTCAGCCACCAAAAGCTCATTTGCCTTGTTGATAGCCTCTTTGATGATGGATACCGGTTCATCCCCGGCATTTCTCGATACCGATGCAACCACACGCTCTATAGTGTATCTGGAAGCATAGTCACCGGCTTTGTGTCCTCCCATTCCATCTGCTACGATGAAAAGATTCGGAAGATTTCCTACTGCAGTGTCAGACGAGAAATAAAAATCCTGATTCATCTCACGAATAGCACCTGCATCCGTAATGGAAAACGTCTTCATCTAGTTTATTCCTCTCTCTTTATCTATATGCTTCTTGCGAAGCTGTCCACAGGCACCGTCTATATCTCTGCCCATTTCCCTTCTAATAGTAACATTAATTCCGTTTTTTTCAAGCCTATTTTTAAAAGCCTCTATAACACCCTTGTTGGACTGCACGTAATCGCGCTCCTTTATCGGATTTACCGGAATCAGATTTATATGGCAGTTCGTGCCATGTACGAGTGCCGAAAGCTCTGCTGCATCCTCGGCTGTATCGTTCACTCCGCCTACCAGGCTATACTCAAAGGTGACTCTGCGGCCGGTCTGTGCAAAATAATATTTGCATGCATCGACCACATCATGTATATCATAGCTGTTTGCAACCGGCATGAGGGCTTTTCTCTTTTCCTGGTTGGAGGCATGCAGTGAAAGCGCCAGCGTGATAGAAAGCTTTTCATCTGCAAGCTGTCTCATGCGCGGTACGAGACCACATGTGGAAACTGTCAGATTGCGCTGGCTGATATTGATTCCGTTTTCATCAGTGAGAAGCTCTATAAAGCGCAGCAGATTGTCGTAATTGTCAAGCGGCTCACCTGTGCCCATGACAACCACATTTGAGATGCGCTCTCCGATGTCCTTGCCTATCTGATAAATCTGGTCAATCATCTCAGACGGCCTAAGCCCCCTGACGAGACCGTCAAGAGTGGATGCACAGAATCTGCACCCCATCCTGCAGCCAACCTGCGAAGATATGCATACAGAGTTTCCATGCTTGTACTTCATAAGCACACTCTCTATGACATTGCCATCGTCGAGTGCAAAGAGATATTTTCTCGTGCCATCGAGCTTTGACACCTGCACCTCCTCTTTTTTTAGCGAGATGAGTATTGCATTGTCCTTTAATACCTGTATGAACTTTTTTGAAATATTGGTCATCTCATCAAAGCTGTCCACATGCTTCACATGAATCCACTCATATATCTGCTTCGCACGGAATTTCTTCTCTCCGAGCGATATGATAAACTCTGTGAGCTCGTCCATATTCATTGATTTGATGTCAGTTAGTTGTTCTTTTATCTGTTCCATATCATTTTTATTAAGTCTGCATTTAACTATTGTTTTATAAATGTTTTTTCTTATTTGTTTTGCTTATTGTTTATTACTTCACTAATTATATCCTGAAATCTGGTTTCGTAATTAAAATTCATCATTTAAATCTGCATAAACAAATTCTTCTAATTCGAACCAATTTATATTTATTAATTCATGATTTATTTTAATATCATAATTTGCTTTTTATGAATCTTGCAATAAAGAATCCGTCACTTCCATGCTCACCGGGCAGTATCTGTTTCATTCCGGTGCCCTCAGCAAAGCTCTTATCCAGCTCAAACTCCGGATGCTTTTCAATAAACCACCTCACATTGTCCTCATTCTCAGCCTCATCTATCGTACATGTACTGTACACGAGCACTCCGTTTGGCTTCACGTATGTATGCACGGTATCAAGTATCTGTCTTTGAAGAACGACAAGCTCATCTACAGACTCAGGTGTCATCTTGTAGCGGATGTCCTTCTTTCTGCCGAGCACTCCAAGCCCTGAGCACGGCAGATCACAGATCAGTATATCTGCCTTTCCCGCCGAATCAGCATCAAATACTGTGGCATCCCACACCTCTGCCGACATATTGTTAAGACCATGCCTGTCTATATTTTCCTCAATCATATCGACCTTGTTATCGGTCAGGTCACGCGCGAACACATGGCCGCTTCCCTGCAAAAGCTCAGCTATATGGGTGCTCTTGCCGCCCGGTGCTGCGCATACATCTATCACATAGTCGCCCTTCTTTGGAGCAGCCGTCTGTGCGACAAGCATTGAGCTTATATCCTGCACATAGAAAAGTCCGTCTCTGAAGCTCTGCAAGCCATTCAAATAATCAAATCCAGATATAACAAATGCATAATTAAGTTCATCAACCGCTGTGACCGTCACACCCTCTGCCTCAAGCGTCGCGCGAAGCTCATCCGGAGTACACCTGGTCAGGTTTGTCCTGATGCTAATTGTGCTCTTATTGTGAAAGGCCTTGAAAATCTCCTCTGCCTTCTTCTCTCCGTATGCCGCAACAAATCTGTCCACTATCCACTGTGGCATAGAGTATCGGATGCTTAAGGTATCAAACTGTACTGAATCTATATTTCTTGCAATATTTCTGAGTACACCGTTTACAAAGCCCGAAAGCTGTGCAAACTTATGCCTCTTTGCAAGCTTCACCGCCTCATTGCATACGGCCGAATCCGGCACCGCGTCCATGTACTTTATCTGGTAAACGCTCATGCGAAGAAGGTTTCTGATGAAGGGCTTCATCTTCCTTACCTTTGTCTTTGAAAAAGAGTCTATGATGTAGTCAAGCTGCAGCATATACTCGATAGTGCCGTCAACAAGCCTCGTCATAAAGGCTCTGTCCTGCTTTGACAGATACTGATACTTGTCAAGCACACTACGAAGCACGATATGTGAAAATGCTCCACGCTCATTAATCTCAATAAGCATCTCAAGGGCAAGCTCACGCGTATCTACAGAGTGCTCATTATGCGCTGTCACGTTTGATTTTGCCGGACTGCCCGGTATCTGTCTCTTATACACATCTGACGCTGCCGACGATCTTACGC
>ERZ1026969.402-NODE-402-length-13907-cov-11.207407_pt1 | contig 13907 bp, 16 predicted proteins | sample MGYA00519564_ERZ1026969 | MGnify/ENA primary metagenome ERZ1026969 (study PRJEB26926, sample SAMN06164666) | human gut metagenome | biome: ENVO:00009003; feature: ENVO:2100002; material: ENVO:00002003 | host: Homo sapiens | place: USA | collected 2012 ... | reverse complement strand
CGCGTAAGATCGTCGGCAGCGTCAGATGTGTATAAGAGACAGCTATAGAAGATGCTATTATTGATTTATTGGATAACTCTATAGATGGAGCTAATAGAATAAATCCCGAAAATTATACAGATCTTTGGATTAACTTGACAATTAACGATAAAGAGTTTGTTATTCAAGATAATTGTGGTGGCTTTTCGTTAGAAACAGCTCAAAAGTATGCTTTTAGGTTTGGGCGTCCAGAAGAAGCTCCTAAGGCTAATAATACAGTTGGGCGATTTGGTATTGGAATGAAACGTTCATTATTTAAAATAGGACGAGATTTTGCAGTAGAATCACAATGCCGAAATGACCATTTTAAAGTAGAAGTAAATGTTGATGAATGGAGTCGAAGAACCAAAAAAGTAACGACAGAAGATGGCGTAGAAACTACCATTGATGATTGGAGTTTTTCATATAAATATGTAGAAAAGCCTAATATGGCAGATGGTACTATAATTAAAATTTCAAATCTAAATAGTGAAGTTGTTGATTTATTTGTAGATGACAGTTTTCTAAACGACCTCTCTGATGATATTCAGAAATTATTAAATTTCAGTTTGTTGAAAGGAATTAAGATTACTCTTAATGGCAGAGAGCTTACAGGGAAACGTATTGATTTATTAATTTCTGAGTATAGTAAACCGTATTATGCAGATGGTATTATAGATGATGTGAATTATCGTATTATTGCTGGGTTAGGAGGTATTGGAGAACCAAAAAATTCAGGTTGGTATATATATTGTAATAATCGTCTAGTTCTTGAAGCTGACACTTCTAACATAACAGGTTGGGGAGTCCATCCACTCCCTCAATGGCATATAAATTATGTAATGTTTAGAGGAATTTTATTTCTAGATTCGGAGGAAACTTTAAATTTACCTTTAACTACTACAAAGAAAGGGGTTGATGCAACGTCTGAAGTCTATAAAGCTCTTTTACCTATAATGAAAAATGCTATGATTAAGGTATTTGAGTTTTTGAAGAAAATTCCCAAAATGGGGGATGAAGCTAATGATTATAGGCAAACTCTATGTGAGACTTTTGATAAAATTTCGGCTGTAGAACTCAAAGTATATGACTTTTCAGATTATCCTCAGAAGCAGTTTTATGCACCAGAATTGGATATGGATATTATTTCAAGGAAAAAGCAATATGTTCGGATTGCATATGATGCAAACAAAGATTTAGCTGAATTGGCAAAAGAACATGCGGAGGCTAAAAATTATAAAGAGTTAGGAAATACTACTTTCGAATATTATTTAAAAATGGAAGATATTAGAAATGAAGAGTCCAACTGTTCTGAATTATGAAATACGACCTTGTAAATTTGCCGAAAGGCGAATGCTTTTAGCATCATTTGCTCGTATTATTGGAGTATTCAAACAACAATACCAATATGTGGGGTTTGGTGGTCTGTCTTTTACAGACTTTAAGTTATTCCATCGTGAATTACACATTAATACAATGTATAGTATTGAAGGAGAGTATTGTAAGCCAAAATTGGAATTCAATAAACCATATTCGTGTATTTCAATTTTACATGGGCATTCATCAGATATGCTTTCATCGATAGATTTAAGTAAACCTAGTATCATTTGGTTGGATTATGACAATGTTTTATCTATGGATATATTTACAGATCTGGAGTTGCTTCTTCATGCAATACCTAGAGGCAGTATTTATATAATGTCATGTAATAGACAACTGCGTAAAGATAAAGAAACACCATATTCCAATGATGAATTAAGAGATTTGTACGGTAGCTTAGTACCTTTTGATATTCAAGAAAATTGTTGTACTGATGCAAATTCTTCTTATACCATAAAGAAAATGATAGATAATCATTGTAATAAAATATTAAGGGATAGGAATAAATTAGGTGAAAACTTGATGTACAAATCTTTATACAACATCAAATATAGCGAATATAGGGGAGCGAGAATGTTTACGTGTGGAGGAATAGTGCTAAATAAAAACGATCAAGATTTAAATTTAAACCTTGAAGATTTTGATTATATATCAACAGTACATCCATACGAAATTGATATTCCTAATTTGACGTATAGAGAAGCTAGTCATTTAAATCAGATTTTAGATGTTCCTGATAAGGAGTGCGATATAGTTCAGAAAGGTATTGTCTCATCAGAGGATGTTAGCAAATATAAAAAGATTTATAGATTTATTCCTAATTTTTACGATGTTAGAATATAAAAATAAAGATATTGAGCCATGTAGGTTAGAACTAAAGATTGAGTTTATTAGAATATAATTATGTCACAAGATATTCAATTTATATTATACAATCTTCCAGAAAAGGATGGGAAGGTGCAGGTAATCATCAGATATGAAACCCTTTGGTGTACTCAAAAGGCGATGGCTCAACTTTTTGGCGTGGATAGGACAGTCATTTCCAAACACCTCAAAAATATATTCGAGTCATCTGAGTTACAACAGGATTCAGTATGTGCAAAATTTGCACATACTGCTGAAGATGGCAAAATATATAACACACAGTTTTATAATCTTGATGCTGTTATCTCGGTTGGTTATCGGGTAAATTCGTTGCAAGCCACTCGCTTTCGTCAATGGGCTACTAAAATCTTGAATGAATACATTAAAAAGGGGTTTGTGCTTGACGATGATCGCTTAAAGCAAGGAACAGCAGTATTCGGAAAAGATTATTTCCGTGAATTGCTTGAAAGGGTTCGCTCTATCCGTACCAGTGAACGGCGTATATGGCAGCAGATTACCGACATATATGCAGAATGCAGTATTGACTATGACAAAAACTCGCCTACGACACACGATTTCTATGCTATGATACAAAACCGTTTTCATTATGCTATTACAGGGCAAACGGCTGCTGAAATCATCTATACTAAGGCAGACCATACCCAAGAACACATGGGACTGACCACATGGAAGAATGCGCCTGACGGGCGTATTTTGAAATCGGATGTATCAATAGCCAAAAACTATTTGCTGGAAAATGAAATCCGTCGGTTGGAACGTGCCGTAACGGGATATTTCGATTATATTGAAGATCTCATAGAGCGTGAGAATACGTTTAATATGGAGCAGTTTGCAGCCAGTGTCAATGAGTTCCTGACTTTCCGCAAATATCAGATATTGCCAGACAAAGGGCGAATATCTGCGGCACAAGCCAAGGCAAAGGCAGAAAGCGAATACGATATTTTCAATAAAACCCAACGGATTGATTCTGATTTTGATGAGCAAATTAAAAAGATGTTAGAATAAAGAGAGGAAAAAGACCTCTCCTTAACTCTAAACCAAGTATCAGACATTCAAATCTTTCATCGCCAATCCATAGTTTTCCTGCCCGAACAAGTCTTGATGGATAAGTTTCAAGCCGAGCGTCTGGTAATACTTGTAGTCATCACCTTCGGTGCAGAGGTATTTGTAACCGTAGCGTGGCATGTACTCCTTGAAGAAACGAGCCAAGTCTTTCAGGCTTTCGGCTTGGTTCTTCTTGAAGTTGCTGCGCACAATGATGATGCTCCAGTCGGGGAAGTTGCCTCTTCCATCGCTGTACTCCCAAAAGCGGATGTAGCAGTCCAAATCACGCTCATGGATGTCCACACAGAAGCCATTGGCATTTTGCATCACGCTACAACTGTTTTTGTAGCCGAACTTCTCACACAAATAGAGGTTGAAATCAAGAATCAAATCGTTTTGTAACATAATTAATTGAATTTAAAAAGTTAATAAATAGTGAATTATAAATGAAAGCCTCGCTTGCGCTTAGCCTTTTTCTTTTTCATCAGGCGATTGAACTCAGCATCCTCTGCGGCAGTAGCATCGTATGATGAACTGCCATTCAACAGACCGAGACTGATACTTGAACCATTATCGAATTGTGAAACGCTTTGCTGCACTTCTTCATCTTTATTCGTGAATCCTTGTTTGGGGTATTTAAATGAGGACTCCCAAGCATTCTGCTCCAATCGGTTGTCGATATTCAAGTAGCTGAACTCTCGGCTAATCTTAGAGCCGGAGAAAGAAAAACCGTTGTACTCAAATTTTATACCCTGAATTTCCCGTGTAGTTCGGCTGACCTTGAATTTCATATCAATGTCTCGGTCGGCAAGTGCATCCTTTAAGTCAGCCCAATTTTGTACTTGGGACAGTTCCTCTTTCAACGCTTTGTATATCTCATGCTTTGCTCGGTCATAAGGTCGCAATCGTTCCTCCTTGATATGGTCTTTACCATTGGCAAAATGCAAGCGATATTTGGCGGTCAACATTTTGCAAACTTTCTCATTCCTGCGAAAGTCATTCTTGTCGCTAATCGTTTTGCCGTCATTGTCCACTCGATTAAAGACGATGTGGCAATGCGGATGTTCACGGTCGATGTGCCGGGCAATGATGTACTGCGTGTTTTCGATGCCCATCAACTTCATATAGTCATAGGCAATTTGCAACATCAGTTCATCATCATGTTTCAAGCGTTCGCTATCTTCCGGTGAGAAGTTGAGCGAAGTATGTCCGACAATATTCTTTACCTTATCATTGAGTAGCGATTGTAACTCAAATTGCTCCGCCATCTGTTCGGGTGTACCTTCTACTCCAACTGCTTCCAGCAATTTGGATTTCTCCTCTTTGAGAACATAGCTAACACAACCACCGAACGATGTTCCTTTAGTCTGTTTACCTATCATCTTTCAAACGTTTTATAAGTAGGTTAATGTGCTGAGCCATTTCCTTGCATCTGTCCGCTACGGCGAAGAAACCGTAGGTGTTTGCCTGTCTTGCCAACTGGTTAAGATTGGTACTTTCGCCAATCAGTTGACGGATGATGTGGATATGCTCTTGCGTGATTCGTTCACGTACCGAACCGTTTTCGATGAGCGAACGGATCACTTCGCTTTGAGTCTGCTTGCTCCGTCTGCAAAGCGCACCAAGCCATGCGTATTGCTGATATGACAGACGGAGTGTTACTGTATATTTCTTTTCCATTTGAATCTGTTTTTAGTGAATAATGTGTGACCATCGGGAGCCGCCTCCTCAGACTTTTTGAGGAGCAAGTGGTCGGGGAATGTAATACACCGACATTAACTTGCTACAGTAAAAAAGTCTCGATTCTTCTCCCTGAGTTCAAAGTCTGAATCCTCGCTTCTTGGGTGGTAAAACCTTCGGTCGTGGAGTGCCTTGTTGTACGCTGATGAACTTTAAATCGAATGTATCTATCAGTGTTTTCAAGACAGGATTCTTCCTTATCATTTGTTGAAGAATGGCTTCGTCAGGCTTCACTTTGAGTAGATAATCAGCTATGTCGTACCCCTCTTTGCGTTCGTCTTCGGTAGCGTTGGCTTCCAAATAATCGAACATTTGTACTTCAATTCCGCAGCTTTTCATCAGGCTGATTTTGCTCTGCCAATAGTCGGTTGCACCTAAATCAGGGAATAATACAACGCTTCTTCCTGCCAGAACGGATAGGCTGTTGACATTGAAGCAACCGTTCTTTCCACCTGATGCTATCCATAGGAATTGCGGTAGATAGTAAGATGCAATAATTGCCGTTTTCTCGCTTTCGACCAGTGCAACTGGACAGCTTTTGTCTTCGGAAAGCAGGTGCTCACCGAAGAAGCACTGCTTCAAATTGTAATCATCTTTGTGTAATACGGAGTGCACCCACGTAACATGATTGTATGGTTCTTTTATTCGCTTACCCGTTTCGGAATTGTAAAGCATTATCTTACCAGTTCTGACTTTACTCTGATTGTCCGTTTGCCAGAATACGGTTGCACCATCCCAATACTTGGATGTACCAACCTTGTATCTCTTCATAAGATTCAATGTTTCCGCCTCTCCGAATTGAGCCGATAGAAACTGAAATAACTTGTTCGCAGAATAGCCTCGTAATGATTGGTTGACTATATCCAAATCCATGTAGGAGATGGCTATCGGTTTTACTTCTTTAATAGGTGTATAACTTCCGAAGCTATTCTCAGCAAACTTTTCTTTCTCAGATGGATTCTGCTCAAAGTAATCACGAGGCGTGAAGTGATAACCGCATTTCTGCTCATGGTCACAACGCCCCACGTATTCTGGGAACTTGATTTGCTTCTCTGTATCAATGTATTTGGAAAAGCATCTTTGGCGGTGACAGTTCGGGCAAGTATGCCGAGTGCTGACACCTTTGTAGGGTTCTAATATGAATCTATGTGTACTCATTGTATGTTTCTTTTTTAGTGTGTCACTTTTGTCGTTATTGTCGTTTTCGCTTGGAAAGTGTCAATACCGACAAAAATGTCACGGGTTAATCTTTGAATATTCTCCATGTTTCTCTTTGCGAAACAATGTTCCGATGTTGTCATTGAGAAAGCGTTGAAACGTGCGCTCCTTCATCCCGTTTTGCTCGGCTATCTGTATAGCTTGGGCGGTTGTAAAGGATGGAGGAAGCAGATTGACTATTGTCTGTTGTTGGCTGTTGAGCGTATTTTCATTGAGGACATTTTGAACGTTCAATGCAGACTCTTTGAAATACTCTGTCAGTTTGATTGCTCGTTCCACTGTCAACAGGTCGATACAGGTCTTATCACATTCTCCGCAAGTCCATCGTGCTAATTGGATAATCAGACAGAAACGGATGATGTATATTTCCAGCTTGCAATAGATACTTACGATGGTGTCGTTTGTTTCCCGGTCGCATAACTCAGAGAAATGGTGTTGCCATTCGTAAAGCCGTCTTTTGGCATCCTCTGTGAAGAGAAGAATCTGTGGTTCTATCTCTCCAAACTCATTGAGGGCATATTCTTGTTGTATCAGCTTGCCAATAATACCATTCCACTCTTGTTCAATGTTCTCCGGTAGTTCCTTGTCATTCCAACGTGCTTTCTGTTGCAGGTTGGGCATCACAAACAGAATACGGTCAATGAACCCATTGCTGGAACGTTCACCCTTAGCCAGTTCACTGAGAATTTTCTTTTGGATAGTTCCAATAACCGATATGTACGGACGCTTGATGAAGATGGAACTCTTGGCGTTCTTGCGGTCGGACATGGTGGTCTTTGCACTGAATACTGAGAGCCAAAACTGTTCCTCCGAACCGTTGTTATAGCGGTTGAAATTCTTGAACCAAGCGGATAATTCATCAGCCCACAAGCATAACCCACGTTTGTTCTGCGCATGAATAAGGCTCAATCCTTCGGGCGTTACATCCGAAATCAAGAAGCGTTTACGAATTGGTTCCAGTGGGAATTGCTCTTCACCACTATCCGCACGTTCTTTGCGGCTCATGCTCATAAGCTCATTGTACTTGGCAAGCATTTTCTCAAATTCTTGATTCTGTTTGTAATCATAATCAAGAAACGGTTTCATCGCAAAGCTGAGCGGATGGCTTTTGTTTGCTCCAGGTCTTCCAATCAATGCTATATACAGGATGGGGCTTTCTGTCCAGCCTTGCTTGATTTGGGCAAGGTGCGTGTTGCCAACGCCGACTGCTATTGCCGTAAGAATGGCTGCGGCAATATAGTCGGTGGGGTAGTTATGGCATTCGTGTACCTCACGAATGATGCGTTGGATTTTTGTCGGGAATATGCTGATGGGGAATGTCGTACCGGACAATCTTGTGCTTAAATCAATCGCTTCATCAATGATGGATGCCGGATTAATAGAATATGTATCCATAGCCCAATCCCTTAAAATTGCACTGATGATTTTGGCTTATGTCGGACACCGCTCTGTATATTGGCAAGCATCTCCTCGTATGTCTGCTCGGAAGTTTTTCTTCGACCATTCTCAATCCATGCCAGAAGTTCGTCTTCGTAGAAATATAGTTTCTTGCCTTTCTTATAGGCAGGAAGCAGCCCTTTGCGTACCAATGTATAAATGGTAGGCTTGGCTTTTCGAATGATACGGCAAGCATCCTCAATTTCAATCAACACGTGTTTGTCTGATGTCGGTGGTTGGAGTTCTGCTACCATCTTTTTCAACTCGATGACCTGTTCGGTCAGATAACCTACCGCTTCGGGCAGCTTATCAAATGTTACTGTTTCTTTTTGCATACGCCAATCGTTTTTAATTGTTCGATGGCAAAGGAAACAGGTGTTTCAATGGTGGAATCATTCACCAAAATATAACTGATGAATAACTTTTTGATGGTGGTTAGTGGTAGTAAGTTATTGATAATAAGTGAATATTTAATGCGTAGTAATGTTGGCTATGTTAGTTGCTGGGAGTATTCTGCGTCTCAGTGTTTTTAATTCCTCCAACGGTGATTATTATTAGGGGATAAACAGATATCAAAAGAAAAATGATAAGATTTGACAAGACCTCCATTTATTATTCGTATTTTTATGCAAATCTTGCCTATTTGTGGTGTGACGTGCAAAAATAATAGAGCAAGTATGATTATTTATTTTAAAACCTCCTTTATGAAATATCTGAAATACTTTTTACTTGTTATACTGCAATTTGCTATTGTTGAGCTGGTTGTATGGTTCCACACGACGGGTTTAGGGTGGCATATATCTGAACTGACTCCCAGTGATGCTATTTCATTATGGGGTACAGTCACCACCATTGTGTTTTTAGTATTCTCAGTTCTTGCCCTTTGGAATGTAGACCAGAAGATTCAAGAGCTCAATGAGATGAAACGGAGCATTGGCGACAAGTTCGATAGCATTGAGACCAAGAACCGTGAGGTGATGCTGGAGGCTGACAAAGCCCAGAGAGATATTGTAAAGCAAGCTGAGGAACAGATTAAGCGGATTTTGGATAAGAGTACATACAGACAAAACTTCTACGATACTCTTACAAGAATAGCCAATGATCCCGATTTTGGTAGGCAGGTTCAAGAATATACACATTTCCTAAGAACAAGCGGAGATATCGAAGGTATTAATTATGCTTATGTGTATATCTGTAGAGGGAATGCTTATCTTATGTTGTCAAGAGATGACAAAGCGTTATCAGATTTCGAGATGGCTGCAAAACTAGATACCAAGACAGTTGCCCCTTTCTTTGCATTAGGACATTATTATGTCACGAAGAAGGATTATCTCAAAAGTATTGAAATTTATAAAGAAGGATTGAAAATTGACCCGCAAGATGATAGCTTGCTGATGAATATAGCCAATTCATATTCCGCGATGGGTGAATATGCTAAGGCTGATGCCTATTATGATAGGGCATTAACATTCAATCCGGATTTAGCAATGGCATACTATAACAAAGCTAAACTTACCAAAGAGAAGAAAGAAGAATTATGGAAAGAGAAATGTATGGCATATCTCAATCACTGTATCAAGATAATGCCCTATTTTTATGATTCTAATATCAACAAAGCAGCATTACTTCGCGAAGACAATAAAAATGCAGAGGCAGCGGAAGTGTTGACAAATGTCATTGAACCAACCTTCCGTCCGGAATTTATAATGGCAATCCTTCAACGTGGAATAGCATATAGGCTCATAGGGAAAATGCCGCAAGCATTAAATGACTTCAACACCGTTCTCCTTTATCAGCCTCACAATGTACAAAATCTTTCAAATCTTTCAGTTGCTCATTTCTCAATGGGACACATAAATGAAGCTTTGTATTTTGCTCATATTGGCTTGGATGAAGCAGAACAACAAAATAGGCATGATTGTGACGCTGAATTCAATGAAGTTATAAATCGCATTGATGCAATGTCGCATACTATTGTACGCACACAATGATGAATATCCTTAACTAAAAACTTACCATCTGGGGAGCTTCATTAGTCTCTTTTTAAGAGCAGTATGAAAACCGTAATTTTCACATGCTCTATTTGAAATCAGATAGTAAAAAGATAATTATATAAGGGCTATTTATGCAATTTTTCTATCCAGCTTAATCTTGCACTCTGATTCCGTATGCGACATTTTGCGCTCAATGGTGGATATTTCCGAATCACGTAGAGTATGAGCGAATACTTTCTTTATAAATGTGGCAGTCTGTAGGCGTGGCTTGCCAAATGCCTTACCTATATTCCAGCCAAAGTGCATGATGTCAATGGTTCTTAATTGAGTGTCAACCTTTATCTGCTCCACTTTAGGTAAGGAATCGGATAGGAAGTATTCCGTGATATATCCACATAGACGATTGAGATCAGTTTCGCTAAGGTAGAGAGCCAAGTTCTGTTTCGTATATGAGAGAACTTTATCTAATTTTTCTTGCGATGCTCGTTCTTTTTCAGCCATAGCGTTGGCACGGAATATCTCGTATTCTGTTGGCTGATTGGATTCTTCGATGGATATATTGTTGATGGTAGAAGGTGTGACTTCTTCCTTTGGAAGATCTGCCACTTCTTCGTTGAGTTTGGAACACGATGAAATAGAAACTTCTTCTGTTGTGTTAGATGTCGTTTCTATTTCAATTTTTGGTTCTGAAATGCAGGATTCCGAAATAATAGAACTTTCGACAAGTTCATCGTGTGCAATTGGAGTTTCAACTACCACAACCTTATTGCGGTAGCACTCAAATCTCATAAAGCACTTTTCTATTGTTGGCGAAAGAATTTGACTGAATACCATTTGCAGATTGAGATAGATGGCTCCCATGATAATGGAGCATACCACTAAAATGAGGTAGCTGCTGAACTCATCCCAACCATAGTGAAGTACGGTCTGGCGGGCTAAAACACCAATGATAGTGATTGTCCCGAAAACAATCAGATTCAAAGTAATATGTTCTATCTTTTTCTGCTTCATAATAATATATGCTAATCGTTTGTGTGCAAATATATATCATTAGCAAGATGTATAAATACATTTCCCTGAAAGTGGCAGCATTTGTCACCAAAAGGTAGCATTATTCTAGGTCAACTGTGCCAAAATAGAAAAGAAAAGTCCAACGTAGAATAAAACCAAGTTGGACTTTTAGCAAAGGTATTAGCAATTGTATATGTTAGCTGCGCTTATAGGAATAAAGAGAGATATGCCCTTTTGTTTGGAGGCAACTTTATTGATAAGCCATTTTCTGAATGCAGCAGAATGTCCAGTGTCTATTTGATAGGATAGGGCTATAATCATGTTGAGATTATACACATCGTCACTATTCCCATTCTCCAACTTTATGCATTGGCAAACTTCATACCCCTTTAAGATGTTGGCTTTCAATATCGCTTTTATACGGGAATTGATTGCTCCAGCCGTTGTATAAAACAAATCGGCAATCTCCCAAGCGGTCATCCATACTTCTCCATCAGAAATATGGATGCCTTGTCCGTTGTTTGTTAAGATTCCTCGTTTCATAGCTGTAATTTATTTCAGTGAAATCTTATTGGCTGTCTCTCGTTTCTTTACATTGACCAAATCTGCGTAGATTTGAGTAGTGGAAACGTTCTTGTGAGTTAGCATCTTTGAAACAGTGTAAATATCTGTACCTAAGGAGATTTGGATAACTGCGTAGGAGTGACGAAATCCGTGGAAGGTTATCGGCTTCGTTATTCCTGCCTTTTTGAGCCAGTTCTTCAGCGGATAGTTAATCATGCTTCGTTTCAAGCCCTTGAATACTTTGCCTGTGCTGGGCGTACCACATAGTTCGTAGGCTTCGTAACTGATGGGGAGTGTCGCTTCCGTTTGGGTTTTCTGAGTTCTGATACGCAAGCAATAGCCTTGGTCGGGAGCAATGGCAAAATCTTCCCATTGAAGATTGAGAATATCGCTGATGCGTAAACCTGTCATACAAGCAAACAAAGAGGCGGCTTTCAGAACGGGGATGTCGCAAGGAGTGGCGGCAAGTTGTTTCACTTCGTCCAGTGTCAGGTATTCTTTCTTCACATCTTGTGGTTCAATCTTGTCAAGATAGTCATTGATGTTTTCTCGAAGCCATTTGTCTCGGTAAGCAATCTTCAACAATCCTCTGAAAGTAGAGTAGTAGCTGGATGCCGAATTGAGAGATATGGGACGATTGCTGTGTTTGAGCTGCTTGGCATTCAACAGGTACTCACGGAACTTCTTACATAAATCCACATTCACTTCGCCGAAGGTACATTGCCCTTTGACGAAGTTGTAGAAATGCTGATAGACAAACATCCATTTCTGGTCTTTGCTTTGGCACATCTTTTTGAAGTAGGCGAGAAAGTCGGCTTTCTGTTTGGTCTTGTCTAAGAAACCGAACTCTTCATTGATGAGCGATTGCACTCTGATACAACGGATAGCCTCTGCCTTGTTTAGCATATCGTTGTTGAATTCCCGTTCCATTTCATTTTTAGGATGGGCATAGATGTAGATGCCGAGATATTCCCGACGGCTCATCTGCATGGTTTCGGGGTTACGAACTGCCGGATAATAATCCAGATACAAAGAGATGCGATTATTCCGAATCGCTCTTTGGCGAACTGTTACTTTTGTACACGTGTGTGTCATACTGATTAATATTTAGAGTTTTACATTTGTTTGGTGCAAAGGAATAAGGTGATTCAATGGTGACAACATTCACCGATAAATAACTTATTCAATCTTTGGGGCTGCAAGTAGCTTATCCAATTCAGGTTTGGAGATAAGTGTGTATTTGCCCTTCTTGACCTTTGGGATATTATGATATTTCGCATAATGATAGAGTTGGTCACGGGTAAGATTGAACTTCTCTATAGCTTCGGCTACCGTATAATACAGAGGTTCTTCGGGTGCTACCACTCCTTTGGCTATATCGACATGTTTCTTGGAATAATACACCATGATACCTTCTTTCTTCTTTGGAATGGCATTCTTAGAAACGAAAGTGTAGATAGCGGATAAGGTCATGCCAAATTTTTCCTGCATTTCTTGTGTACTATACCATTCTGTAATGTCGGGATTCGGGGCTTTCTTAGCGAAGTAAGCATCCACGTGCTTCTTGCTCCAGTAGGTCTTGCCACGATTGAAAGTGCGAGGAATGTTGTTCTTCTTGGCTACCACAAATATCCATGACTCGTTTACATGGTATTTCTCTTTCACTTCTGCTGTAGTGTAGAAGTCGGTGATAGGGGCTTTTTCTTTTAACTGTTTGTTCTCTGTTTCTGGAACAATAAAGACTGTCATATCTTCTATATCAGCTCTACGAACAAGGGTTTTTCTTTCAAATCGGATTACCTTGATTACTCCATTGCGGATATAGCGATATATAGAAGTACGGCCAATGTTTAATAACACGGCTACTTCTGACGGAGTAAGATACTCCTTGTTCAAATTAGGAGGTGTCTTTATGCTTTTCCCTAATTCGTGTTGTAAACTCTCAATGCGTTGTTTCCTAACCCTGTCTTTATAGGCAAGGTTGGCGCATCGGTGTGAACAATACTCTGTGGTGGTCTTATGGGCTGTGAAAACAGCATTGCACCACTTACATCTTTTCTGAATGTCGATTTTACTACTCATTATTTATCCGTTTATTTCGCCAAATCTGTTTCATCGCGTACCACCACGTACCATGACGTACGAGTGTATCCACGACCTTTCCGACCTAAAATCGGAGAGTAACAAGCGAGCAACAAATGCGGTACAAAAATGAGCTGAAAAAGCCCTATAAACGATAACCATCGCTTATAAGGCTAAAAAGAAAGGCGCTCAAAATGAACGCCTTAATAATCATTGGTGATATATGCTAATCGTTGGTAATCACTACCTACTTGCCGGTATCAACTCCGTAGAAGTTCAAAAATTAAAAGCTGAGGTGGATCAAGCAACCAATAAAAATGAAATTATTACCCGTGTATTATCTACTCCCAGTGCATTATGTGAGCAAATAAAAGGCATCATTCGGAAAATTAAAGGCTAACACCCAGAGCTTTTCTTTGACATTACATATTCTCAACAAAAGATGGATGGAGAACTAACTCTCCCATCCATCTTTTTACGTATTTGAATTTGAACACTTATTCCAATCTCGCTATAATATGAATAGCACAAATC
>ERZ1026969.371-NODE-371-length-14784-cov-4.239527_pt1 | contig 14784 bp, 10 predicted proteins | sample MGYA00519564_ERZ1026969 | MGnify/ENA primary metagenome ERZ1026969 (study PRJEB26926, sample SAMN06164666) | human gut metagenome | biome: ENVO:00009003; feature: ENVO:2100002; material: ENVO:00002003 | host: Homo sapiens | place: USA | collected 2012 ... | reverse complement strand
TTAGCGAGTGTCTCGTGGGCTCGGAGATGTGTATAAGAGACAGGTTCAAACACAGTGAGAGAAACGCCACCTGTATTGACATTCTCGAACACCTGGCAAACGGCTTCTTTTGGGGTGTCCTTATCGAGCAGAATAACTGGCATCTTATACCGCTGAGTTGGGCTGATAATGGTTGAAAATAACTTTGTGAATTGCTGTATTACTGCTGGATCATACTTGTGAAATTCATAGTATTCATTTTGCCATTTCTGCTGTTCGTTTGTATCCAGAATAATATTCAACGGGAACATTTTGTGCTCAAATTCATGATTTCTGGCAGACAAATCCAAATCAATATGCCTGCCAAAATCGGAGGTAATCTGCCGCGACTCTGGAACAGAAATTACGATTTCTTCATCATCGGCAGAGAGATTCAGTGCTTTGTCAATAGACAGATAGTAGAAACGATTTATGAGTTTTCCCTTGTCGGTTTTGGTGTGAACAGCGTTCTTGCTATATAGAGCATTATAGAGAGAAGTAAGGCGTTGCTGCCCGTCTAAAATCAGTTCGTCAGGAGCCACATCTTTGTTTTGGTTAGGTGACCCTTCTATCGGTTTATGCTTAAAGTGGATACTTTCGTTTCCATAGGACAGAAACATGGCAGCTCCGACGGGATAATTGTGAATGACACTGAGAATCAGGGCTTTAATTCTATTATCATCCCATACCCAGCCACGTTGAAAATCTGGTAACTGCGCTTTCCCCTCAGCTATTGCTTTCATTAAATCTGTAAGAGGTCGATCATTTGTTTGCATACAATCACCTACTGGCATATTTTGTGACACTATTTACGAATTACTTTGTGCTGCTTTACCATTCTTGGCATTAATACGGTCAATTTCTTCCTTGATAATATTTCCAAAGGTTCGGTCATCCAATTCGCGGCTTTCCATAGCTGCTACCGATTTATCCGCAAAAGCATCAAAAATCGCCTGTTTGCTTTCCAAGGTGAACATGATCTTCTCATCAACTGTATTTTCACACAAAAGACGATATACAAGAACATTCCGCGTTTGCCCCATGCGATAAGCTCGTGAAATGGCCTGATTTTCAATAGATGGTTTGAATTGTGGTTCACACAAAATGACAACGCTTGCGGATTGGATGTTAAGCCCTGTACCGCCGGATTGAATTTGTGCAACAAGAACTGTCCCTGTGGGCGCTTTGTCAAACTCGTCAATGATTTCCTGTCTGCGCTGCGGCGTCACAGAACCATTGATTGGGTTGGTGCATCGGTTTCCAAGCAGCATAGTAACCTTCCGAATTGTATCCAAGAAAAACGAAAATACTATAACCTTTCGCCCATCGGACTCGGCCTCGTTCACAAGCTCAAGCAACCGCGCTGCTTTGGAAGAATCCTTTAGGTCATCCACATTCCACGACACTCTTCGCGCTTCGGCGTAATTTTTAGATAGAACGGCCTGCTCATATGCCGCTTCTTCATTGTGGGTTAAGCTGCACCATTCCTTGCTTTCGATCAGGTCAGGAAGCTCGGTTAGAACATCTTCTCGCTTTCTTCTATAATAAACAGGGGCGATCGCGTTGCGAAATTGTGGTGCGGCGGACATAAACGCCATACCTTGAACCTTTGACGCAATCCCTGGCTGTAAAATGCGAATGAGCGCAATCATTTCATCCACTTTATTTTCGAGTGCGGTACCCGTCATAAACAGCAAACGCTCTGCGTGAAAACTGATATTTTTTACATTTATGGATCGCCGTGCTTCAGGGTTCTTTATATAATGTGCTTCATCTACCACTAATAATTTGAATCTGAAGTCATCAGGCAATTTGAAATAGGCCGTTGTTTCGTAGGTCGTTACAGCGACTCCACCGGTCTTAATCCAAGAGTCAAGTGCAGCCTTTCTCCCGGCTCCATGAATTTTTGTTACGTTGAGCAGACTCATTTTCCTTATTTCGCGACACCAGTTCGTAATAACACTTGCCGGGCATACAACAATAAAATGGGTGCCGCCGGTGTTGCGTAAAGATACCATCGTTGCAATCGCCTGTACAGTCTTGCCCAAGCCCATTTCATCACCAAGAAGAACACGCTCTTGATGAAGTATGTACTTTACACCCCACTCCTGATAACGGCGCAGTTCGCAAAGCAATCCATCAGGGAAAAAACATTCCTCCTGAATTTCTCTGGCAAGATCTTCTGGCAGACCATACATAGAGTCATCATTTCCCAAGACGCCAGGATTGATGTCCTCTAAGTCATTAAAAAAGCGGACAGAATTATTAGAAAAGTCTTGCCACGCATCACTCCCTTGAGCGCGCTCTATTTTATCTGCAATGTCAAACTGTACATCAGCATTACGACCATATTCGCTGTCCTTCAGGGAAAACAGCAAATTGAAAGCCTCGACAGCCTTTGCTTTTTTGGCCTTGGATGCAAAAAACCACTTTATTCCGCCAAGTGCTGCGTTCAGATCCTCTTCTGCATAGGAAATTTGCTGAGCGTTAGCAGATAATAATTTGCGGCTATCATCAGCGATGGATAAACTACGGCGGTATTGCGATAAGGCAAGCACAAGTTCGGTGGCTTCTTTGGAACGATTATCTGTGCTAAGTCGAATTTTTATCCCCTGTCTCGCTTTTGACACAATATCATTGACAATTCTCTTGATTGAATAGGCAGTATCCTCACTTATACCGTGGACGGATGCAATAGAGTAAACCGAGACAGACGCAATATCAGCAATGGTTCGATACCCATATTCGCGCAGAGCTTTTACGCGAAATCCCTGTTTATCACGATTGATTTCTTCAATCGGAATATCTTGTAATACTTTAAGGACTTCTTGTGCAACTAACGCATCGGAGGCTTCTTTGACTTTCTCACGATATTTTTCTGTCGAGGATTCTGTACGACTTAACTTCTCGATTGTTTTGTGATGCCATTCAAGTAGTCTTTTGGCATCTGTAGAACTAAACGGCCTCGCCATTGCTTTACCTCCGAAAAAGAGATTCGCTGGCTGTGACTATTTGCCCCACCAGCCAGCTTTATTTTTAGTCGCTCTTCCACCTTCTGGCTTGTAATGAAACTTGAACCCCATTCCTCGCGCCTCAGCAACAAGCGAATCAAGTTCATGACCACCAAGTATCCAAAGGGAACAACCACTGTAGCGTTTGTCGATGTAACGGACATGATGTTTATTCAGCAAATCTATAATGTCATCAGATGGTGTTTCAAAGCCGGGCATCATTTGTTGGACAGGCTCCGAAAATGTTGCGTCACAAGATTTTTCTGAACTTTTTTCCTTGTTCTTTAAGAGAGATTCTTTTATAGGCTCTTGGTTTACAGAGTGCTTTGGCAAATTATGTGGTGGTTCCGCAGAATTTTTTTCTGGTACAGTAAGAAAACTGGTATCCATGGTGCGGGTTCCTTTTTCAGAATCCGCATTATTGCAATCTGATAAAGCTTTTTGACTTGGCATTATACTCTTGGGATCGAGAGCTATCCGAACGGTTTCCAAGTCGACAGAACCATCCTCGCTATGCTTGCTTTCAACAATTTGAGCAGCACGAAGTTTTACTCGGCTCAACAATTCAGAAGTGCGTTGTTCACTGCTGTTACTGCCTCCAGCAGTTTCTGGCTCGATTCCAAAGGCTGTAAGTTCAGAAACAACACGTTCCATCGTTTCTTCTGGAGCACGATAATATTCGCTGCCACGAATCCGAATGAAACGCCAGCCCAATCGTTCCAGAATTGTCTGTCGTTCCATATCCTCCCGGACTTTTTCTTCGCCGCTGTGCCAACGTTCGCCATCACATTCGATAGCCACCATCTTTTTTCCACACAGCGCGACCATATCCAAACGATACGCACCGACCTTCCATTGCTGGACAAGGTGATACCCACGGTCAGAAAGGTTCGTAGCGACCGCCAATTCAAACGGCGATTCAGAATGCGCTTCGATTTCGGTATGCTGAACATCCAGCGCATGAGGATTCGCGGCGTAGTCGATTAACCGCTTCCGCATATCACCCGGTTTCAAATCATTGGCAGCATCGAGTGAATGCACTACCCAAAGCTGATCTTTTGCACGGCTGGCGGCAACATTGTAACGTTTCCGCATGGCATCGTCCACACCGAATCCCATCATCGACAGAGGCCCGGTTCCTGCGCCGCTATCGACTAGACTAAGGAATACCACATCACGCTCATCGCCTTGGAAATTCGCTGAATTTCCGCAAAGGATATTTCGCGAAACGATTTCCTTTGCGTCAATTTCCTGCTCAATCTCACGCTGGATAATCTTGACTTGCTCATCACCTAACAAGGAGATCACACCAAATGTTTTCCCTTGGTATTCGTCCTGCTCCATGCAGGCTTTCATCAGAGCAACAATAGCTTCGGCTTCTTTGGGATTTGTCTTGAACCGCCCCATACGTTGACCATCGGCCACACGATAATTGACCACTGCCGGAAGGAGCGTACTGCTGCTGGCATCCCGAAGTGGCTTGATTTTGTAATCATAGGACAGCATATTACTGAATCCGATGATTTCGGGCACACAACGGAAATGCTCCCGGAGCATCAAGGGTTGGAATGTCGTGGCGGCAATGTCATAAATGGACGTTTTAGCGTTATACAGATGAGAGTTTGGAATTTTGTCATGCAGATACATCTGTTCCAATGCACTCATTTTATCTGTATCTGTGCCGACTGCCATTGGGCTGACCTGCTTATCATCGCCAACAATAATCAGCTTTTTACCCATATACAGAATAGCCAGCGAAGAAACGTCCGATTGACTGGCCTCATCAATGATAACAATATCGAACTGATTCTCTTTAGGATTCAGACTTTCCAGCGCACGGCTGATCGGCATAATCCAACACGAAACAGCTACTTGGCACTTTGACATTAGCTCGCGCGCCTTAGCTTTCAAGGCCGGCGCGGTTTTGCCCGTACCCTTGCCGATTCGCTTGACGGTCTGCTTCCAACCTTGCAGAGCTTGTTTCATGTCAATGTCGGCTTCCGTTCTGCGCAAGAGGTGATACCACCCACACTTTTCCGCATATTCTGCTGTGATAGACCGATATTCTTTACTAAGCCGCAAACTATCAGCTTGAAGCTGCTCAAAAGGTTCTTTTGTGATTTCATCGATGCGACCGGAAAGCTGCTTCCACGTCCACGCATCCTCAATCGTATCCGGAACAGTATCCGAACCATGGATTCCATCTCGATTTTGGATTGCGTCAGCCCACTGCGGTGCAAGCGGCTTCAAAATGTTGAGCATCTCCATTCGGCTTTGCTGTAAAGCGTACTTGCTGTACATTTCTTCCAGCAAGGAGAACGTGTCCATATATTTTTGCGCGTCACCGTCTGTAATTGCACTTGCAAGCGTAGTGCAAAGAGTGCTGTTCACACGCTTATCGGAAAGCAGTAAATTTTTGGTCTGCCGGAGAAGGGCTTCTCGTTCACCCAAATCAAGAATAAGAGAGCAAACATCACACAGCTTTGGAATAGTCTGTTCAACCGCACCAAGGATTTTAGAGGTTGCAGACAGGTCGGAATCCAAAGTGCTGATGCCAAATATCTGATCAGCTGGAATTCCAGCCGCCATCAGCTTCTCGCTTAGCTTTGCATAGTCATCCTGATACCAGTTCAGATACTTTTGGATGTGTGGAATCCAGTTGTGTGCAATGCGTTCGGGAGAAGAAGTATCCAATTCAAAGAATTTTGGAACACCTTGCGTTGCAAGCAGTTCGTCCCAGTAAGTAGCACATTTTTGACGTACTTCCTTTAATTCGATAGCATGGAGCACCAAGTCACAGTCTGCCGCAGACTGCGCCAATTTACCGTTAATTTTTACGCTTTCATGTGCAGCAACATAGTCTTTATGGAACATCCGGGTAAGTGTCGGAATTTTTCCATTGGGGCCAAGCACAGTTTTAAGAGCCTCAAATGAAGTTTTTAGGTCACTTGCATTATCAGGCTGTGCAAAAACGATTTCCACGCCGAATTGTTCTTCAACCAGTGTTTCTGCATAGCGGCAGGTTGCTTCAATCTGCTCGATTAGCAGCTCCCAGCGATGGAGATAAGAGCCGCCATTTTTGCCGTCTACCGCTGCGGACTTCATCCATGAATCGATTGCTGAAAACTCGTGAACGTATTCTGAAAGCTCTTGCAGTGCATCACGCTTTGGATAGAAAATTGTGAACTTCCCATTCAGGCCATCAATATCAATCAGTTTTTCAATCGGGCGATTATGAATCGTCCACCCTTTAAGCTGTTCAATTCGCCTTAAACGATCTTGCATGGACCGTATTTCCGTCTGAATGCGGTCAAATTCCGCCGGAGGCAGCAAATCGGCGGGATTGGGAAGGTCAGCTAAAAGTTCTTCTTCATCCGATTCAGATACTAACCGATTGCTTCTATACAGTTCGGTCAGCTGCTCGAATGTCAGCGGTAGGGGAGTATCCAGACGTACTTTTCCCGGAATATAAGATAAGTCATCCGCATGAGCCAGTACAAACTCTGCGGCCTTGGACGGAGAAAACTCTTCGCCATTGTACACAATGCAGCTGCATTCCTGATTTAGAATTACAAAAATCTTGCGCCGAACATTGGCAAGTTGGTCAATGACCTCCTTGCGCTCCCCGGCAAGACGATTCATTTCTCGCTGCATCTCATGGGAAGTGGTCTTTGACATATAATCGGTGATATCATCCACTGAACGCTCCATATCAAGGTTAGAATCATCCAGAATCGACACGCACAGGCTTTGCAGCCCCGGTGCAACTTTTTCTTTCAGAACACTCAAAGCCTTTTTGGTATGGCTCGTCACCAGAACACTTTTGCCCTGTGCGAGAAAATGTCCCATCAGGTTTGCAATGGTGTGCGTTTTGCCAGTACCCGGAGGTCCCTGCACCAGAACAGCATTGTATTGCTCGATGCGGTGTGCGATTTCCAGCTGCTCCTTGTTGGCTTCTTTAGAAAGTAATACATCGACACTTTCACCGCCAACAGCTGCAAGCTGTTCTTCGATGGATTCTTCCCCATCATCTTCCGGAAGATCAATTTTTCCACCACTTACAATGTCAGAGATCGGCGCAGGAACAAACCCGGTCTGCTGGATGTTCTCAATAATTTTTTCGATGGCTTTCGGAGTGCCATCCAATCTCTTACGGACAATATAGCAGGGCTCAAGATGCAGAAGCAACCGATTTTTCTTGCTCCAACCAGCCGGAACACCCGCTGCGGAGAAAATGCTGTCAGACGAAAGCTGCCGTACCAGTGCTTTTAGGAAATCCGGCGCACTTGTTCTGTCCAACGGATGATAGTCGTTTGCGCGCAGATCATCGTTCAGGTGATTGATAGCATCCAAATTGATGCCTTCCATCATCTGAAACAATACAGAATAGAGTTCGGAAGAGCTTTCTGTATCATGGATGGAGATGACATTCTCCATTGCATCATACTCAAGCTGCACACGATGAGTCAGCACAGGATGTGCAATATCAGGGTTCTGCGCATCACGAAGCATACCGTTCGCTACAATGATTTCTTCGGTTTCGGCTTCTCGCTGCAACTCAAAATAGAGCTGATACAAATCTGTAAACAACTCTCGCGTTTTTTTAATGATATGTTGCCTGTCTGCCCATGCGCTGCGCAGAATTTGCCAATTCTGATAGGCAGTTACTCTTTCGGGATTATCCTCAAATCGCTCAACGGCAGCACCTTCTTCTAAAAATTCTTCCGTATCAGGACTTTCAGAGGTAATGTTTCGTTCAGGCATTACCTCTGCCTCTGTATGATAATCGTCCCAACCAGATACCAGCCAGTCCGCAAAAAGTTCATCTGGAATCGGGCACTCTTCAAATTCAGGTTTGCGGATGGAAAGTAGTAAATCGTCAGCGGTTTCGCTTTCTTCCTCCACCCGATCTCGATAGCAAACTCTAACATATTCAGGAAAAGCAGGAATATCAGATACCGCACAATACCAGGGGTAGTCCCTAATGTTCAGAATAACTTTCTGTTTGAGCTTGTTCAATTCTTTGATAAATGAAAACAGCGAAATCGCTTTTTCTTGAATTGATAGGGTTTGAACTTCCTTTGATTCCATCATTAGTACCTTCCCAACAGTTCCTTACCACGAACTTGATAATTGAGGTTACTTTTCCTTCTTCACATCTTTTAATATTTTCGATTTTACGATAGGCTCACATTCTCGCAATAATCTATCTGTCACATGGTTCCACATATATGGGCGCTTTTCTTTGTCTTCAATAAACGAATCGGCTGAAAAATTGCATCGCAACGCCATTAGGTTACTTAGCATCTGGCGATAGTATTTGTCCTTATCGGCAATAAACTGTCTATAATCTGGTCTTTCTCTCAGGGCATGATATTTTCTTGTATCTACATCGCAAACAGTATAAAGGTATTCTTCCCCATATGCCCCAAATTTGATAAGAGAATAATCGTTATAAAAAGTTTCTGCTAATCGCTGTTGCTGTTCATTCAGTTGATAAGTATCCATAAAGGTTAATCCTCATCTTCGCTGTCATCCGGATATTGCTTACGAAGCGCCTTTCGATCGGCCTCGATTTGATTGTAATTCACATCTGGGCTATATAAATCTGTTGCTCGCAGCAACAGACCTTCTTGCTCTTTGACCCAGCGTTTCTCCTGCGCAACAGTAACGCCCGTATCCGGTAGAATTTGATTTTCTTCTTGGATGTCTTTCGCTGACTGGTATTCTGGATAAGGCTCGTATGTATTATCGTCAAGAATTTTCTTGATCCTAAGCAGTGATTTTTTGGCGGGCATTGCTTGTAAGGTGTTTGGCAAGCGGATGGAAATCTGTCCGTCTTCTTCTACAATTTCCAATCCGTGGTAACTGGTGTGCATTTCATAGATAATGCCAAGTAGACCATTTACGGTATCAACATCTAACGGTTGAAGCATACTTGGTGTGACATCTAATGCTTTTGCCAGCCGATTGAGAATTTCTTCTTTTGGGTGGCGTGTTCCGTATTCGTAGGCCTGTAAGTGGGTAGGTACAATTCCAACCATATCGGACAGGCGCTTTTGCGAAAGACCTTTAGCCAAACGCAATTTTTTTATTCTTCTTCCTTGGGTATCCATAACAAGTCTCCCAAATGTTAAAAAAATAAGAATTTATACCGAAAGCGGTTGACATACAAAAAGTGTGTCATATAATATACTTGTAAGCAGGAAATACAAAATGTATGTCTTGCTTACAAGAACCTTGAAAACTGAATATACCAAATCTTCAAGCCTTACAAATGATCGTGTTCCTGTGCTGTGCACAAGTACCACAAACAATTTGTTTTATAAATTATACCGCAGGAGGGATAGTTATGGCAAGATATGCAAAGCAAAAAACACCGCAAGCTGTGCGAAATCCGTTTGAACCGATGCTGAAAACTGTGGAACAAATGGCAGTTGTTTCCGGCATCGGAGAAAATCGACTGCGCCAGTTAATGGACAACGGCGAGTTGGAGTTCATCCAGAACGGCAACCGTCGCCTGATTTCCGAACAGGCGATTTGGGATTATTACAACCGTGCCAAGACCCCAGCAAGGTCTGTAAGTGGTGGGTGCTGATATGGCGATCCGCGAGAGAAAAGTCAAAAACAAGCGAAACAGCCAAGGAATTTTAACAGGCAGATCGGGCATCGTCTACGATGTCAATGTGAAAGTCTACGAGAACGGCAGGCAGAAAAGCATTGCTAAACGTGGTTTTGCAACGCGCAGGGAAGCAGAATTGTATGAGGCACAGATCAAGCTGGAGTTACAGACTGGCAGCGCCGCTATGGTCGGCTACGGACCGGAAAGCAAGCAAAAGCTAAAAGAGTATCTGCCCAAGTGGTACGAAAGCTACCACCATAACCTTGCAAAAAGTACGCGATACAGCTATTGGAGCGGCATAAACATACATCTAATTCCCATGCTGGGCGAAGTACCTCTGAATAAACTGACACCCCAAATGATTGACGATATGATTGCGCAACTGCGCGAGAAGGGACTCGCGGAGAATTCAGTGCGTTATTGCCATCGAATTTTAAGCTCTGCGCTGTCCTCGGCGGTAAAGTATGGCTACATTCCAAACAATCCAGCCAAGAACATTATGACACGGTTTAGTAAGAACGCCGGGCGCAAATATGACAAGTACACCGTGGAACAGGTGCAGCAGCTTTTGGCGTTTGTACATGGTAATGTACTTGAGACCGTGGTGCTGCTCGCTGTTCTGTTTGGGCTGCGACTCAGCGAAGCGCTGGGGTTACGCTGGCGTGATGTTGATTTGACGCACAGGCAAATTACCTTGCGAGGCCAAATTCCCTGTGACCTGCCGAAAGATGCTAAAATTGTGCCGCACTTGGAACCATTGAAAGACCGTGACGAAGGCGAAACACGTTCATTTCCCATTACAGAAGAAGCACTGCCAATCTTTTTACGGCTTAGACAGGAACAAGCCGACCAGCGGCGGTTGTGCAAGCTCGGCGGGGTCAAGTATTACGATAACGATCTTGTTGTGTGCAAGCCGGACGGTTCGCCATACTTACAAAAGCGTATTTCGGTCAAGTTTAACGGATTTATGCGTAGCACTGGGATGCCGAAAATCCGATTTCACGATCTACGCGGCACAGCGGGCACCAATATGTACAATTTGACAGGTGATTTTTATGCAGTTAGCCAAATTCTCGGACATTCAGTGGACGATTTTTCCCAGCAAATGGGCGTAAATCTGAAAATCAACACCGTCACGACCCGCTATGTACAAGTACAGGAGCAGCGCAAGCTCAGTGTGCTGACGGCATACCACCAAGCAGTATTCGCAACACCGAAAAACGCTGCTGTTGGAGATAACTCTTTATAAGTTATTATCCCTTCGCGCAGGAAATCATGAACTGTGGGCAACAATTCGGGCAACAAATGGCTTTTTGCAGCAGATTATTGTTGCAAGTGGATTTTGGCTTGTAATAGTCCTTGCGTAAACTTACAGCATCACATTTCAAAGCTGTGAACAAAAATATCCGCCGTAAAATCTTTCGATTCTACGGCGGATATGGCGCAGATGGTGGGAGTCGAACCCACGCGACAGTCTCCTGTCCTAAAGCATTTCGAGTGCTCCCTCTTACGACCTCTTGAGTACATCTGCATATTTAATTTTGTTGCGCGGAACTTCCCGCAGGGTGTGATTTCGAGTGCTCCCTCTTACGACCTCTTGGGGAATGCTCCATGTTCTGGGTTCCTGCCGGATACTAAATTAGTATAGCAAAAATGCCGTCCCGCGTCAAGATGCGGGGCGGCATAATTCCTGTATACTGGGGATATCTCATGTGCATCAGAACAAATGCTGTTTCTGCACCGGGCCGGGGGCAAAGGGGGTATCCTCGTGGTGGCGCACCACGGTCACCTCACGAGTCTTTTCCTCCACATGGCCGTTGGCTTTGGGCACACTGTAAAAGCTGCGGGTAATGTTATAATAGCCGCGCATGTGCTGCACCAGGTATTCGGCCACAGCGGGCAGGCAGTCGGTATCCTCAATGTTTTCATAGTTATAGTCTGCGTACAAAAATGCCGTGTGCTCCCCCTTGCAGACCAGCGTGATTCCCGCTTCGTCCAGATGCAGTTCATCCACAGCGCACTGCTTCAGGCCGCTCAGGCCGCTTTCGCTGGCAAGTTGGGTGGCGCGGCGGCGCATAGCCAATGGAACGGACTGCGGGTCCAGCGCTTCGTTGCCGCGCTGGCCGATCTCCAGCAGGATGTCCCGCATCATGCGGCTTTCCAGCAGCGGACGGATCTTTTCCTTCGCGCGGGCTTCCTCGGTTTTTGCCTGAATTTTTTGCAGCAGTCCCATTCTTTTTCCTCACTAAACACATATCATTGCCCTGCGCACATCCGCACTGGCATCAGGAGCATCTTACTTTTTCATCGTGTAACTAATACTATATTATAGCATACCTTTTCATCCTGTGCCAGCGCGGAAGATAACTTTTACACCAAATTCATTCTGGTAAATCTTTTTAGCTGTGTGCTTTTTTGTATTCAGCTTTCGTTCTTTTTTCTCCGTCAAAAGCACAAATTCAATCCCCGTTTTTTGTCTATTTTACTCTTTGCCTCATGCCATTCATTCTTATTTTTCTTTTCTCCGCTCTTTCCCGTTGCACCCTGCCAGTTTCTGCATTATACTGATAAAAAAGTGCGCCGGCAGGTTTCCCCCGCCGGCAGCCGGACAGGAGTGCGGCCTATGAACATTACCGCATTTGCCCAATATGCCGGGGTATCCAAGGCAGCGGTCAGCCGCTATTTTAACGGCGGGTACTTAAGCGCCGAAAAGCGCGCCCAGATTGCCGCTGCGGTGGAAGCCACCGGCTACCGCCCCAGTATGCAGGCCCAGATGCTGCGCACCCGCCGCACGCGGCAGATCGGGGTGATCATGCCGCGGCTGAGCAGCGAAAGCTGCGCCCGCATGGTGGAGGGCATCAGCCGGGTACTGGACGACCAGAACTACCAGCTGCTGCTGATCAACACCGCCAACGACAACACCCGCGAAGTGCGCGCGCTGGATACCCTGCGGCATGATACGGTGGACGGCATTATCCTGATAGCCACCATGTTTACCCCGGAACACCACGCGGTGCTGCAAAGCCTGCATGTGCCGGTGGTAATCGTGGGGCAGCAGTATCCCGGGTTCAGCTGTGTGTTCCACGATGATTTCGGCGCGGCGCAGGCCGCCACCGCCCACATGCTGCAAAAGGGGCGGCGCAAGCCGGGCTACCTGGGCGTGACCCTGCTGGACAAAGCCGTCGGCCTTGCCCGGCGCGAAGGCTTTGACAGTGCGCTGCGGGATGCAGGTCTCGTGCCCCAGCCGCAGCGGATGAGCATTGCCAAGTTCAACATGGAATCCGGCTACCACCAGGCGGAGCAGCTGTTTGGCCGTGCGCCGGGGCTGGACTGCCTGTTCTGCGCGACCGACTCCATCGCCCTGGGTGCGCTGCAATACTGCCGCAGCCACAGTCTGCGGGTGCCGGATGACATCATGATTGCCGCTGTGGGCGACAACCGCATTGGCCGCGTTGCCTATGTGCCGCTGACCAGCGCCCATCTGCATTACCGCACCGCCGGGGACAAAGCCGCCCGCCTGCTGCTGGACATGCTGGCGGACCCCCATGCCGAGCCGCAGATGATCAAGCTGGATTATGAGTTAAAATGCCGGGCCTCCACCGGGGATGACAACTCAGATGAAAATGTCTGGTCGCTATAACAGGCATCCTTTGCGCCACACTTCCCTGCATCACTGCGGGGAAGTTTTTGTTTTGTGCACCCTTTCCATGCAGCCCCCTGTTTTTTGTGCATTTTACCAAAGAACGGTGTGAAACTGTGTGAAATCGATAACAGAATCTTTGCAAGTTGGGTCGTTTGGTCAATAGAAAAAGCACTCACCTTCGTATATAATAAAGCTGTCAAATGAAACAGGCCCCGGAACCTCCTACCGGGCCAACAGATAAAAGAAGGAGCGTGCAACATGGATTACAAGAAAGCAGCCCAGCAGGTACTGGACAACATCGGCGGTGCTTCCAACATTGTATCGGCCGCACACTGCGCAACCCGCCTGCGCCTGGTGATTGCGGATAATTCCAAGGTGAACAAAAAAGAGCTTGAAAATGCTGAGGGCGCCAAGGGCGTATTTGAAGCCCAGGGCCAGCTACAGATCATCTTCGGCACCGGCATTGTGAACAAGGTGTATGACGAGTTCACCGCCCTGGCCGGAATCACCGGTGCCAGCAAGGAGGAAGTCAAACAGGCTGCCGCTTCCAAAGCGCCGTGGTACCAACGGGCCATCAAGACGCTGGGCGATATCTTTGTTCCCATCATCCCAGCCATCGTGGCTTCCGGCTTTTTGATGGGCATTATGGAAGCGCTGAACTTTATGGTCAACAACGGCTTCCTGAACATTGATACCAGCGGTTCCATCTATGTGTTTGCCCAGCTGTTCTCCAACACGGCGTACACCTTCCTGCCTATCCTGATCGCCTTCTCCGCCGCAAAGGTGTTTGGTGGCAACCAGTTCCTGGGTGCTGTCATCGGCATGATCATGATTCACCCCAACCTGCAGAACGCCTGGACCGTTGCTTCTGAGGGCGTGCAGACCTACCAGTCGGTGTTTGGCGGGCTGTACAAAATTCCGCTGGTCGGCTACCAGGGCCACGTTATCCCCGTTATCATTGCCGTGTGGCTGATGTGCCAGATTGAAAAGCGGCTGCACAAAGTTGTGCCTGCCATGATCGACCTGTTTGTTACCCCGCTGGTCTCCGTTTTTGTTACCGGTTATCTCACCCTCGCTGTCATCGGCCCAATCTTCACCACGCTGGAGGACGGCATCATCAACGGCGTTCAGACCCTGATCCAGCTGCCGTTCGGCATCGGTTCCTTCATCATGGGCGGTTTGTACGCCGTCACCGTTGTGGCCGGTATCCACCATATGTACACCCTGATCGACCTTGGCCAGCTGGCCAAGTTTGGCTTCACCTACTGGCTGCCCCTGGCCAGTGCCCGCCAACGTTGCCCAGGGCGGTGCCGCTTTTGCCGTTGCCCTCAAGAGCAAGAACGCCAAAGTTAAGTCTATGGCCCTGCCCTCCGCCCTTTCTGCCTGCATGGGCATTACCGAGCCCGCCATCTTCGGTGTCAACCTGCGCTACTTTAAGCCCTTTATCTGTCTCTTATACACATCTCCGAGCCCACGAGACACTCGCTAAT
>ERZ1026969.362-NODE-362-length-14974-cov-25.983243_pt1 | contig 14974 bp, 9 predicted proteins | sample MGYA00519564_ERZ1026969 | MGnify/ENA primary metagenome ERZ1026969 (study PRJEB26926, sample SAMN06164666) | human gut metagenome | biome: ENVO:00009003; feature: ENVO:2100002; material: ENVO:00002003 | host: Homo sapiens | place: USA | collected 2012 ... | reverse complement strand
CTTTATTCCAGTTTACCTACACCGTTCAGTTGGGTTGCATTGACAACCAGACCTTTGGTAGCTGTTGCATTGGCAGGGTCTACCTTATAGATGGCAGGATAGCCGGAAGAGGTAGTGACTGCCACATATGCGTTGCCATTTTCCATGTACGGGGTATTACCAAAGCCAGAGACATCGCTTGGAAGGCCGTTCACATAAGTCAAAGCTCCAGTGGAGGCATTGAAGACGGCAAGTTGGTTGGCAACCTTGTCTGATGCCGTAATTGCCTTATCATACATCAGCAGCAGGAAATAATTACCTGAAATATACCAAGTCCGCAAGAAAGAGGCGCCATTGGCTTTCTCTTCAAGATTATAGTAATAAGCGGCATCAAATTCTTCTGCTTTGGTATCGATGCGTACAACTCCAGCAGGCAATGTAGTCTGCTGACGCGAATCACTCATGGTCTTGGCATAGCTCGGAGAAAATACATATACATAGCCGTCGTCGGCAAGCCAGTTCATCTGGTAGTACTGTGAACGGTTACGTCCGGCAGCATAACTGATTTTGTCTGTAGTGATGACCTTATGAGAATTCAGTGTCTGATCACCAAAGATAGCGATATGGCATTCATTAGGATACTGGGTCCATTGCAATTCGTCCTTCTCATAGGCACCGCTACCCTGCCCGCCGGATTCTGTCTTTATTAAATCCTCATTACCGGAAAGCACCCACTTGTAGCTACCGTCTTCGTTCTTCTGCATGCAACCATACTGGCTAAGCCCCATGGGAATGGCTGCTGCATAAACCTTACTGCCCACTTGTTCTATACCGGCCAGTGTTACGTATTCACCATTTTCAAGGAAATTTTCGGCAAGAAATGGAGTATCCTTTGTTACCGAGTTCTTTGTATAAGTCTGTTTCTCGACATCCAGATAGGAAATCAAAAAAGATTGGGGAGTATATCCATTTGCATCATTCAGTTCCGTAGGGCCGTCGCCGGTAGAAGTCGTCATTATAAATTGGTCATAATAGCCGTAGGTAGTGAAACGATTGACGTTATACTCCTGGCTACGTTTTTCCAGTTCACCGTTTGTATTCATAATGAACGACTGGGTAGTGCCTGCATTTCCCTGGTGATAGTTCAAGGCATACAGATATTTGTTTCCGTAGAACACCCAGTAAGTAGCCCCATCGTTCACAAGGCCATTGCCGGCAGCAGTAATTTCACCGCTTTCCAGTGACTCGGCTGTCAGCAGGACAGGAACGGAGCTACCTGAAACTGTAGCCGTGGCAGCTATCACATAGTTACCCTTTGAACCGGAACCGGAGCCGGAACCCGGTTCGTCTGTGTCTGTACAAGAAATTAAAGCCATTCCGGTCATTGCCATTGCAAAGAGGCCGGACAAAAGATAATTCTTCTTCATTTGTTCTTCTTATTAATTACACCTATTAAAACCATTATATTTATTAATCACCAAAATGTACACGTATCTTGCCATAGAACGCACGCCCGGCTTTCTGAAGGCTGAAGTTGTCGTACAAATCCTCGTTCGTGAAGTTGCGGCATTCAAACGAGATATTGTAACGGCCATTCTTCAGACTATAGCTCAATGTCAGGTTATGGGAAAACTGGTCGGGTACCATGAAATCCTTGTTCTTGCTACCGATGGCCTGCGAATAGTAGGAGAAGCTGTGCATGTACTGGTTGTCGTAAGTCACGGACAGTATATTCCCTTTCTTCCAGAGGTCGCGCCAATAGAAGTTTACGTCAAAATCAGCAAACTGATAGGGCACATTGGGAATGCGTGCCTTGTAACCGAGATTTTCCACAGAGTTGCCGGTACTGCCGATTTGCATCTTCTCATTGTCACGCACATTCATCTGCGTGAAGTTGCCGCCCACACTCAGCCAGCGTCCGAAGCCATAGCGTGCCGATACATTGTATCCCTTCGTCAGCACCTTGCCGTAGTTGGTATAAGTGGCCCCTTCTTTTCCTCCGCTCAAGTCCTGGATATTACGCTGGATATAATCCTTCGTATTGCGGTATACCACACCGCCTTCCACGTAGACGGAATGTTTTCCAAAACTCCGGGAATAACTCAGGTTCAAGTTGATGTTGTCACTTTTCTCGGGACGGATGCCGATGTCTCCACTCTCCAGATCTTCGTCACCAAACATCTCTTCGATAGTGGGCAGGCGGTAAGCTTTTTCATAAGAGAGCTTCGCCTGCAAGCCGGGCAGGATGAAGTAGGTTCCGGCAGCACCATATCCCCAAGAGTCTACCGTACGGCTGGTGCGTACATAATTACTACCGGTATCATCCTCGGCCATAGGTCCTGCCACATACTGGCGGTAGTATTTGCCGAATGCCGAGAAGTTCCACTTTTCGGAAGGCATCAGGCGGTATGACAAACCGGAGATATTCTTGCGGGTCTGCTTGGCAATGGCATCCGTCTGTTCTTCCACCGCCAACAGTGAAGTATTATCACGCTGGAATGCACTCAACACATGATTGAAAGTCAGCATGTGGACTCTGGCAATGCGGTAATTCAAGGTCAATGTACCGTTCCAATTGTCATTATCGGCACGGGAATACTGGCGGGACTGTTCGCCGGGACTGTTCAGCGGATGTTTCTCACCAAGCCAGTTGTATTCATAGCGGGCAGTATCCACATTCGTAGTGGCATTGCGATTGTAGTTGGCTGTCAACACCATATCCAGCCCCTTGATTATCAAGTTGCGTTTGCTGTATTCCATCGAAGGCATTAGTGAATGGCCGAAGCGGTGCTTTTCTCCGAAGACTGTCTTCTGGCGTACACCGGTCTGTATGTCCTTGTACATGTGCGAATAGGTGAAACCGAACATCAGCCGGTCTGCCCAACTTTTGTCCACAATACCCGCTTTGGCCACAATGGCTTCGTTGTGGTAAGTATCATTGAAATGCTTCACGCGCACCTTCTCACTTTCGTTGAAACTGCCCGTCTCAAAATCCTTTACCGGCGCATCTACATGATAATCGTTGTCCGAGTAGTTTTGAAAGGCATTGATTTCATAGCTGAAACCGTTCTTGAAAGTCTGTCCGAAGTTAACGTATGAGCGGTGGGTATTGAACGAGCCGTAAGAATAAGAAGCATCCAGGAACCAGTTCCGGCGTTTCTTGTTGGTAACAATATTGATGACACCGCCAATGGCATCCGTACCGAAGCCCACGGGAACTACACCCTTATATACCTCTATACGGTCGGCAAAGCTCACCGGAATATTGTTCAGGCTGAAGGAGCTTCCCACACCTTCCTGCGGCACACCGTCAATGAACACCTTGACGTGCTTTCCGCTAAAACCGTCCAGCATCAACTGCATGTCCGAACCTACCCCACCCGACTCACGGAGTTTCATGCCCGGAGCCTTGGTCAAGGCATCGCTCAGATTCTTCGTGGTGTTCTGGAGTTCCTTTGTATCGACTGCCACAGCATTGAATGCCGACCTCTTCACCCGGCTTACTCCGGTAGAAACGATAGTCACCTCGTCCAGCTGTTGCGTTTCGGGAGCGATGGTTATGTTCAGCTTCATCCGCTCATCATTGACCAGTTTCACCTTTTTCTCCACCTTTGTATAACCTACGGCAGACACCACCAGCGTATAGTCGCCGGCAGGCGCCTTGATGTGATAGAGGCCTTCCTGATTCGTGGTTCCTCCATAACTCGTCCCTTTCAGATAAACAGTCGCAAAATCCACCGTTTCTTTTTCCGTAGAAATGATTCTACCCGAAATCATCCCTCCTCTCCTCTGCGCATGTACAGACAGAGAAGCCAACAGAAGGAAAAACAGCAGCGAGAATTTAAGTGTATATGCTTTCAATTTTATAATAATTATAATGTTGTTAGTAAACCGGTGCAAAGGTCATTATTAACAGCCAGCTGTGCAATCGCTTATTGTAGGTAATTATATGGAGTGGATTTATCGTATATATCATATTATGCAATCACCATTGATAGGTATTATCAATAATAAATCTAAAAAAAGAGGAGCCGGGAAATGAAAAACCCCTATTTATAGGTATTGCCCAATATGCCTTTTTGTACGACCTTTGCTGCAAATTAAAACAAGACAACGGACAATAAATTATTAAAGTTTAAGTATGAAAATTGAAAAGATTGTAGCCCGTGAAATCCTTGATTCACGCGGCAATCCCACAGTAGAAGTGGACGTTATTCTGGAATGTGGTGTTATGGGACGCGCAGCAGTGCCTTCCGGTGCTTCTACCGGCGAGCACGAAGCGCTGGAACTTCGCGATGGCGACAAGCAACGCTACGGTGGTAAAGGTACACTAAAAGCAGTAGAAAACGTCAACAAGATAATCGCACCGGCACTGATTGGCTGGTCGTCACTGGAACAGCGTACCATCGACCACAAGATGCTTGAGTTGGACGGCACGCCTACCAAATCCAAGCTGGGTGCCAACGCCATTCTGGGTGTCTCACTGGCAGTAGCCAAAGCCGCCGCCAATTATCTCGATATACCTTTATACAGATATATCGGTGGAGTAAATACCTACGTAATGCCGGTCCCGATGATGAATATCATCAATGGAGGTTCACACAGCGACGCTCCTATCGCTTTCCAAGAATTTATGATTCGGCCGGTAGGCGCCTCTTCCTTCCGTGAAGGCCTGCGCATGGGAGCCGAAGTATTCCACGCCTTGAAAAAAGTGTTGCACGACCGCGGCCTCAGCACTGCTGTAGGCGACGAAGGCGGTTTTGCACCGGCACTGGCAGGAACAGAAGATGCGCTGGACTCCATCATGAGCGCCATCAAGGCTGCCGGCTACGAACCGGGCAAGGATGTGAAAATCGGTATGGACTGTGCCTCATCCGAGTTCTTTAAGAACGGTATCTATGACTACTCCATCTTTGAAGGCGAAAATGGTAAAAAACGTACTGCCGACGAACAAATAGCTTACTTGGAAGATTTGATTAATAACTACCCGATTGACTCCATCGAGGATGGCATGAGCGAAAACGACTGGGAAGGCTGGAAGAAGTTGACCGAACGCATCGGCAACCGTTGCCAGCTGGTTGGCGACGACCTGTTCGTGACTAACGTGGAATTCCTTGAAAAAGGTATTGCCATGGGCTGCGCCAATTCCATCCTTATCAAAGTCAATCAAATCGGTTCACTCAGTGAAACGCTGGATGCTATCGAAATGGCACACCGCCACGGTTATACCACAGTGACTTCTCACCGTTCCGGCGAAACCGAGGACGCCACCATTGCAGACATTGCCGTTGCCACCAACAGCGGACAAATCAAGACCGGTTCTCTGAGCCGCTCCGACCGCATGGCGAAGTACAACCAACTATTGCGCATCGAAGAAGAACTGGGTAACCTTGCTGTCTATGGCTACAAAAGAATAAAATAACCCTTTGTAGTGAATAAGTCATAAAGAGGGAATAGCGTCTTTGGGAAAAGGCGCTATTTTTATTAAAGAATCGTCTATATCTTTGCAAAAGTCATCCCCTACTATCCTCTATAGGAAAGATTCTTTCCAAGATGGTAGCAGGTTAATGTTTCATTGACTAAAGACTATTCGTCCGACAGTCGTTACATTATCGTCCGACATATGTTTAATTATCGTCCGATAGCTGTTGGACGATAATTAAACATATGTCGGACGAATAGTTTTTAGTAAGCAAGAATATAAAATATAGCGGCGCAACAATCATTTGCTCCCAAAGCCTCCCTTTATTATTTACGGAGGCCTTCAAAAACAGTCCTCATTCACGGTTCATCAAACGATGCTCTGCCATCTGCTCGAACTTCGTGCCGGGACGTCCGTAATTGGCATACGGATAAATGGAGATGCCTCCGCGCGGGGTGAAGATACCCGTCACCTCAATATACTTAGGGTTCATCAAATGAATGAGGTCTTTCATTATGATGTTCACGCAATCCTCGTGGAAAGCACCATGATTGCGGAAGCTGAACAAGTAGAGTTTCAAACTCTTGCTCTCTACCATCTTGACATCGGGGATATAGCAAATACGGATTTCTGCAAAGTCCGGTTGCCCCGTGATGGGACAGAGGCTGGTGAATTCGGGGCAGTTGAAACGCACCCAGTAGTCATTGCCGGGATGCTTGTTATCAAATGCCTCCAATACTTCGGGGGCATAGTCCTGACGGTATTCTGTCTTTCTCCCCAAAAGGGAAAGTTGGTCTTTCAATTCTGTCATAGCCATATATTTTTAGTGATACAAGTGTGCCTCATTTAGTAGAAGCCAAAAACTTTTCCAATCCTTCTCTGCGCAACGTGCATGCCGGGCAGTGTCCACAACCGTCTCCCGGGATACCGTTATAACAAGTCAGCGTTTCGTGACGTATAAGTTCGAGCACTCCAAGCTCGTCTGCCAGCGCCCAGGTCTCCGCTTTGTCAATCCACATCAGTGGTGTGTGCAGTACGAATTGCTCGTCCATAGCCAGGTTCAGCGTCACGTTAAGCGACTTGATGAAAGCATCCCGGCAATCGGGATAACCGCTGAAATCGGTCTGCGACACCCCCGTCACAATATGATTAATCCCCCGCTCGCGGGCGTAGACGGCGGCTATACTCAGGAAAAACAGATTGCGTCCCGGCACAAAAGTATTCGGAAAGCTGTCTGCCGGCTTCTCCTGGTCCATCTCCATGCCGGCATCTGTCAATGAGTTACGTCCCAGCCGGCCGATAAAGGAAACATCCATTACTTCGAACTCCACACCTGCCTTACGGGCAATGGCCCTCGCCAAGTCCACTTCCTTCTGATGTTTCTGTCCATACAGAAAACTCAGCGCATACACTTTCTTAAATTCACGTTTTGCCCAAAAGAGGCAAGTGGTCGAGTCCTGCCCGCCACTGAATACCACCAAAGCAGTGTCCCTATTCATCTTGTTAAAAGCCTCTCTGTTTCCCTCCCCCGTAGGGAGGGAAACAGAGAGGGCATTGCTAATTATTTGTTTGACATAATAACTGATTTCCCCTCACTACGGGTAAGGGGCTTTAAATATCGCCTATTTTCCATACTTTATAGGAGATGCCTTCATCATAGACATCACTACCGTCTATCCGCTTAATAGCTTTTACCACACGGATAGTCACAGGCAGTATCAATACCTCGTACATGGACTTCAGCAGAATCTGGATACACATCATCACCAGCAACTCCCGCCATGCAATGATTCCTCCGAACGCCACCGGAAAGAAAATCAACGAGTCTGCCGTCTCACCAACCACCGTCGACCAAATGGCACGTGCGGAGAAATTACGCCCGTTGCTTGCCAGTTTCATGCGGCTCATTACGTAGGCATTCAGAAAAGAGCCCACCAAGAATGCCGTCAGACTGGCTATGACAATACGGGGCGCCATTCCAAAAACAAAATTGAAATGCGCGGCACCATCCCAGAAAGGGGCGGCAGGCAACGCCACGGCTATCAGTCCCAGCATTACCACAAAAAAGTTCATGGCAAAACCGCTCCAGATAATCAGGCGGGCTTTACGAAAGCCCCAAACCTCGGCAATGCAATCGTTGATAATATAAGAAATCGGGAAGACCAGCAATCCGGCTGTTACGGTAATACCAAAAACCTGGATAACTTTAGTCTCAAGAAGATTGGCTGCAATCAGGCATACATTGAACAGAATGCCCAGCAACATAAAAGGTACAGATACTTTTTGTTTCATACTCCTGTTTTTTACGTGGTGTTCTAGAATACACGACCGCTATTCACGGCATCATACATTTTAAATCCGGTTGCAAAGGTACAACAAGTTTTGCAAATGAACAAACAACATATATTTTAACTAAAACTCAAGCAAGACAAAGCTCCTTTTTTTTATTCGAAGTAATTACAGACAGTGCATATTTAGTTAACGAGACTTAAATAAGATTTCCCAAACCAAGAATATTATTTACAATAGTTTTAAAAAACACAAACCAACAGCATAAAAATCAATATATTAACTGATTTTAGCACAAAATCAAAAACATGCAACCAAGTTTGCTCTCAAACAAGATTTCATTCACGCAAATTTCTTAAGCAAATAAAATAATGGACAACATATTTTAATACATACGATTCTATATTTTAAATAATGAAAATTAGGATTATATTTGATAACAACAATCCGGAAGCTCTGGAAAGCATATTGATATTAACCAAGAATATACCATATTATATATAGTAACCTTAGAAAAACAATGAATGCCTATGATTTACCCGAAAGCCCCAAGACACTATTAGTGTCATCTTCTATTCAACCTATTTATTTTGAGATCCATTAGCTTAAACAAAAAACATCTATTATGAATGAAAATCGTAAACGAGGAACATCGAACAACAAAATCCTCACAGCAATTGCCATCGCCTCCCTATTTATAGGAAGCAGCAAAATCATGGCAATAGAGACCTATTCGGAAAATTCATTCGGAGTGACAGAACAGATGCAGGCACAAACAGCCCGCGGTATCATTGTCGACCAGAATGGAGAGCCTATCATCGGAGCAAGTATCTTGGAAAAAGGTACTACCAATGGAGTTACTACCGACTTATACGGTAAATTCTCGCTAAACGTAAAAAGAGGTGCCACCCTGGTCATTTCCTACATCGGCTATAAGACGCAGGAAGCCAAAGCAGATGCCAACATGAAAATCACCCTTACAGAAGATTCCGAACTACTGGATGAAGTAGTTGTTGTCGGTTACGGTGTACAGAAAAAGAAACTTGTCACCGGCGCCACTGTACAAGTGAAAGGGGAAGACATAGCCAAGCTGAACACTGTGGATGCCCTGGGCGCTTTGCAGAGCCAGTCACCGGGTGTCAACATCACACAGAACAACGGCTTCCTGGGTTCGGGCTTTAAGGTGAATATCCGCGGTATCGGTACTACCGGAACCTTCTCCCCGCTTTATGTGGTAGATGGAGTTGCCAACGGTAGCATCGACGGGCTGAACCCGAGTGACATTGAATCTTTGGACGTCTTGAAGGATGCCGCTTCTGCCGCCATCTATGGTGCGCGTGCTGCCAACGGCGTTATCCTGATTACCACCAAACGAGGTAAAACCGGCGTTGCCGAAGTCAGTTACGACGGCTATGTCGGCGTGCAGAACCTCTACAAAATCCCTACTATCCTCAATGCCCAAGAGTACATGATGATGCAGGATGAAGGCCGTGTAATGGACGGATTGAGTCCGTACAACTGGGCGACCTATATTCCGGAAAGGGATTTGCAGGCCATACAGAACGGAACATGGAAAGGGACAAACTGGCTGAAGGAAGTACTGAATGAAGATGCATTGGTACAGAACCACGCAGTCAACATCACCGGAGGAACAGACCGTTCCAGATATGCCATAGGTATTTCATACACCAACCAAGAAGCCACCATGGGAGTTCCCGGCGAATTTCCAGAAATGAACCGCTACAACTTCCGCGTCAACTCGGACCACGTAGTCATGAAAAAAGGCAATCTTGACTTCTTGAAAGTGGGCGAAACCATCAACTACAAATATTCGCAAACGCAAGGTTCATTCGGAACCGGCGGCATTTATTGGAACGGAGTGCACAATATGCTCATCATGAGCCCGTTGATGCACCCTTACAATTCAGACGGGGGCTACTACCTCTATGCAGACCAGGAAAAGGATAACTACAAATGGGATATCTCCAACGGAGCCAATAAAAACCCGATAGCTTATCTGGACTACTATATGAACCAGAACCTAAGCAAGTCCCATTACATGCAGAGCAGCTTCTATGCAGAACTGCAACCCATCAAGAACCTGCGTATCAAGAGCCAGTTCGGTTACATCATGGGAGCCTCCAGTTATCGTTCCTATTTGCCGAGATTCGATTATCTGAGTGCGTCACTCAACAACGCAGAAGACAAGGTAACCCAATCCATGTCCATGTATAACCGTTGGTCATGGGACAATACAGCCAACTACATCTTCAATATCGATGACCATAACATCGACGTCCTGGTAGGTCAGAGTATTGAAAAATGGGGTATGGGAGAAGAAATGAGCGGTTCAGCCATAGGCTCAAACTTCTATGATTTCAAGCACGCTTATTTGTCCAATGTTCCATTGACCGCCAACAGTGTGTCCTCCTTGACTGGCAAGCCTAACGGGGAAGGTTCCATCGCCTCCTTCTTCGGACGTGTCAACTACAACTATCAGGAGAAATACATGGCTTCTGTCATCATGCGTGCGGACGGTTCCTCCACTTTTGCCCGCGGACACCGCTGGGGATACTTCCCTTCAGTATCCGCAGGATGGGTTATCAGCAACGAGTCCTTCATGTCAGGAATCAAATGGCTGGACTTCTTAAAGCTACGCGCTTCCTGGGGGCAAAACGGTAACTGTAGTGTATCTACTTTCCAATATCTTTCACTGATAACTTCCAACAACGGATATGGCGGTTATACGTTCGGCGACTCCATGGACCTCATCAGTACCGGTTCATACGCCTACCGACTGACCAACCCGGACCTTACCTGGGAAACACAGGAGCAATTGAATTTCGGTATCGATGCACGCTTCTTGAACAACCGCCTGGGCTTTGAATTCGACTGGTATAACAAAAATACCAGAGACTGGCTGGTTACGGCTCCGGTACTCTCTTCCTTCGGTGCCAATGCAGTGTCCGTCAATGGCGGTAATGTAAAAAACACGGGTATTGAAGTAGGACTCCACTGGAACGACAACATCGGAAAGGATTTCCAATATGGAGCCAACCTGACCCTTGCTCACAACAAGAATGAAGTGACCAAGATTGCCAACAAAGACGGAATCATCCACGGTAGCGGCAGCGTTCTGTGGGAAGGAGCCGAAGAGTGCTTCCGTGCTGAAGTAGGCAAACCCATCGGCTACTTCTACGGCTACAAGAGTAACGGCATATTCCAGAATCAGGAACAGATAGACAACTACAAAGGTCCGAAACTGAACGGCGACAAGACACAGCCGGGTGACGTAATCTGGGCAGACACCGACAATAGCGGTACGCTCGATGCCAATGACCGTACTATGATAGGTAACCCGAATCCCGACCTGACAATGGGACTTTCCCTGAATGCCAGCTGGAAGGCCATTGACTTCTCAATCACTACTTACGGCGCATTCGGCCAGCAGATTCTGAAGTGTTATCGTGACTTCTCCTCCTCACCCTTGAATAACTATACAGCAGAGATATTCCAACGCTGGCACGGCGAAGGTACGTCCAACAAGTTCCCGAGACTGTCCAGCGCTTCCAGCTCCAACTGGAACAGAGTATCAGACATTTATATCGAAGATGGAGACTATCTTAAGATAAAGAACATCACTGTGGGGTTCGACTTCAAGAAAGCATTCAAAAAGTTACCGGTACAACAGCTGCGTCTGTATCTGACCGCACAGAACCTCTTTACCTTCACCGGCTATTCCGGTATGGACCCGGAAATCGGTTACGGCGGCGACGATTATGGTTGGGCATCAGGCATCGACCTGGGCTACTACCCCAGTGCACGTACCTATATGATAGGCTTAAATGTAAAATTCTAATTAACCGAAGAAATTATGAAAAAGATATTATTCATAGCATCAGCAATACTGATTCTTCTTTCAGGATGCGAAAACTTCCTCGATTCGGAACTTCTGACCGAAAAGACAACCGCCAACTTCCCGGAGACAGAAAAGGATGCCCAAGAGATGGTGACGGCCATATACGCCCATCTGTTGTTTGAAAGTCCTGAAACCTCTTCCCAGTATTACATTGCCCAGTTGGCAGGTGACGACTGTCTGGGAGGCAACCTCTCCTACTCCAACAACTGTGCCACCAACTTCCTTATGTACAGTGGCAATCTGAATACATTTGCCGGCATCTGGGACCGTTGCTACACCCTTATCAACCGTGCCAACAATGCCATCAACACAATGGAGAATGTGAAATCATGGTCCAGCGAGAGCGAACGTAACCGACTTTTCGGTGAGTCCTACTTCCTGCGTGCCATGGCTTATTATGAGCTGGCACAAGTCTTTGGCGGAGTTCCTTTACGCACCACACTGGAAAGTACCAACCTGCCGCGTGCATCCGTAGACGAAATCTACACCCAGATTGCAGCCGACTTGAAAAACGCTATCGAAATGATGCCGGCAAAGATTTATCCGAAAGGCTCAGACATGACCGGACACGCTACAAAATATGCTGCCGAAGCCATGATGGCACGTGTATTCCTTTTCTATACCGGACGCTACGAAAAAAACGAACTCCCCAACGGAACTACCAAAGAGGAGGTCATCTCTTGGATAGATGACTGTGTAAACAACTCCGGTCATAAACTGGTGTCCGACCAACGCAACATCTGGGCCTACACCAACGATGCTACCGAAGACAATACCGAAGGGTTCCGTTACCAATACGTTATCAACCATAACCTGAAATGGGAAGGAAACAGTTCCGACGAAACTTTATTCGCCAACAAACATAACCTGAAATCCGACTGGACCTATACCTGGTTCTCCAACACATGCGCGCAATTCTATTCACCGTCTGCCGACAACTATTCCAACAAAGACAGTTATCCCTTCGGCACCGGTTGGGGAGCTGGCCCCGTATCTCCGGCTATGGTCAACGAATGGAAAGACTGGGCCGCCAAGCAGACCTATACGGACGGTTACAAGGAGGATCCCCGTCTGACCGGTTCCATATGGTCGTACAAAGCACTTGATCCGAATGTTGCCGGCAATGTGCTGATGGACTGCACCATGGACGAGGGTGAACCGGAATATACCGTATCCTATCGTTACTATGAACAAACCGGCTATTTCCAGAAAAAATACATCAATATCAATTCCTACAATGAAGGCAAAATCGAACCTTTCGGCAAGCAGATGTTCCCCGGAATATCTTCGCAGACATCCCAACAGCTACTCCAAATTGCCGACTTGATTCATATCCGTTTTGCCGACGTCCTGCTCATGCAGTCCGAGCTGAAACAAGACGCTACGGGTCTGAACAAGGTACGTGCCCGCTCCCACTTGGCTCCGGTGGCCTACTCCCTGGAAGCCATCAAGCAGGAACGCCGCTGGGAACTTGCATTCGAGTCCATCCGCTGGTGGGATATCCTTCGCTGGTCGGGTCCTTCGCTTGAGGAAGCCGGTGACATACTCAACAAACAGACCGGGTTCAATATAATAAATGCCGCTACGGTGGTACCGATGGTAAAATTCGACTATAAGAAACGCCTACAAGCAACCCAAGGCTACTGGCCCATTCCGCAAGACGAAATCGACATCTCCAATGGAGTCCTTGAGCAGAATCCAGGCTGGGATGCATCTGCCCAGTTCTCGGATTGGAACAATATGTAAGAGTATTAACCTATAAATAAAGACAATATGAAAGTAACAAAAATATTGATAGCAATGCTTGCTTCAGCCTTCATCGTTACTGCATGCGATCCTATCGAAGACGAAGACTTGCGAGACAAATATGTGACTGATGCCGGTACACCCATAACCAAAGAGGCATTACAAGCCGCCATATCCATTACCCAACCCTTCCCCAACCAAGACGGAGTAGTGGAAGGCGACCAGTATATAGCCCTGAAAAACTCCCGCCCGGACATTGGCGGTTCATGGCACATAGAATGGGGGGGCGAAGGAAGTAAACAAAGTAAGACTCTGGTCACGGACAACGCTACGGTCATCATGGAGTCCAATGCGGACTATTCCATCTACTATATGGGCATTTCCGCCAATCAGATTATCAAGACAGATCCGGTTGTAGTGACTGTGACCAATGTATTCGACGATTGGTCCACTTACTTCACCGGTGCAACCGACAAGAGTGACAAATCTGCCAAGAAGACCTGGAAATTCCGTGAAGTCAGCTGGGGTTCCGTCTGCAATATGGGGGCTCATGGAGGCTGGAAATATACCAGTGCAGGCTATACTCCCGAATCAAATTTTGCCTGGTGGGCCAATGTCACTGCCGCCGAAGCGGGAGACCAGTCCATGGTATTCGAATTCGACGGAAACAAGATGAAAACCTATGATGCCAGCGGAAACCTGAAGGCAGAAGGTACTTTCTCCTTCACACACGAAAAACCGGAAGACGGAGTACTGGGTGAACTGATAACAAGTATCCCCACCATCGGAGGAAATTATGACGACAACGGACAAAGCGTAGGCAGCAACAAATTTTGGCTGCTGACACTGGATGAGAACTATATCACAATCTATCATCCCGGCAAGTATAGCGGTGGTGTGGATTGGGACGACAGCGGCTGGTATGCTTATTTCAAGACTGAAGCAGAAACCGATTCTGAATAATATGCACTCTCTATGAAAAGGAAACTGCTATTTATAATAGCTACTGTCTTTCTAGTAGCCGCATGTCACAATGACGACTACATGCCCGGACTGCCAGCTCCGGGAAATGAAGACAACGAGACCGAAATGGCCGAGCAGGTTGCAGGCCGGGTTGCATTGGGCTACGTCACTTATTATGGCACATCCATACCCGATGCCAAATACCTGACCCACATAAACTACGCTTTTGCAGAATTATATGTTAAAAACGGAATTTATGAAAAGTTTGGCCTGCAAGGTGATAAATCCCGTTTTGATAAGGTAAAGAAAATAAAGAGCCAGTATCCACATGTGAAGATATTACTCTCTTTTACCAATAGCGTTTCCAATACTGACAATTCCCAGGACGGAGGTTTCTCCGCCCTGGCGAAGAGTCCGGAAATGCGCAAGCAATTCGCACAAGACTGCAAAGCCTTTGTTTCGAGTGAGGGCATAGACGGTATTGACATTGACTGGGAATTTCCCGGTATGACCTTCGGCAGCAATGCCTATGACGAGTTGGTAGATGTGGAAAACTTCACCCTATTGATGAAAGACCTGCGTGCAGCGTTGGGGCAGTCCACCCTATTGACCTATGCAGGTTATTGCATGGACAAGCGTCCCCAAGGCGAAGGCTA
>ERZ1026969.361-NODE-361-length-14998-cov-4.024292_pt1 | contig 14998 bp, 8 predicted proteins | sample MGYA00519564_ERZ1026969 | MGnify/ENA primary metagenome ERZ1026969 (study PRJEB26926, sample SAMN06164666) | human gut metagenome | biome: ENVO:00009003; feature: ENVO:2100002; material: ENVO:00002003 | host: Homo sapiens | place: USA | collected 2012 ... | reverse complement strand
ATCGTCGGCAGCGTCAGATGTGTATAAGAGACAGTTATTAGCCTTATTATTATTTTCCTACGGATTGTCATCATGTTCGTCTGATGATAACAGTCCGTCCGAAGGCAAACAGACCGATACACCGGAACTGTTTACCAAACGCTATAATCCCGATCAAAGTTTTTACAGCAAAATATTAGGACAAGAAATCAAATATTCCGTATTACTGCCTCAAGAGTATCTATCGGAAAGTACGGGTAAATATGGAGTAGTTTTCCTTCTACATGGTTGGGGAGGGAACCAAAGTTCATGGGGACCTTCAGGTCTGAATATTCAAAGCATAGCTGATGCGCAAACCAGCAATGGTAGTATTCGCCCATTGATCTACATCATGCCGGAAGGTTTCAACACTTATTTTTGCAACCGCTATGACGGAAAGTTCAACTATATGGATATGTTCATTAATGAACTCGTACCCCTGATTGATAAGCGGTTCCGAACAACAGCCAGTAAGACGGAAAGAGCTGTTGCCGGATTCTCTATGGGAGGTTTCGGGGCATTAAGTATAGCATCGCAACATCCTGAAACATTCTCGGTATCAATAGGATTAAGTCCCTCTCTAAATACAGATGAACAATACATCTCTTTGTCACAAGACGGTTGGAATCTTCAATGGGGAAACAACTTCGGAGGAAACGGCCAGACAGGAACAGGCAGGCTGACAAGCTATTATAAAAGCCAATGTCCGCTACACTTTTTCAAGGATAAACCAAGTTCCACATTTCAAACAGTACGGTATTACATAGACTGCGGTGATGATGAAGAAAGACTATATGCAGGAAACGGTGAATTACATTCTCTATTACGGGACAAAAATATCAAGCACGAATATCGTGTACGAAACGGTGCCCACACTGACAGTTATTGGCGTGAATCCATGAAAGAGGCACTGCCTTTTATCGAACGTTCATTCAAAGGAGAAAACTATCCGCAGGAAACTCTGAAAAAATTCACAGAGGAATTACATGCTACTAATAAAAACATAAAAGTAGGTAATTCCAATATCGAACTATGGTTACCGGATGACTACAATTCCGAACTAACTTACAAAGTTCTTTATTACAGCAAAGGAGAAGGTAATGTTGATCTTACAACAAAGAAGGTAGCAGTGGCATTAGATTCTCTTATGCAAATCAAACGTATGATAATCGCAGGTTTTAATGTGAAAGAAATGATTCAAAATGAAACAATTTTTTCAGCTATTACCGATGCAGTGGAAAAGACGGTTCATACGGAAAGCAATGCAGATTTCAGATTAGGATTAACATACGGTTCAGAAGCTGATTACTTATACAATCAGTCAACAGGCAATGCCCCTGCTATCAACTTTTTCTTTGCAGAAGACGCGGATATTATCAACCTTTCTGCCGAGAATCGTGCCAAAATCTATTATTTGGACATAACAGACGAAGGCAGCAACTACAATAGCATCTTTACTCTGTTCAATGGATTGCGAGGTGCAGAAGCTCCGGTGCAATATCGTGTCAGAAACGGACTGGATAGTGAACAGTCCGCCCAAACAGGTATTTATTCAATGAGTTATTATATTGGTGAACAGTTAATAAAGAAATAATATGAAGAAGATACTGTTATATATTATCCTATTTCTATCAGGTATAGACGGAGCTTGGGCACTTCCCATAGAAAAAGAAGGGATGAGTATTTACAGTCCGTCCCTAAAGCAAGAAGTCTCCTACGCCATTATCTTACCGGAAGGTTATGAACATTCAGATACAGAATATCCAGTCTTATACATGTTTCATGGAATAGGAGGTGATTATACCAGTTGGCTCGAATACGGCAACGTTGCCCGTGTAATGGACAAAATGATAAAAGAAGGAAAGATTCAACCTTTCATTATGGTTATTCCTGACGGTTACCTGTCTTATTACAGTGACACTTATGATGGCAGCTCCCTTTATGAAACTTTCTTTATCAAAGAACTGGTTCCATATATAGATAACAACTATCGCACTCGCAAGGATATTAATGGACGTTCGATCATTGGTTTCTCTATGGGAGGATTCGGAGCATTATCCGTTAGTCTGCGCAACCGCCACTTATTCGGCTCTGTTGTTGCGTTATCGCCATCCATCCGTACAGAAATACAATACATGGAAGAAAGGCCACAAAAAGGATGGGACAATCAATGGGGACGGATTTTCGGAGGAGTGGGAAAGAATGGTAAGCAGCGCCTAACCAGTTACTATAAACAACATTCACCCTACCACATTCTTTCCACCCTCCGCAATTCCGATTTAAAAGGATTTGGCATCATGCTGGATATTGGAGATAAAGAAGGTACTCTTTGCGAAAGTAATGAAGAACTGCACCGATTATTACTGGAAAGACAAATACCTCATGAATGGGAAGTACGTTCAGGAGGACATGATTTCGCCTGCTGGAATACTGCACTGCCCAAAGCATTCAGATTCATAAACGAATATTTCAATGGGAAGCAGTCAGGAAATAGTGAGAGTAGTCTTCCGAATGAGACTCCGTTTATCCAAACAGCCAATGCAACGGTCTATTATCCGGAACAGGCTCAAGGAAGCACAAGAAAATATCCTATTATCTATGTACAGGGAGAAATCAACGAACAACAGCAAAAGGTTCTCGTCAGTCAGTTTCATCAAATGGTAGATGAGAATAAAACATGGCCTGCTGTTCTTTGTTTCGTAAAAGCTAACACAGACCTGTCAGAAACAATTTCTGATATAGAAAAGCAACTCTCCGGCATCAGAGGTTCCCAACGTATGCGGGCTTTAATCACTTTGGGAGATAATATCAAAGAAGGTATAGAAGCTATTCAGAGAGAAAATTTGTTTACCGGCATAGTCTGTGTAAATGCCATCGGCAACGAGAATGATACTCAAAATTTTATAAAAACAGTCAACTCTCACAAAAGATATCCCAGATGCTGGATGGAGATACTACCCGAATCAAAAGAATATGGTTTTAGTAGTAATATACATATCCTTTTGAAAGAATCGGACCTGGAACATGAGTTCCGGTCAAGAAAATGTAAGGAAGCCAATGTTTTCACTTATTGGGAAGATTGGATACTATATTTAAATAACAGAATTCATGTTTAACAATTAAATACTAATAGTATGTTCACAGTAAACAGTTATTTATTGGCAGTTATATTCTGCATCGTAACCATGATTTGTTGGGGTTCTTGGGGTAATACCCAAAAACTAGTTTCCAAAAATTGGCGTTATGAACTTTTTTATTGGGATTATGTGATTGGAATGGTATTGTTCACCATCTTACTAGGCTTCACAATGGGTAGCCATGGAGATACCGGACGTTCATTCCTGGAAGATCTGGGACAAGCATCAGGAGACAGTATCGGCTGGGTTATCTTGGGGGGCGTAATATTTAATGCTTCAAACATTCTTCTTTCAGCGTCTATTTCCTTGGCCGGTATGTCTGTAGCTTTTCCTTTAGGAGTTGGCATTGCATTGGTATTAGGGGTAATCGTCAATTATCTGGGAATTCCGACTGGCAATCCTTTGCTTTTATTTGGCGGTGTAGCTCTCATTGTTATTGCTATCATTTGCAATGGAGTGGCTTCCGGAAAAATGCAAAAGGGAGAAGAAAGCAGGAAAAACAACAAAAAGGGAATTATCATTGCATTAATTGCCGGTGTACTGATGTCTTTGTTCTACAGGTTCGTAGTGAAAGGTATGGACGTAGAAAACTTCAATTTTCCTGCTATAGGAATGATGACTCCTTATTCTGCCATCTTTGTTTTTTCAATAGGCGTATTACTAAGCAATTTTGTTTTCAACACATTAGTAATGAAATATCCTTTTGTCGGAGAAAAAGTCAGCTACTCCGAATACTTTAAAGGAAACACGAAAACTCATATATGCGGAATGCTTGGTGGAGCGATATGGGGACTTGGTTCCGCATTCAGCTATATCGCATCAGGAGAAGCTGGTCCGGCGGTATCTTATGCACTAGGACAAGGCGCACCACTTATTGCCGCTATTTGGGGAGTATTTATCTGGAAAGAATTTAAAGGTTCAACGAAATCTGTTAATCAACTACTGGCCTTGATGTTTATCTTCTTCCTGGTTGGTTTGGGAATGATAGTAGTTGCCGGAAACTAATTATTAACCTTAAATAGAACAACATGAAAAAGTATTTTTACTTATTAGCCATGCTGGCAGTAGTGCTAGGTGCGACTGCTTGCAGTGATGATGACAATCATCCCAGTACAAACATTCTGGATAAACCGGAAGTTACTGTTCCTGATGTAAAAGAGAGTTCTGCTGTTATTACATGGAAAGCCATAGGAAACGCAACAGCTTATATTTATAGTTTGAACAACGGTAGTGAACAAAGTACTGACCAAAATACAGTTCAACTGACAGGTTTAGAGCCGGAGAAAAGTTACACATTCAAAGTAAAAGCTCAAAAAACCGGATCAATCTATTTTGAAGATTCAGACTATGCAGAAATCACTTTTACAACAACCTCTGAAGTAACAGTTTATCGGATAGCTACTTTTGCAGATGACTGGGATAAATGGTATTACGAATATAACGATAATGGTACTGTAAAACGTGTATACAGGTTATATGAAGGAGAATTGGATAGAGAATGGCTCTTTGCTTATGACGGAAATAATATCACAGTGACAGGTAAGAACGCATATAACATGACTTTAAATGACCAAGGTTATGTTGCAACTTTTGTAGATGGTTCCAACACTTACGAATATACTTATGATGAGAATGGCTACATGACCAAAGTTGAAAAGAATGGCAATATTGCATCTAACATCACCATAGAAAATGGAAATATTATGCAATGGACCAGATTTTCAGATGGAATAGAGCAGTTTAAAGTTCAGACCTATTCTGCCGTACCTAATGTAAGCGGAGCACATTGCATTTATGCGGAAAGCAGTGGAGCTAGTCGTTGGCTGGTTGAAACTGGTCTCTTTGGAAAAGCTTCGGCTAATTGCCATACGAGCAGTGGTTGGCAACATTCATCCAGTACAGCTACTTACACATTTGAATATGACGAGAACAGTTGTATCAAAGAGGAAAGCAAAAACTATGACGGATATATAGAGAATTTCTATTATACATATTTCTCCGAATAGCACTTTATGAAATAACTAATTCATGGAGGTGTGTCTAAAAGTCTGGCGCACCTCCATTTTTTATAAAGTTATTAGAGACTTTAAACAGTTATATCCAGTAAAACCTCTCCTCTTACATTCAGCACCTTAATCCTCAATTCATCGTTCTTCTTTTCCAGAATCATCACCGTAGCACTGTCCATCTTATATCCTCCACCAATAATAACCGGATAATTATTACCCAGTTCCCCTTTCGGATGGTAAGCGTATTTATGAGTATGTGCGTTCAGGCTGATATTGAAAGGTGCTTTTTCCAATAATTTAGTCCAAAGATTCGCACAGAGATTCTTTTCATAATTACCGTAAAGCGGAATATGATGAATAAGGACACGTTTCTTTGCTTTCTTGAATTCTTTGGCAGACAGTTCTTTTTTCAGAAAATCAACCTGTTCATTACGTAATTGGGTAAAATCGTTCAAGCCATAATATACCCAATGGTCGTCCGGTTTATCTTCTCCACAATCCAACATGACGATACGGGTGTCTCCCCAGTTAAAAGAGGCATAAGTTTTATCTCCCACATAATCAAAATGATCACGCAAACCGATAGAATAGGCATTGCGGATTTCATGATTGCCACGCATAAAGAAAATCGGTATGTGGTCGCCATACACTCCTTCGGTCAGTTCACTGATAAATGTGGTTGCCTGCTCGTGATCCACAGGATCATCCACACAGTCACCATTGAAAACAACAAAATCATATTTAACATCCTGTATTTGTTTACATAGAGTACGGAAAGTATTGGTATGTTGATGCAAATCATTAAAAACAATAGCGGTAAAAGACTCTGTATCAGCAACAGGAAGAGTAAATTCACTGAAGGTCGATTGTGCTGTATTTCCAAATACCTTTTTATATGCCTGATAAAGCAACATCTCTTGCGAACACACACGATAATAATATTTCTGTCCGGGCTGCAAGCCATCTATACGTATTTTATGCAGTTTGTTATTGCAGACCACCTGACCGTCAACAATCATACGCGCACGTTCCAGCCGGGTAGTATCTGTGCCATATTCCACCCAGCAATAAGAAGGAACGGTTGTTTCCCACATCACAGTAATGCCATTACCCACAGGATTCTGCAAATAAGGTTTAGTACGGAATATCTTGTCTGCCTTTTCAGCAGTACGCAATTCCACAAGTATGGGACGATGGTCGGAAGCCATTGGCTCATTAACTACTCTCGCAGATATGACAGCAAATCCGGTAGCGTTTTGCTTTGATGCGGCAATATAATCAATGGTTTCTTTTGGATCGGGAGCAGGATAAGTATGCTTTTCCGGATTGGAGAGTATTTGAAAATCCTTTTGCAATTCTTTGATGAAATCGGATTCCGGTTCAGCATTCATATCTCCGGCTAGAAAAAGAGGCTTTTTATAGGAAGCAATCAATGACTTCACTATTTCCAAAGATTTCATACGGTCTTCTTCCGTTAATGACAGATGAGTACAACAATAAATATAATCCTCAAATTCTGCCAGAATCAAGGTGCGGGCCTCTTCTCTACCAGGTAAAGGGATAGTTTGTAAACGTAGCGGAACTTGCTTTGTCAACAGTCCGATTCCATATTTACCTCCTTCAAACTCTATAGCAGGTGCAAAACAAGCATGCATTTGCGTACATTCAGCTATCTCACCCAGCACATATTTCTGTCCGCTCCGACGGGTCATACTGTCTACCTCTTGTATAGCCACAACATCAGGAGAAGCATTATTTATCACATTGGCTACCCGTTGAAAACTACAAATATCATCCATGCCATTCGCATTTTTAATATTATAAGTCATCAGTCTCAATGTATGTTGAGCCTGTACTGGAAAAATAAATAGAATGGCGGAAATGAGTAAAAAGATCTTTTTCATGTTCTTCATTTTTGGGGGTTATGTTAAGTCCCCCAAAGGTAAGAAAAAAATAAAAAGCCACAAAGATACGGATTCATACCTTTGCGGCCTCTTATTGTTAAGAATAACTTTTCTCTAAATGGGGGGATGAGAATAAAGCTATATTATTTACAAGGTCGATTTATTATCTTATTATTTCTTTTGCCACTTTGCGGCAGTATCCCACATTTGCGGATCTACGCTATTAAAGTGCCAAAAACCGATTTGAGAGATTCCCAGTTCATCAGCTAGTTCAAGTAGCGCTTCCGTACTTCTGGCATCACTTGCATAAAACAGATGCCGATTACCATCAGTACCATCATACAGATACATGTTTACCTTTTCATAACATAACCAGGTAGGAGAAGGCAAAATTCCATTTATACTGTCAGGCACAGATTGGTAAATCTGCCTTCCTTTGATGCCGCCAGTTACAGCATAATCATTTGCATAAGCAGGCAGAGCCATCACTAATTTATCATTCGGAATGTGTTTCATCCAGAAAAGCATCGCCTCTCTAGTCCATAGATAATTAGACGTAGGTCCAATGCCCATACAATCATCCCTATGTTTGAGCTCGGGCTTATCTATCCCAGGTGCAAAATACATATCGTAACACATCACTCTAACTAAGTCGCAAGTAGTATTCAAAACTGCCGGATCGTGAAACATCTTAGTTTCGTTATCCTGATACAAAGCCGGATAAAAACTAACGCAATGGCTTAATTTCTTTCCAACAGCATGGAGTTCTTTTGAAGCCAGTTTCAGGAATTCGGTATATGCATCCTGAATATCAGGGTTCAAATGTTCGAGATCAAGATCTATTCCATCATATCCGTTTGCATTGCAATCACTTACATACTTCTCAACAAGCGCCTTTCTTTTCTGTGGCGTATCAATCGTTTCTTCATTCCCACCTACAGCCTGATATACTTCGATATGATTCTGATGACATTCATCGATAAATGATTTCGGAGGATTCCCGAAAACGCTAATGGAACTAATAATCTCTTTCACTGGCTCTATATCCTTAAGAGAGCTTCCATCTATATAGACATACCAAGGAGCTACTTTCTTCTCCTGGGTGGTGGAAGAGAATATTTCCTGCTTGCAGGAAACACTCGTCATTACCAACATTACACAGCATATAGCTGTTCCAATTATGCTTAAATACCTCATTGAATGTAAAGTAAACTGTTATTCTTCATCATAATTATACTTCTTATATTCTATATAGTCATATTTGACTGTATATGTCTTTGCAGTAGGCTTATCTCCTTGCCAGCCACCTCCATCAGCAAAGGTCATCATTGAGAATCCAAATTTAAACTGTGCCGGAGTATACCAAGTAGTAAATGTTTTCGCCACTTCACCATCTATAATCCATGCCGCCCAATATGCACCATCTGCATTAAGTCTAAGGTCAATAGTCAAAGTGTGTTTACCCGGATCAATAGGTACACCGTAAACTCCCATAGCTTCCGTATAACAACGTACCAGCATCTGACCTGGAACAGGAGGAACCGTACAAGCCGCACGATCATTTTCAGTACCCGAGAAAACAAACATAGAGAATGACCTTTCTTCAGCGTTAGTTGCAGCGATATTACCACCTGCCAACCATTTTTCACCTACCCCTACCAAAGGAACATCTATTTCCCATGTATATTTTCCAGCTCCCACTTCCGGACTATAAACGAAGTTATTCCCGTTAGATAGATTCAAACTTCCATCCGCAATCGTTCCTCCATTGTTAGTCCATCCAACAGGAACAAAACCAGCTTCCTCAAAGTCCCACTTCACTGTTGTTCCCTCTGGTTCGGGAGGAAGCTGACCTTCGATAATCGGCTTCATTGAATAATCATAAGGAACATATTCAAGATAATCAAATAAGGCATAATTTTCTTGAGTTGCCGCATGATCGCCCATACCATAAAGATTCTCGACACTAGATATAGCACGGAAATAAGCCTCTTCACCATAATCTAATTGTGCCCTCTTTAAAACTTTACCATCAACCGACCACTCCGCCAGATATTTCTTATTTTCTAACTTCAAATCCAATACAAACGTATGCCAAGCATCCCCCTTAATAGGCGTGAATTCAGAGAAAAAAGGATTAGCCTGACTAGTCACAAGGCACAGCATATCATCTGGTCCGGCACTATGTGCTGCACGGTCTGCAGCTGTACCGGAACAAATTTCAAAATCCAATTCATGCCCATCATCAAAATATAAAAATGCTCCAATACTAGCCCGGTCATTCATTCCGAATTTAGGGACATATATCCTCCATTCATAACGACCTGATCCGAATTGCGTTGTTGTCTGCACCTTGAAACGGTCCCCATTAGTACCTTCATACTCTTCACCTGCCCGGGTATAGATTCTTAACGCTTTTCCATCTTCACATTCGTCATTATCTACGATAGTGATCGGATTGATCCCTGCCACAAGCCCCGTCTTTTGCAATCCAGTAAAGTCACCGTAATTATAAATGGTTCCTTTATAGCCATCCTGAATAACTGTGATGGTTCGAAGTTCAGCACCTTTCGCCGCTATGGTCAAGGTTGCACTGCGTTTTGGGCCGTTATTCTTATCAGCAGCAATTGTTAGCGTACCATTACCAGTTCCTTCCAAAGGAGAAACTGTAAGCCAATTACCACCTGCCTGATCCACTGCTACTTCCCAAGCTGCTTCTGACGTAATATCTACAGTCTGAACTTCAGTAGAGGAGACTCCGAATGTTAAAGCATTTGTGGAGATTCCGCATGCAACAATCTCTGTTTTCTCTTTGAAGCTATCACCGCATGATACTAAAGAGGCATTACATAATACACCTATTGCTAAATATAAATATCTTAGTTTCATAATGATTGTTTTTATTGTTTCATTCAGTTCTTCAAATTCGGATTAATAGACGAATCTACAAAAGGACGGGGAAGATACATCTTACTGTCATTCCACGTACCTGATACGGAAACAGCTTCTTTCCTGAAGACTCCGGGAGCCACTTCAATCTCCGGATTTAATTTTCTGTATTCAAAATGATCTTTAATGCGATTCATGCGAAACATATCCCTCGCTCTAGTGGCAATATTTCCCCAATAATATCCGGCTATTTCCCAACCATGTTCATTATAGGCAGCTTCTGCCAGTTCATCATACGACATGGTTGTCTTATAGATATCCCGGTCTGCAACAACAGATCCATTGGCACGATTACGTACCTCATTCAATAAGTTGACAGCTTCCGTGATACTACCTGTTTTGGAACGACCTACAGCTTCGGCATACCAGCAATATACTTCTGCCAAGCGAATAATCTGATGCGTCTTTTCTCCATTCTGATTCATCGAAATCTTCGGATTCGTATAATCGAATTCTTCTCCAGTGGTCGTTTCTACTTTCTTCATGAAACAGGGAGCAACAACCACACGCGGCGCTTCCGGATTGGGGTCTTCCCACCAATCACGCAACTTCGTTTCATTCTTCAATATGATTTTCGGGAAATAAGATGCATCTTTGCGTGAGCCTTCCGGGAAATCATACCAGAATTTAATTTCTCCGTTCGTATCTCCCCATCCACCGCCACCATAAGCATAGTCTGCCAGGAAATCAGCTAAAGGGGCATTGGTAAGTGCATCTATTCCTAAATTATAATAAACACCAAGCAACACTTCAGGATTATTCTTATTATACTCCATCGAATATACTTGCTTGTAATCAGGTAATAGCTTGTAGTAGTAAGTACCTTTCTTCGAAGCATCGATTACTTCTTTTGCCTTTGCAGCGGCTAGTTGATAATATTCTGTTCCCTTGTTCAACGGCCATCCTGCCATTGCCATATACACATAAGCCAATGTTGCTTTTACAGCTCCTTGACTAACAGCAATGTTTACCCCATTTCTTGCGTAGGGTTCTTTAGTATAATTAGCAGGAACCATTGTTTCTGCCTTTTTCAGATCAGATATAATCAGCTCGTAAATTTCAGGAACTTTGGCAAGCAGTTCTTCTTCGGTCACGTCACTTTCATAACGGATGAGGGAAGACTTGAATCCACATACTTCACAGGCTTTTACTTTGGCAGCTACATAAGTCTCGCTACCACCATCGTGTCCTACAAGAATAGCGGCCAGGTGCGGGCGTTTTTCGCCATGAGCCACCATTTCGGCTACTTCGGCTGCAATCTCTTGTTTTACTTGTTCGGAAATTGCTTTTCCGTCTATCAGAGTCATATTTTCAGAGTATTTATTGGTGATGGACAAAAGTAAAATAAATAACTGAACTCTCCAAAGGGATTGGAATTTTTGTCAAGAGATGGGGGTATAAAAAAGAGGGAGCCGAAACTCCCTCTTTTTACTTATCATTAGATTTGGATCTACAGAATGATTACTTTTTCATCTTAGGCATCATCTTACCCATTTTGCTGCTAGTCACCATTTTCATCATTTTGCGTGTCTGGTCGAACTGTTTCAATAGGCGATTCACTTCTTGGATAGTCGTTCCGCTACCTTTGGCGATACGCGTACGGCGTGAACCGTTCAGTATTTCCGGATTGGAACGTTCTGCCGGAGTCATGGAATAAATGATGGCTTCGATGCTCTTGAAAGCATTGTCGTCAATATCAATATCTTTGATTGCTTTTCCTACTCCCGGAATCATGGAAGCGAGGTCTTTCAGATTACCCATTTTCTTGATTTGTGCAATCTGGCTAAGGAAGTCGTTGAAGTCGAATTGGTTTTTGGCAATTTTCTTCTGTAAGCGTTTGGCTTCTTCTTCATCGTATTGTTCCTGTGCGCGTTCTACCAATGAAACGATGTCACCCATACCGAGAATACGGTCGGCCATACGGGCAGGGTGGAACTGATCGATTGCTTCCAGCTTTTCACCTGTACCTACGAATTTAATCGGTTTGTTCACTACCGAACGGATAGAAAGAGCCGCACCACCGCGGGTATCACCATCGAGTTTGGTCAGTACCACACCGTTGAAGTCCAGACGTTCATTGAATTCTTTAGCTGTGTTTACAGCGTCCTGACCGGTCATGGAGTCTACCACGAACAGAATTTCGTCCGGGTTGATTGCTTTTTTGATAGCGGCGATCTCGTTCATCATCTGCTCGTCTACTGCCAGACGTCCGGCTGTATCGACGATAACGAGGTCGTATCCTTTGGCTTTGGCTTCCTGAATGGCGTGTTGTGCGATTTCTACCGGATTCTTGCTGTCCAGTTCGCAGTACATCGGTACTTCAATCTGTTCTGCCAATACACGTAACTGTTCGATAGCTGCCGGACGGTAAACGTCACAAGCCACCAATAATGGCTTACGGTTCTTCTTGGTTTTCAGCATTCGTGCCAGTTTACCGGAGAAGGTGGTCTTACCCGAACCCTGCAAACCTGACATCAGGATAACTGCCGGACGGGCGTCGATGTTGATCTCGGCTGTCTCTCCACCCATCAATTGTGTAAGTTCATCATGCACGATTTTCACCATCAATTGGCTTGGCTTCACAGCCGTAAGAACGTTCTGGCCAAGCGCTTTTTCTTTCACTGTATCCGTGAAATTCTTTGCCACCTTGTAGTTTACGTCGGCGTCGAGAAGTGCTTTACGTACGTCTTTCAGCGTCTCCGCCACGTTGATTTCGGTGATTTTGCCTTCACCTTTCAGAATCTTGAATGACCGTTCTAGTCTTTCACTTAAATTATCGAACATAGTTATTTAATTACGAATTACTAATTACAATTTACTTGGCCGAAAGAGGGACTTTTCCGTCTACTCTTTATTTGAGCTTGCAAATGTACAAAAATCTCTTGTATTTATATCTTTTTATTCTGCCATTTTGCTTTTTTGAGATAAATATAACTTGTTATCAACAGCAAGCTATAATACACAATCTCAATCGTAAAGCAAATTTCGATCGGTGCTTTCAGCCACATTCCGATGAAAATGATGTATGATCCGTAGATGATAATTGTAATCGTTTCGAGCAACAGGGCTGCCTGTGTATTTCCTGTTCCGGAGATACCGTTAAACACCACGTTGGCTACGGATGCGATAAGCATGGCGCAACAAATTACATATACCGAGGGGACGGATTCCGTAATGAGCGCAGCTTCACTAGTGTAAATGGAGAGCAGGAATTGCGGAAACAGTGCCGATACCGCTACTAACCCCAGCATGATGAAAAAGGAGAAACGCGCAATTTTATTAATGAGCGGCATCACGTGCTGGATGCCTCCTGCACCAATAGCATTGCTGACAAGACTGTTGGTAGTCGTAGCCAGTGCGTTGACCGGAATCAGCAATACGACATAAATACTCCGGACGATATTGGCAATCGCCAGTTCCCGTTGTCCCAACCGTTCTACGGCTACGAAGAAAACGAACCAGGTAGCCATCGACAGGAAATATTGCAGCATGGTGAAGCAGGAGATACTAAGAATCCGCATCAGCAATGCTGGGTCGAATGTGCGCAGGCGGTTCATACCGTATTTCTTTAAATCGACCGTGGCATACGTATAGATGACGAAAAAGAGAATGGAGGAGGCTTCTGCCAATACGGAAGCAATAGCAGCCCCTTTGATACCCATTTCCGGCAAACCGAACTTTCCGAAAATTAATGCATAGTCCAGTACGACATTAGTTAATGCCATGACAATAGCATTGATGGTTAGCAATTTAGTGCGTGTAATGCCGATGTACAATGCCCGGAACATGACATTGATAAAAGAGAAAAAGAATCCGTAAATACGCCAGTTCAGAAACTCCATTGTTCCTTCGTAGATGGATTCTGAAGAAACTAGCAAACGCATGATGTTTCCACCGAATGCTTTGGTGAATCCGAATAGCAGCAGGGCCATGACGAACAGGAACATGATTCCTTGAATCATGACGGGACCGACATCCGAATAGCGTCCTTCGCCATTGCGTCGTGCGATGACTATCTGCGAACCGGTACTGAATCCGAATGCGATGGTGAATACGCATATATAGAATAACCCGCCCATAGCTGATGCTCCAAGGGCTACTTCACTCACGTGTCCGAGGAATGCTGTGTCGGTGACATTGATGACATTTTGTGCCAGCAAGCTTAGTAGTATCGGATAACTGACACTCCAAATCTGTTTGTTGGTGTACATAATTAAGTGTTTAAGTTTACACTTTGCAAAGATAGTGCTTTATTTCGATTCGGAAACGATGGGGTAGATGAAAACAATTTCCGGACCTCCGGGAGTTTTATCGTTGACGAGATAGTTTCCTCCGAAATGTTTTAGTAACAACAGGTTGATATCATGCCGGATGATGGTTTCCTGTGATACGAATGCATGGTCTGCCAAAGGTGAATTAGTGATCCGGAAACAAAGCATGTCTTCATTCTGGCTTAATGTGAACCGGATGATTCGTGCTTGCCGGTGTTCTTGTGGGTACACCAGTACGCTAATCAAGGCCTGTGTCAGTCGCATTATATCGGTATGAATTTGGGCGTCCGTTTCGCTGGAAAATTCAATCTGGATACCTGTTTCTTCGTTCCTCATCTGCGCCATGCTGCATGCTTCCTTGCATAGGGTAGTGGCATCATAGTCTTGCAACTGGAACTTCATCATCTGAGCTTCCAAACGGGATAAGTCGAGAACGTCATTGACAAGTCTCATTAACTTCTCCGAACTTTTGTGGATGATGTTTGAGTATTCTTGCCTTATTTCCTTGTCTATATTGGGTTCGCTGGCTATGAGTTGTGAGAAACCGACCACATTGTTGAGTGGGGTACGGATGTTATAGCTCATGTTGGACAGGAAGCGATTTTTTATTTCATTGGTCTTCCGCACGTTTTCTGTTGTTTTCCGGATTTCGTTTTCCGCGTATTTGAGTGCCTTCCGTACCTGTCTCTTATACACATCTGACGCTGCCG
>ERZ1026969.332-NODE-332-length-16273-cov-12.294673_pt1 | contig 16273 bp, 14 predicted proteins | sample MGYA00519564_ERZ1026969 | MGnify/ENA primary metagenome ERZ1026969 (study PRJEB26926, sample SAMN06164666) | human gut metagenome | biome: ENVO:00009003; feature: ENVO:2100002; material: ENVO:00002003 | host: Homo sapiens | place: USA | collected 2012 ... | reverse complement strand
ACGTGGTGGATTTCAAGCAGATGGGCATCGACCACATCTTCATAGATGAGAGCCATTATCAGAACTTTTATGAGTTTCCTATTAAATTACTCAATTATTTAGTAATCATTTGTTTTGATCCGTAAACAGTTCTGATTATATTCCGTCATAATTGTAGAATAACTTTTAAACAAGATGCGATTATGGACATATTTAATCTGAATGAAAAAGTCGAGGGGCTTGTTTCTTATTTACAAGAAACCGGTTATTCAGCCATGTACATAGGCTATGTGAAGAAAATGGCTGAGTGGCTATCGGAAAATGCTAACCATTATAAATGGCAGAGTTTCTCCGACGTTGAACCGACATTAAAAGAATTGTGGTCCAACAAGTATACCTACAGGAACAAGGTACGCCTGTTGCGTGTAATCTGCCAATACATTGAGAATGGATTATTACCCGATGGTTGCAAACACTACAGCAAGCCTCACCACTATGAGTTGCTCGGCGCAGAATACAAGGATGTAACGGACATGGCTTTCAACATGGTAGACAGACGTTGCAAATTTTCAATAAATGTGAAGTATGCGCTATCTTCGTTCTTCTTCCGGCTACAGGAAATGGGAGTGTACTCATTCGAATCAATAACAGAAGATGCGGTATTGGAAGTGTTTTCCAAAGACAGAAAACCGAAAATGGGCCATTCGCTCAAATATTCGGTGGAATATGGGCTGAAAGCCTGTTTGCCTCACTATGGCAAATCCGTTGAACGTATAATCGCATACCTGCCGTCCATACCCAATATGCGGAAAAACATTCAATACCTTACGGAGCAAGAACTGACTGCTATCAGGCATACTTTAGAACACGATAGCACAATATCTCTACAGGACAAAGCCATCATAACCTTGGCCATGTACACGGGATTGCGTGGATGTGACATCTCTGCACTCACGCTTGACAGCTTCGATTGGGAACACGACCTGATAAAAATCACTCAGGCAAAGACGGGACAGCCCCTGACATTGCCACTCCGTGCCGTGGTAGGAAACGCTGTATTTGATTACCTGCTCAAAGAACGTCCCCGAAGCCCGGAACCATATGTTTTTCTTACAGTACAGGTGCCATACAGAAGGCTTCATACAAGCAATCTCGATGCTATATGCTCAAAAGTCATGTGCAAAGCAGGAATAAGACAAGGTGAAAATGAGAGAAAGAGTCTGCATCTGTTCCGCCACAATGTGGCAACGGCCCTGTTGCAGAGCGGTGTGCAGCAACCTGTCATAAGTGCCACCCTCGGCCATGCGTCCCCGGATTCTCTCGACCGCTACCTTAGTGCGGAATTCAAGAGGCTGAAGGAATGTTCATTGAGCATAGAATACTTTCCCGTAGGAAAGGGGGTGTTTGACGTATGAAAACTATTTCATTCCTATCCAACGCTATAGAATGGTATGTAAAATACCGCAAGGCTTCCGGGCGTAACAGCCATAGCTATGTCAAGAACGTAATACTGTTCGATCATTTTTGCGCAAGGGAATATCCGGGACAAACTGAGCTTACCCAAGAAATCGTGGACAGATGGTGCAGGCAACGTCCGACTGAATGCACAAACTCCTGCGTGTCACGTGTCTATCCTGTCTTGGACTTCATCAAGTACATGAACAAGCGTGGAATGACGAAAATTGACTTGCCGCAAGTGCCAAGGTCTGTGCCGAGGACTTATACGCCGCATCCTTTTACACACGATGAATTGAAACGCTTCTTTGACGCTTGCGACAACATAAAGCCAAGGCGTGGCAGACTCGCGGCCATCCAGCGCATGACACTGCCGGTGTTCTTCCGTTTACTGTACAGTTCAGGAATAAGGACAACCGAAGCCATCCTGCTGGAACGCGATGACGTAAACCTTGAAAATGGCGTGGTATCCATCAAACGTGGCAAAGGGTATGACCAGCATTATGTAGTCCTCCATGACACAATGTTGCCCCTGATGCGTACTTATGACGGAAAAATAGATGGACTGATTCCGAACCGCAGGGTGTTTTTCCCGACACCGGATGACAAGCCGCACCCTCCTGTATGGGTAACGTACCACTTCAAAGTGCTGTGGCAAAGCTGCAATTCATCCCGCGCAATCCCATACGAACTAAGGCACAACTACGCCATAGAGAACATAAACAGCTGGACACACCAAGGATTTGCCGTACATGACAAATTGCTGGCTCTAAGCAAGAGTATGGGGCACAGGCAAATAGAAAGTACATTGGCTTACTACTCTTTGACTCCGGCGATTTCGGACATAATGGCGTGTACCGACAATGAAATCAGCCAACAATTAACGCAAGACGATTATGAAAAAGAAGATTAACCCACAGGCCATGCAGATTGCCGCGTGCCTGCATGACTGGCTTGAACACCATGTGCCTTCCATCAAGGCGTGCAGCCGACATACCCTAAGAAACTACCATGTTTCCATGACGCTTTATGCAGAGTTCCTCAGAACGGTAAAAGGCATAACGCCCGAAACGTTGAATGCTGATTGCTTTTGCAAGAAAAACATTGAGGAGTGGATTGTTTGGATGAAAAAAGTCCGTAACTGTAGCCCGGCAACCTGCAATGTGAGATTGTCCGCCTTGCGCGCTTTTCTGAAATACCTATCAGATAATGACATATCATTCGTTTCAGTGTTCCTGCAGGCGGAGAATGTGCCGAATGAAAAAACTCCAAAAAGGAAAGTGATCGGGCTCAGCAAGTTGGCTGTTGACACGCTTTTATCCATGCCAAACCAAAGAACCGCCATTGGTTTTCGTGATTACACGCTTCTGCTTCTTCTGTATTCGACTGCCGTGCGCATCAATGAGCTTTTGACGCTGAAGATTTGCAATATTACCATAGACTGCGCAAAACCTCACATAATTGTCATAGGAAAAGGACGAAAGAGACGCCCAATACCTCTTCTGGCAAAGCCTGTTCAATATTTGAAGAAATACCTTACCGAGTATCATCCTAATCCTGGCGATGCTGAAGCATTACTCTTCAGTTCAAAAAGCAGAGGTATATACACACCCATGTCTGCGGAAAATGTTAATAAAATGCTGAAAAGGTACGCAAAGATGGCGCATGGCAAATGCAGTGACGTTCCTTTGGACATACATGCGCATCAGTTCAGGCACGCCAAAGCATCCCATTGGCTTGAAAACGGCATGAACATTGCCCAAATCTCTTATTTGCTTGGGCATGAGAATATCCAAACGACAATGGTATATCTTGACATAACTACCGAACAAGAGGAAAAAGCATTGGAAACGCTTGAGGATGAAAACCAGAGGTGCGTTGGTAAGAAATGGAAATCGGCAAAAGGTAAAATGGAACTTGAGGTTTTCTTGGGTTTGCATAAATGACGAATGTGGGGTATTGTGCTTGTAATAAGTACAATGCCTCATTTCATAACAACTCACTCAATAAATAATCCGAACTATATTAAAATGCAACAAAATAAGAATCAGCAACTTGATGCGAAATTTAGGAAATTCATAAAAGTTCTGATAATGGCACAAATCCAAAATTCCGGATTTATCGCACCAGTTCAAAAATCTGACGTTCAACACGCGCCATGACCGTGTGGCGGGACTGGGCAACAGCGAGGGAAGCCAGAAGGCACTGAACATGCTCTTTGCCATACGCACCATACAGGAGCGCACGGGCAGAGACTTGGGAGCGACCTTCCTTTCGGGTACTACCATCAGCAACTCGCTGACGGAGTTGTATCTGCTGTTCAAGTATTTGCGTCCGAAGGAGCTGGAACGGCAGGACATCCGATGTTTCGACGCTTGGGCGGCGATATTCGCCAAGAAGACGACGGATTTTGAATTTAACGTGACGAACAACGTGGTTCAAAAGGAGCGTTTCCGCTACTTCATCAAGGTGCCGGAACTTGCCGCCTTCTATAATGAAATCACGGACTACCGCACGGCAGAGGACGTGGGCGTAGATCGTCCCAACAAGAATGAGATACTGCACCACATACCGCCCACGCCGGAGCAGGAGGACTTCATACAGAAGCTGATGCAGTTTGCCAAAACCGGCGATGCCACTCTGCTTGGCAGGTTACCCCTGTCGGAAACGGAGGAAAAGGCGAAGATGCTCATCGCCACCGACTACGCGAGAAAGATGGCTCTTGATATGCGCATGATAGACCCGAACTACGAGGACCATCCCGACAACAAGGCAAGCCATTGTGCCAAGATGATTGCAGAGTATTACCACAAGTACGAGACGCACAAGGGTACGCAGTTCGTGTTCTCCGACTTGGGGACATACCAGCCGGGGGAAGGATGGAACGTGTACAGCGAGATAAAACGCAAGTTGGTGGAGGATTACGGCATACCGGCAAGTGAGGTGCGCTTCATTCAGGAGTGTAAGACGGATAAGGCTCGTAAGGCGGTGATAGATGCCATGAACGCAGGGACAGTGCGAGTGCTGTTCGGCTCCACAAGTATGCTCGGAACGGGCGTGAATGCGCAGAAAAGATGCGTCGCCATCCATCACCTTGATACACCGTGGCGACCGTCCGACCTGCAACAGCGTGACGGACGGGGTGTTAGAGCCGGGAACGAGATTGCCAAGCATTTTGCCGAGAACAACGTGGATATCATCATCTACGCGGTGGAAAAGTCGCTGGACAGCTACAAGTTCAATCTGCTGCACTGCAAGCAGACGTTCATATCGCAGCTCAAAAGTGGAGCGATGGGCGCACGTACCATCGACGAGGGAGCAATGGACGAAAAATCGGGTATGAACTTCTCGGAGTATATGGCGTTGCTCTCCGGCAATACCGACCTTTTGGATAAGGCGAAATTAGAGAAGCGTATCGCCTCGCTCGAAGGGGAACGCAAGTCGTTCAACAAGGGCAAGCGTGATTCGGAGTTCAAGCTGGAATCCAAGACGGGAGAACTGCGCAACAACACGGCTTTCATCGAAGCCATGACGGAAGACTGGAACCGTTTTCTTTCCGTTGTGCAGACTGATAAGGAAGGCAGCCGCCTTAATCTTGTCAAGGTGGACGGCGTGGATTCAACGGATGAGAAGGTCATCGGTAAGCGTTTGCAGGAAATCGCCAAGAACGCCACGACTGGTGGACTGTACAAGGCTGTCGGGGAACTTTACGGCTTTCCGATAAAGGTGGTCAGCGAGAGGACACTCAAAGAAGGTCTGGAGTTCACCGACAACCGCTTCGTGGTGGAGGGGAACTACAAGTACACCTACAACAACGGGCATCTGGCGATGGCAGACCCGATTGCTGCCGCACGAAACTTTCTGAACGCATTGGAGAGGATTCCGACCATCATCGACCAGTACAAGTCTAAGAACGAAGTGCTGGAAAAGGAGATTCCGCAGTTGCAGGAGATAGCGGGCAAGGTGTGGAAGAAGGAGGACGAGCTGAAACAGCTGAAGTCCGAACTCGCCGCACTGGACCGCAAGATACAGCTTGAGCTGGCTCCGGCTCAGGAAAACACAGAAGAGAACCGGCAAGGCAACGAGAAAAAACAGACGGAACAACAGCCGGAAAGCCCGCACGTGGACTTTGTACGCAGTCATTTAATTATAGGGAGACCCGGTTTATCGGAATCCAAAGGTGTAAAACTTTAATATCGAAGTCTTGACAGAAAAAGCCAGTGGTTGAATTTTTCACCACTGGCTTTAATTCTAATAATTTTTCAATCTAATATGACCGAATCTATAACGTTAAATCATAGATTATGTGTCTATTTGTGAAGAAAAAGACGTAACTTTGTATCAAAATCAAATAAGCATAACAATGGAACCATCTATATACAGTTTTTCACTTTATACCGCACTGCCGTTGATGTTATTCTTCGGCTTTTATTTTTTGTTTGCAAAGACTCCTGAAAAGAAAATTTTCAAGAATTATCTCCGCTCCCGACAGATTATGGGTATAGCTATGCTGCTGCTTTCGGCAAATTATTCGGTACATTTCTTCTTTGGTATCCGATTCAAAAATGCGGATTCTGCCATATTGATGAACATGTCCACATACTTCCTGTGCTATTCTCTGTTCAGTTCGGCATTGATAATGTTGCTTGATCGTTTTTACATTACCAAACGGCGTGTGTGGACACATATCATTTTATGGATTATATTTTCAACTCTTTCCGGAGTTGTGTTGTTCCTGTTGCCAAGCGGAATCATGCAAAAAATCTCTTTATTTGCTTTAGCTGTCTGGTTAATCGCTTTTGGAGTCGTTTTAGCTCGAAGAGTCATAGTTGCATATCGTAGAGCCATTCGGATTTTCAATGAAACTCAAGCGGATGATATAGGCGCATATATCGAATGGCTTTCTATATTCACTTATTGGGCTGTTATCTTCGGTGTTGGATGCGGATTGCTGACATTCCTACCTGACAGATATGTGTATATCTGGGTGCTTTCATCAATCCCGTTCTACTGTTATCTTTTTCACTGTTATCAGAACTACCTCCTGTTCTATGAACAGGTAGAAAATGCGTTTGAGCAGGATATTCAATCTGAAGAAGAACTTCTGACAAATTCGGGAATTGAACCCGAAATGGTTTCAGAAGAAGTTCCTGAGTCCTATACAGAATTTATAGAGAAGGTTGACAACTGGATAAAGACAGACGGCTATGTCCAGCAGGGACTTACCATAAAAGAACTGTCCGAAATACTTCATACGAACCGTACCTATCTTTCCGCTTATATCAAGACTACGTATAAAATGACATTCCGCGAATGGATAACCAGTCTCCGGTTGGAGTATGCGAAAAACATACTGAAGGAGCATCCGGAGATCAATATACAGAAGCTGGCTGAGTCTTCCGGTTTTCTTTCCCGCAGTAACTTTATCAAATCATTTACAGAGAAGGAAGGATGTACGCCTGGCAAGTGGAAAAAAGCAAATCTGGAATAATTTGTGTGGTAAAAAGCCGATGAAAAAGGTCTCAGAAGCTCATTTTCAAAAAGTGCTCAAGCGACAAAAAAGTGCTAATTCGACAAAAAAAAGTGCTCAAACGACAATTTGAAAAGTGCTCAAACGACAATTTTTATAAAACGCTGTATTTCAACAGAAAAAGTTTTTGTAATATTTTGGGCGCTGAATGGCATTTATTACCTTTGGAGAAGACAAAGATAATAAATTCAAGTTTATATGAGCAGAAAAATCACTTTTCTTACCCTGTTTCTGTGGCTGATGACGCTAACTTTTCCTGTCATTGCGCAGCAGAAAGCAGACACGACCTACACCTTCCGGTTCGTTACGCAGAAGGACATGTTCTACGTGCCTTGGAATGGCAATGACACGGAACTTGCCCGCCTGTTGGAATGTATCGAAAACAACAAAGCAACAATTCTTGACGGCAAACTGCCGCTATTGGTTGACGGATATTGCAATTCGCAGAGCAGTGAAGTCAAGAACCTTGCAACAGCGAAGATTCGTGCCAACCGTGTGAAATCAGAACTGATTACACGAGCGAAAATCAAGGAAGAAAACTTCATTACCCGCAATCATGTGACAGAGGGTGATTTTGTCACCGTGCGCCTGACGGTACCGGTAAAGGAAACAGCCGTGACGGATGCGGAAGCAGAAGCACGACGCAAGGCGGAAGCCGAACGCTTAGAAACCGAGAAGCGTGCCGAGCAGGAACGGCTTGCCGAAGAGCAGCGCAAGGCGGAAGAAGCCCGACTTGCCGCTGAAAAGGCAGAAGCCGAGAAAGCCGCTCAACAAAATACACTTGCCGACACGCCGTCGGAAACCAAAATCACAACTGATTATCATCTCTCCCTGCGTGCCAACCTGCTGCGCTGGGCTACCTTGACACCAGATTTAGGACTTGAATGGCGCATCTGCCCATCGTGGGGCATTGCCGTAAACGGCTCGTGGACTTCTTGGAGCTGGAGTGACAAAGACCGCCGCTATGCACTCTGGGAAGTGGCTCCGGAAGTACGTTACTATATGGGTGAGAAGAAAGCCTGGCATCTGGGCGCGATGTTCAAGGCTGGACAGTTCAACTACAAGCTTTCCGAAACAGGCAAGCAGGGCGACCTGATGGGTGGCGGCATCACCGCCGGCTATCAGCTGCGGCTGAACAAGGCACTGGCTCTTGATTTCAACCTCGGTTTGGGCTACCTGAATGCCGATTTCGAAAAATATGAAGTCATCGATGGTGTGCGCGTGCGCTGTGGCAACGAGACAAAAAATTGGTGTGGCCCCATCAACGCCGGTGTGACATTGGTATGGAAGTTATTCTAATACGGAGGAATAGAGTATGAAAGCAAGACAATATATAAATATGGTAGGAATGGCAGCTGCCGTGCTGCTCTCTTCCTGCGTGAAGGACACGCTTTATGACACGCCGCATCCCGACTATGGGAAGATTGCGGTGACAGCCGACTGGTCGGCACGCGGTGAGGGTATCGACATACCTACCACATGGACGGTCACCATGGGTGACTATACGGGTACGGAGACTTCCGCCACCCATGCCCCCGACCATCTGTTTGCTCCGGGCAGCTACACCCTTGCGGTGTGGAACCCTGCTGAAGGAATCATGGTAAATGGTACCACCGCCACCATTGCCGCAGCCACGGGAAACCGGGCAGGAACGGATGCCTTTGTGAACAATGCCCCGGGATGGTTCTTCACCTATACGAAACAGGTGAGCATCGAGAAAGACAAGGACTATCCGCTGACCGCCGCAATGAAGCAGCAGGTACGCGAACTGACGCTTATCATCAAACCGACGGGTGATGCCGCCGGACGCATCACGGAGATTGTTGCCCATCTGACGGGTGCAGCCAGAACACTCGATTTCGCTACCGATACCTACGGAGCCGCTTCAAACGTCGTGCTGCCCTTCACCAAGATTACCGAAGGTGACGATGCCGGCAAGTGGAAAGCCACGGTGCGGCTGCTGGGTGTGACTGGCACGGAACAACTGCTGATGGGTGAAATCCGCTATGCTGACGGCAACCCGACCCCCACCACGCTGAAAAGCGACCTCACAGAAGCTCTCAAGGAGTTCAACACAAGAAAGGGCAAATCGCTGACCCTCGGCGGAACGCTGGTTGAGACTCCCGAAGGCATGGAAGTGGACGGAGCCGAAATCAACGGCTGGGAAGAAGTGAAAGGTGATGATGTAAATGCCGATTTGTAAATAATTAGCAAACCGAACGCAGAAGCAAAGCTTGCTTTGATTTTGCTAAGGTGCAGCAATTATTGAAATGGAATTTAACTAATAAAATGACAGATATAATGAAGACAAGATTTTTTGCACTTGCAGCGCTCGCCCTCGCACTTGTAGCCTGCAACAACGACAACGAGATCCTAAACGGTGACCCCGTGGCCGCCCAGTTTACCGCCAACATCGCCCCCGCCACCCGCGCCAGCGGAACCACCTGGACTGCCGGCGACCGTATCGGCATCACCGACATCGGCAACGATTCCCAGTACGGCAACGTGCCTTTCATCCTGAAAAACGGGAAATTTGAGGCAGAAGGAAAGGTTATCTATATCGAAGATACAAAGACCCATACTTTCCGCGCCTACTATCCGTACAACGCGGCGGGAGGCATCCTCACAGCCACGACCGATGCCACGGCGCAGCAGAACCAGCCTGCCATCGACTTCCTCTTTGCTTCAGGAGCCACGGGAGGCAAAAACAACCCGGTAGTAAGCTTCACCGACAAAACCGCCAAAGGCGGTGAAGACAACTCCTTCCACCACCGCATGAGCCAGATAACCCTTACCTTCGAGGCGGGCGACGGCGTGAATTTCAGCGTGGTCAAGCCTGAACGTTACACGCTGGACGGATTGTTACTCACCGGTACGTTCAACACAGCCGACGGTATTGCCACCGCAGACAACGGACTACAGACCGGAGAACTGACCATGAATCTGGCAGACGGCAATCTCACGTCATCGATCATTCTCTTCCCGCAGACAGTTGCATCCCTGCCGTTGGTTGTGAATTACAAAGGTCAGGAATATCATGCCACACTCACCATGCCCGAAGGCGCACTGCAGGCGGGCAACAACTATACCTATACCGTCAAGGTACGCAACAAAGTCCTTGAAGTCAGCGAAGCCACCATTGCAAAGTGGAACGATATAGACGGCGGAGATGTGGGTGCTGACCTGTAGGATTTTAATAATTAATCGATTAGAATGAAGAATTATGAGACATAGATTATTTATCCCCGCAGCCACCGCACTGCTGTTCGCCCTCGCCGCCTGCACGCAGGACGAACTTGCTGGCGATAACCGTCTGCCCGAAGGTGAATACCCCGTCGTCATCCGTGCCACCGGACTGTCCGTAGAGGCAACGCCGCTGGCAGCCCCTTCCACCCGTGCCTCTGTGGACGGCGACTGGCAGGGCGTCACTTCCGTGGCACTCAAGATGGGCGATGCGGTAAAGGAATACACCGTAACGGCTTCTACCGATTTCAAGAGTGCCACGCTTTCACGCGAGAACGACCCGTACTACTGGACCAGCCGCGACCCGATTACCGTATCGGCATGGTGGCCCTTCAACAATGCCAACATCACACAGATGCCTGCCGTGAAGGTGGCCGAAGACCAAAGCAAATTGGCTGACTTCCAGAACAGCGACTTCATCTCTGCTGAGAACCGGAAGGTGGAATTTAACAACCCGACTCTTGAATTTACCCACCGCACGGCACGCGTGACAATCGAACTGAAGCCCGGCACGGGATTCACGAGCGTCGCCAGTGCCACGGTGAGCCTCGTGAGCCTGTCCGCCGATAACGGCAACCCGACCGCCATCAAGACCTACAACGCAAGCGGCAACACCTACGAGGCACTGACCGCCCCGCAGACCGTTGCGGCAGGCAAGCCGTTCGTCAAGGTGGAACTCGGCGGCGGCACCTTCTACTTCCGCCCGCAGAACAACGTCGTATTAGAGGCTGGCAGCCGCTATAAATATACCGTTAAGGTGAACGCCACCGGCTTGACGTTAGAGGGTTGCACTATCGGTGACTGGGCTGACGGCGGCGGCGAGAGCGGCGAGGCTGAGGATTTGGGCTACATCTACGACAGCAACACCAAGACCTACACGGTCTATAACGCCGACGGCCTGCTGGCATGGAACGAAGCCTCACAAAAAGATGAATCGATAAATTGCACCCTCGCCACTGACATCGACCTGACGGGTAAGGATTGGACACAGATAGGCACATGGCCAGGTTACTCCGGCGTCTTTAATGGGCAGGGACACCGCATTACGGGATTAAACTTTTCAGCAGCGACTACTGAACTTTTTGGGTTATTAAATTTACGTGGTGTGATAAAGAACCTACAACTCATAGATGTGAATCTATATGGCAATAATGGATCAGCAGCTGGAATAGTGGATCAAAATAATGGTCAAATCATTGCCTGCTCTGTGACGGGAAAAATTTCTGCATATGGTAGAACTTGTGGTATAGCCGATTTAAATTATGGCAGTATCACAGCTTGCTGGTTTGACGGCACATTGAAAGATTATGAATCTGGAGCTATAGTGCGTTTCAACTACAATACTATAACTTCCTGTTATTGGGGAGGCAATGCCGAGCGAGGAGAATTCCGTAATTTTGGAGGAACGGTAGATGCCACGAAGGTGGACGGCGCGACAGTGAAATGGCAGACAGCCGTCGACGGCATGAACACCGCCCTCACCGCTGGCGACTACCAGTGGGCACTCGGCACCGACGGTCTGCCCGTATTGCAAAAGAAACAATAACGAACCCTAAACAACACGCATCATGAAACGAACAATCATCCATACATCTGCAGCCATAGCCCTGCTGCTCGGCATTGCCGCCTGCACGCAGGACGAAGCGGGCTTCCTACCGGAAGGGGCGGAAGGCACACCCATCGTCTTCACCGCCACGGGGCTGAATCCCGCCGCGACAGCCATCGCCGGCACCCGTGCCCCCGCGGATGGCAATTGGACGGGTGTGCAGAGCGTGGCAGTCCTGATGGACGGCACGGTGAAGACGTACAACGTGACGCCCTCCACCGCCGACCCCACCAGCGCCACGCTGACCTCCACCGACTCGTACTACTGGACCAACCACAACAACATCACCGTCACAGCGTGGTGGCCCTACACCGCTGGCGAGACAACCCCACCTGCGGTAAAGGTAAAAGCCAACCAAAGTGCCCAGAAAGACTTTGATGGCAGTGACCTCATCGTAGCCGACGGACAGACGGTGACCTACGGTAGCCCCACGCTCCGCTTCACCCACCGCACGGCGCGAGTGACCATCGTTCTGACGGACTACACCGAGGGGCTGGCATCCGTGCAGATGACGGGACTCTCCACCGAAGGCGACAACCCGGATATAATCGTCCCGTATGACAAGGGCAGCAACACCTACACCGCCATCGTAGCCCCGCAAAGTGTGGCAGCTGGCACGACCTTTATCACCTGCACCTTCACTAACGGCAAGACCTTCGTTTATAAGATGAAGAATGCTACCGACTGGCAGGCGGGCGGTGAATATACCTACACCGTCTCCCTCGCTGCGGCAAAAGGCTATATCATAGAGGACGACGGCAGCTACACCGTGACCTCCGCCGATGGTCTGATGAATATAGCCGAATTAGTGAACGGAGGTAAGAGCAACATTAACATTACCCTCGACACTGACATTGACCTCACAGGCAAAGACTGGACACCGATAGGCACAGACTACGACAACTCATACAAAGGCACCTTCGACGGTGGCGGCCATACCATTACGGGGCTGACCTTTACGACAAATGACGAATATGCGGGTCTGTTCGGCTGGCTCAATAGAGCTGGTACGGTGAAGAACGTGGTGATGGAGGGCGTACAGATAACAAGCAATCAAATATATGGCGGCAGTATTGGCGGCGTGGTAGGATATAGCTGGGGCACCATTGAAAACTGCTCGGTGTCGGGCAGCGTCAGCGGCACGGTGTATGTCGGCGGTGTGGTGGGTGCTCAAATAGGCGGTTCCATCACCGGATGCAGTTCCTCGGCCACAGTGAAGGGAACGGTCGATGTCGGCGGCGTGGCAGGTCAGACGAATTCGAGTGCCACCCTGACCGCTTGCTATGCCACGGGCAACGTGACCATAGAAATAAACCCCGCAAAGAATATCGCTGGCGGCAGTCTGGTGGGAATGAACGCAGGAAGCAGCCTCCTTGCCTGCTATGCCACGGGCAACGTAACCAGTACGGGTAGTAGCACTGGCAAAGTACATATCGGCGGCTTTTTGGGAAATAACTACACCACCGTGACCGCCGGCTATTGGAAGAACAATCATGAACAAGGCATCGGCTACAATAGGGAAAGCACCGGAGCCACGAAGGTGGACGGCTCTGTCGTTACCTGGCAGAAAGCCGTCGATGCCATGAACACCGCCTTGCAGAACGCAGGCTCAAAGTGGCGTTACGAACTTAAAGGAGCATTGCCTACCTTGAGGAAGCAGTAAGCCGTTGCGGGCGGAAAAGTTCCGCCCGCAACGAACATTAACCGAAGTATAACCCCAATAAAAAAAGGAGGACGTGCTGGAACACACGGAGAATCCACCATATAGGTTTTGGCATCAAGGCATTGTTAATAATAATATAGACTCCAGTGTAAATATGGAAACTGTAAGCCGGACATTGTCAAGATTGGTGCTCATTAAAGGCAACAAATCAAGTAATTAAATTAAAAACATGGGACTTTTTCACAGAGACAAGAAAAATAATGACGATGAGCCGGACAGTGTTCAAACCAATTCATTCTCTGATATTATGAATGGTTTGCAATACGCCGTAAACTGTGCACAAGATACATTGCAGAATCATCAGATACAAAATCTGACCAGACTTTTTGAAGGAACAAATGCAAATAACGCAAATACGTTCCAATCGAAAAAAATCATGGTTGGAGACAAGACTATTGATATTCCACTTATAGCTTTGATATCCCATCATTATCTTGCGATGGATAATGTGCAGATAAAGTTCAAGGCGAAGGTCGGAAGCGTGGAATCACAGATTCCAGAAAACAACTTATTGTTATCCAGCCCACAAAGAGCCAATCTCCAGATGCAGATGAGCAACATAAAACCGGATGCGGATGATGTCATGGAGGTTTGCGTCAATTTTAAAGTTCAGGAGACTCCGGAGAGTATTTCCCGAATCATTGACGATTTTGTAAAAAACATCTAACAATTTCAAAATTCAAATGTTATGGCAGAAGAAATAAAGAACCAAGGGCAACAAGAAAATGCGGAAAACTTGAATGAAAATGTAAGCGGACAGGCGAAAGAAATTATCTCCGCTGCATTGGAAGAGACTCAAAACAGAGAAACTTCTCCAGTTCTTAAAGCAGATTCAAACGTGACTGACAAATTCAAGGGGCTTCCCATGCGGGAACTTATTGCAGCTCCACTTATTGCAGCAGCCGAAGCACAACAGGAATTGGCAGCGACAGCATGGAATTTCTACCAGCAAATTGCATTTGATGGTAAAAGCGGCAATAAAGCGCGTATATTGGAATTCGATGTCGAAAGACCGATACAGCAGGATGGAAAAATGACAACAATGTCACAAAGTGTCAAGGCTCCGTTTATAGGATTGGTGCCTATTCCTTCCCTGCTCATAGATCGCGTGGATGTCGATTTCCAGATGGAGGTTACCGATACATCAAACGTAAAAAGCACTACCAACGCAGAAGTAGAGGCAAAAGCTTCTGCAAAACATTGGTTTATAAATGCGGAAATCAGCGGCAAAGTCACGACCGCCCGCGAGAACACCCGCATGACCAACCAAACGGCAAAATACCAGATACATGTGACAGCCAGTCAGCAGCCGCAGACCGAAGGTCTATCTAAACTGATGGATATAATGGCATCATGTATCGAGCCTATAACAAACGAAAGTAACAGTAAGTAAATATATGAATTTGATTCAAGCATTAAGATTGCCAAACAGTCAAGCAGTAATGACAAATATTGCACGGTTTCATTATCAAAATATTTATAATGTAGGTTTGACCCCTCCGATTGTCACGCAAAGTAATTTGACATTTCAAATAAAAGGATATACCCGTAACTATCGTTTTCTTAGATTAGACTATGCCTGTGTCATATATATTGCGGATAGAATAGCAGTCGTTGCTTCAAATGGCATAGATACTTTAAGTTCAGGTTTTTCGGGGTGTTATATGGCCAGTTTTAGGCACAATGGCATTAGGTATGTTGCTCATATTCCAACGCCTAACAATAGTATTAAAACATCATGGAATCGGGCGGTTAAAAATCGAATAATAGATAATGTTGTTCTTTTTAAACCTACTGAAGGATTGGCGAGAATCCCAGGAACCATTGGTATTTGGGGAATTATAACATTTAACGATAGATGTTATCGGCTTGATGTAAATGAAAACGCTCCTCCAAGTCAAGCCATACGTGGCCAAAGAATTTTTAACTCAATCCCGAGAAATCCCATACTAACAGAAATTCCATCTATCGCCGGTGGTCAGATGCCTTAATAATTATAACAATTGTAAATAAGGGAAGAATGGTTGTTTCATTGAGGAGTAGAATTCTATTCGGATATATAATTCTGGTGGCGGTCATAGGCAGCATGGCCGCCATTCTCATCCATGAACCTGCGAAGTTCCACGACCTATATGCGTATTTTAAATAACGGTATTTACACAAACAGCAAATGAGCGAACAATTCGTTACCACTACCAAGCATTTCCGCAAGCTGCTTGCCGCAGGCTATCTGTTGATAGTCCTGCTGGTGGGCGGCATCATCTGCACGTGGCTCGGAGAATGGCGCGACTTGGAGTTGCTGGAACGGGAGAACCGTGAAATCAACCGCTTCCGCAAGGAAACACACGATGCGTATGTGGGTGTGGTGGAGTTGTCTCTTTTGGGCGAGTCGGTGCTGGAATGGGACGATAAGGATGTGGCGGCATACCGGCGGCAACGGATGACGGTGGATAGTATGCTTTGCCGCTTCAAGAGCCATTACGAATCGGTGCGCATAGACAGCGTGCGCCACTTGCTGGAGGACAAGGAAAAGCGGCTGTGCGCCATCATGGAGGCTCTGGAACAACAGGCGGACATCAACCGCCGGATAGCCAAGCAGGTGCCGGTGATAGTGCAAACGAGCAGGCAGGAAGAGCCGAAGAAACAGAGGAGGAAAGGTTTTCTCGGGTTGTTCGGCAAGAAACAGGAAGCCTGTCTCTTATACACATCTGACGCTGCCGACGATCTTACGCGTGTA
>ERZ1026969.327-NODE-327-length-16607-cov-9.881525_pt1 | contig 16607 bp, 16 predicted proteins | sample MGYA00519564_ERZ1026969 | MGnify/ENA primary metagenome ERZ1026969 (study PRJEB26926, sample SAMN06164666) | human gut metagenome | biome: ENVO:00009003; feature: ENVO:2100002; material: ENVO:00002003 | host: Homo sapiens | place: USA | collected 2012 ... | reverse complement strand
TAAACCAACTCATGACCGTGGACAAAGCCTTCTACCGTCATTATCTGGAAATGCTACTCACCCTGAACCGCATCCATGCCCTCACCCCCTGGCAGATGTCCATGCTACTGTGGAGAGCCAAGATTTTCCATATACAGGTGCTCTATCCCGAACTGCTGCGCATCAGCCTGTGCACGGAGCAGGAGAAAGACGAAATACGTTTTATGAAAGGATGGAAACTGAAAGAGCTGGAGAAAATAATGCCCGCATGGCAGCGACGGCAGTGCGAGGAGATAAAACGGGAACGGTGGAGAGGATTTTAATGGCTAGTGATTAATGAGGAATGATCAGTGATCACTGAGGAATGGTCAGTAATCAGTAAAACCTGCCGGCAACATGATCTACTTGTAAACAACTTTTAAAGGGGTATGTCAAAATCAAATGACTACTCCGAAAAGTTACAGATTGTAACTACAAGACCTAAAAAGCGGGTGTCAAAACTCAGTTTTTGAAAACATGAACTTACAATCTGAAATTTGAGTATCCTAAAAGACTAAAGAAAGGATCGTATCATTACTCCATACAGAGCTTGATACGATCCTTTTACGTGTTATAATTACTATCTGTAACTTTTCGGGGCTGTCCTTTTTGTTTTGACATCTCCCTTCTCCTATCCCCAAGTTATTCAGGAACAGCAACATTCAACTACTTCATTCCCCCTCATTAAACCCCAGGCCCTGCTGTTCGGGTTTCAGCTTCTCTGTCAGGAAATTGGTATGCTCCCACTTCGGTTCGGGTGGATTATGATCCAAGGTCCTCTCCTCGGTAGGAGTGTAGCGTCCGTTGTAAGTGCTGAAGGCGAAAAAAGCATCTCCCGGTCCGCCCAGATGGTCGAAACGTACTTTGGCCACACGCACCAGCACCTGCCCCAGTTCATCGTTACGGTCTATCACCATTCCATAATCCGTCTTGTTGAAAAAGGCCGCCGAGCCGTTGATATCATACAGCGTGGGCACAGGCCAGCGTTTGCTTCCCGGTTCGCGGCGCAACTTGGTGGGGTGCGCCACCAAGATGAGCAACACCTTGTGCTTCACGGCAAAATTGGAGAACTCGTCGAAGATGCGGCTGATGTACTGCGTTTCCGTTTCCCAGTCGGGAATCTGATGCTCGAAGCGGTTGAAGGGGTCCACTACCAGCACCTTCACTCCTTTCCGGCTTACCAGTTGGGCGGCAATGCGGAGCACGCTCTCTACCGAGAAATCCTCTTTCGGCATAATGGAGAAGACACTCTGTGCCAGGTAACGGATGGCCTGTCCGGCTTCCGGCAACGGCATCCCTTTGTGTTCGAAACGCTTGCCCACCACGCGGCGTATCAGCTTGCGGTAGTGATAGGCCAGCGGGGTATTCTCCGGGCTGAAATAGCCCACCTTCCAATCGTGGCGCAGGAGCAGGCGCATGGCAATTTCGTCCACAAACTCGCTTTTTCCGCTACCGGGAACGCCTGTGACCGTGAGCACAAAACCACGCTCGAACTTGATCAGACGGTCCAGATTCTCCAGTCCCGTATCGGCTCCTTCCGGCATTCCGTTGTAATAAATATCCATCAGCGTATCCCATTCGTCCATGGGGCAGAAGACTCCTTCCAACGGGATTTCCGCCGCCTGCTCCACCTGCTGGCGGAGCCTCGGAAGATCGTACTTCAACAGATACTCGTTGGCGTCTTTGCAGCCTTCTCCCCAGGCCACCACCTTGCAGCGGTCCATGCCCAGGCGGCGCACCAGTTCGTCGCGCAACTCCACTCCGCGCTTGTCGGTATCCATGGCCAGGATGATTTCCGTCTTGTCATCGAAGTGCGACTCCACGAAGCGGTCCAGCCACTGAAGATTCGCGCCTCCGGCTCCGTTGGGTACGGACACCACCTCTTCCAGTCCTGCAGCTATCAGGCTGAGGGCATCTATCTCGCCTTCGGTGATGTAGCACTTTTCCTTTCCTTTTATGGCGTCTATGTTCCAAGGAATCAGCTCGGCTCCTTTCACCATCTTGAAATGCTTTGCGGCATCCCGGAATTTCATGTTTTTCATTACTCCGTCCTCCAGGTAAGGGAAGCAGATGCAGGCTTCTTCCTTGCCGGTCTGCGGCAGGAATTCCAAGCGTTCCTCTATCTTCATCCTTGTCAGGACGTCCATCGGAATACCTCGTCTGCCGACCATGTATTCCATCATTTCTCCATTCATAATTTGTTTGTTTTTATTGATTACCGGGCATACGTAATGTGCAGGCGGTTGCAGGGGGATGTGCGGTTTGCGTTGCGCCGTGTTACGTTGCTGCGATGCTGTATCGTGGTGCTGCGCCGTGTTACGTTGCTGCGATGCTGCATCGTGGTGCTGCGACGTGTTATGGTGCTGCGACGTGTTATGGTGCTGCGATACTGTATCGTGGTGCTGCGCCGTGTTACGTTGCTGCGATGCATCCTTCTGCTGTTTCTGCCGTTCCCGGTCTTGTTGTTTCTGTTCTCTTTTCCACATCTCGTCTTCGTTCCACGCTATGGCGAAATCACAATGAAAGCATTTCGCCCATCCCCCTTCACGGGTAATATGCACACTGAACGAAGGATCTTTGGGATTGCTTCGCGTTGCGGAACATTCGGGACAAGGCATACGGAAATGGTCCTTTCTGCGCGGCAGGCTTTTCAGCCACCGCACATAGTCTGCATGTTCTTCGCGCGTCATATCCAGCTCTGTTTCAGGTTATCCCAGGTGGCACGTCCGTTGGGGCGCGGTGGTGCACCGGCAGGAAGAGGCACACCGCAGTACGAACGTTCGCCAGTCAGCGGATTGTACGTTTCGTAGGGCGAGAGTGATGTCGATTCATTTTGCATCCGGCTCCTTTCTTTCAGCTTTTCTTCCAGAAAAAGACGGGTAGGCTTTCCCGGACGGATATAATTAGCAAAATAGGCTTGCGCTTCGGATACGGAAGTAATGCGTTCCGTACTTCCTTGAACCACAACATGTTTTTTAAACATGGAACGGATAAAGGGAAGATTGTTCAGAAAGTCTCCTTTCAGCCCCGACATCATTCCCACAATTTCCACCCAACTTTGGACTTTGAAAGCTTCATTGATATAACACTCCCATCGCAACATCTCTCCGCTCTTTTCTCCGGAACAAAATTTCATGTCGTCGTCGATGCTGTCGTTTGTTTCTATGATGTCTACATCATCTTTCTTTTTCTTCTCTCCTCTATTCTTTTCTTCTCTTATAAAGTTTTGCTTAAAGCTTGCTTGCAATCCCTTTCCATATCTCTCATTATCAACACTTTGAATCACATTTTTGACTGAATTTTCATTTGTGTTTTTTGCAGTCGTATTTTTCATACTTTCCGCACTACTTTTCACGTTTCTTTCCGTGCTGTTTTCCTTGTAGATTTCCTTATTATAATCCGAATGGATTGGCTTGCTGTTCTCCATGCAGACAGCCTTGTCACTATCTACATTGCTGCTTTCCATATAAATTCTCTCCTTGCTATCCATACTGGGTGCACCACTGCTTTTCGTATAGACTTCCTCATTATTATCCATGCAGGACGTATCACCGTTTTTCATGTAGACTTCCCCGTTACGATCCACGCAAGGTGTATCACCACTTTCCATGTAGATTTCCTTGTTATTATTCACGCAGGGTGCACCACTGCTTTTCGTATAGACTTCCTTGTTATTATCCATGCAAGGTGTATCATCGCTTTTCAGGTAGACTTCCCCGTTATTATCCATGCAGGGCGTATCACCGTTTTTCCCCTCGTTGATTCTGCCCCTCCCTATTGCAGACGCTGTAGACGCAGTTGCTTTTGCAGATGCTTTCACCGTACTTTTCTTACTGCTTCTCCCTCCCTTACTGCCGGCAGCGGCACGTTGCTCGGAAAGTTTACTCTGATATCCCATCACCTCGTCCAGATACAGACATCGGAAATACCCGTCCTCTGTAATGAGAAACAAATCGAAGTCCTTAATAAGATGTTGCAGATTTTCCACGGTAGCTCCCCACTGATCGGCCAACAAATCTAGTTCATTAAAATCATGTTTGTATTCCTGCTGTTTGCGCAGAAACAATATCGTTTCAAGATACAACCCCAGCCCCATGCATTTCATGTCGGCATTCAGCTTCATCATTTTGTAATCCGACATCAAACTGCAATTCAGCCGGATAAACTGCTCTGTATAATCCATTTCTTTTGTGTGTTAGTATAAATATAACGCAAAGGAACGCAAAATATAAATAGGGCGTTGCTCACAAAAACAAGCAATTGTTAATAAACATTTCCTATCTTTGCCGAGACATTTTGTAAGTAGCTATGTTTATGCTGTTTACAAATCATTATTTAATAATTTAATTTTTAGTAACATGAAAAAAATTTGAGATCATCAGCACCTGCATCGGTAATGCCGTGCGAAGAAACGATTTAAACCCCAACAACTTGGGCGACAAAGGTGCGATAGGCCGGTCCACCGCCACCAAAATTCGAGACGGAAAGATTGTGACTCCAAATTCTTACTTCAAACTGATGAAATGGCTGGAAAAGGAGAAACCGGAGGTTTACAAAGAAGCCATGGAGCACATCCTGAAAGAACTGGGCAAGCTCAAGATGGAAGAGTAACCTCCCGGCTTCCCGGAAACGGGAATTTTCCCCGGTAAACGTGGAGAAACGAGAAACCACCATAGAGCGCCTCTGCATGGAGACTGCCTCTATGGCGGTTTTTGCACCCGGAATAGCTGTTTTATTATCTTTGCAACAGTTGGATATAAGAAAGGTAAACCCTCAAATTAGGGCTTACGTAAATCATCTGCATATTCCTCAACCGACATATTTCCGCCCCAATCGCCTTCGTAACAAGCAAAAGGATCTTCTGTTTCAATATTCTGTTCCTTTGTATACGTATTTCTGATGGAATTTGTCAGTTTTGCAATCAAATCCGGTTTTTCATCTACACTCAGTGAAGACAATACACTCATATACACATCTGTTATACTTATATTTCCGACCATAAATCCTCCTTTTTTACAAAAGAACAGAATCTATTCCGAAGATCCTAATCGGATAGTCTTTTTTATCATTTCAGATGGATTTTAAAGTAAATACCACCGGAGAAATATTTCCCGTTGTTCAGTTCGGCAATCAGGTTGATATGGTCTTTCCAAAGCTGGTAGTGTGCCCCGATGTTTACTGTGCGGGCGTCATATTCAGCCATTAGGTTAAGATTATTTACAGCTTTAATCAAAGGCTGGTCACCGAGTAGCTGAAAACGGAAGTTTGTGCCGAATGAAGGACGTTTATAATGCTCCATACCTTTGGCATTACCATATACAAATGCGGCATGAATACCCCATTCACCTATGTTCTGAAAATCCAGATGTTTGGTTACAGCCAGATAATACCGTGTTGCGTAGTTATTGGAACCGCTTGTATTACCAGACACCAGTCCACCGCCGCCATGATCGGCATGAGAAGTGGGATCATCCAAGCCGAGTACGATTTGCGGTGTCCACTCCTTCCACCACCCTTCTTTCCAAAGACGCAGACGCGCACTGAAAGCCCGGTCCTGATTCGTGAATTTCCCCCAAGACTGTTCCGGGAAATAAGTAGAGCCATGATCCGCATGTACCAATGTACAGATATAGACCACCTCCAGCCAAGGAAAAATAGTAATATTAATGTAATAATTGAAGGTATACCCCACTTCACTACTACGAAAATGGGTGGATAACGGATGAGTATTCAAATAGTTTCCACCAAACAGGAACGTTTTATCACGCTGCATATCAGCCGTGGGAGCATGAAGCAGTCCGGTAGTCCCCAGCAATGCCTGGGCATCGGCCCATAAGGAAACACTACACAGAAAAACAAGCAATAAGATTCTTTTCATCAAGCTACTCCTTACATATATTCCACATGAACAACAGATTGCCGATAATGTAACGTTTCCACATCCGGCGAGGTTCTTTCAACAACCGATAGCACCATTCCAAAGAATGTCTCTGCCACCAGGCAGGAGCACGCTTTACCGTTCCGGCATAGAAATCGAAAACAGCACCTATCGTTCCGCAATGGCAGTGGATTTTTAATTCATGCCAATGCGTGTACGCCCATTTCTCCTGCTTGGGGGCAGTCATCCCTATCCAGAGCAAATCTGGATTTGCCTTGTTGATAGCTTCAACTATCGCCCGATTGTCCTCTTCCGAAAACTCCGGCTTATAGGGTGGCGAATAAGTTTCCACTTCGATGTTGGGATAATCCACTTTCACACGCTGTTTTATCAATGCCAATACTTTTTCACTGCTGCCCATGAAAAAACATTTTCCTCCGATAGTATTCAGCTTGTTCATCTCGAACTCGAACAGGTTCCAGCCGGCAATACGCTCTGTAGGTTTGGATCTCGCATTCAGCCAACGACACGCCTTGACAATACTTGCCCCGTCGGGAATTAACACATCTCCCTGCTGCAAAGCTTCGGCAAAGAGCTTGTCTTTCTGGGCGGTATTGTAGGAATGGGCGTTGATGGTGTTGATCAACAACTTTCCATTGGGGAACAATGACATAGCCTTTCTGCTATCCAAAATCATCAAAGATTTTAGTCTCAACATAGTCAATTTTATAATAAATACATACTTACTCTATAAGGCAAGATGCGTATATGGAATTTAAAGAATCAATATATCCAGCAATATGAAATCGATCAAATATTGTACACCTCGCTTTTTGAGACAATGAATTCATCAGTTCTTTATTGTATACTAACTTTACACATTGTTCAACTATAGACATAGTATCTTGTTTTTCGATTATAAGTCCATTATACCCATCTTTCACTATTTCCCCAATAGAACCGACATTAGTAGTAACTGGGACTACACCATAACTCATACTTTCAAGCAATGACATAGGTAATCCCTCGAAAAAAGATGGAAGCATAAATACATTAATTTTCTGAAGAAAAATATTTTTGGACTGGCCAAAAACCACTCCTTCATAAATAAAAGAGTTGCCTAATTCTGTTTGAAACCGGGATAAATATTGTCCTTCTATTTCTTCTTTTCCAGCCATCCTTAAAACAAATGGAATATTGCGCCGTTTCAATTCCACACAAGCTTCTAGCAAATATTCTATTCCCTTTGTTTCAGCAATTCTTCCTAAATACCCTAAAGTTAAAACGTTTTTATTATCCAAATATTCCCGATGGAAATCTTTGGCATTATTCAAATCTACACAGTTCGGTAGTACATAAACATTCTTACAATGAAATCTCTCTACGACAAGTTTTTTCTCCAAATAACTTAAAACAATACATGGAAAAGAGAAAGAAAAAACAGATTGTAAAATACACTTTAAATATTTTGGAATATGGGGTGTGGTCAAAAAAATCCCTCCATGCAAATGAATAACCATTTTCCTTCTTTTCCACCGTGCAATCATCATGAAAAGAGGATCACGCAATATTGACATTTTAGATAAAGGAAAATTATAATGGACAAGAGCCTCTGGATAACTATTCAATATTCTGTTCCATAAAATAAGAGACTTCATTATGACTTTTACTCTTGATAATCCTCCACTTTCATTATCTTTTCTACCAAGTTCAAAATGAATATAATGGCAATCCGGATTATTTGAGATTATAAATTGAGTAACAGAAGATATTCCACTTACATTTTGTTTTGGATCAAGTGAAGGTGACACAATGATAATTTTAGTTTTCATCTTTCTTTTTTTTCACTTCCTGCAAGAATTACTATTGAATAGTAATAAAGTTCATTCATAGTAGAATTTGAGAACAAAGCTAATTTATTTTTATCCTATCGGGCAAATAACTTTTCACTACCTTTAAAAATGAGAAACATAATCATTGAAAAAAAGATATCAGCTTTTTACCTTCGACCAATCAGGTAAAAATATATTCCATGTACTTTTCAAAGTTTACATTGTTCTATTTACAGTTTTTATGAGAACAAATACATGAAAACCTTATTTTTAATCACACATACCCTACACGTAACAGTTTTATCTGCTTATAGTATGTTCTATCTATCGCTGAATACATATTAAACACCAGAAGTCTTTTCATTTTTTCTAATCCCATCATTTATGAAAATGTTTACCCTTGATAGCCATATAAATATTTTCACAAGAAAATTTTGCAAAAAATAATACATGAGAACTATTTTTTTTCTTAAAGCCCAACTATTTATATCCCTAACAGCATCTTTTGACAAATTATTCTTTAGTCTTAAATATCTACAGAATCTTATTAATTCTTTATTTGTATTATACAAATTTTTCAGTGTGATAAAATCTTTATCTCCATGTAAAAGACTAAGCACAATAGGTGAAAAATGAAAATGTACATTTTTAGATAAACAAGTTGAATGTAAGTCAATAGTTCTTTGCCTTTGTATCTTTGAATGAGTATTAGATATTCCAGCTAAATTAGCACTTCTATACAATAATAAAGGAGTTTTTATTGTATAACATATACATCCATCATTAATCATTCTCATCCACAAATCAGTATCTTCAACATAAATACATTCTTCACAATCTCTATATCTATATTTCTTCAACAAACAGGCTTTAACAAGCACACCAGGATGGACAATAAATGTATCTATATTTATTAAATAATGAATAGCTTCAAAGCCTGGATAAATATTATGTCGATATTTTGAAAGCTTAGTTCCATCTTCTGACATTTTTTTTAATGCTACGTTTACAATATCAACCCCTTTATATTTTTTAAAAACATCTAATTGCAATTCAAATCTCTGAGGCATAGATATATCATCAGAGTCCATACGTGCTATAAATTCACCACGAGCTATTGATATACCTTTATTTAGTGTCTTTATTAAACCTAAATTTTTTTCATTCTTAATATATACTATACGACTATCTTTAAATGATTTTATAATTTCTTCGGTTGCATCAATACTACCGTCATCTATAATTATAAATTCAAAATTTGAAAAAGTCTGATTTAAGATACTTTCAATCGCCTCTTTTATATACTTTTCAGCATTATATGCTGGCATTAATACTGAAATTAATGGATTATTAAGATCGTTCAATTTATATGTTTTCATACACCAACCCATTCAGAAGGAAAAATATCAGGAACAGCGTATTTCGAGTTATACCATTTCTTAGGATAAATAGTTAAGATATTATCTTGGTTCAAACGTGCCGCCCAATAACTAAATGTGCTATTAGCTATCACATTCACCTTACAATTAGCCATCAAATACATATCAATAAAACTACTATTTCCAACATTTGCATTCACATAAATAGCATTAGGCAAATTCAATAATAATTTAGCATACTCAATATCATCTGAAAAAACAAAAAACATAACATTCTTTATTTTACAGACTAATTCCAAAGCTTTTTCATAATACTCTTTAGTACACACTCCACCATAAATTTCTACATTTGAGGAAGATAGGTAGTCACCACACCTAATATGCAAAGCAACAGATATATTTGATTTAATCTTCGACAAAATTGATTTGTTTTCTGCTGACAAATCAAACTTTTTAAAAGATAACTTACTATCTATGATATTAAAATACTTTTGATCTTGCCAATAACCATCATAAAAAATTGCAATTGGATTATCATAAGTATCAGTTGCCACATACTTTTTAAAACCCAAACATCTTAAAACACGAATCACTTTCACTAATGCATTTACAATGAAATTAGTTTTTGGCAAATAAATATCAAATACATTATTCACCTCCAATCCATTATGTCCAATTAACCATTTTCTATTATAATAACCATACACTTGATGCCCACATTCCCGCAAATATACAACGAGCAAATACTGAAATAATTGGTTTCCCAATCCACCGGAAAAAGATACAATTTTTATCATCTGAATCGTCCTAATAACATATACAATCCGAAAAATCTATTCACAAGCAAGTATTTCATTATAAATTTTGAAAGAGTAGAAGGCTTATAATAAAGAGAGAACGACAGAAAATCATTCTTCTTTATAACTTTCAAACATGCAATTCCTTCCCTCAAAGATATATTACCCTTATTACGGAAAAAACATTGAATAACCCTCAAAAAAAAGGGTTCTACACATTTCCATTTTTCTACTTCCTTATTCAACAACCGAGTTTTATTCAATAAGGAATCGCAATATTTAGATACTTCTTGATATATTTTGTATTCATTATTAAATTGATAATATGAAAAGTTCAAAGAATTATTTCGACGAACAATATGATAATTACTGATATTTCGCAGATAAATTTTATCTACAACATTTAAATAAGACAATGTAAATATTAAATCTTCACCTAAACTTATATCATCTGGATACCTCAAATTATGTCTACGTATAATATCCAAATTATACAATTTAGCATATGGTCCAGACAACTTATATAATTCTAAAGTGAAAAATATCTCTATAGCTTCATTATCACCAAAAAACCCCACTCGGGATATATTATCATATAAATCTTGCCCCACAAGATTATAATTATGGAATATTAAAGTTTCAGAAGATACTTTTTCAACGTCCTGAACTAATTTTCTCACATAATCAGAGGATACATAATCATCTGAATCTATAAAACAAACATAATTACCATGCGCTTTTTTAAGTCCTAAATTTCTTGCAGAACTAACTCCTCCATTTTGCTTTCTTATAAGATATATTCGCTTATCATTTTCAATAAACTCACGACATATATCGCATGTTTTATCAATACATCCATCATCTATTAATAATAGCTCAAAATTCGTATAAGATTGCTTTATCACACTCTGCACACATGTAGCTATACAATTTTCCACATTATACATTGGTATAATTATACTGACAAGTGGTGTTTTCATAATTCTTTTTCTTTTCTGTGTAAGTCATCTCTACCAAATACAACAAAATAGCTTGTATAGCCAAATTACCCTCCCGATAAAATTCCATTGTTGTTATTGATATCATTAGCATATACATAAACCAAACATTTATATAAAAATATGAATTATCAACTTTTAATGTTATAGCTCGGACAGAATACATAATCATCACAACAACAGTACCAATTCCAGCAGTCCAAGATAATCCTAATAGTCCCCAATCTACATAAGTTATTTGTCGTAACGCCAACTCACTTAGCATATAAGAGCCATAAGAAGAATGCTCATTAGGAATTCCTGTTCCTAAAAGCCACTCTATAGTATTGTTAAAATGTTCATTTATAAAATAATTAAAATTCACTATACGGACATAATCATCATTAGAAAAATTATCAGTAGCATTACGTTCAATCATGAAGATTATTTTTTCATAAAATACTGGTATATTCAAAAGACAAATAAAAACTATCCCTCCCAAAAACAAATAACATAAATTTTTTAAATTAAAACCTTTAATTCTTACATACATCCAAATTAGAAAAAATATGCTACACGCCATCATAGTTCTAAAGCCTAACAATACTATAACAAAAACAGCCCCTAAGAATAAACATAAATATCTCTTATTTCTATTTATAATGTATTTATTAAACCCCATAAATAAACCAACAGATGCCAGTCCTTGTCCTATTAATCTAAAGCGAACATCATCAATTTCTGGATTTACAACAGCAGCACCACTAAAAATAGCAATAGGGTAAATCATATACTGAATAATATATGATATAACAAACAAAAGACTTGAAATATAAATTATCTTCTCAATTTGTACTATCGTCATATGATATCGCTTAAGAACAAAATAAAATAGTAAATACAATAAAGTTGGATCAGCTGAAAAAGACTGAGAAATTGTTTGTCCCCGATAAACATATGACGAAATAGCACTTAAAAACATGAAAAAATAAACCATCCATATATATGTGGAAAAAAGACTTTTTATTCTCCATTGTTTATATCCTAAAACAACAACTATCAATACTAAAAGACCTCCTCTTAGATCTATTAACCCAAAATATTTCTCTATCAATAAAAACAAAAACAAAAATACATAAACATTCATCTTTTTATACAGGTTTTAAAAAAGGCCGCAACTTTAAATATAAAAAAATTAAAAGCAAGAATTCTTTTCCATGTATGTTTTTCATATTTCCGTAATGCTTTATAAGACAAATAAATAAGTTGATTTATAGATATCCTTTGATCTAATGAATATTCGCTTTTATGGTGATAATATAAAGCCAGATAATCTAATGTTATATTAAAAAGATAGTATTTGAAAGCATCTATGGTATAACTATCTATATTATATTTATACACCAAATCTAATAAACGTAAATTTGTTCTCAATGTTTCAAACCTATAATACCCAATTTTTTTTGTTATTGCATCAGAATTATCTTGTCGATAATAATAAGCAGCATCAGAAAATGCAACTTTTTTGCAATGATAAAACCACACTCGTTGCATATAATCATCACTATCAAAGGTATCTGTAGGAATATCAGAATTTGCCCTTATTACATCCATGTTCCATAGTACATGCCCAGGTATTGAATAATCTAAAGAAAGCATGAAAGCTTGACAACCATTTATTACTGGACTAATATTTCCATTAAGCCCTAATTGCACATGATTATTTTTTTGAGTAGCATAATAATAAATCGTTTTTGGAATTACTGCATCAGCACCTGTTTCTAACTGCCTTCTACATAATTTTTCCAACGAATCATTTTCTAAAAAATCATCTTGGGATAAATACAAAGTCCATTCTCCAGAAATTTTAGGCAAGATGAACCGCCATGAAAAGGGCACATTACCTTCATTTTCTTTTCTATATATCTTCACTCTATCATCCTTCTTTTGATAATCTAATAAAACATCCCAACTGTTATCAACAGAACTATCATCCACACATAATATTTCAAAATTTGTATAAGACTGACTTAAGATAGAATCTAATGTTTTACCAATATATTTTTCTCCATTATATACAGGTATAAATATTGAAACTTTCATATAGTTGTATTTATTCTTTGAGAAAGATATTCCCTACCTTTTTCACGCAATTGTTCTTTTATTCTATTAACTTTATGCCAATTTATTTCCTTACGTATTTTTTCTAACACAATTTCTTTTGGTGAAGAAATCAAACGATCTTGCAAACCAAACATTGTTAATAAAGAGGTAATTCTAGATAGTCCACGCTGTGGATTTGCTATGACCCAGAATGACTTATTAAAAATAATAGAGAAGACACACCCATGAAATGAATCGGTTATAATAAAAGGTGAACTATAAAAAGAATATATCCATTCCTCCACAGAAGGATACATACAGTTTTTCATCTTAACATTATCATACAAACTAGACTTTTGTTTGGGAAGAAAATAATAATATTCACATTGAAGGATTCTAGATATTTCATCTATAATAAGCTTTTTCATAGAAGAATTATCTAAAATATAACACATTATGTCTTTTCTTGAAATACGCTTATCTACCGATATACCACTTAATATATTTTTATATACAGAACAATCTAACAAAAGAGTTGGATCAATAACTTGAATAGCATCTATTCCAAACATCTTTTTACATATATCAACTCCTGATTTTTCTCGAACTGATATTCCTGCAAAATTTTTCAAGAGATTAATACACTTTTTGGTCTGCACAGAATTCCCCAACCATCTGTCTACACCAAAAGATGCAGCATAAGATATTCTCAATATTTTTCTGTCAAAAATTTTAGGATCTAGAAAATATATACAAATATCATCATCATTGGAAACCCTCCATACTTGGTCACTCCCAACAATGATGGCATGGAAATCTTTAGTTATTTCATACAATTCTTTATTGGATTTACATAATCGAGTTTGTTTTATATTCTCAATAATAAATTTTCTTGTTTTCGAACTAACAAGTTTAATGTTTTTATCAGAATAGAAATATCCTTTACGCAATTTTAACAAATCAGCAACAAACACCTTTATTCTATTTTTTATGTAGGACAATCTATTCCTTTGTGGATTTCTATTAATCAGAACAGCTTCATACCCCATATCATTAATCATATACTGCAAGGCATAAATCTGTAATATATTACCGTAATTATATATCGGAGGTAATGTTAAGATACCAATTTTTTTAACCATATACAGAATCTATTTACTTTTGAAATTAAATTCACTTTCCCATTTTTTTTCCAAACCAACTGCCCAAAGGAAAAAAAATCATCACCTTTATAAAGCAAAAGGAAAAAACGATTCCTTTCTAAAGGTTCTTTTGCAGAAAACAAAAAAGACTTATTATATTTACAAATAATATCAACTGGCAATTTTAAAGATTCAAAACGAGAATGTACTTCACTCAATAACGGCATAAATCTAGAATTATTCATTAGTAATAAACTTATTCCTTTATCATCATCAAATTGAGGAACTACATTTTCTACTCCCCAAAAATCTCCAATTGTTATATCACTACCAGACTTTCCTGCTTTTGAAGGACATTCATAACAAGATGGACGCAATATTAAACCTGATAAAAACATCCGCATATAGACATTTTCACTAAACAAAGAAGAATATGCAAACATTATCTCCTTTCCATTCTTTGTTATTTTAGAAAAAACCATTCTATATCTATAATTTTTCCAACTTTTTATTTTCGATCGAAACTCTACACTTTGTAGGCATTTTTTACAAGACGAGGTCAAACTTGACTGAGTATCACAGTAATCAGTAACTGCTTTATTCAAATATATACGCCAAATTTTAGGGCTAGGTACTCCATGACAAATAAAATCAACTGTTAACAAATTATCATATTCTCTACGCAAATAACGTTTTAAAGCTGCCACCTGACAAGGAGTTCCTGTAAACATAACTATTCTTCCCTGTTTTAAGAAACTCTCTACCTTTTGATAACTAGTTCCGATATAACTCTGTACATATTTTGATCCACGAAAAGCCGCAAGCCCTTCTATACTTTCAGTATAATGATGCTTTACTTCCCAATCATCACTAAAACATGCCCCAAATACAACACCTCCTTTTTTTATCACTTCTTCTGCTAAAAGAGTAAAAACACCTCCCGATGAACTTTGCATTCGGATTTTTTCATTTTTATTTTTTATTGCATATATATCTAGAAAATTCGTTCTCTTTTTTTTACTATCATTTTGACACGGACATACAATTTCGCAAAGACCGCAATCTATACATTTTTCTTTATCTACTACGGGATAAAGAAAACCTTCATCATCTTCATACATAGAGATACACTTTTTAGGACATTTCTGTACACAAGAAGAACAACCACAACAACTATGTTTATCTATAATCTCTATCATATTTAATTATTAAAATTCTTTTTCCTTAACTCTTTCATTTTCATAATAACGAATTTTTTTTCATCTCCTGTCAATCCTATAACAAAAGAAGAAAGAAGCATGGCTACAACAGAAACAACACATACCAAAAGACCTATCCATAAAGTAGCAGGAAGCACATACAACAAAACTATAGGTAAAGGAATTGCCAATAACAACACAAATAAACAACGTAATAAAACCTGATAAAAATAACTACGCAAAGGAAAAGAAATCATAGAATGAATGATAAACAAACGAACAATAAAGGCAAAAACACAAATAAATAAATGAACAACAAATACACTTGACGGTTCAGCTCCCAATTTAAGAACCAAATAAGAAATCGGAACGATGGAAAGCAATATACCACCAATAACAGACTGATACACTCTAATACGACCAGTAGATTGTGCCGCCACCATAAAAGCACCAGCCATAGCATCTATTATAACAATACATAACATTAACCGAACAAACAATACCGTATAATGAGGAACTGTTTTAAGCCACAAACGCAATATCATATCCGTTTCAAGTAGTATCGGAAGAGAAATAATTGCAAGTAATAAAAAAGTAAACCTAGAACTACGAAATATCAAACTATACATATAGGTAAAATCACCCAACGCGTATGATTTGGTTATTTGAGGATTCAAAGCTGTTTGAAAGTTTATAGAGAACTGAACAACTGCTCCTTGTACTTGTATTGCTATGCCACGTGCCGCATTCACAACAGGACCAAAAAACATATTCAACAAAATATTTATTCCTTGAGAAAAAAAAACAGTTGCAAAGCCTCCCCATAAATTCCAACCACCAAAACATAGCATTTCTTTAAACAATCTACTATCCCACCCATATACATAATGAGTTTCTTTAAAATAACAACTGCAATAGCGACCGTATACAACACGAATTAACAATTGCATAGCACAAAGCAAAGCTGCATAGACAATTAGCTTGTCAGACTCCGTAAGATACAATAAATAAACAATACCCAATTTCAATAATACCTCAAGAACTGAGATATAAGCAAAGGCTGACATTTTTTCATGAGCTATAATCACCGCATTATAAGGAACGCTTACTATCATAGCCATCATAGTAACAATTGAAAATTGATATACCCAAAAAGCAGCTTCTATTCGAGAAGAGGGAATCACCATCTTTTCATAAAGAAACCAAAGCCCAACCGTTTCACCCAAAAACAGAACCTGTCTCTTATACACATCTCCGAGCCCACGAGACACTCGCTAATCTC
>ERZ1026969.326-NODE-326-length-16663-cov-6.975072_pt1 | contig 16663 bp, 15 predicted proteins | sample MGYA00519564_ERZ1026969 | MGnify/ENA primary metagenome ERZ1026969 (study PRJEB26926, sample SAMN06164666) | human gut metagenome | biome: ENVO:00009003; feature: ENVO:2100002; material: ENVO:00002003 | host: Homo sapiens | place: USA | collected 2012 ... | reverse complement strand
GATACCGGCTGTCCGTGCGGGGATAGGTCAGCAGCTTCTTTTCGTAGAGGCTCTGTGCGTAATCTAAGGTCTGCTTTGCCGTGTATCCGAACAGGCGGTTTGCCTCCCTCTGCAAGGTGGTGAGATCATAGAGCTTCGGCGGCTGTTCTTTTTTCTGTTCCTTCGTGACAGAGGTACAGGTGATGGCCGCACCCTTGCACATAGCCGCTGCCTGTTCCGCCTCCGTTGGATCGGTGAACTTTTCCGACACCGCCTCGGTTCCATCCAGCGTCAGGCGCAGTAAATGATATTTTTCCTTGTGAAACAGCGTGATCTTTGCGTCACGCTCCGCCAGCATTGCCAGCGTGGGTGTTTGCACACGGCCTACATTCAGGGTGCGGTGATAGAGAACGGAGAAAAGGCGTGTAGCGTTGATCCCCACCAGCCAATCCGCTTTCTGGCGGCAGAGTGCTGATTGATACAGGGCTTCATAATCGGCGCCGGGGCGCAGGTCAGAAAAGCCCTCTCGGATGGCGCTGTCCTCCATCGAGGAAATCCAAAGACGAAGAATTGGCTTGCGGCATCCAGCCATTTCATACACCAGCCGGAAGATCAGCTCACCTTCACGCCCGGCATCACAGGCATTGACAATGGTATCCACATCGGGGCGGTCCATCAGGGCGCGAAGATTTTCAAAAGCGTCCTCCTTGCCCGGTGCCAGCACATAACGGAACGGCTCCGGCAGAATGGGAAGATCGTCATAGCGCCATTTCTTGAAACGCTCGTCATAGCCGCCCGCATCCATCGGGGATACCAGGTGCCCAACGCACCAGGATACGAGAAGGCCGTTGCCCTCATAAAAGCCGTCGGCCCTGGATGAAGCACCCAGGGCCGATGCGATAGATTTTGCCACACTCGGTTTTTCTGCGATAATCAGTTTCATTCCGTATCCTCCTGCTCGTCCTCATTGACCATTTCTTCATCCTCAAAATCGTAATCGTCGGGATCGGCACTGACCTTCACGCCCTGTTTCGGCTTAATAAACTTCACATAAGCGAAGACTCCGCCGCCTGCCAGCGCCAGCAGCAGGACAATGACCAGCAGACCGCCGCTGCTCTTTTTCTCCGGCTGCTCCGGTTCCGGCTCCGGCTCTGTCACAGCTTCCTTGCCGCTGCACTCGGAGAGGTTATTTTTGCAGACGGGGCAATTCGTGTTCACCGCGCCAGCCGCACACTTTTCCTTGCAGTTGCAGACGGCAGGCGTTTCCGCCGCAGGTGCATCGTCGCCCATGAGCGTCAGAAGGTCAGCCTCGTCCACCTGGTTCAGAAAATGCACGGTTTCCTCGCCCTCGTCGTCACGGTCAATAATGAGATAGAACACATTGCCATTTCTCGTTTCCACCGTAATAAACTGCTTGCCGCTCCGGGTGCTGCTGCCGATATCGTCGATCAGCGAAAGGTTTCCGTCCGGCGTCAGGGCGGCGCCGCCGCTGCCTCCCATAAGCTGCTCAAACAGCTCGCTCAATTTATCGGGGTCAACGGACAGAGATAGGCCGCCGCCAACCTCGCCGCCCGTATCGCTGAGCGTCATATAGCCAGAATAGACGTAGCCGATTTTCTCAGGCAACCGGACCATATACCAGTCGCCGTCCGTGCCGACGACCTCCACAACCGTTCCGTTCGGGAGCTGCGTAAAGGCGTAGTTATCCAGTCCTGCACCCGTGCGGACATTCAGCTTGCCGCCATTGGTGGTGACGGTGCCGGTCTTGCCGGATTTCTCCATGCCGCCCAGCATAGAGCCGAACAGTGCGGAGATCAGTTCGGAAAGATCGTTCCCAGTGATTTCCGCACTGTCAGTCGGTTCCGTCTGCGCCTCAGAGGTAGAATCTGTATCCTCGCTACTTGCAAAAGCGACCGTAGAAAAGGCCGTCATGCAGAGCATAACGGCCAGCAGCACAGCAAATGTGCGGATCATGTGCTTATTCTTCATCGTCGGCGCCCTCCATCATAGTGGGATCAGCGGTGGCCTCCCTTTCCATCATCCCTTCCGGCAGGGAGATCATGCCGCTGGCGTAGGCGCGCAGGAAGGCGGTCAGCTCCTTGTTGTCCATGTGGACAGCCTTTACCATGCGGACAATTTCCAGATTTTCTTCCTCCGCAAGCTGGGCCTCCAGCGCACGAAGGCGTTTCTGCTGCTCCGTGATCTTCTCCCGGACCTTTTCAATGTCACGACGGATCTTCTCAGTAGTTGCCATAGTCAAATAAACTCCTTTCCAAATCGTTCTCTCCATGAATAATTGCGCCCAAGCCCCTGAACGGTTTTCAGGTTGGCCCTTGCGTTATCCTCCAATGCCAGCGCACGCCGGAACAAATCCGGGTAATGCTCCCGCAGGTCGATGATTTCCTCCGCCCGCATACTGGGGCAGAAAAAGCAGGAGGACTTTCCCGGCTGCGGCAGGCCCGCCGCCTCGATCGCCCTGATACACGCCTCCCGGTCCCAGCCCCATTCCATCAGGGGATACCATTTGCTGTACTTCGGGTCTGCCAGATCACGCAGAAGGACCTTATCGCTGCGGTAGTGTTCGCCAGCGTCATAGCCAATGAACTTGACCACCTTTTTCCCGCTGGCCCAGACCCCACGGCACGGAGGATAGTTGTTGCAGAACTTTTCCTGCGGTCCGATCTTGTGTTTCAGAGAACACCGCTTGAAGCCGTAGGCGATAGAGGGCAGCGTGCCGCTTTTCAGACATTCATCCTCCAAGGTCAGCCGCCCGCCGTCCTTCGTGATCTTATAGACCCGCGTGATCTCCGGCATACCGTGATCCTTCAGCCAGCGATCCATGATATCCAGATAGGCGTAGGTATGGGGATGCTCGCCGCCCGTATCTGCAAACAGGATCAGGTCAACAGGGATACGGTGCTGGTGCAGCCCAACAAGAAGGGCGGTGCTGTTTGCACCGCCGCCATAGGAAACAATATTGATATGCTCACCTCATTTCAAAGCCTTTTCATATCGGTACTTCATTTGTGCCGGGTACAGCGGTTCGACCGGGCGGCGCTTGCCGGTCCATTCCCGTCCGCCCGCCAGCCCCGCACACTGCCAGCCGGAGGCACGGAGGCTGATGCCGCTCTCCGTGTCCAGAATGTAGGTGACGATCCTATGGTAGCCCAGGACCTTCGCCGCCCGCGCCGCCGCGCCATAAAGGAAGCTGCAAGCGTTTTTCGTTCCGTCCGTGCAGAGGCGGTTGACCTCCAGGGTCAGCCCATCATCCAGGTATCGGCTGACTGGCCGGCCGACAATGGCAACACCCACAAGCCGCCCATCCACCATGCAGCCCAGCGAAAACTTGTGTCCACGGACCGGCTTGTGATGACGGTGGTGCTCTGCGACAAAGCCATTTGCGACGGCAAGCGATATCGGCATCAATTCAAGCATCGGTGGCGCTCCCATCAATCATACGGCGGTCTGCCGTAGGCGTAAAAGTGCTGCTGCCAGTAGCTTGTATTGAGCCTTGCGTACTGGATCGGGTCACCGCAATGCAGGAACATGGGGTTGCCCGCTTCGTCCAGACCCACATAGAAGCCAACATGGGAGATGCCCGCGGTATCATAGGTCCCAACGAAAAATACCAGGTCGCCCGGCTGCGGATCGGATACCCATGTGGAAATGTTGTAGAGGCCCTGGGCTCCCAGCCGCCCGGTATTGCATAGGCCGCTGTTTGTCAGAACATAGCTGACAAAGCCGCTGCAATCAAAAGAGGTGGAAGGACTGCTGCCGCCCCAGACGTAGGGATATCCCAGGTACTTTTCCGCCTCCGTAATAAGCGCCGCAAAACGTTCATCGGACAGGTATTCCGCAGGAATTTCATAGTCCTCCGGCGGATTTGTGATGTACTTGTCCACATACCCGGATGACGGGAACAGGTCGGAACGGTTCCCCAGCGTGGACATATACACGGCATACATGGAAAGCGTTTCAGTATCCATGATGTAAACGGGAACATGGCTCAAATCGAAGTTTTCAAGCTCCACGGTGCAGATGTAATACGTGTATGGAACGTCCACTTCATACTCGTTGCCCTCGCTATCTGTTCTCGTCTCTGTGCGGTAGCGGGTTTCCGTGGTGACTGTCTCTGTAAGGATATATTGCTTGTCGAACAGCATTTGAAGATCGTCCTGTACCTGGTCAATGGTGAACTGGCCCTCATGGAGCGCCGACAGGATGGACAGCAGCACATAGGGATCGTGCTTGATCTCGTCCAGATCAAAATGGTACTCGTCATAATCGTGGGTCTGCTCATAGGTGTCCAGATATTCCCGCAATTCATCCTCCATCGCACAGTAAGCGGCCTCCGCCGCCAGCAGGTCAGCATCCTCGGAGAGATAGGAGGATGCGACGATGTTGGACACACCTCCGCCGAAGATAGAAGAACAGGATTGCAGCAGCCCAAGCAGCATGACCAGCAGCAGACCGATCCCACCCACAATCAGAGACGCCTTTTTGTGTTTGGAAACAAACTCTCCGGCCCTTTTCGCCGCATCCGCGCTTTTCTTCGTGCCCTTCGAGGCCGCCCGTGCTGCTGCCGCTGCATCCCCGGCACCATGCGCCGCCCGGTATGAGGCGGCATATTGCTTTTGCAGCTTCTTTTTCTGCCACATCCGGGAGATGGGATTGCTGGCCGCAAGCTGTGGATTCTCCCGCAAAGCCTTTTGGTACAGCGCCTCCGCGCTGGCCTGGACCGCCGCCTGCTCCGCGCGGGATACCTCCCGCCAGGGTTTCAGCTTGCGGTCTGCCTGCCAGTTTTGGAGTTTGCGGTTTCCGTAGCGGACAGCCTTTTCCATGCCGCGCTCTGCCAGATGCCCAGCCTCCACGCCGACATTTTCCTGCTCTACCTCATGCACCTTCGCATGGGCGGCGTGACCGATCTCCTGTAACGGCCGCGCCAGCGGATTCACCGGCTGATGGAAAGAGGGCTGCGTTTTGGGAACAGCGGCCCGTGCCGCGTCCAGCGTATCCGCCGCCTTGTCGGACTTGCGGATCACCTTTTGCAGCTCCGGCGCAGCGCGTTCCTCGTCTGTAAATTGCAAACGGGAGGATGGACAGTCGTTGGCCGCCGTACCCTCCCGGTAGGACCTGCGCCGTTTCCGGCGCTTTTTCTTTTCGCTTTTGTGGATACGCCGGTCATCCAGCCGCTCCGCCGCGCTGTGAACAAACGCTGCGGAATCACCGGAGGGAGAATAGTCCTGCTCCGGCGCACGGTCGGATACCCGGCTTGCCTCGCCCGTGACCATGTTGACGGAGATGGCACCATCACGGGTCATTTTCTGCGTTTCCTTTTCAGCAGCTTTCCATTCCTTCATGCTTCACCACCTGCCTTTCCGTAGGGGCAAATGCTCACGCACTCGCCCGTCTCGATCATGGAGATATACTTGAAAATGGGATATGCCTGGGGCGGGCAGACCGCGTTGCCCAGGGTTTTCAGCCGTAGGGCGCGGTCCGCGGTGTTTTCGGTGATACGGGGGATTCCTTCCGGCTCGGCGGCCCAGAGGATACGTCCGTCCATTTCCGGGGGAAGCCCATGAGCCATTCCACCCAATCCGGGTTCAGCGCCGCCGTCTCGGATAGCGGACGCTCCTGCCGGATCACCTGCGCCGACAGGTTGGCAGACGGGGCGCTGTTCCGAAACGCTGCCGGTTTCAGCGTGGAACGGTAGCCCTCCGACGCTGCCGGGGTCAGATAGAACACCGCCGCCGACAGGCTCAGGCTCCAGATCGCGCCGCTCTTGTTCACCTTGCGGAATATCCCGTTGTCGGAGAGGTACACATCCAGGTTGGCCGCGTCCCTGCAGGTGTTCTTGTCGGAGGCAAGGGGCGTGGGAAACATCAGCCGCGACGATAAAAGTTCGCTGGCGCTCATGCCATGCGCCGACGCCGCAAGCCGGAAATACGAATGGGAGAACAGCGTATCCCGCTTTTGCCAGGTCAAAGATCGTTTTGTCGAGCCCCATATTGATGAAGCCAGCAACATTTTCCCCAAGCACCCAACGGGGCCGCAGCTCGGTAATAACGCGGCACATTTCCGGCCACAGGTAGCGTTCATCCGCAAAGCCCTTCCGTTTTCCGGCGGTGGAGAAGGGCTGACAGGGAAAGCCGCCTGAGATAACGGTAACTGTTTCAAGTCCTGTTTTTTCAAAAAACGCCTCCTTCGTAAAAGTAGTAATATCCCGGAATCTCGGCACCTCCGGCCAGTGCTTTTCCAGAACGGAATAGGGGTAGTCTGCCCACTCGCATTGACAGACGGTGCGAAAGCCCGCCGCCTCTGCCGCCAGATCAAGCCCGCCAATGCCGGAAAACAGGCTCACATGGGTCAGCTCAGTCATAGTCGTCCTCGCAGGAATGATCTCCGCAGAGGTCACAGCAGCGACCGCAGCCGATGCCGTCATCCGCTGTTTCCTCCGAAACGTAGGGGTGCAGCAGCTTTTCCCGCAGACAGGCCTCCAACGTATCCTGACCCCACGGCTCACTGCCGTCTTTCGGCAGCCGCCAGCTCCGGCACAGACGCTTTGCCCAGCGCTCATATCCAGAAACGCGCTTCTGAATCCTGCGGAAGTCCTTTTCCGTCTCCGCCTCTGTCAGATGCCGCTCCGTAGCAAAGGCGCGGACGAACAGATCATGCAGATCGCCCACCAGCATACGGAAGGCACTGCCGGAAATGATGTAGGCGGGATCATTGCTGGCAGCGGCACGCTGCTTTTCCTTGATTTTTGCGTCATGCTCTTTCAGCACGGCGGTCAGCGGCGTGAGCTCCGCTGCTTTCAGCTCGGCAAGGTCGGTCCGGTCGCCAAACACCAGATAGCGGCCGGGAATGAGCCAGTCGTCAAACTTTTCCTCCGCAATCTCACCGTAGTGCTTTGCCGTCTCGACCAGATTTGCCATGTCCTCCGCGTCCTTCACCTTTCCGGCAAGGAACGCAAGCTGATGCAGAAGACCGTAAAGATGCACCTCGTCACGGATATGCTTTTCGTAGTTTTCGCTGTCGATCACATATTTCATATCTTGTCCCATCCTTTCCTTATCCGGTTTGCCCGTCGTGGGCGACCTCGCTGGGCTTGGTCGTGAGAAGTTTGTACAGCTCCGTATCCTTCGGGAACTCGTCCCGGAAGGGCAGGATCACATTCTGGAAGAACAGAAGGCCGCTGCCGGGGTCTGCGTTGGTCACATAGGCAAGCTGCTCTGCGGAGATATTCAGCCGCTCCGTCATCAGCTTGCGGTCGCCCGCGGACAGGTTTAGCAAGTAAATGAAATCGCTGTTTTCCAGAATGTTTTCGATCTCCGGCGAGGAAAGCAGGTCTTTCGGGTTCTGTGTCGCCCCGGTCGGGACGCCGCCCCACTTTCTGAAACGCTTCCAAATCTCGGCGCTGTATGCCGCCGTCTGTTCCTCCTTCAAGAGCAGGTGAAATTCGTCCACAAAATACCAGGTGGCCCGTCCAATGGAGCGGTTCACCGTGACGGTGTTCCACACCGCGTCCTGGACAATGAGCATCCCCGGCTTTTTCAGATTCTTGCCGAGGCCCTTGATATCGAAGCAGACAAGGCGGTTTCGGATATCCACGGTGGTGCGGTGGTTGAAGAAATTGAGAGAGCCGTTTACATACAGGTCAAGTGCTTGCGCCACACGCTCTGCCTCCGGGATGCCCTGCGCCATGAGCGCGTCCAGCAGATCGCCCAGCACGGGCATATTCTCCGGCCGCGGGTCCGCGAAGTACGGCTGATAGATCATCTGCACGGCACGGTCGATGACGGTTTTCTCGATAGCCTCCAGCCCCGTCTTGCTGCCCATAATAAGCTCACAGAAGGACAGCACGAAATCACTTTTCAGCGCCAGCGGGTTTTCTTCCTCACTGTAATTGAGGTTGATATCCAGCGGATTCACATAGTCGCGGCTGTTGGGTGAGAGACGGATCACCTGACCGCCCAGCCGGTTCACCAGCGGGGAATATTCATCCTCTGGGTCACAGATGATGACGTTATCCTTCGTGGTCAGCATGACATAGGTGATCTCCCGCTTGCAGCTCATGGACTTGCCGCTGCCCGGCGTGCCGAACACAAGGCCGTTGGGACAACGGGACTGCTTGCGGTCCAGCAGGATCATGTTGTTGGAGAGAGCGTTGAGGCCGTAATACATGGCGCCCCCGCCCATGAAAAGCTCCTGGGTGACGAAGGGGATAAATACCGCCAGCGCCGATGTGGTGAGGCTCCGTTCGATCTTGATACGGTTGAGGCCCAGCGGCAGCGAGGACATAAGCCCGTCCTCCTGCTGGAAGTCCAGCCGGGTCAGGATGCAGTTGTGGGTCTGGGCGACGCTGGCCGACTGCGAAACGGCAATCTCCAGCTTTTGCTTCGTGGGCGCCAGATGCAGCATGAGGAAGGTCATATTGAACATTCGCTCGTTGCGGCTCTGTAAATCCTGCAAGAGATTTTTCGCCGCGCCGCCGTAGGTGGAGAGGTCAGAGGGGAGGATATCCAGATCGTAGCCGCTGCGGGCGGCCTTCTTCTGCTCCTGTATCTTCATGGCGTCCAGATCGGTGATCTTGCGCTTGACCATCTTGATCGCCTCGTTCTGGTTGATGCCGCGGACGTGCATGGTGACGAGAAGGTTTCCCTCCACATCCATGAAGTCCGTGAGGATACGGTCCTGAATCTCCGGGGCCAATATCTGCAAAAAGGACACCGCGCCGTACATTTCGCCGATGCGGAAACGCCGCGTCTCGCCAAACTCGAAGGAGGACGGGGAGATAAAGTCCTTGACGGACAGGCCGCTTGCCGGGAGCCAGTTCCATTCAAAGGCGAATTGTCCGCCCTCCGGATGGAGAAGGCCATGCAGCAGCGCCAGCCGCTCCTTGCCGTCCAGCACCCTTGCACCCGCGCCCATGACCTTGAAGCGGTTCAGGGTGTCCGCCTCGATCCGGGAAAACCTTGCCCGCGCCGCCGGAAGATTTTCCGCCTCGATGGTCAGCGTGACATATTTGCGCTTCACAAAGCCGTTGTTGCCGCGCTCATACTGCATTTGCAGGATACCGGACGCCTCCACGCGCATATCGTCCAGCGCGTCGCCCTGGGCGTCCATGCCGAACAGGTTTCCGTTCTTGTCCTCATGGCGGCTGCTCAGGGTCATTTGCACGCCGATGGAGGGATCATAGCCGTTATAGAAATCGCAGAGGCGTTCAAAGATATCCCGCTGATCGTCCGGTCCCGCCAGACGGTAGTTGACGTCCTCATAGGCTATGGTCTTGGAGAAAAGCCGGTCGTCCAGCCTGCACAGGCCGTCCGGGTACAGGTTCCGAAACGGGATGCTGTCCTGCACGGTATGGGGCTTGCCGTCGCCCTTCGCCTGCCGGATGATGGCTTCAATCTGTTTTCGCTCCGCCCGCGTGAGCTTACGCTTTGCGGCGGGCTGCGCGTTTTCCGGTTTTGCCGCTTTTTTCAGCAATCGCCCGTACCTCCTTTTCCAGTTTTGCCTGCCGCACCAGGGCGGAATAGGCGTTGTTGGTCTGATAGATGCGCCGCTTCGGACGGATGAATTTGCATTGGATCAGGTGCCCCAGGATCACTTCCAGCGTTTGTCCGTTTTTCTCATAGAGGGCAAACAGGAAGAACGGGAGCATGACAAGGATCATGCACAGCGCCGCCGAGGTCGTACCCATGCTGCTCTTGCTCAAAAAGAAAAGCGGAACTCCCACAAGCGCCGCCGATCCGAAACACACAAGCTGCCGCTTCGTCAGGCCGAACAGCATCTTGCTTTTGATTTTTGTCAGGTCCTTTGGGACCGTTACGTATGCCAAAATTGATACCTCCTTTAATGCGCTCCGAACAGGCTTTTTGCAAGGCTGCCGGTTTTGAACAGCGTGTAGCACAGCAGCACCGTATAGCCCAGGCACTCCCAGATCGCCACGGTGATATCATCCCCCACGGCGATATTCTGCACCAGCACCGCATAGATGCCGACGCAGACCATGATAAGAAACGCCTGAAAGCCCAGCGCCAGCAGGGACTTCAAGTAGTTCTGCCCCGTATGGCCCCATTCCCGGTTGACCATCGTGGCAAATGGGATCGGCCCCACGGATACGGTCAAATACACCTCGATCATTCTTCCGTAGATCACAAGGAAGATGGCGATGGTGAGGATATGGGAGCAGAGACCCACAAAGACGCTTTGAAACCACAGCCCCAGCAGAGAACCGATGCTCCAGTCTGCCAGCGTCGTTTCCAGATCACCCACGACGCCGGAAATGTCGATCCCCGCGTCGGAGATGATGACGCCTGCGCTCTGATCGACCACGCTCTGCGCCACGTCGAACACCGCCATGACGATATTCCAAGTGTTCGTGACGATCAGCACCGCGCAGAAGGTCTTGAAAATCCACTTCCAGAAAAGCCAGGTGTCAAAATCATGGAGATTATTTTTCTCGACGATCAACTGGATCAGCTCATAGCACATGACGAAGGTGAGGATGATGCCTGCAATGGGGACAATGACCGTTTCGGACAGGCTGCGGATCATGTTGAAGATACCGCCGTTCCAGCCGGAGGGCGTCATGCCGACCTCGCCTGCGATCTCGGCCACCTTCGTATTCACGGTATCAAAGGTCCCGGAAAGGTTTGAGATGATGCCGTCGATCAGCACCTCCTTGAACCATTCCTGGATCGTGTCGATTATCACGGGAGATCACCTCCTTAGAGGCGGCTCCCGCCGTGAAACGGGAGCCGCCTCTGAGATTTTGATAGGACTCAGCCCAGCAGACCGGACAGCAGGGGGATCAGGGTCACGCCGATCAGCGCCACGCCGCCGCCCGCGACGAGCTGCTTGACACCCTGGCTTTTGGCCGCAGGGTTGTCCTGGCCGTAACCTTCCAGAAGGTTGATGCCGCCCCACACGCACAGGCCACCGCCCAGGGCGATCACAAGAGTCTGCAATACGTCAATAGCACTGTTGAAGAAATCCATAAATCATTTTTCCTTTCGTTTTGTAGAATTGTTGTTGTCGGGTTCCAGATCGGATGCGTTCAATTCGTACATATCGAAAGGCTCGTCCGGCTTCACAATGGCCGGTCTGCGTTTCATGTACCGTTCTACGTCAAAGACGTTCTTCTTGTCGGCGTCGGACAGGTATCGGTAGCGGGGATGCTCCGTGATATCAAACTTATCGCTGAAAAACGGACGCACACCACGAAGCTGCAAAATACACTTGCCGCCGTCCATGACTGCAATTTCGTCCTGGGTCATCAACTCTTTGCCACAATGTCAAGTGATGAATTAAAAAAAGCTATCAAAGAAATCCTTCTTCGATAGCAGCGTATTCAACATCTATTCACATTTCCTGCCTTGCGTTCTTCGAGCTGATGAAATATAATAAGAAATGTTGTCGGAGGTGCGAATATGGACTACATGACGCTCAAAGAGGCAAAGGCCGATTGGCTCATTGGCATTAACGCGACCCGCCTTTTCTCTATCCTCTACCATAAAACATTGAATGTCGGCAGAGTGCAAACGCCCACCCTTGCTATGCTGGTAAACCGCGACTATGCAATCAGCAGCTTTAAGAAAGAGAAATATCATGTCGTCCGGCTGGACGTTGGCGGCGTTGCCGCCCTTTCCGAAAGGCAGGACGACGAAGCGGCGGCGCGGCAGATGAAAGCGGCTTGCGAGAAATCGCAGGCCGTTTGTACTTCCCTTAAAAAAGAGAAAAAGACCGCAGCCCCGCCGAAACTGTTTGACCTCACCGCCTTGCAGCGGGAAGCAAACCGTTTGTATGGGTTTACGGCGAAACAGACCCTTGACTATGCGCAAGCCCTTTATGAAAAACGGCTTTTGACCTATCCCCGCACCGACAGCAAATATATCACTTCCGATATGGAGGGCAGCACAAAGGAACTTATCACCGGCCTTTGCGCTGCTCTCCCCTTTATGCAGGGCGTGAAGCTGCAAGCCGACCTTGCGAGGATTTGCGACAACAGCAAAGTAACCGACCATCACGCCATTTTGCCGACAGCGGAGTTTGTGAAAACGGGCTTTTCTTCCCTTGCCGAAAGTGAGAAAAAGCTAATGACCCTTGTGTGCGCAAAACTGCTTTGCGCCGTTGCCGCGCCCTATGAGTATGAAGCGGTTACGGCGGTTTTCACTTGCGGCGGCTATACCTTTACCGCAAAGGGAAAGACGACGCTTTGCGAGGGGTGGCGTGAGATTGAAAAGCTGTCCCGCGCCGCGTCCGAGGAACAGGACGAGGACGCAGAGCCGGAAGCGGTTTTACCCCCGCTTGCCGAGGGGCAGACCTTTGACAATCCGGCAGCGGAGATCTCCGAACGTTACACGCAGCCCCCAAAGGCATTTACCGAAGATACGTTACTTTCGGCTATGGAGAGTGCGGGAAAGGAGGACACGCCGGAGGACGCGGAGCGCAAAGGGTTAGGCACCACCGCGACGCGGGCGGGTATCATTGAAAAACTCATTAGCGCGGGCTTTGCCGAGCGCAAGGGCAAAAAGCTAATCCCCACAAAGGACGGGTATAACCTTGTCGCTATTCTGCCCGACAGCCTTACGTCCCCGCAGCTTACGGCAGAATGGGAAACGCGCCTTACCGGGATTGCAAAGGGCAGCGACAGCCCCGCCGACTTCATGCGCGGGATTGAGGAAATGACAGCGGGGCTTGTCAAGACCTATTCCGCGATTTCCGAGGATAAAGCGAAGCTGTTTACCCCGCAGCGGGAAGCAATCGGCACTTGCCCCCGTTGCGGCGCGGCGGTTTACGAGGGCAAGAAAAACTTTTACTGCTCCGACAGGGCTTGCAGCTTTGTGATGTGGAAGAATGACCGCTTTTTTGAGCAGCGCAAAAAGGCTTTCACAAAGGCGATTGCCGCCGCCCTTTTGAAAGACGGAAAGGTAAAAATCAAAGGTATGTACTCGACCAAGACGGGAAAGACCTTTGACGGAGTTGTGCTGCTTGCCGACACAGGCGGCAAGTATGTAAACTTCCGCGTCGAGCAGAACCGAAAATGATAAGGCTTGATGAAAAGCAATACCGCGCCGTAAAGAAAATGACCCGCGCCGCTTGTGCAAACAACGATTGCGGGAATTGTCTGCTGCTGGACGACGGGGAAACTTGCGTTTGTGTGCAGAGTATCAGCTATTCGCTGCTATGCCGCTATTTCCGCGAAGCGGTATTACCCGCCGACAGGCAGCTTTGCGAACAGATCACCCGCAGCGGGGAAACCGATTTGAAGCGTTGCGCGGTATGCGGCAGCACGTTTGCGGCGGGCAGCAACCGGGCGAAATACTGTCCCGATTGCGCGGCAAAGATACGCCGCAGACAGAAAGCCCAAAGCGAGAGAAACAGGCGTTTACGGATAAAAACAACTACATAGCAAGCACAGCAAACGAGTACCCGTTTGCGAGAAATGCCCGCGCTTCCCATAGAGAGCGCGGGCATTTTGCTTGTTGGGATAGTCCCAAACCCTTATATGACCGAGAAAGGACGTGATGAAAGAATATGCCGTATTCCTCATACGACCATGACAAATTAGAAGCCGCCGAAACCATGCGGATAGAACGCCGGATATATTTTGAAGCAAAGGACAGGGAGATTGCCCCTTATGCTTCCTTGCCGATTGCGCAGCTACTTTCCATGCGCAGCGAAAGCGCGGCGGCAGAACAGGCGATTTTTGACGACCTTAAAGAACGCGCCGCCGCATGGGAAGAACAGGCGGGAAGAACGCTTTTGCTGGATAAAACACTTGAATATGTGAGAACGCCGCACGTCCAGCACACCGCTAACGAGTGGCAGACCACCGAGCATAACCGCCATATTCGCAGCAACCGGGTATATCAGATGAATTACTACATTTACGAGAATACCCGCTACGACAAAGAAGCGCAGAAATCTATCCCGTATTCATGGACGCTTACATGGAGCGTGCGCACCAACAGCCCAAGCAGAACCCAAGCGAAGATTGCCGGACAAGATAGAAAGGTTTTCACCGACAAGGCAGCTATGGAAAAGTATCTGAATGGGCGTATCAAAGCGTATGACCGCTTGTTTACGGAAATCTCCCCGCCTATCCCGCAGGAGTACGCCGACTATTTCAAAGTAAACGGTATGCTCATGCCGGACTACACCATAGAGGGCGAAGAACCCCCGCAGCAGCAACAGGCGGCAGCTATCCCCGAAAATACCGGGCAGGAAAAGGAGCGTGAACACATGAGCGAACAGTTTTCTATTATGATAGGCAACCGCAGCCGCTTTGACGCGGGCGACCCCGGCGGCTATTGGTTGGATATGCCCGCCACAAAGGAGCAGTTGCACGAAGCTATGCGGAACGTCGGCATTACCGCCGACAACCCGCAGGATTTTTCCATTCGCGGCTATTCCGACGACCCGGAGAAACATATTGCCTTGCCTTATGAAATGGTATGCGCCGCCGACGTGGACGAACTCAATTTTCTTGCGGCGCGGCTCGAACAGCTTGACCCCGCCGAGGTTGGCAAGCTGAACGCAGCTTTGCAGCAGAAAAACGGGCTTGCAAATATTGGACAGGTAATTGACTTCACCTACAACGTGGATTTTTACGTCCATATCCCCGAAGTACATAACTACCACGATTTGGGCGACTATTACTTAAATCAATCCGGCATGGTACAAATGCCCGAAGAATGGAAAGGCGGCATTGACCTTTCTACTTTTGGCAGGAACGCTGCCGCGCAGGAAAAAGGCGCGTTTACCGAGTACGGCTATATCGTGGAAAGCGGCGACGAGTGGGAACGGCAGTTTGAGGGGCGCGAAGTGCCGGAAGAATACCGCATTATGAGTTACCCGCAGCCGGAGCGCGGCGAACAGGACAAAGCCTATATGGACGCAGCCGAAACGCAGCAAGCAGACGCACAGGCCGCAGAGCCGCAGCAGCCCCGCCCCGTCGTCCCCATTATCCTTACTTCCGAAAAGCCCGCCGAAAAGGTAAAGGAGATCACCGCGCGTTTGGAACAGGGCGTACAGGCGATTTTTGACAGCGACCGCTACAAAGAGTTTCTAACCGCTATGTCAAAGTTCCATGATTATAGTTTGAATAACACTATCCTAATTGCTATGCAGGGCGGCAATTTGGTAATGGGCTTCCGTCAATGGGAAAAGGAGTTTGACCGCCATGTAAAGAAAGGCGAGAAAGGCATTAAAATCTTTGCCCCCGCGCCCTACAAGGTGAAAAAGCTGGTTGATAAAATCGACCCCGAAACGAGAAAGCCCATGCTTGACCGCGAGGGAAAAGTGGTAAAGGAAGAAAAGGAAATCACCGTCCCCGCCTTTAAGGTTATAACCGTCTTTGATATTTCGCAGACCGAGGGCAAGGAGTTTCCCGACCTTTCCGTTAAACCGCTGCTTGCCGATGTGGAGCAGTACGAGGATTTTTTCGCCGCCCTTGAAAAAGCGTCCCCCGTCCCGATTGCATTTGAGCAGATCACAAACGGCGCAAATGGGTATTTCAGTTTGACCGACAAGCGTATTGCAATCAAAGAGGGCGTGAGTGAATTACAGGCGGTAAAGACCGCCATTCACGAAATCGCCCATGCGAAGCTGCACGACGTAGACTTAAACGCCCCGCCGGAGCAGCAAAACCGCGTTGACCGCCATACCTGCGAGGTAGAAGCGGAAAGCGTCGCTTATACGGTTTGCCAGCATTTCGGCCTTGATACTTCCGATTACTCTTTCGGCTATGTGGCTGGTTGGAGCAGCGGCAAGGAAATGACCGAGTTAAAAGCGTCCCTTGAAACAATACAGACCACCGCAAAGGAACTCATTACCGAGATTGAGGGGCATTTTACCGAGTTGCAGCAGCAGCGGCAAGCCGAGCAGGAGCAGGGCGATACCTTTTCCATTTATCAGTTAAAGCGCGGGGACGAAACAAGGGACTTGCGCTTTGAGCCTTATGACCGTCTGCAAGCGGCTGGACTTACCATTGACCGGGTAAATTATGAACTCGTCTATACTGCACCGCTTACAAAGGATATGACGCTGGGCGACATTTGGGAAAGGTTTAATATCGACCACCCCGCCGACTTTAAGGGGCATAGCCTTTCCGTTTCCGACATTGTTGTGCTTCATCAGAACGACGAGGACACCGCCCACTATGTAGACAGTATCGGTTTTCAGCAAGTGCCGGAGTTTTTGCAGGAGCAGCAGACCCCCGTATTTGACAAGCTGCCGCCCGAACAGCAGCAAGCCTTGTCCGACACCGTACAAGACACTTTGCAAATGCTGGTTGACGCAGACAAGCGGATTTATGGCGACGTTACGGGCAAGACCCTTGAAGCAATCGCGGCGCAAGGATATTCCTACAAGGACGGGCAGCTTGAAAAGCAGCAGCCGGAAGCGACCCCCGACAGCCTTTTGACGGGTGAAACCGTTAGAACGCCGAGGGGCAATTTTCATATTACCGATATGAGCCGTGAACAGATCGAAGCGGCGGGATTTGGTTTTCACCATGCGTCGGAGGACGGGAAGTATCTCATTATGGGGAATGGCACACAGGCTTATGCCATAGCCGCCGAGCAGCCGCAGCGGGATAATCCCTTAAAGCACGTCGAGGACACTCTTTCGGCTATGTGGCTGGTTGGAGCAGCGGCAAGGAAATGACCGAGTTAAA
>ERZ1026969.290-NODE-290-length-18490-cov-7.782859_pt1 | contig 18490 bp, 10 predicted proteins | sample MGYA00519564_ERZ1026969 | MGnify/ENA primary metagenome ERZ1026969 (study PRJEB26926, sample SAMN06164666) | human gut metagenome | biome: ENVO:00009003; feature: ENVO:2100002; material: ENVO:00002003 | host: Homo sapiens | place: USA | collected 2012 ... | reverse complement strand
TACGAGATTAGCGAGTGTCTCGTGGGCTCGGAGATGTGTATAAGAGACAGCCTTCCGCGCGAAAATGCATAAACAAATTTCTTAATTTATTACAAATTTATTTCATATTATTTGAATATGCTATTTCACAATGGTATAATTAGCTTAAGCAATTTCGACACCAAATAATAGGAAAGGATTTTTACACATGAAAAAGAAATTATTGCCTGCACTTATAGTAACCGGACTTATTATCCTCGTTGTAATAATAATGGGTATAACTGCTCTTATCAATAAATACACCCCTACGAAAAAGACAGAGGATCTTAAAGAGTATTTCAATATCTCTTCTGATGATGAGGCTGCTCTCATTGTAAATAATGAGCTATCCGATTACAAGGCTAAAATAATAGATAAAAAAATATACGTTGATTACAAATTTGTTCACGACTCATTAAATTCCAGATTTTACTGGGATGCAAATGAGAATGTGCTTCTTTACACAACCGCATCTGATATCATCTCAGCGGCGGCTGACAGCAATAGCTACAGTGTCACCAAGCAGACCAATGACTTTGGCTATCCGATTGTGAAAGCCACCTCTGACTCTGCGCTTATCGCTTTAGACTATGTAAAACAGTACTCCAATATCACCTTTAAGTCATATGATGACCCGGCACGCATCGTCATCACAAGCAAATGGGATGAAATAGACAGTGCAACTGTCAGCAAGCCTACCCAGGTCCGCGTGAAGGGCGGCATAAAGAGCCCTATTCTAAAAGAGGTGAAAAAGGATGACAAGATTACTATTCTTGATTCCGGTGACAAATGGGATAAGGTTGCCACTGAGGATGGTGTTATTGGATATATAAAGCGCAAGGCTCTGTCCGAGAGCAAAAAAACTAAGCTTACGAATCCTGACTATGAGGAAGAGACCTTTACGCATATCAAGAAGGATAAGGATATCTGTCTTGCCTGGAATCAGGTAACAAGCCAGTCAGCAAACAGTAAAGTGCCCCAGGTAATTTCATCAACCAAGGGCATAAATGTAATGTCACCAACTTGGTTTTATTTAAATGACAACAATGGTAATCTGGCAGATATAGCAAGCAAGGATTATGTCAGCTACTGCCATTCCCAGGGCATCGAGGTATGGGGACTGTTCAGCAACTTTGAAAATACTGATGTAGATGCAGCATATGTGCTCACACATACATCCACGAGAACTACCCTGATCAATCAGATTATGTCGGCTGCATTTAACTATGAGCTTGATGGTGTAAATATTGACTTTGAAAATATCACAGAAGCAGCATATGGAGACTCTTACATCGAGTTTATCAGAGAGCTCGCCATAAAGTGTCACAATAACGGTATATCACTTTCAGTTGATGTCACAGTACCTGCCAGCTTCAACAAGTTCTTCAATCGCTCTGATATGGCAAACTTTGCCGATTATATTGTGATTATGGGATACGATGAACACTATAAGGGCTCTGATGCCGGCTCAGTTTCTTCCATTCCGTGGGTAACTGAGGGTGTTGAATCCACTCTGAAGGAGGTTCCCGCTGACCAGATTATTCTCGGCATGCCTTTTTATACCAGAATATGGGAGCTCACTCCAAAGGAGGACGATGATGCCGTAACCGATACCGAGGATCAGTCAAAGTACACTGTTGCCTCACAGGTATATAGTATGGACGCAGCTGCAGCACAGCTTGCCACAAACAATGCCACTGCTGCTCTTGATGAGGAATCCGGTCAGAACTACGCTGAGTGGTCTGTATCCAACAAGCTGTACAAGGTATGGCTCGAGGACACTACATCTTTAGAGAAAAGGCTCAAGCTCGTCGACGACAATAAGCTCGCCGGTGCAGCATTCTGGAAGCTTGGCTTTGAGAATTCATCTGTCTGGGATACTGTTATCAAATATCTGAACTGATTGCTTAAGGCTTACTGAAAGAGGCCGTACCTTTACAGCTACAGTCTAACTCAGTACCTTTTATAGGTTATAAATGATATCAGCCAATCATATAATATACAAACACACCCGATGCCTTCTATGTGCATCGGGTTTTTTATAGGTATCTTATATGAAAAAATATATGTACATTATTAAGAAAAACAAATACTGTCTTATTTTAGCTCTCTTTATTCTGTCCTTCTACCTCGGAAGAGGTGTCTGTGCTCTTGCAAAAAATACCGGCAAAAACACTAATTCCACCGTTATTGTAATTGACCCGGGGCATGGAGGTTGTAGATAACGCAAGTGATGAAAACAACGAAAATATAAGAAAAAGAAGAAATTTAAGAGAGAACAGACAAGCAATGTGAAAGCACGCGTTGCCGTATAATTTCTTAATAATCAGACAAAGGCGACTCAGGTATCGCAGTATGAGCTTGTTCTACATAGGGGTAGCAGCTAGAGGATTCTAATATAAAAAGAGAGCAAGCATAACGTTTACTCTCTTCTGTATTTAAGTTATTTTACATGTCCGCTAAATGAGTATCCATTTCCTTCAAAAACAATATAAAACTCAGTATCGCTTTTAATATTAGAAAACTCAAAAGAACCAGTTTTACCAGCACTAATTTTTGTAGAGCCATAAGTCTTAGTAAGCCTTTTAGCTGTCACAGTAATTGGATTATCTCCGGTGTTCTCTACATAAACCTTATAACTCGTTTTTCCTGTAAACTTATAATTAGTATACAAGTTTTGATAATGAGAGGAACCAGCAAAATCGTATTGCCCTTTACTCTTGATGTTCCATACCTTACTAGGTCTTGATGTACCTCTTGTTTCAATAGTTTCTTCTGGAGAAACATAAGAAACTCCAACATTTGGTGTAACGGTTACCTCATTACTTCCATCTTTAACTGACTGAGCATGAACAACAGTTGTCGACATCATTGTGAAAATCATAGACACTGCCAATAAAGAAGCGAAAATATTTTTTTTGGATATCTTACACATGAAATTTCTCCTTTCACCTTGTTTTTTTGATTAATTTGTAATATCATATTTTTAAAATAAAATCAAGGAGTATTGTTAATGAATATATTTCAGTTAAAAATAATAGCTATGATTGCTATGTTTTTAGACCATATAGCTTATTTCTTTCCTGATTTGCCAATGTCTTTGCCGTTACATTGGATAGGACGAATCGCTGCACCTATTTTTATTTTTGGTGTTGTTAATGGCGTAAAGTATACTAGTTCTAAGCGGATGTATATATTGAGGCTATATTTAGCAAGTATTGTGATGGCTGTTATTCAAATGAGTACACAAATTGAATTAAATTTCTTTAGAACATTATTTATCGTTGCATGCATATGTGAAATCTTAGAAATAAGAAAAAACCAAAAGGCTGTTTCCTGGATAAAAGTACTAAGTTTATATATTGCTTATCAAGTTATTGTATGTATAGTATGTGGTTATCTGAGTTCAATTAGTAATATGTATACGGAAACAATATGCTTCTATTTGATACCAGCTCTTTTGGGAAGTGTGTTTACAACGGAAGGGGGACTTATTTTTGTTGTTTTAGGAATTATAATGTATTTAGCTTATGACAACAAGAAAAGACTTATTCTGTCGTATATGATATTTGTTGTTGTGTATATGTTTTTTATGTCCACTAATATTGTTCCCATTATTTTATGGAAAATCAAGGAATTAATTCCGATAATAGGAACAGGGCTTTCCCATGGTATGGAATATCTATTGTCTATAATAGGTGGAATTTCTCCTATGGATGTAGGAGGGAATATATTTACAATTCAGTATCAGTGGATTATGGTTCTTGCTCTTCCGCTAATACTATCATACAATCATCAACGAGGAAAAAAGTGTAAATATCTCTTTTATATTTTCTATCCCATACATATAATATTGCTTTGGCTGTTATCGAATTTTGTTTTTGTTTAAAACAGTGGAACAAGGAACATATTTATTACATTGAAACATCCAAACCAAAAATGGAGTGATGAATGTGCCTTTAAGCTTTAAGTACAATTCGATATATTCAAATCTGATTTAACAGCATACTATCTACAATTAAATACACTATCCCAGTAGCTCGCACAAAATTCATGTTTTGTGCGGGCTTTTTTGTATCCGAAAATTTTTTCAAATCTTTTCAAATTCCTGCAACAAATCACACCTTTCCGTACCGATATGGTGCAGTTCTGCCCACAAGAATGGGAATAGTTGAGATACTAACAAAGCTTTCCAATACCATCTGTTTGCTTCTGTAACATTGTGAAAAATACGCATATTGGATAAGCCTATGTGCGTATGTTGAGAATAGATAGTTGATTAAGGGAGCTGATACATTGACTAAAAAAAAACCTGCACAATATATTGTAGAACGAGAATTTTTATGTAAATTTTCTGTAGAAGAATTACTTATCCGTATCGTGAAATCTCATATTAAAAACTCATATCAAGAGGGGAAAACCTTTGAAAATCATGGAAAGAAGCCGTACTTTATTGTATGATATTATTATAGGTACGGCAGTTGAATAGGTGGAAAAATGATTTATCAAAAAGGTTCAAGCTTATTTAACGTAGCTATTTATATCAGATTATCACGAGAGGACGGAGATAAGGAAGAAAGCGATAGTGTAGGAAATCAGAGAAAACTTTTAACAGAATATGTGAATAAGCATGATGACTTTATCTTATATGATGTTTATATTGATGACGGTTTTACGGGAACGAATTTCGATAGACCAGACTTTCATAGAATGATTGCTGACATTGAAGATAACAAGGTAAATTGTGTTGTTGTAAAAGACCTTTCCCGTTTTGGACGAGATTACATTGATACGGGGCGATATTTGGAAAGAATATTTCCAGAGCTTAATGTTCGTTTTATTTCTGTAACAGATAATATTGATAGTATGAAGCAGGCATACGATATGTTACTTCCTATTAAAAATATATTTAACGAACAGTATGCCAGAGATATTTCTAATAAAGTTCAAGCGACTGTAAAATCAAAGCAGAAAGCAGGAGAATTTATCGGAGCATTTACAAGCTATGGCTATAAGAAATCTCCTGCAAATAAGAATAAACTTGTGATTGATGAATATGCGTCCGAAGTTGTAAAACGAGTATTTACTATGTATGCACAAGGAATAGGAAAACAAAGCATTGCAAAAATACTAAATGCAGAGGGTATCCTTTGTCCGTCGGAATATAAAAAGCTCAACGGTGAAAATTATAAAAATTGCAACCGTTTGGAGAAAACTTCCTATTGGACGTATTCAACAGTAAATATCATGTTGAAAAATGAAATGTATATCGGCAACATGATACAAGGGAAGAAACATCAGCGTATGAGAAGCAAACAGCGACCAGTTGAGAAAGAAAACTGGATAAGAGTTGAAAATACGCATGAACCGATTATAGACCGTCAACTGTGGGATAAGGTACAAAAACTGCTGACAAAGAAGCATAGGGATATTGACTTGGAAACAAATAAAAATATCTTTGCAGGCTTTATAAAGTGTGGCGATTGTGGTCGGGCAATGATGAAAAATTTCTGGCGACGTGCAGACGGAAGCAGGTCTTATTCATTCTATTGTGGAACTTACAAAAGAAGTGGAAAGGACTATTGCACTCCGCATACTCTCCCATTTCAAGTATTGAATGATATTGTGCTGGGCGATTTAAAGCAGATTATCCGCAATGTAGAGAATTTGCAGGAGCTTGTAAAATCACAATCTTTCACAGCAACAAAAATCAGAAAATCAACTGACATAGAACTGACAAAGTTAAAAACAGAACTTGAAAGAGTAAAGAAACTGAAAAAGTCAATTTATGAAGATTACAAAGACGAACTGATTTCTAAAGAAGAATTTCTTTCTTATCGAGAGGACTATCAACAAAAAGAAACGCTTTACTCCAAACAGATTGAAACGCTGGAAGAAAAGAAAAAAGAAAGTGTAACAGAAGATGTTTTTGAAACACCGTGGTTAAGGCGGTTGTTGGAACTGAAAGACATTGAAGAATTAGACAGAGATATTATTGTGGAAATGATAGACCAGATAACAGTTTATGAAAACCGCAAACTTAAAATCTCATACAACTTCGGAAATGAACTGGAACATTTATTTTCAAGCGTTTACTGTGAGGACTTGGAGAAAAAGGCTATCTAATCTCAATACATTTCTAACTCCCCATATATACTGGGGAATACATATCACAATTTGCGTAAACTACAACCAGCACATGGTGGAAGTGATCCCGGTAAGATTTCCACCTCCGGCGTCATGGAAAAGGATGTCAACCTCAGTATTGCAATGGCTCTTAAACAGCTGTTTGAAAACAGAGGCTTTACTGTTGTCATGACCAGAACCACCGACTGCGACCTCGCCCCGGATAATTCCAAGCATCCAAAGACAGATGATCTGACAAAGAGAACTGCCCTGATGTCTAAAAGCAATGTGGCAGTCAGCATCAGTATCCATCAAAACAGCTTTGAGGACAGTTCAAGCTGCGGTCCACAGGTATTCTATTATGAAGCCTCTGATGCAGGAAAAGAGCTCGCATCCTCTGTTCTTGGAGCTTTAAACACTTCTCTTTGTGTCGCAAAGCCACGAAGCATTAAGCCCAATAAAGAATACTTTATACTTAAAAAATCCACATCCCCGACCGTAATCGTAGAATGTGGATTCTTGAGTAATCCTGCTGAGACACTTCTTCTTACTGACAAAAACTATCAGGATGACCTGGCACATGCAATATATATCGGTGTTACAGACTATCTTGCGCAATCACCCTCTGGACATTTACAATAAACTGCTCTGCGATGTGATATAGTCTGGTTGTCTGGACACTTTCACTGCCATCAAGCTGCTTTTTAGTCTCATTATCTGACTCAGTATTCGATTTCATATCTGACATCTTAGACTCTTTTGCAGATATATCATGCTCCAGTGCCACATCTATGCGCACACGCTGTTCACCATCACTTATTCCTGCCTCAAACATAGTGATATTATCTTCAAACAGCTTTTTAGTCTGCTCATCGTCTGTGACTATCATAGCAGATACTGAGTTTTCCTTTGCCTCAAAATATGCAGCTACTCTGCCGCATTTTTTATCCTCAAGGAATATGTCAACCATGCCCTTTTTATCCTCGCCTCTTACTATACTAAGCTTCATACCTGTGACCCCGTCTGCAGTCTCTATTGGTACAATATAGTTTTCCTGTCTCGACATATTTGAAGCTATCCTTAGCTGACTGCATAATAGCTTCATCTGTCTGAGGTCTATTGAACCGGTGTGCCTATCCTCTATAATCATCGAATCCATAACATGCTCTGCTGTATCAGCCAGCGTTTCCTGCGCCTGCGCAAGCTCCTTTGGATTTTTGACCGACTCAGAAAACCGTCTGAGAGTCTCATCCAAAAGAGCCCTTGCCGTAGCACTGTCTCCACGCTCCCAGAGATTTCTTACTGCCTCTGACGGATTTTTCATTAGCCGTGACGCAGCCATGAGGTTTACCGCGGTTGTTTTTACATCATATTTCTCCAGAAAAGCATATACGTTCTCAGGCACCGAAACTGCCTGATTGAACTGTCTTAGCTGTTCTGTGGCATATTGCTCTGACAGTGCGTTATCCTCGTCTGCCTCATATACAGCCTGCCTTAACTGCTCCGGAGTCATATCAAGCCAGCTGTCATACTGCACAAACTCCATTTTCTCAGGTGAAAGTATATCAAGCACATCCCTTAGGCAGTTTGTATGATATGCGCTTTCTATCTGTGAGTCAATTTTAATGCCCCTGCTTACACTGTCCACTCCGGCAAAGGTATCGTCCACCTTATAGTCCATGGCACTCTTTCCTCGTACCCGGACCGCTGTAAGCAGATTTTTCATTGTAATATCTGCTCCCTGATTAACAAGTGAGCCTATCACAGCACCATCTGACTGCTCCACCTGTGAAATAAGCCTGTATATGCCTATATATGAGTCTCTTTCCTTCTCTGAGATTTCATTTTTCTTTTCAAGCTTCCAGAGAAACTCGCTGAATTTCTCATCCCTTTCGTCAGGATTTTCTGATTTTATCCGTCTGGCAGTGTCACTTATGTCACTCATGCTCATATCAAGCGGTGATATGCCTCTTTTTATCATCTCAATCGTCACCGCCGGTGTCATATCGCTGAATGCTCTCTGCACCTGCTCATCTACAGACTTTATCTGCTTTATATTGTCCTCTGTGATGTCGGTACTGTTGTACGCAAGTATCCGCACAGCCCTGCGATTGCTTTCAGATGTATCTATCTGAAGCTCTTTAAGTATATCATCCACATTCTGAAATGCTTTTGATATACTGTCTCCCATATCTGCCCGCGGTGATGTCATAAGAGTCTCATATCCTGAGGCTGCTGCTTCTAATGACTGCTTCATTGCTTTGCCTGCTGTATACAGCTCATACACAGTGTCATCAGCGGATTCCAGGGTCAGTACATACGCCGGCTGCTGCTTCATCTGATTGAAAATATCACAGACATTATTGTACATACGTACCCTATCATCAGATGCCTCTACACTGCTATCACCAAACAGCGCTCCGTAGTATTTATTTTCCTGCTTCTTAAGCAGCTCCACTACACGTTCAATAGGCTCTGTGTCTATTGAAACTCCTTTTTTTATGAGTGAAAGGTTGGCTTCTGCTGTCATGGAAAGTCTCGCTTCCTCAAGCTTTCTTTGAGCTGTCACAAGCCTTGCTTCCCGGCTGTCTGTAATCTGATTATCCGCAGCTTTATTCGCTGAGGCTTGCGATGCTGCACTATCCTTGCCCCTTGCAGCTATAAGCTTTGACAGATTCTCTATCGTGACAGGTATGTTATCTGACTCTAATGTGACAATGTCATCTGCGGTCGCCTCACCTAATACATCACAGGCTTTCTTTGCCATGTCAAATGTCAGACCATCTTGTGACATAGTGGCATCTGTAGCCTTTTTTCCCATTGCCAGTGCTTCTGTCACTGCCCTTGCATAAAAATCACTGCTCACATTTTCTTCTGCTGCGTTGATGCAGTCTACCTGATTCGCAAGCAGCACATTATCAGGTGTAACGGCTATATCTTCATCTATCAGCCATCTGCACTGATTCAGATTCTCATCACTACTGTCTATATGAGCTTCCTCTAATATCTGTTTAAGCTGTGGCTTAAGCTCCTCAAACAGCTCATCTGATATCTCCGTCATTTTGGTTTTCTGCCTGTAATCTTGTACCTGACTGCTGCTGTACGTAGCCTTGTATACATTGGAAACCGTCGGATTCATGTTATTTCTGACCAGATATGCCTTTGTCTCATTGGATATATTTGTAAGGCTCTTTGCCCGGTCTATGGCATCTGTACCTGCCTTTATATTGTCATCTGTAGCAGGAATATCATATGCTTTCATCTGATTGACAAGCATGGCCGCTTCAGTCTGGCTTCCCGTGATGTCTGTAAGCTGCTCCTTGCTCAGATCATCTCCATATATGGATATATCTACACCTGCCTTTGCCAGCACTGCTTTTATCTTATCGGTCTCAGTGACAATGACATCGTAGCCGTCATCCTTTGCAGCTTTGTAATCATCACTCGTTGTGGTGCTTGCAGTGACAATCATATCATTTCGCCTGTTTTCTGAGGTCTGATTCATGTCATTTAGCAGATTTTCTGCCATATCTGTGTCATCGTTGTTCCCGGCTTCGTTTTTAGCCTGTGGTCTTGCATATATCGTATCCGACATATCAACAGAGTTTGACGAACCGACAACAGCCGCCTTTTTTGACATATTGTCACTGCTGTCTGTCTTTATGTAGTCTGACACACGCATACCCGCTGTCATGTCATTTATGGTTTTTGTGTCCGTATTTTTCGTATCTGTGCTTTTATTAATCAAATTCTCTATCTGCATATTTCCTGCTCCATGCCCTGCATATATACCATCTCTGCAGCCTTTATTTATGGATATTCATACCTCGTATTTTTTATCCAACTGTTCAGAGCCACCTTGAGAACAAGAAAATCTGCTGCTTACATGCAAGCATGACGCATCAGTTTTTTTGTTCTCAGTGGTTCTGAATAGTTATCTTTTTATTTTATATCGACATATAATACGCAAAAATAAAGACCGCGCCTTAAATTGGCGCGGTCCTTTAGCCTGCTGTTTACCGGTATATTAGTATTTAAATACAGCAACTCCGTAAGGCGCAAGTGGATAAGCAAATGAAAATGGTCTGCCGTCACACTCTGATTTGACTGCCTTATAGTCCAGCTTCTTATATGACTGTTTTGCTGCCTTGCCTCTGCCCTTTGCAGCCTTCTTTACAGGCTCTTGTACCGTTTTGCCTGTAAACTTAGGATCCTCACTATCTAAAACAAGCTGATATGTCTTGTGCTTTGGCACTCCGACTCTGTAATCAGGTCTCTCTACCGGTGTGAAATTGATGACAAAGAGCATATTATTCTTGCCATCCTTGCTCTTTCTGATAAAGCTGAAGATGCTTCTGTCTGCATCGTTTGCATTTATCCATTCAAAGCCTTCCCAGCTTGAATCCAGCTCATACAGACAGCGGTTTCTCCTATAGAGGTGAAGCAGCTCCTTTACCCAGTTCTGGATCTTTTTATGCTCCGGATTCTCAAGCAGATACCAGTCGAGTTCTCTTTCCTCACTCCACTCCTGCTTCTGTGCAAACTCCTGTCCCATGAAAAGAAGCTTCTTTCCACAGTGCCCCATCATAAATGCATATCCTGCCATGAGGTTCTTGAATTTATCCCCTTCTAAGCCCGGCATTTTGTTGAGCATAGAACACTTCAGATGTACCACCTCATCATGTGACAGTACCAGAATATATTTCTCACTCTCATTATAGCTCATCGCAAATGTCATCTTGTTGTGGTTATTTTTACGGAAATATGGATCCAGCTTCATATAATCAAGGAAGTCATGCATCCATCCCATGTTCCATTTGTAGCTGAAGTTCAGTCCGTCTTCCTCTACCTTGCCTGTTACCTTTGGCCATGCGGTAGACTCTTCGGCTATCATTACAGTTCCGTGATTTCTTCCAAGTATGAGTGTATTGATATGCTTGAAAAACTCTACTGCCTCGAGGTTCTTATTTCCTCCAAACTTGTTTGGCACCCACTGTCCGTCGTTCTTTCCATAGTCAAGATAAAGCATTGACGCAACTGCATCCACACGGAGTCCGTCTACGTGGTAATTTTCTATCCACATCAATGCACTTCCGATAAGGAAGTTCTTTACTTCATTCTTACCGTAGTCAAATATCTTTGTGCCCCAGTCGGGATGCTCTCCCTTTCTTGGGTCTGCATACTCATATGTGGCTGTTCCGTCGAAATTGGCAAGTCCATGCGCATCCTTTGGGAAATGTGCAGGTACCCAGTCGAGGATTACTCCGATATTATTTTTATGGCACTGATCAACAAAGTATGCAAAATCCTCAGGCTCTCCATACCTCGATGTAGGTGCATAGTAGCCTGTCACCTGATATCCCCATGAGCCATCAAACGGATACTCTGAAATACCCATAAGCTCAATATGTGTATATCCCATAGTTTTTACATATGATATGAGTGATTTTGCAAGCTCCCTGTATGTATAAAAACCCTCATCATCCCTGCCCGGATGTCTCATCCATGAGCCCGGATGGCACTCATATATAGCCATAGGTGAAGAATATACATCAGCATCTGACTTTGCTGCTCTCTTATCCATCCACTCTTTGTCAGTCCATGTGAAGTGCTCGATATCTGTGATGATTGACGCTGTTCCCGGACGAAGCTCTGCGTAGTTTGCGTATGGATCCGCCTTGTACAGCTTATCACCCTGTTCAGTGACTATAATAAACTTATACATCTGACCCTTTTGCGCTCCCGGTACAAAAAGCTCATACACTCCCATGGTTTCCGGCTCTACACGCTTCATCTCATGACTGGTCTCATTCCAGTCGTTAAACTCACCAAACACGTATACTTCCCTCGCATGTGGCGCCCAGACGTCAAAGCACACTCCTTTTTTTCCTTTGCGCTCAGCTAAGTGAGCACCCATCTTCTTGTAGATATCATAGTGTGTTGCCTGACCAAACAGGTAACAATCCATTGCTGTAAAATTACACATATATATACCCCCCATAAGTATTTATTTTTCCCTGAAATGATCCTCTTTGAGTACAATTCGGTCATCATCTGTATATCGCCTGGCTGTCAGAATACTTATAGCCTTCTTAAGTCCGCTGTGAGCCTCCCTGTCTATGGCCTCGTCAATTATATCCTTGACCTCTGTCAGAGTGGTAGCCTGGTCTATCCTCTCAATATTGCTGATTCTGTTATGCAATGCCAGAATAGCCATCTCATCTATCTTGTACCCAAGCTCTGCAGAGTACGATTTGGCAAACAATACGAGTTCATCATTTGTAAAAATAGGGACCGATATCTTTTCCGTGAACTTGGATGCAAAGCCCTCATCCATTGAGAGAGCCTTCTTTATACCCTTTGATGTATCCTCAAGTATATAGAGTGTTCCTGTAATATCATGCTCCATCAAAAATGATAGCTGGGCAGCTATGCTGCGGTCGATATCACCGGCTCTTTCTATGATGAGACAGCCTCCTGTTATCTTTCTGACTACCTGCTGCACATCCTTTTTATTGAGTGCGGCAGCATCAATCTTGCCCATCTTTCCTGTAAGCTGTTCACCATCTTTTTGTAATACCTTTATAAAGCTTGTAGCAAGCATTGTCTTTCCGCAACCCTGCTCTCCCTGTATAATGAGGTTGCCTGTGGATGCGTTTTCTTTCCTGTTGAAATGATCAAGCACTGCATTATATGCCTTGCAGATCTGATCCTCCATACCCTTTACCGGTATGAAATATGAAAATATAGCTTTCTGTTCGCTTGTAAGCTCTTTTATATGTTTTGTTTCTTTCAATTTCGAGTCATCTTCTTCGCTGTCTAAATCCTCCGGCAATGAAATATCCGGCATTTTTCTTGTCTTAGCCATATCCAGCTTCTTCTCCAGTCCCGGATTCTTTGCTGTCATCTTGGCTATTTCCTGCTCGATAAATGATGTCACATGATCAAAATCTCTCTTCTCAGAAACGTTTTCTTTCTCCTGTGAAGCCTCATCATCTGATGTATCATCATCGACATTTAACATATCATCTGTTATTTCAGGCATCATGGTAGTCGGCTGCATGAGTATCTCGTCTTTCTCAGACTCCTCTGCCATAATTATATCCTCCGGCTCTCCAACCGGTTCCTTGACTTCATCTGCAGCATCTTCCGGTGCTTCCTGCGGCTCCTGTGCTTCGTCTATAGCCTCTTCCGGTGCTTCCTGCGACTCCTGTGCTTCGTCTATAGCCTCTTTGGGTGCTTCCTGCGGCTCCTGTGCTTCGTCTATAGTATCTTCCGATGCTTCCTGCGGCTCCTGTACTTCATCCACAGTCTCATCTGCATAAAGCTCCTGCATATCCGGTTTCTGCTCTTCTTCAGGCTCCTTCACGGCAGCTTTCTGCTCTATAATATCAACCGGGACCTTCAAATACTCCTCCTCAAGAAGTTCCTTCGGAGTGACACCTGCATCCAGCTTTGGAATGACATCATTTAGTCTCTCCATGATGTCTCCTGCCTCCTGAAGTGCTCTTGCCTTAGCTGACTCAAGTTTCTGCTGCTCAGCCTCTTTAAGTGCAATTTCAGCCGCATGTCTGGTCTTTTCCCATTCTTCAAGCACATCCTGTATAGACATCTGTCCTGTAATCTGATGCTCAAGCTGAGTCTTTTCACTCATGACCATAGACATCTGTCCGTCAGCGTCTTCACCCAAAAGCTCCTTGAAATTCAACTTAAGTGAACCATCTATCTCTTCATCTGTAGCGATATGCTCTGTCTCTTCCGGCTGCTGTACATACTCTTCCTGCTCCTTTTCGAGCTTGAGATAAGGAATATCCTCAACTATCTTTTTGATGGTATCCATCGTATCAGCAACTTCATTCTTGCCCTTGGCCTCCATGATCTGCTGCATACCCTTGGCAATCTCCTGCTGTAAATTTACAGTATTGAACTTCTCCTGATTTACAGTAATCTGCGGGATAGTTACGTCATCATGCACTATCTCTCCGCCCTTTACCATCTCCATGGCACCTATCTCAGTGACCTCAGCCTCATCATTTATCTTAGCCGGCTTTTCCTTCTCTGCCTTGAATCGTCTGTACTTTTCCTCCTGAGCCTTGGTAAGTGGCTGATAAAGCATCTTAAGCTCCAGCGCACGCTCCACATATGGTCCGTCTCCGAACCACAGAATGAGCTCATCGCAGGCATCTATACACTTATCGGCTTTTCCGGCCTTGTGGTATAGATATGCAAGCTCATATGCCCACTCCTCAGTGTATTCTTCATCCTTGTACTCTTCAAGAATAGTGATAAGCTCATCAAATGAAGCCCCCTGCCCTTTTTTGATGGCATATCTTAATACATACTTCATATCATCATGAGGCGCTATCTCAACAAACTCATCATAATACTCTGTAGCAGCATCATAATCACCCATCTTGATGGCGACCTCAGCCAGTCTGTATATAATCATCCTGCCGATTGGTGAACGGTCATAGGCCATTAAAAGTATGTCCCTTGCATCCTGGTATCTTTCGGCCTTCTCGTAGATTTCGCCGATTTTAACGAGTGTATTTACATTTTTAATTTTGTTCCAATTTATGCTATCCGCAATCTCTGCTGCGCTCATATAGCCCTCCTCGGCGCTTAGGGCTTTTATCTGATCCAGCTTGAGATTGTATTCGTATTTATCCACTTATTTCACCTACTCGTATTTAAGCTTATTATTTTTGGTATCTACGCCTGTTGTCTTTGTATAATCCCTTGTGTCCTCAGGAAGCTTCTTTTTCCTGAGAGCATAATTAACAACTCTTTTCACAATATAGTATATCACAGCAAAGGTTGGAACACCAAGTAACATTCCAAGAAAACCAAACATTCCTCCGCCGATTAGTATGGCAAACATAACCCAGAAGGTCGAAAGACCGGTAGATGAGCCAAGTATCTTAGGCCCTATTATATTACCATCCACCTGCTGCAGCACGACAATAAATATCAGAAGATAAAGCGCATGCCACGGACTCTGAATTACTACTATGAGTAACGATGGAATTGCACCGATAAACGGTCCGAATACCGGAATCACATTTGTAACACCGATAATCACTGCAACGAGCACCGATGATGGAATCCTTAAAATCAGACATCCGAAATATGCAATCACACCGATAATCAGTGAATCTATTATCTTACCGCTTATAAAGCCTCCAAAAATCTCATTTGTCTTTCTGATTGTCTCAATGATGATATTGCCTGTCTTTGGCTTGCAGACAGCATATATTATCTTTTTGCTCTGTCCTGCAAGAGTCTCCTGAATACTCATCACATAGACCATCACGATTATTCCGATAATAAAATTAAATAAGCCCCTGACTACCGAAATCACACCAGTTGTAATCTGTGCAACATACTTCTGTGCCTCAGGAATCAGCTTTTCTGTGGCATAATTCTCAATGTAGTCGGTTGCATTCTGTAAACCTGTGCTCGCGAGCTCAGCAATTTTGCTGTCCCCGAAATTGCCGTTCTTTATCATGTTGATGAATGCCGCAACATCATTTGGCAGCGTCTTCATAAGTCCTGATATACTTGCTATGACAGAAGGCACAATAGCCGCAATGAGGAGCGAAATAATCGCTACCAGAATAATAACCGAGCCTGTGATTGCAAGAGCTCTTGAAACCTTTCGCAGCTTGCTTTCGCTTTTCATCTTTTTGGAAAGAAGCTTTTTAAAGCATCTTTCCAGCCACAGCATGACAGGATTCATCAGGTATGCAAGCACAAGTCCCATTATAATAGGCATTGCTGCCGCAAGCAGCTTGCTCCATATGCCTGCAAAACCCTCAAATCTGTACAGTGCAAAGAAAAACAGTATACTGACTGCAAACGTGACAAATACCATGACACCTATTCTGATCAGGTGTGGCCATTCCTCACGCCCCGGGTGCGAATTCTGCTTCGCACCCTTATCTGCATTTATCTCAATGTTTGATTTTTTACCAGCTTTTCCGGTTTCTTCCATCGGATTAAACTCTCCTTATTTACGATTATAGTTGATGAGACATCCCTTTAATATTATCTCTCTTTCATCATCTGTGAGCTCACCCATCTTCAGTGTAAATGGCTTTAATTCACCATCCTTGACAACATATGCCTCAAACTCCGTCTTTGCATCCTCGATTTCCTTCTTGATTCCCGGAAGGAAGATATAGTCGAGGTTGTGGAACGGAAGCTCTCCCTCATCGATGATGAATGGAAGCATTCCCCAGTTGATAAGGTTTGAACGGTATCTCTTTGTGGCATACTCGTTTGCGATATTTGCCCAGCCTCCGAGTACCTTCTGGCAGCTGGCAGCCTGCTCTCTTGCTGAGCCGTCACCCGGCTTAACAGCAAAAATTGTGCTTCCGAAGCCCATATTCTCATGGCTTGCCTCAGGGAATTTTTTCTTTACTACTCCCATGATTTCAGCAACCTCAGGAACAGCCTTTCCTGCGCACTCACCACTCTCTATAGCCTTCTGGGCCTTCTGGATTTCCTTTGCTCTGCCTACATACTCAGGATCCTTTCTTGAAAGTGCAAACTCTGCAAGTCCAAGAGGGTTTGAACGATATGAAGATGTCTCTCCTGAAGGAATGAGCTCATCTGTTGTAGTAACAGGATCATGAATCTCTGAAACCACCTTAAGGAGCATATTCTCAGGAAGCGCGCTCATTGCCGGCCAGTCCTTAATGTTTGGTCCGAACTGGATTTCAACTGAAGGATCTGCCACTCCATGGCTGTCAAATACACGGTTCTCATATATAGTCTTGTCAAAGAAATATTTTGGCTTTGTAAAGTTGACATCAATATCCGCTGCTGATGTAAGGAAGCCCTTGTTTGCTGCTGTTGCAGCGATTGAACGTGCATCCATGAGTGCCACTGAGCTGATCTGTCCGTTCTGTACCTTAGAACCCTCTCTGTTAGGGAAGTTTCTTGTTGAATGACGGATAGAGAATGCGTTGTTGGCAGGTGTATCTCCTGCACCAAAGCAAGGTCCGCAGAAAGCAGTCTTTACGATTGCACCTGTCTCAAGAAGCTTTGCTACAGCTCCGTTTTTCACAAGCTCCATGTATATTGGAGTAGATGCCGGGTAAACACTCAGTGTAAACTCGTCTGCTCCGATTGAATGTCCGTTTAATATGTCAGCCGCATCGCAGATATTCTCAAATCCACCGCCTGCACAGCCTGCGATGATTCCCTGGTCTACATACAGTTTTCCGTCTCTTACCTTACTCTTTAAATCAAGCTTCACCTTGCCGTCAAAGCTTACCTCCGCTCTCTTCTCACAGTCATCGAGAATATCCATGAGGTTTGCATTGAGCTCATCGATAGTATAGGTATTGCTTGGGTGGAATGGCATAGCTATCATTGGGCGGATCTGGCTTAAATCAATCTCAATAAATCTGTCGTAGTAAGCCACCTCACCCGGATTAAGCTCCTTGTGTTCCTCAGCCCTACCGTGAATCTCAAAGAATTCCTTAACCTGGTCATCTGTTCTCCAGATAGAAGAAAGACATGTAGTCTCTGTTGTCATAACATCGACACCTATACGGAAGTCAACGCTCAGATTAGACACACCCGGTCCTACAAACTCCATAACTTTGTTCTTTACAAATCCGTTTCCGAATACCTCTCCGATAATTGCAAGTGCGACATCCTGTGGTCCAACGCCCTTGATTGGCTCTCCTGTCAGGTAAATGCCTACTACCTCAGGCATATCAATATCATATGTCTGTTCAAGAAGCTGCTTAACAAGCTCAGGTCCACCCTCGCCGACTGCCATAGTACCAAGTGCACCATAACGTGTATGTGAATCAGAACCAAGTATCATTTTTCCGCCGCCGGCAAGCATCTCTCGTGCAAACTGATGGATAACTGCCTGATGAGGTGGTACATAGATTCCACCGTACTTCTTTGCACATGTGAGACCAAACATGTGGTCATCCTCATTGATTGTTCCACCAACTGCACAAAGGCTGTTGTGACAGTTTGTAAGTACATACGGGATAGGGAATTTTTCAAGTCCTGAAGCTCGTGCTGTCTGGATGATACCTACAAATGTAATATCATGCGATGTAAGCTTATCAAACTTAATCTGAAGCTTGTCCATATTGCCGGATGTATTGTGCTCCTTTAAAATACCGTAAGCAATTGTCTCCTGCTTAGCTGTCTGTTTATCGATGTCCATGCCGGTCTTGCTTTTGACAGCTGCCTGAGCCTCCGGTCCATCAATTATTACTTCCTTACCGTTTAAAAGGTAAGCACCATTTTCATATAATTTCACTTATTCTACCTCCTGTCTCTTATACACATCTGACGCTGCCGACGATCTTAC
>ERZ1026969.286-NODE-286-length-18761-cov-17.881856_pt1 | contig 18761 bp, 17 predicted proteins | sample MGYA00519564_ERZ1026969 | MGnify/ENA primary metagenome ERZ1026969 (study PRJEB26926, sample SAMN06164666) | human gut metagenome | biome: ENVO:00009003; feature: ENVO:2100002; material: ENVO:00002003 | host: Homo sapiens | place: USA | collected 2012 ... | reverse complement strand
GGCAGCGTCAGATGTGTATAAGAGACAGATATATATCCTTTCAATTAAATTAATTATGATAAAGATTCTTCATATTTCAGACTTTCATTATAAAAAAGATCATTCTAATGATTACGAAGATATTGTCAGAAAAATGTGTGACAGTTTACAGAAACAATCTATAGATATTATTGTATTTTCTGGAGACCTTGTTTTTGAGGCGTCAAATGCTGATATTTTAAACAATGCTTCAGATGTCCTTTTCACTCCATTGATCAAAACTTTAAATCTTGACAATAAAAGAGTAATTATTACCCCAGGAAATCATGATTTAAAAAGAGGTGAAGAAATGCCTATGGTTCGTAATCAATTGGATAGTATTTCTACAATTAAGGAGTTAGATACATTTTGTCAAGACCAAAAGCAATGTAAATGTAGCCTTGATAATTTTAAAAACTACAATTCCTTTATTACTACATTTTATGGCAGTAATAATAATTCTCTTCTTTATTATACTGATGTTATAAATTTGCATGATACTACTATAGGAGTTGTCTCATTTAATTCTGCATGGAGATGCACTGATTCAGTAAAGGATCGTGGTAATCTATTATATCCTGTCTATCTTGTAAAAGAGGCCCTATCAAAGGTGCAGAAATGTGATCTGATTATTTGTAATCAACATCATAATATTAGTGACTACCGAGACTATGTAGCTCAAGATATTGAAGATGAAATAAATGAAAAATGTCACATTCTATTTACGGGGCATTATCACAAAGCGTCAATTAATACAAATCATGATGCAGAAGTCGGACTACTTCATATTTCAGCGTTTGCCTCTATGAATAGATGGGACAAGGAATCAAAATACGGCTATTCTATTATTGAAATTGATGAATCTACATATGAAGGTTCCGTTTGTCACGTTAGAATGGTTGATGGTAATTTTATTGATATGTCCCCAAAATCTTTTGCGATTCCTGTATCAGAGGCAAAAAAAGAAATTAATGATTTCCGAAAACTCTTACGAAAGAGATTTGAACAAACCCTCCAAATTGCTGATGAGTTATTTGTATCAGGCAATTCTGGGGACTTTATGAAATTGTTTAACAATCCTATTATTAAGAACAAAAGTGTTCAGGAAATTATAGCAACTCAAAAAGAAGGTGAGCAAGTCTCTTTACCACAAATTATATCAAATGATAAATCTGCCATTATTTTTGGTTACAATAAAAAAGGTAAAACTTCATTGTTACGCTGGATACAAATAGATAGTATAAAGGAATGTTTGAATAGAAAAGTCATCCCGTATTATTTGGACTATAAATTGTATAAAGCCAAAACCTTTGATTTGAAGAAGGTATTAAGAAATTATCTTGAAATAAATACGAAAAAATGCGAATCGTTTTTTAATGAGTATTCTCTATTGTTATTAGTTGACGACCTGAATCCAACAGATAATAATTTCACAAATTTATTGGTAACACAGCTTAAGATGTTTCCTCATGCTCGATTTGTTGCAACTTGCGCAGAGTCAATTTCAAAGCAGTGTTCCCTTATTAACTTCCAAGACTATGCAATTGAGAAGTTCTATATCCATGACATAACCTATCGTGAAGTTCATCAACTCACACTTAGTTGGCCAAATATTTCTGTGGAAAAGAAAAAGAAAGCAGAAGAAAAGATTATTCAAATTTTTACACAGATGCATATTCCACTTAATTATTGGACAACATCTCTGTTTCTATGGATATTTGAAAAAACAGATGAACACAATATCCATAATAATTTTGACCTTATTCAGCTATATATTGATGAACTATTAGATAAGAAAAATTATATTCTTAACCCTGACAACAAAGTCAGCTACGATGATTTAAAGTCTTATCTTTCAGCTCTTGCTCAGCATATTTTAATGAATAATTACGCTATAGATGAATCTGAACTTATTCAATTTACAGAAAAATATAGGAACGATCATAAGAAGTTTACAGATACATCTTGGGATATAATTCGTTATCTTTTAGAAAAAGCTATTTTGATTAAATCAGATACCAAATTCACGATTAGATTGAAAGGGGTTTTTGAGTTTTTCTTAGCCTATAGAATGAAAGAAAATGAAAAATTTAAGAATGATGTATTAACTTTTAAAAACTACATTCTTTCCTTTGGAAATGAATTAGAATTATATGCAGGATTCTGCAAAGATGATGAAAAAACAATCTCAGAAGTCTTTGATAGTGCTAAAAAGATTTTGTATCCTATTACTAGCAAGGCTGACTATGAGAATCTAGATTCACATTTATCTAATCAATTGAAGATCACAAGTTCTGATTTTAAACATACAGGTAATTTGCTAAATAAATTGGCAGAAATGCCTAATGACGAAGGGGATGGGTTTGATTATTTGCCAGTTAGTATCTCTTCCATTGATGAAACTGAAGTAAAGCCTAAACGTCTGTATGATCAGATAGATATTGATGCGGCAATTGTTGAACGCATTATTTTTGTTTTAGCTAGAGTCTACAGAAATAGCAACGCATGCGACATGCTGAAAATTGCAGATGAAATGTTTGAGTACATTTTAAATGGTTCTTGTTATTTAGGTTTTATGTTAGTAGAAGATTCTAAGTCTTTTGATAATAATAAAGAAAATGAAACAGAAGCATTGGTTTCTTTAGTGTCAAATTTTATCCCCATTATAATTGAAGCATTTTTTTACGATGCTATCTGTCAACAGAATTTAACACGTGTATTTGAATCAAAACTTAAAGATTTGATGAATAATCCAAAAGGAAACGAAATGAGAATATTTATTCTTACTTACATTCTTGTTGATTTAGACATCAAGCAGAACATGCCATTAATTGATAAAGCACTACAAGTTATCAAAAATAAAATACTACGATTTGCAATGCTTAATAAAAACCTTCTTCTTACAATGAAATATTATGACAATCCCATAATTCTTGATAAATTAAAAGTCCAAAGGCAAATACAAGCAAATGAATTTAAAGAATTTGATGGATCTGATCAAAAAATCTCACAAAAATTGATTGCTAAAAACACCAAAGAACAACATGTTAAAACTACAAACAGAATGGATTATAAGTAATAACACTCCTCTATTCTGTAAATAATCTATAACCATTATCAATAGTCATAGATTATTTACAGATATATTTTATTAAGAATGCAACCTTACTTTTAGTTAATTAACATTTAATCATTTTAACAACTTGACTAATACAATAGAATTCTTTATAAACTGACTAATAGAAGTTTCCTGATAAATTTATTATATCATTTTCTCTTTGGCAACTTGATTCTATGATTATTAGTTTCCCACTTATTAATGTAAGTCCCCGATAAATTCCCCGCATAAATTATAGAATTGCTATATACATCTAATAAGTTTATAGCGATTCTCTTTTCATTAGAGTATTGTTAGATTTCTTTGGAGTTTCTCAGTTTCCAGTAATTGGGTAGTAACTCTTTTAAGTCTTTTCCCTTATCCCTTGTGTAATATGGTAACCAGGCAATTATATCGGTAAACCATTCTCTGGGATTAACTTGAGATGCTTTGCATGATGCCAACAATGAACAGATGACAGCTGTGTTTTCCGCCGCCTCATGATTTCCACAAGACAAGAAGTTTTTTTCGATAAAGCTATTGAGCGGATTGCATTTTCAGCCAGATTATTATCAATTTTGAGCCTGCCGTCTTTGAGGTAATTTCTCGTGCGTGGCCAAAAGATATAGGCATAGGCGATGGCTTGTCCCATCCGGCTTTTAGGAAGCACTTTCGGATAGGTAGTTTCCATCCATTGCGCCAGCTCGTCAAGAATAGGAAGAGCCTGTTCCTGCCTTTTTGACATTCGCATTTCAGGGGATATTCCCTGTATGTCGACTGCCTGCTCTATCCGATAAAGTTCCTGTATTTTGGCCAGCCAGAACGTATTCAGCCTGAGACTTATTTCCTCTTTGGCAGTCTCATAATGACGCCTGATATGCGCATGGCAACCCACAAGGAACACCCCTTCCTTACCTTCAAAGATGTTGTAGGCCGCATAACCGTCACTTTGAAGATATCCTTTAAATGGTTCCAATAAATTCCGTGCCGTTTCCTGTGAACGGGAACCGTCATCATAATGAAAGAACACTAATCCAGTAGTTACCGCCCTGACCATCCCCAGGTATTCCCTGACAGCTTTGTGGCTTTGCTTGTTGATGATGACAGGCAATGTGGTTTCATCCACCTGGATGTAATCAACAGCCAATACCTGCATCTTGAGTTCATCATATAAAGGTTTTAGCAGCTCACAGGCGGGTTTGAACCAGCCATGAAGCGTGTTTTCCGGGATTTTCAAACATAAGTGATGGAACTCCCGTATCTGACGGTAGAATGGAACGTGATACTCATACTTTTGCAGGAGAATTTTTGCCAACAGACTGGCACCTGGAAGTCCCTTATAAATAGGCAATAGTGGAAGATCGGCTATTACGATACCGCCCTAATATTTCTGGGGTAAAGCGGTATTGTCTTTCAATCCATATTTGGGACGTATGATTTCCTTTACATATAATTTGTCCGGTTCAAACTCAAGTGTACGCGTACGTTACTCGCCAATCCGTTTATACTTTGTAAGATCCAGGTCTTGTGGTTCTATGACAACTTCCACAACCGGAAGTCCTTCCAGCAGTTTACGGTTCTGCCGTTCTTTCTTTTTAGTAACCATAGGTGTTGTAGTTTGTCCGACTACAGTTTCTTCCAAAGGTTTCGGTTCTAAGGATTGGCCGGCTGTTCAAACAGAGATAGCTGATTTGGGTCCAGACGGGATAACTTTTCACTCTTACGACCAAAAAGTTGTCGGTTCAACCACGCTACCTGAGCCAGTAGTTCATCCAATTTGTTTTGTAACTGTTCATTCTGCCGGGTCAGCTTTCTGATGGACTCAGACTGATTGGCATTAGTCTGTTGGAGTGTGGCTACCAAAAGTTCTAAAGTTTCTGCCTGAGTCATTATTTATGAGGATTTTGAACAATACAAAAATAAGAAAAAACTCTTACTTAAACAAGGTCTGGTCCATTGAGTTTCATTGTTATATATCACTTTTTCATAACGTCTTCAATCGCTTGAGCCTCTTAGCGGATCCGTTATTAATTCCTTCCACCATCATAACCTGCTCACGCCACTCCATGGGGTATGATTTGCTTTGCTGATCATATTCGGGCAAGCGGAAGGTTCCTTCCTCCAGCCTTTTTATATACAGGACAAGACCGCCATCTTCCGCATGCAGAAGTTTCATCGTGGTCCGCAGGCGATTTATGAAAATGAATACGTCACCTAAACGAACGTAGTAACCCATCTTGTCATGAATGACTTCACAGAGTGAATTCATGCCTTAGCACATATCTGTCTTACCTGGGCAAAGGAAGTAGCGCATCGTATCATTCAGGCAAAACATGATGACCGCAAATTTGAGTGAGTAATTGTATGGCGGCATGGGATTCAGCCATACCACTGAAGCGGGCTATTATGCCACCCGGAAACTCTATTCGAATCTCTTCGGATCCCATAGCTACTCTATCATAAGACAGGTTGGAAGTGGACAAGGAGGTCAAATTGACAGGAGCGAATTCTTCGGAAGAGGAGCTTTTCGCACGATAAGGTCGAGAGATACCAAATTTTCCTTTCCAATAATAAAAGCTAGATTCGGTATAGGCTTGGCTTCATTGACACAGAAGTCTTTTATCGTCAAACCGCTTCGTTGCTGACGGGATAGAATGTCTAAGAATTCTTCTTTGCTCATTTTTCGCATAATCTTTTTTACGCAAAGATCGAGCGAAAAAAAAGAATAGATAACGGGAATTTTATCGGGGGCTTACGATCCTTATAACCTCTCCGAATAGTTATAGTTTGTATAAACAAAACCTAAAAGAGTCATACCAAACTCTGTTGTGGGTAATAATACGACTCTTCTTTTTACCTTTGCTTTATAAGATGAGTTTTACCGCATCCCCATTTTCCTTTCAACATCACAGCATACTGAGGGTTAGGGTTATCAGCATAGCTGTCTAAAAAATCAAGAATTAAAGAGTTCATACCTTTGTTATTAACATAATTCTATATTTGATTCCATTGGAAAATTAAAATGTAGTAATAGAATACGAAACAGTACATGACACAGCAAATTCATTATCACCACATCCATAATAAACAAAGTTAGTGGAATTTCTTAAAACTATCATGTTTATCTTTGAATAATCCAATAAAAGTTTGTAGAAATCGAACCTTTTATCTACCTTTGTTGAGTCAAGGAGATGACAATTGCAAAAATAATCAAGAAAAGCGATGAATTTGGTGTAGTGCTAATTCAATGGCTTTCATAAAAGATAAAGCAGTAAATATGTAGTCAATCAGGATTTTAGAATAAACCGAAGCAAAAGGTTCGATTCCTGGTGGCACCACTTTTAAAAGATTAATTATCAGGCAGTTACTAATTAAAGTAGTTGCTTTTTTCTTTATATATTACCCCGTTCTTCCATAGTTTTAGCCGCTTTTCACTATCGGAGTTAAACCAAGAGTTAAACCGGAAATCAATATGGCTACAACGGTTAATGTATTGTGTTACAAGTCAAAAACTCTTAGTAATGGTGAACATCCGCTTATGATTCGTATCTGCAAGGATGGCAAAAAGAAGTATGTCAGTCTTGGCGTGTCTGTAAAAACGGAACATTGGAACTTTGAAAAGAATGTTCCAAAATCGAATTGCCCTAACAGAGAGCATATTAACATACTCATAGCTAACAAGAAAAAAGAGTACGAAACGGAAATAGTTAAACTGAAATCAGAAGATAAGTTATTTACAGCCAATACTTTGAATGAGCAAATTTCTAATTCAGTTAAACCGAAAACAGTAGAAGAAGCATTTAAGGAGTATCTCCGACTTCTTCAAGAAGAAAACAGACGTGGATATATGCTTTCCGTTAAGCAAGTGTACAATTCACTCATCAAGTACAATAAATACCTGAATATTCATTTCACAGATATAGATGTTGCTTGGCTAAAGAAATACGAGACATGGCTTAGAAACAACGGACTTGCGGAGAATACCATCGGCATACGATTCAGAACATTGCGCACCATCTATAATTATGCCATACAAGAGGATATGGTAAAAGCGGAACACTACCCTTTCAAAAAATACAAAGTATCCAAGTTGAATCAAGAGACAGCCAAAAGAGCATTGAGCAAAGAAGACATAAACAGAGTGTTGCAATATCAGACAGACAACAGATTTATGCGCCTACCCATAGATTTGTTTGCTTTCACCTATTATATGGGTGGTGGAAAATCCAGTGTAAGCTGCCCCCTAAAACCAAGCGATTCTGCCCCCTTGTGCTAAAATAATCCTACCCCCTTGATTCCAATATAAAAATACCCCTGCTTGGCAATGCCCGGCAGGGGATTTTTCGTAGATTTGATTCCCGTCTTGACCGGTGGGATAAAATCATTTCTACTATGACAACAAAGATAGCAAACATCCTCCAATGTTACGCATTGGGGATGGGGATAAAGCAGATAAGCAGGAGCTTTGAGCTTTCCCGCAACACGGTGCGCAGATATGTGCGCCTGTTTCAAGAGTGTGGTATACCGATAAAGGAGTTGGCCGCCATGCCTTCCGCTCGCATCCAGGAAATGTTCTCTGAAGGTGTTGGCCGTAACAGGGAACCGTCACAACGCCAGCTTGAGCTTGAGGCACTCCTTCCTGAGTATGCTGCCCGGCTTAGCCGCCGAGGCGTAACAGTAAAACCCTGTACGAAGAGTACCGCGAGACCCATCCTGACGGATACAGACATGCCAGTTTCGGCAACTATCTCATGCGTTACCGTATGGTGACACATGTCGTAGGCCATGTCGAGCATTATGCCGGAGACCAGATGTATATCGACTTCGCCGGTGACAAACTGGAAGTCGTTGACAGTGAAAGCGGTGAATGTCGCAGCGTTGAAGTGTTCGTGGCCATACTTCCGTGCAGCCACTATACCTATTGTGAGGCGGTCTGGTCCCAGTCAAGGCAGGACTTGATTAAGGCGTGTGAGAACGCGCTTCATTTTTACGGCGGGGTTCCGATGGCGATCGTACCAGACAACCTCAAATCGGCGGTAACCCGCAGCGACCGTAACGAGCCGGTAATCAACGAGGAGTTTGCGGCATTTGCCGAACACTACGGATGTACCGTATACCCCACACGGGTACGTCATCCAAAGGACAAGGCCTTGGTGGAGAATGCCGTGAAGCTACTTTACCGATCCGTCTACGCTGACATCGAGGGTCTTGTATTCCACTCGCTGGAGTCTCTGAATGCGGCCATATCCGAATCGCTCTCGGCCTTCAACGGACGCAGGATGAGCGGGCGTCCCCAGTCCAGACGGGAACAGTTCGAGCAGATTGAGTCCGACTGCCTCCGCCCGCTTCCCGCCATACGCCATCAGATGAAAGAGCGACGCTCCGCAACAGTAATGCGTAACGGCTATGTCACCTTCAGGCTTCACCATTACAGCGTACCGAAAGAGTATATAGGCAAACGTGTCGAGATTGTCTATGATGCGGACACGCTGGAAATATATCATGGCCTGCGTCTGGTGACCACACACCAGCGCGATGACACGCCATACTCCTATACGACCAAGGATGCCCACGGACTGCCCGGACGTCATGGAAGTTATGAAAAGGATCTGGAACAGATTTACGAACGGGCCGGCCAGACAGATAACGTCCTGCTGCTGTATCTGCGCAAGGTGGCGGAACTCAAGAAGTATCCTCCCGCGGCGTTCCGTTCATGCAGAGGCATCATGGCGTTGGAGAAGACCTTCGGGCTGGAACGGTTGGTGGCGGCAAGCGCATGCGCCACGCAACTGCGCCTATACGGATATCAGGAGATAAGGCGGATCCTTGAACGCGGGGATGATGCAGACTTCCTGTCAAAAGACGACATTGACGATGAGGTCCCCGTAACATCTATCCACAAAAACATCCGCGGAGCAGCCTACTTCGCACAATTAAAACATTTAAATAGAGACAACAATGGAAACAAATAATCTTACCGCACCGATAGCTGTCGAAAAAGACCGCAACACGTTGACAATCGAACTGATGAACCGTATGAAGCTGCACGGCATGGCCGCCGCCTTCACTGAAAGCCTAACCTCCACTATGGCAGAAACAATGACAATCGACTCTTTCCTGCACATGTTACTTGCCAGGGAATGGGACTACCGTGCCAATGCAGCCATCCAACGCCTTATACGCGGGGCGGCGTTCCGCTACAAGGCCTGCCTCGAGCAGATAGACTATGCAATCCCGCGTGGCCTTGACCGCAATCAGATGGAGCGGCTTGCATCGCTGGAGTTCATCCGCAAGGGACAGAACCTCTTCATCACAGGGTCATCCGGTACCGGGAAGAGCTTCCTTGCCACAGCAATGGGGTATGAAGCCTGCAAGAAGGGCATACGGACATATTATGCGAATGCTCCGAAACTTATGGGTACGCTTAAGGTGGCAAAAGTAAAAGGCACACTGGAATCGGAACTCAAGAGAATCGAACGGAGCACGCTGCTCATATTGGATGACCTCTTCCTTGTGAACCTTGATGCCAAGGAACGACCCATCCTGCTCGATATAATAGAGGACCGACATGGGCGCAAGTCCATCATCATCACCTCGCAACTGCCAACGGACAATTGGTATGATGCAATCGGAGACCCTACAGTAGCAGATGCCATTATGGATCGTATTATACATACGGCGCACCGGATTGAGCTGACAGGAGAAAGTGTCCGTAAAATGGCTGCATACAGAGGGAAATAAACTAAAATAATAATAACCCCATCGGTCAAGACTTTTTAAGGGGGCATTGTTGAATGTTTTAAGGGGGCAGAATCGCTTGGTTTTAGGGGGCAGCTTACACTGGATTTTCCATGTTCTATCACATCCTTATCATGCCTTAGGTAGTGCTGTCTAATAAATCCCTTTTCTATATAAAATAGGCAATTACAGATATCACCTTCATTTAGAATTATATCACCTTTTTGATATTTCTTAGGCTGAATAATATCTGCAAAAAGGCGAATATTCTCCAACTTAAGTTTGCGATTAGGGCATGTTTCAGCTATAATCTGTTTTGCAATGTCAAATTGAATACTCATAGGCTAAAGTTATTTATATCCAACATTTTGTTTCAATTTTGGGTTCAAGTCTATACTTTTTTGTGGAATAGGAAAAACTGTGGTATACCCATTTTTCTCATCAGCCAGTTGGACTCGCTGATCGTATGATTTGTGATAAACTCCAAAACGCACCATATCTTGTCGTCGCCAGCCTTCCCATACTAACTCCAACAAACGCTCTTTCAATATGTTCTCAAGCGTAGCTTCTCGATATGGCATACTAACACGACCTCGGACTTCGTTCAACTCCAACGAGCCATCCTCACCATTACGTACCTTTGCCTCGGACTTCATCAGGAGAGCATCGGCATAGCGGAATAGCACGATGTCGTTATCCGGTTGTCTACCGTCGGAATGTGAGGTCCTATCAACCTCATATTTTGCCATACGAGCACCAGCTGTCTTGACATAGGAGCTTCCCGTAAGATTCAACTTTAGCTCCAATGGGAAATACTCCAACTGCTGTCCATTGTCCATCATTACAGGCTTTCCATCAACCTCTACGATGCCGGCATAGAAGTTCTTTTCAAAGCGAGCATCTACATCATCTGTGCCGTATCCGTTGGCTAAGACTGTTGAGATATTGGCACTGGTACCATTTTCCGATGAGCCACCCAACGCACCGCCATGGTTGTAGTGTCGTGATCGGAAGAGATACCAGAACTGCGCAGCATAGAGGTTCTTATCCAACGGAATGGTGAATATGTTTTCGTTGGAGTTCTCGTTATGCACAGAGAAATTATAGCTATAATCGTCCTCCAACCGATAACCTACCTCGGCAAGTTTATTGCAATATTTGATACAGGTCTGCCAAGCGTTGAGTTTCTCACCATCGACGGTGAAAAATATCTCTTTACCGTTCCGTGGAACGCCATCAGTCCAATTATCATCACAATATATCTCGGCATTAAGAGCCAACTTAGCCAAAAGGAAATTAGCTACAGGTGTTGTTATACGACCATAGTAGTTACCCATCTTATTACTACGCTCATTTGGCAACAACTCGGCAACCTCCTGCAACTCATTCACGATAAAACGGAAAACCTCGCTACGCTCGCTCTGCACAACTTCATCCTGCGGTTGTTCATAGGATGTTACGATGGGCACTCTGCCATACATATCCATAATGTAGTAGTAGAAAAGTGCTCTCAGAGCTCGCACCTCAGCTTCGTAGGCCACTCTCTGCTCCTCAGATAGGTTATGGCTATACTTATCGATGATATGCAGAGATTTGTTCGATAACACAACAACCTTGTAGAGGTATTTCCAAGTATTGTAGAGTGGTAAATCATTAGGACTCCACTTATGCTGATACATATTCGTCCACAAACCTCCATCGTACCAGTCGCCACCACGAATAGGTATCATGGCTTCGTCTGTAGTAAGTGTGTTATAGTCATAAATCCCACGACAGGTCCCCTGTAAACCCTCACTGTCTGCACTGCCACCAATGTAATTGTAGAGCACAGCCACTGCATTAATATATATGTTGTTGGCATTGTTGTAAATGTCTTCTTCATAAAGTTGATCTCTAGGGTCTTCAGTAAGACAAGAGGTCATCATCGTTGCCAAAGCAACCATCAATATGTTTATATATCTTTTCATAACTGTAAGCGGTTAGAATTGAATACTAAGACCTAACGAATAGGTACGATATAAAGGATAGGTGCGTTTGTCGTCAATGCCCAAAGTGTTGCTTACTACATAACTGTTTATCATTGGAGTAAGACCGCTATAGCCTGTGATTGTTGCAAGGTTGCTAATGCCTGCCGAAAGACGCAATGACTTCACAGCCTTGGATTTCATTGGAATATTGTAGCCTATGGTAATATGTTCAATATTTACATAGTCACCTTTTTCCAACCAATAGTCTGAAACATTCTGATCAATAATATTTTTTTCAGGAGCATCCTTCAATACATTGTAGTCAGGGAATATAGACATATTGGTATAAGCCAAGCCCGTGCCATTGAATATCTTATGACCGAAAGCACCATTTATCTGCATGGCAATATCAAAGGACTTGTAACGGAAACTGATGTTTGATCCAATAGTTACCTTGGGGGTTGCCTGACCTGCTATATACCTGTCTCCGCCATCGCTAAAATCAATCTCGCCATCATCATTCAAATCTTCAATATCGTAACTGTAGCCACCAAGTTCATTTTCTTTAAGCCCTTTGCAGTGAGGTAGATAGAATACCCCCAATGGCTGACCTACAATCTGATATACTACATTATTGTCTCCACCGTTCTGACCTGCACCATAAAGCGAGCCAATCGGAGTAATATCTGAAGCTGTCATATGCATACCATTATACTCTCCACTAAGCGAAAGTAACTTATTCTTCTGGTAGGACATATTGAAGTTGATATTCATCTCCATATCCTTTCGTTGAATGGGAACTACCGAGATTCCTAGTTCGACACCCTGGTTAGACATCGAGCCGATATTTGCCATCAGTTTATCGAACGCAAAGGTCGGAACGGGAACATCATACTCATAGAGCATATCCGTTGTCTTTGAGTAATATAATTCCGAGGTAAGCATCAACCGATTATCCCATATACCTAAGTCAAAACCGATATTAAATGTTGAACGAGTCTCCCACTTAAGGTCCGGATTCGTGTTGCGTATACTTCCCATTGTTACGGTAGGTGCACCGTTGATGGATACGATACCATTCTCCTTTACGGTATTAAGTGTTGTATAGGATGTTATACCTCCAAGATTTCCTGACCGACCATATCCGGTTCTTAGTTTCAACATTGTTATAAAGTCAGTATCAGAGAGGAAGCCTTCTTTTTTTACATCCCAACCCAGTGATACTGATGGGAAGAATCCGAAAGTATTGTTATCGCTTACCATTGAAGAGCCATCTCCACGGAGTGCTGCCGCAATAGAATATCTATCCTTGTAACTATATGTGACACTACCCATTATTGAAGCAAGTGACGGGTCTTCATAGCTACTGCTCGTACCACCGAAAGGACGCGATGATGTTGCTCCGATGTTATTATAGGAGAAATCATTTGTTGTTATTCCTTTTGCCTGCACCCATAAACCAGTCCTTACCTGTTTAAGATATTCTGCGCCAACAACAGCATCAAGGTGTGAGTCTCCCCAAGCATTGTTATATGAGAGGGACACATTTGTAAAGTAGTCTTCACCCTTGAACTCTCCACGATAAACATTGCCTTGCGCCCACACCCATGTAGGACAAAATTGAGCATTTCCCGTAGATGAATATGAATAAGAGCCGAAAGCCGACAATATCAAATTGTCAAGGATATTAAATTTCAGCCCCAAATGTGTATTGAAATTCCGTTCTTCGGAGTCATTTTTCTCATAGAGGAGTGCTCCGGGGTGGTTGATGTGTGATGCAGCCGAGTTCTTCACCCAGTTGCCATTAACATCAGTTCCTGCTGGATATGTAGGATTCTGTGCAGCTGCCGAGTAAAACAGCATTCGTGTATCGAAAATGTCGTGTATCTTTGACGAGTAGCCATATACACCAAAATCGCCAACTAAGCGACCATCGAAAGCCTTTTGTGTAGCATCAAGTTTTACCACTAAATTTCGGTAATCGTTAACTTTGACAATTGTATTATGATCCATAAAACCGAACGATGCTCGATAGTTTGAGTTTTCCGAACCACCGCTAAAAGCCAAGTGATGCTGATGTATCAAGCCCGTACGAGTAATTACATCGTGAAAATTGGTGTTGTAGCCACCATTATTGTAATCTAATCCAAGTGCCTCTGCTGTAGCTATATACTCCGGGCCGTTGAGCATTTGCAGATGTTTATACATTGACTCGAATCCGTAGTTGCCATCATATGATATTTCGAAACCTCGCCCCGTTCCTTTCTTGGTCTTAATCTCAATTACACCTGAAGCACCACGGGAACCGTACATTGCCGTTTCGGTAGCATTCTTCAAAATAGTGAAACTCTCGATGTCTGCGGGATATATGGTAGATAGCGTAGCGATGTCAGATGTCACTCCGTCAATAATTACTAACGGGTCATTGCCACCCATAATGGATGTGGTACCACGCACACGGATACTATTCAGCATAGCGAGCCTGTCAGTCCCATTAGTGGTGACGTTCACACCGGCAGACTGACCACTCAATACATCCAAAGCATTATTCAATGGTCCCTTCTTGATATTCTCGGGCCTGATATGCTCTAATGATTTAGTCGCCGAAATGGTATCTTGTTTCTCTCTGATATTCTGTACTTGTGCATCAATTTTTTGAGCACTACAGATGAAGAACATTATGACAAGACAAAGACTGACTCTTCCCATCTTGATTCGTTAAATCTCTGTAGATTCCCCAGACCAGACAGTTAATAAATCTTATACGCAATGTATTATAAAGAGGGGGATTGGGAATCTGTACTATTTCCCTGCCTGTCCGTCCGCTTAGCCATTGTATATTTTTTTCTGTTATTTCATATCAGTGATGCTGATAATCCAGGCAAGAACAGAGTAAACATCTACCTCTTTTATACATAAATCCTTTCCAAGGACTTTATAAGCGCAACCATTAACTACATTACATTACAAAGGTAACAATAATTTGTCATTTGAAGAAATTTAGAAAAAAGAAAAAGTCATTATGCGTGATATTTTTTATTTAATTACGACATTTATCAAATACAAAAAATCATAGAAGGACAAAAATCTTTAAATGATTTGATTATAAACAAACTTTAAATAGTTAAATTGCAATAATACTATACCATGGTTGTTCTTTACCTTAATGTAATACTACTGTTATATATCTGGTCATTTATCTCCTTTTGTCGGATGCAAAGGTTGCCAAGCCTCTTTTAGAAAACGAAAAGTTCAAGCGGTAAACCATTTGGAGCAGTTTCGTCCTCCGTTGGAGAGTAAACAGCTCCAAAACCTTTTCTTATTCATCGGCTTGGCTGAAAACTGCATCCGGCAACGGAGATAAACGACTGACGAAATAATAGCATAAAACAGCATAGCCCCCCCTTAATAAGGCAATTTTATCAATGCTGTTTTCATTCTTTTCAGAGGACTATTATTTTCGACAGAGAGAAATTTGGCAAGCGGCAGATTTCACTCCCTCAAAAATAATAGATTTGAATTGCTGTCCTCTTGCCTTTATTGGAAATTGTAGTACCTTTGTAGTGGCTTGTGCGAACGAGCCAAGCAATGTGGAAAGATGGGAACATCGAACCATCAATAAAGTACCGAAAAGAGGGAAAATACCCTCTACCACCGCTCTTTGAGTGTTAAGAAATAATAAAAAGGTTAAATCTTCACCTTTTAGAATGTACCCCTAAAGGTTATGCCCATATTTCTGACTTATAACTCACAAAATATTGAGTAATAACTGGTTGCAAATACTTTTTTTGAAATCAGCGTAAAAGAGCTCGAAGAATCTCCTCTTAAAGAGCATGAACATACATTTTTTGAATTGGTTTATATCCTTTCCGGAACAGGTTTACAATGCATCAATAATAATAAATTTGATTATCATGAGGGACATATGTTTCTAATAACCCCTCAAGATTGCCATTCTTTTGATATTCATACTACTACCAAATTCTTTTTCATTCGTTTTAATGATATATATATATATATTCATTCTGGTTTCTTTGGAACTAAAAATATTAAGAACTTAGAATTTATTCTTCAACATGCCAATCATCAACCGGGTTGTATCTTAAAAAACATCACGGATAAACCGCTTATAAAGTCTATAATAGAAGCTCTTATAAGAGAATATGTAAATCAAGATTTGTATAACAAAGAACTGATACAACAATTAATAAATACATTGATAGTCATCGTTACTCGTAACATTGCCAAGTATCTGCCTGAAAAGATTGATGAACGTTCAGAGGAAAAGACATTGGATATTTTGCAATATATCCAAAACAATATATATAATCCCGATAAAATAAAGGCAGACACTATTAGCCAGCATTTTGGCATCTCGCAAAATTATTTGGGGCGCTATTTTAAAAAGCATACAAATGAAACAATGCAACAATACATCATCAAATATAAGTTGAAGTTAGTAGAAAACAGATTATTGCATAGCGAAATGAGAATCAATGAGATTGCTGCTGAATTAGGCTTTACAGATGAAAGCCACTTAAACAAGCTATTCAAAAAATATAAAGGCGTCATACCCTCTGAATTTAGGAAAAGGAATTTATGACAACTATTTTGTTTTCACTGATTTATCCGTAAATTTGCATTGTTAAGATAAAATTCATGCTAAATACAGAAAACATACAATCACTTATTGATAGCGGAGAAGGCTACAATGTAGAATTTAAGGTTCGTGTTCCTTCAAAGGTGCGTGAACTGACAGAGGAAATATGTGCTTTCGCCAATGCAGACGGAGGATATTTGCTTATTGGAGTAGATGATAACGGACAAGTGGTAGATACTAACTTAGAAAACGATAAGCGTTCTGCTATTCAAGGTTCTATCAGCGAAATATCTCCTGCACTCCACTGTGAATTGTATTCCGTAAATATTGTGAATAAAACTGTTTGGGTGATTGATGTTCCGTCCGGCAAGGATAAACCTTATATATTTTCCGGTTCTATCTATGTCCGTGAGGGGGCAAACTCACAGAAACTTCGCACAGCCGAAGAAATGCGCAGCTTCTTTCAGGAGTGTAACAAAATCTTCTTCGACCATATACCCTGCCATTGGTTCAATATCTACACAGATGCAGATGAACAGATGATTAAGGATTTCCGAACAGAAGCAAAACTAAGTCCGTCCACACCCGACAAACAAATATTTGAAAACTTGGAACTGTTTACCGAGAATGGAACGGCAAAGAACGGTGCAGCGATGTTCTTCGGCAAGCAACCTGAACGAAAGTTTCCACATGCTATCACAAGGTGTGTTCTTTTCAAGGGAACGAATAAAGTCTATATTATAGATGATAAAACATTCGGAGGCTCATTGTACCAGCAATATCTACAGGCTATAGCTTGGTTGGAAAGTAAACTGCAAGTAGCCTATAAAATAGAGGGAACAGGACCAAGAGAAGAAATTTGGGAAATACCTCTGACCGTATTTAAAGAAGCCATTATAAACGCTCTGTCACATCGTGATTACTATGAACAAGGTGCAAGCATTATGATAGAAATGTTTGACGACCGGGTAGAGATTTCCAATCCCGGAGGACTTCTGCCTGTTGTGGCTAAAGATTTCGGGCATAAAAGCATGACACGTAATCCACTAATTTTCAGTTTATTTACCCGTATGCACTTAGTAGAAAGAGTTGCATCCGGTATTCCTCGTATGCAGGAAGCCATGAGGGAAGCAAATCTGCCCGAACCGGAATTCCATACAGAGGGGATGTTTACAGCAGTATTCAAACGCCAAATCTCTAACTCTGCCAACTATGACACAGTAAATGGCATAGTAAATGACATAGTAAATGATACTATAAACGAGAATGAACAAGCTATTCTCAATCTACTGGTAACTACTCCCGGCTTAAATGCTTCTGAAATCAGTAAGCATATCAACAAAAGCTTAAGAACGACTATGCGATATATCAAGATTTTACAAGACAAAGACTTAATAGAGTTTAGGGGTGCGCCCAAAACTGGAGGATATTTTACAAAAAATGGATTACAATATTTATAAATTATCTGAATCAAATAACTTTTTATTAATCAAATCAATCATTTCATTAGCAGATATTTTACACCTATCTATACTATCTAATAGTTCTTTTAATTTAGAGCAAACATTTTTCTTTGCCAATATAATATATTGAGTCATTTTAGGTAGCCCTTTAACTGATTTGTAAAATTCGACTAATTGCCCATATGACGAATCCACATTACTCAATAATAAACGAAGTGCTTCTTTATTCTCTTGCCAAGATTCCTCCGGAATAATATTATCAGAAACTTGCAATAATCCTTTAAAAGCCCCTACGATTTCTTCAAAAGAAATAATCCAATTTTGAATTGGTTGTTCAATTTTCATAGCGTATTGATTCATCGCTTTAGCAGAAGTATTAATAACAGCTCTAGCTAATTGAATCTGATTTACAGGCTTTTGTTCATTAATCATATTCAGTTTTTGGGCAGATTCAGAAATTTGTTCACCTATCCAAATAGTTGAAACGGTTATTTCATTTAAAGATTTTACAGCTTCCGCAGACTTAGTATTTAAAATATCCTGAAATTCTAATAATCCTAATTCGGAGACTTCATCTTCAATGGGTTCTATAATGACAGGTAAATTGGACAAATTTACTTGTGTAGTTAAAGGTTTACTATTAACATTCCAATTCTCTATAACTTTATATAAATGAGCACGCAAATCATTTTTAAAATTCTCTGAACTTACATATGTAAAATAATAACAGCCTAATTCTGCTATTTGTTTTTGAAAAGCTCTAACTTTAGAATATTGTTCAATATCTAAAGAATCTAAAGGTACTCCTTCAATATTAAATACATCATTATATGCTGTCTCTTATACACATCTGACGCTGCCGACGATCTTACGCGTGT
>ERZ1026969.283-NODE-283-length-18857-cov-6.983193_pt1 | contig 18857 bp, 19 predicted proteins | sample MGYA00519564_ERZ1026969 | MGnify/ENA primary metagenome ERZ1026969 (study PRJEB26926, sample SAMN06164666) | human gut metagenome | biome: ENVO:00009003; feature: ENVO:2100002; material: ENVO:00002003 | host: Homo sapiens | place: USA | collected 2012 ... | reverse complement strand
CGTCGGCAGCGTCAGATGTGTATAAGAGACAGTTATAATACTGCCTACATTACCGCCACTGTGCTTACCACAGGTGTGGTTACCACTGGTGCGGTTTTGTGGGTAGTGGTCATACCAGTAGGTACATTTTGTAGGGTGTGGTTGGCTTTCGTCAGATTGGTATTGCTGATGTTTCCCTGTGCATCGTAATAGATTAAATACACACCGTTCCAACCGTTATTGGAATCGCGCAGTTCATACTCATAGCAGAATCGTCCACGATTTGCCGGACGAACGTGCGCAACCAAATAGCCATTATTTTTCAACATATCCCATGCACGATTAAAGGCGCGTTCGCCCTCGGTGCAGTGGTTCATCAGCCATTGCTTTGTCAGCGGTACTGCGGTATAATCAATACGGGCAGCAATCAAGGCATACAACCCTTTAGCGCTCATGGATAAGCTATCGTTGAACAGTGCCTCGTTCTGCACAACAGAGTATCCGCGCGTTTTACGGACAAAAGCACCACTTTCAGCAGCAGAATTTGTGTTTTTCACGGTAAAATCTCCATACAAAGAAAAAAGATTTGGACTGAAATATAGCCAAATCTTCAAATTCTGTACAAATTTTTAATTTTCCCTGTGTTGTGCCAAAAAGTGTTGCCCGAAAAACGATTGTTGCCTAAATGTTGCCCAAACAGCCACAGGCAACATATAAAACGAAATAAGTCAAAATATCAAAAACAAGCGTAAGAGCAGAAAACAGACGGTTCAACGCAAAACAGAATAAAGAGATATAAGACGAATACCTTGATGTACTTGACTCGAAATCAAGCAGGCATTTTGGAAGCTGCACTTGAATTTATAACGATCCATCGTCAAAAACACACCATTTTCTACAATTAAATATTTGCTGTTCTCTCCTACTTTTCTCTCCTTTTTCCGGAGAAGATTTTGGGGGATTACTATAAGGAGCATTACCCAAGAGGTCGAAGGGGTCGCACTCGAAATCAAGTCTGCATTTTGGAAGTTGCGTTTGATTTCTTTGCGAATCATCGTCGAAATCCACTCGTTTTCTACAACTTAATATTTGCTGTTCTCTCCTACTTTTCTCTCCTTTTTCCGGGAAAGATTTTTGGAGATTAACATAAGGAGCATTACTCAAGAGGTCGAAGAGGTCGCACTCGAAATGCGATAGGACGCTAATAACGTCGCCAGAGTTCAAATCTCTGATGCTCCGCCAATTAACGGTACAACGTGCTATTTTTAGCATTTTGTGCCGTTTTTTTATGCAAAAACGAGATTGGAGAAATTTTCCAACGGGAAAACAGGAGAGAAAATCGGAATTTTAGGAGAGAAGTCATACGCTTTTAAGCCCCATTTTGCGGATTTGAACCCATTCCAAGGCCGTTCAGCATGGCTTCTGCCGAGGAAACCTTGGACGAGTAGTCCAGATGCGAATAAATATTCGCAGTGGTTGAGAAATCGCTGTGACCCAGCCACTCTTGAATCTGCTTCATCGGAACATTATTTGCCAAAAGCAAGCTGGCGCAGGAGTGGCGCAGATCGTGGAAACGGATGCGCCGCAAATTGTAGTCGCGCAGCACAAGCTGGAACGAATCAGAAAGCGCATTCGGCAGCAACAGGTTTCCCATAGGGTCTACGCAGATGTAGCCGTCGTACTTTTTGTTGTAGCTCCTGCCGCACAGCTTGCGGTTTTCTTTCTGCTCCGCTTGCAGGGCGAGCAGCCGTTCTCGGAACACAGGCACAAGGGGCAAGGTACGTTTGCTGGCTTTGGTTTTGGTGGTGTCGGATTCTACGATGACCTTTTTCCCGTCCAGCCGAACTGTTGCAACCGTGTGACGGATTTCGAGCGTGTTCTGCTCAAAGTCCACCGCATCCCATTTCAGCCCCACAACCTCGCTGCGGCGCAGGCCGTAAAACGCAGCCAGCATAACCGGCACTTCGATTTTGTTGCCGCGCACCGCATCAAACAGGGCATTCATTTCTTCCCGGCTGTAAAAGTTCCCAGTGAATTCATTTTTCTTTGGGCGGTCTACTTTGTCGGCGGGGTTCACATCGATCAGGTCAGTTTTCACTGCGTATTTCAAAGCGCGATGAATAATCGCATGATAGTGAATTACCGTGTTCGGTTTCACACGCTCCAACTGCTTCTGATAAAAGCTCTGAATATGAACCGCTTTCAAGTCGCCCAGCGTAACACCGAGACTTCTAAAGTAGGGAATGATTTGACTTTCGGACAATCCTTTGTAGCTGGAATAGGTTGTCAGCTTAACGGTTGACTTGGCGATTTCCAACCACTGCACCAGAAAATCCGCAAACAACATTGCTTTGCTGGGCGGGCCGTTCGGGTCAACGGGTGGTTCAAAATCGTCTTGCAGTTCGCGCATCATGGCTTCGGCCCGCTTTTTGTTGCCCTTGGTGGGTAAGCCGGTCGATTGCCATTTGGTTTTGCGCTTTCCGTCATAAGTTTTGTAGGTCAGTACCACATAGTAGATACCATTTTTTTCTTGCAGATGCCCTGCGACCATAAATAAATACCTCCTTCGGTTTGGGTCGCCCCCCGATCTGCTGTTGACAAGAACAGCATAACGCATCGGTGCAAAACAATCAACACTGTCGATTCTCTGCTCGACAGTGTTGACCGCAAATTTGAAGGTAGGTAAATAGGTGGGCCTTGGGGATGCGATACGAGCGCCCAATTTTCATCGCTTGCACTTTGCCTTCGTGCAGCAGCTTGTACCCGGTCTTGGTGCTGATTTTCAGTGCATCGCACATCTGTTCGATGTTCATTACATCGGGGTACTTGCGCAGCATGACACGGTAGGCATCGCGCTGGTTAAATCCTTTGTTGCTGATACAGAACACCTCTTTTCCTTGAATTTGCGGATTTAATTCCACAAGCATAGCGGCCACTTGTTGAAAACACAAGTGACCGCCATAATCTGAAATCAAATTGTACGTCCTATTCGACACTACTTCCCGGACATACGAGGGCGAACCACCGGCCCGGCTGCTGGAAACAGCTCCCGCTTCCTGTACCACATTGTTGGCAGTACCGCCGACACCTTGAGAGTATCGCCACGGTGCGTATCATCATTGCTGACCTTTCGCTTGAGGTATGTGTTCCACGCCACCTCTCCCGGCCTCTGGGGGCGCTCCACCGCCGTTACAGCGGTATCCTCGCGTCAGAGTCGAGACGCACCTGCCGACGCTCCTTGGGTTGCGGCAAGGTCAGTTTTATGTAGCCGATGATTCGGATATTCTGCTTTCAAGGTTCTCAAGGGGATAGAGGGTTCTTTTTGCCCCTCTATATATGAATATCGCTTTGAGAACGGAAAAGTTCGAGATAAAATTTGAATTTTTTCAAAAATATTTTTGCAGACTACCACCTGTGCGCGGCATTTTTTGCTATAATACAGTCGTTATTGGTTTGGATGCTCTTGAAGGGGATTGCATTGCATCTATACCGGACAAGTTTCTGCTAAATTGCATGGCGGGTGGCAACACAATAATCGGAGTAAAAAGTAAGGAATATAATCCGGCAGATTTTCGACTACCAACATAACCCCTAAACGATCTCAAGGATAGAATTTTGTGCTTTCAAAAAGAACATGATTTGGCGTAATTTAAGCATCCGTTTATAATGAGGGGGGAGAAGCCTTGGCTTCTCCCCCCTCTTGCTTTATATTTTGAACTTGCGAATTGCCTGTACAAACTCCATCAGCAAAATCTGCCGCAAGTCCTCATCTGTATGTCCATTCATATAGCTGCACTTCCGCACAAGGGGTTCGAACTGTTCAAACAGTTCTTCAAATGCTTTTTCTTCACCACGCTTTGCACGCACCAACAATTCCTTAAATGCAATCATATTATTTACCCTCCATTTCGTTACGAATCTTCTCACAAGCGTTACGCCGATGTGTGCTGACCGTATTGGGTTCCACGCCCAATTTGGCGGCTGCTTCAGACACAGGCAGCCTATCAATATAAAGCGCAATCATAACTTCGCACTCTTTCGGCGTCAGTTTCGGCAGATAATTACGAATGCCCTCCCACATCAGCTTGGCTTCGACACGTTCCTCAATCGGGGCGGTGAGCCGCCCATACACATCATCAACTTCTCCGCTGCAATCCTCAATCGAAATTTCGCGGGATACTTCAACCATCTTGTCACGAATATAAGATGCACGGCGGGCATATAACACTTTCGTCAAATATTTGGTAAACCGTGCCGCCAGCGCGGCATCCTCACCATAAATCCAATATTTATTGGCATCATTTTTTCTGGACATATTTACCTCCAAAATTTTGAGTTTCATTGAATAGAAGCTCAAAAAGGAGGTGCACGAGCGCAATAAAAATATCGTTTCAACGTGCATATTCAAAAAGACAAGCACAAAAAAGGCCCGACAGCCAATTTGGCTGTCGGGCCTGAAACGTAATGTAACTATACTTACATCGTATTTCGGTGCGTAAGGGTGGCCCAGTGCAAGGGGCTATGTTTTCTACACTATTGTTGTAAAATGTACAGCTTGCGCTGTGCTTTTTCACCAAGGCATCCAGAATCCCGGTGTTCAACTTATTGACCTCGACGTAGAGTAAAAAACGCCCGCGCTTTTCAGGCGCGGGCGTTATAAAAAGGAGAAAACGCGATTTTGCATTACGCAAAACGCAGAAAAAAGAGCATCAAATATCTATCAACAATATTTCTCAATGATTTTCTGCATAACATCCCAGCTTTTCTCCATGTCGGCGGTCAGTTTGAACTGGGTTCGGGCGCGGTTGAGGTTTTGAGTCTCGTAGTTGATGTGAAAGTAGTGGTCGCCCTCCAGATAATCGGCGAGGAAGCGCATACCACATTCCATCGTCATCAGTTTGGCACCCCACGGCAGGGTCTGCTTTTCCAGCGGGGTGAACGCTTCACCTGCTGCCTGCAAGAAGCCCTTGGTGTAAATTTCAAACAGTTCCATGCTGAAATTCACTTTCGAGAGGTCGGATTCATCCTCGGCGCAGTGGTTAGCGCCAAAACGGATTGAATCGCCAAAATCGTTCGCGGCCAGCCCCGGCATGACAGTGTCGAGGTCGATAACACACAGCCCCTCCCCAGTCGTTTTGTCGAACAGGATATTGTTCAGCTTGGTGTCGTTGTGGGTGACGCGCAACGGCAGTTTGCCCGCTGTCAGCAGGTCCACCATAACATGATAATCCTCTTCACGGGCGCGGACAAACTCAATTTCGCGCTGTACCTGTGCGGCGCGTCCCATGCGGTCCTCAGCCACAGCACGCTGGAAGTCCGCGAAGCGTTTTGGTGTATCATGGAAGTGAGGAATCGTCTCATGCAGGGTGTTTGCCGGGTAGTCGGCAAGCTGGTGTTGGAAATTGCCAAAAGCAACGGCGCTTTGGTAAAAATCTTCGGAGGACTGCACCTGCTGCAAGCAGACGGTGTTCTCCACGAAGTCATAGACACGCCAACAACCGCCGTCGGCGGCCTTATAATAGGGCTTTCCAGCTTTGGTCAGCGCAACATGGAGCGTGGCACGTTCCGGGTCAGCCCCGCGCTGTTTGGCCTTTTCGCGCAGAAAATCCGTTACACCGCAAATGTTTTCCATCAGACCGTCCGGGTCTTTGAATGTATCAGTATTGATTTTTTGCAGAATATAGCGTTTTTGCGTTGCTTGTTCGGTGAGAGCATACGTCTGGTTGATATGCCCTTCGCCATAGGCGATTGGCTCGGACACCGGGCCGTTCCACGCCCACGCGGCTAAAATCTTGTTCATTTCATATACATCCTCTCGGTTTTGTATCAGGCCGTGATGCTGTACAACACAACGCCTGCCACGGCGGCACCCGCCATAACCTTGATTGGGCTGGGCTTCCACTTGCGCAGGACGAAAAAGCCTGCAAGGAAAATTACCAGCGCCATCAAGTCAAAGCTGCTCAAATCTGCTGGAAGAGTACGTTGGCCGTATAGTGCCAGAATCATCAACGAGATACCGGCAGAGGCAATCATAGCGATTACAGCGGGGCGCAGCCCTGCCAAAACCCCCTGCACAATGCTCAAGCCACGGAAGCGGTAGTACACATAAGCCAAAGTCATCACAATGACACAGGATGGGAAGATACAGCCGATAGTGGCAATCAGCGCTCCCGGCAGCCCAGCCACCTGAATTCCCACAAAGGTTGCCGCGTTAAGAGCGATAGGGCCGGGAGTCATTTCAGCAATGGCCATAATGTCGGCAAACCCCGTCATTGTCAACCAAGGGTGAATATCCACGACTTGGTCTTGAATTAAAGGCATGGCTGCATACCCGCCGCCGATGCTGAACAGGCCGACTTGAAAGAAACTCCAGAACAGTTCCAGATAGATCATTCCTCGACCTCCTTCCTTTGCAGATACAGCGTATCCAACGCACCAATCACACCGCAGACCAGAATAATCAGGATAATGTTCACGGAGAAAAAGCGAGTCGCCACGAAAGCCGCCAGCATCACAGCGATGGGCAGCAGGCGCTTCTTTTTCAGAATGGGCCATGCCATATTGATGACTACATCAAAGATGACTGCCGCCACACCGGCCAGCATACCGGCCATAGCCATGCTCACATACTTGTTGGAGCGAAATGCTTGGTAGAAAGCAGAAATGATGGAAATGATAATCAGCGGCGGCAGTGCTGAACCAACTACGGTAATCAATGCACCGGGGATTCCTGCCACATGGTAACCCACCAGAATAGAGGCATTGATGGCGATAGAGCCGGGGCTGGACTGGGCTATGGCCGTCAGATCCAACATTTCTTCCTCCTCAATCCAGTGCAGTTCTTTCACAAAGCGCTCCCGCATGAGAGGGATAATGACAAACCCGCCGCCGAATGTACACGCGCTGAGTTTAAAGGTAGAAAGGAACAACTGCCAATATTTATTTTTCTTGTCCAATAGAATCTGTCTCCTTTTCAGCGGTACATCTGCACCGCACGGGCCATTTCACGCATTCGGGGTTCAGCGTAGGCAAAAAACTTTTGCAGTGCCTTGCAATAGTAACTGCGTTGGGCTTTGTCTGCTGTATTACGGTCACGCTTGCAGCCGCCGTAACATAGGTTTACCCATCTGCATTGCTGACATTCTGCGGGGACATTCCGGCCATCCTTTATAAAGATGCGCATTTTCTCCCCCAAAAGCAACGATTGTAAAGAGTCATTTTGAATCGTTCCGAGTTTGTACTCGTCCAAACAGTAAAAATCGCACGGGTAAACAGCGCCACTGCCCTCCACAACCATGTAAGAACCGCACGCGCCGGTGGTGGAGCAAGTTCCCGTCGGTGCGCCCATGAGCAGTTGTATATAATCTTCAAACAGGCGAACACTGACATAGACACCTGTTTTCCAGTCACGATACCATGCGTCAAACAGGGCGCACAAAAATTGCGCGTACAGTTCCGGCGAAAGAGAGTAATTTTCGATTCCTCGCTGCGCGCCCAAGGGGTCTAAGCAAGGGATGAATTGGAGATAGCGCACACCCGTTGCTTTCATAGACTTATACACACGTTCCGCCTTTTTAGCCAGACGCTTGGTGACAACACATAAAAGGTTGCACTCGATATGATACTGCTCCAGCAGTTTGATCATCTGCATGACCCTTGTCCATGTTCCGTCGCCGGAAACATCTGGGCGCAAAGCATCATGTACATCTGGAGTACCGTCTAAGCTGATACCAACAAGGAAGTTTTCTTCGCGGAAAAATTTCGCCCATTCTTCGGCAACAGCAAGGCCGTTTGTCTGGATGGCATACTGCACCGTTACACACTTTTGGTTGTACTTTCGCACTGTCTGCGTAAAGAACAGAAAGAAATCCAGCCCTGCTAAGGTTGGTTCTCCGCCCTGAAAAGCAAACGAAACAAAGCCGCCTTGGTCAAGTTCCTCAAAACAGCGTCGTATCAATGTCTCGGCTGTCTGCAAGGTCATCATGCAATCTTCGGAAGTGCTACGGTTTTGCTGCTCATCCCGATAAAAGCAATAGTGGCAGCGCATATTGCAAAATCCGGCTGCGGGTTTTATCAGAAATTGAAGCTGCTTCATAACACCTCGGTGTTCTGCAATACGGTCAGGGGCGTTTTGCCCACAAACAAGGTATGACCGTCTGTGTACTGTTCTTCACGGTTCTTTAAGGCGTTAATCAGCAGGGCACGCAGTTCAGCTACACGCTCCGGGTTTTCGTCCAGTGCATTTTTTGTTTCGTGCGGGTCATCGCGCAGGTTGAAGTACAGTTCCCGTCCAGTCTGGGAGTACCAGATGTATTTATCCTCTTTTGTCAGGATAAAGTGCATGGAATCTTCACCCAGCGTGTGTTCCCCATGCAGGTATTCGCGGTCTAGCGGGTGCAACAGGCTGGTGCCGTCCACCGTTTCGGGAATCGGGGCTCCTGCCAGTTCCAACAGCGTGGGCATAACATCCCGCAGTTCAGCCAAGTCCGTGCGAACCGTGCCGCGCTTTCCGATGTAACGCTCCGGCCCGGAGATAAACAGTGGTACATGGATACTGCCTTGGAATGGTTTTGCTTTCTGGAACATCAAATGGTCGCCCAGCATTTCACCGTGATCGGAGACAAACAAAATCACGGTGTTATCCATAATCTGTTCTTCCACCAGCGCGGAAATCAAGCGTCCGATTTGATGATCCATATGGGTGATGGCAGCATAATAGCCCGCCCGCAGCTGCTGAATATAGCTTTCATCCGAGGGTGCAGTCTGGGCATGGTAACTGTGACCGTCGCGCTCCCAGCGGACGCAGTCGTTCCAGTCGCCGCGCCAAGGTTCGGCTAGCGGCTTATCTTTGTACAAATTCAAATAATATTCCGGGGCGTCCAGCGGCGGATGCGGCCGCACGAAGCTGGCCATCAAGAAAAAAGGTTTAGAACGGTCACGGCGGCGCAGAAAATCCCGGCACTCGCTGGCGACCCAGTTGGTGGGATGGTACTTTTCTTCGTAAATCCACGGACGAACCACCCAACTGTTGCAGTCCAAGCCAGTATCTACGGGGTCTGCATCCACACCAAGCTGCTGCTTGAGCCACCAATAATAATCATCGGCCACACGCTGGTCTTCATAACTGGGCGTACTGGGGCGGCGGTAGGCATGGAGATAGCCATCATGCAGCCGTACATCGTTGAATCCCAAATTATTGCGCAGCGGGTGAACGTGCATTTTACCGACGCACTGCGTATAATAGCCCGCCTTGCTCAGTTCCCCAGCCAGCGTGTGGGTATAGTTCCACGGCACTAAATCCTCATACCCGACGCGACCAGTGTGTTCCTGTGACATACCTGTGTAAAGAGAGGCACGTGCGGGAACACAGGTCGGACAGGCAGAATAGGCGTTTTCATAGCGCACGCCCTCTGCGGCCAGTGCATCGAGAAACGGTGTTTTTACATCCGGGTGTCCGGCAATACCAAGGCAATCGCCGCGCATCTGGTCTGCCATAAGCAGGATAATATTAGGATGTTTATCCATAACAAACCTCATATCAATGTTTTTGCAGTCAAAGGCGTGCCGCACAGTACGGCACGCCTTTTTCCTGCTTTACAGATTATACCATTTGATCTCGTTTGCGTCCATGTGCAGGGTAAAGCTGCTTCCATTGCCGGTGTAGACGGTGGTGTCCTGCGGCTCATAGGTGTTGTTTACCACACAATATTTGCCGTTCTTAACGTAGGCGTGCACCTCGACATTGTAGTTCGTGCTGAACCATTTGTGCAGGTCGGCTTCATCGTGGGCAGCCCACAGGATGGCGCGGTACAGCACGCGGTTGTTCACAAAGCTGTACGGCAGACCGCTGATATACACACCGCGCCCCTTGCCGTACTCATGCGCAGCCATCTGGACTTCCTTGTCACGCTGAATGAGAATTTCTGTGCCTTCCCATGCAAAGATGTTCTTCTTGCCCTCGCCAAAGTCCACATCATGGTCGGGGCAGTCGGCCAGAATAAAGTGGTCGCGGTGCTCGTCCCAGTTGTACTTGTCGTAGTTTAGGGTGAAGCCCGTTTCCTTCTCCACGCCAAGCGGCGCGGACAGTTGCAAATAGCGCCCCTGATACTGGTGGCCGCCCGGTTCGCCGACGCCGATCAAGCCGCCGCCACGATGGACAAAGCCCTTGACAGCAGAGGAAATTTCCGGGTTCTCCCAGACCTTGCCGCCGGTGTGGGCAGTGTCGCCGTCGCCGACGTTGATAAGGACGTCAATGCCGTCCAGCACCTTCGGGTCGGCCTTGATGTCGTCAAAACTGATAAACTTCACATCGAACGGTGCGCCGGACAACGCTTCGATCACGCCCGCATAGCTGTAATTCTGCTTCTGGTACAGCGCATGGTGGACCATGTGGCAGCCCCACGCGCGCTGCTGCCCCCAGCTGTTCAGCACAGCCACGGTCTTGACGCAGTAGGGCGTCGTGCCCTTGATGTTCTCATACAACTCACGGAACTCGTCGCAGACGCTCTCGACATAGTCGAGGAACTCCGGGAACTCGCAGGCCAGCTTCAGGTAGCCGCCGTAGCCGATGCGGTCAATGGGCTTGCGCAGGATGGCGCGGCGGGCGGTGACCCAGTTCTCCTTGGCCTCGCGCACAGGGTCGCCGCCCTCGTGGAAGGTATCGGGGAAGAAGTAGGGCAGGAAGCGTCCCTCGGTGTACTTGACGCCGGGGATGTCGGAAATCAGGCGCAGGGTGCTGCCGTTGCCGACGCTGCCGACGATGGCATCGACGCCGGATTTCTGAAATTCCGGCATGAACGGCTCACAGCCGATCCAATGGTCGCCCAAGAACATCATGGCTTCCTTGCCGTATTCGTGGACGATGTCGGTCATTTCTTTCATCAGACCGGCCACCTCACGGCGCTGGAACGCCTGAAAGTCCTTGTACTCCTTGGTGGGCACGCGGTACTGGTTGTTGTAGTAGCCCTGATCAATGATAAACTCCGGGCGGAATTTGTAGCCGACTTCCTTCTCAAACTGCTCCAAAATATAGGGAGAAACGGACGCCGAGTAGCCGTACCAGTCAACATACTTCTCGCGGCGCAGCTCGTCAAACACCAGCGTGAACAGGTGGAAGAAGGTCGTAAAGCGCACAACGTTGACATAGGGGTGGCTTTCCAGATACTCGCGCAGACGGCGCAGGGTGTAGGCGTGGGTCTTGGGCTGGCGCACATCGAACGGGATCTGGTGTTCGACATCCTTCCAGTCATTGATGACCGAGTTGTACATGTGGACGGGGTCCCAGATCAGGTACGCCAAAAAGCTGACCGTGTACTCGTGGTAGGCGGCGGGGGTGTCGATGACAACGCTTTCGCTGGCGGCATCATAGTGCCAGTCGGCGGTGGGGACAGGCTCGCCCGTCGTGCGGTCCATGACCTCCCACCAGCGGGCAATATCGTCATGGTCGTTGACCTTCATCAGCTCGCGGCTGATGCCCGTCATCAGGGGGATGGTCAGCGCACCGCCTTCAGCGGTGTAGAACGGCGTCATAATGTAGCACTGCTGGGTTTCGTCGGGGTTGGCCTTTGCCCATGCGTTGTCCTTACGGGTAGTGTAATAGGTGGCGTAAATCTTTGCGCCGGTGTCCTTCAGCTCCTGCGGAAACTCGGTGCCGTCGCAGTCGCGGATGGCATCCGCGCCCCAGCGCTTCAACAGGTTGAGGGTTTCAGACACTGCGTCCGTATCAGTGGGAATCGTCACGCGGCCCATTTTTCTTACATCATTCATATAAGGATTCTCCTTGAAACGTAATATTTTGAATGGAGGAAAGTCAAATCAGCCCTTGACGCCGCCACTGGTAGCACCGACAATAATCTTTTCAGACAGGAAAAGATACAGCAGGAAAGTAGGCAGGAACACAATGATGACTGCGGCAAACATAGCACCGTACTGGCCGGAATATTTCATTGCGTTGACAATCTGCAACAAACCGACACCAACAGGGGTCATAGAATCGCTGGTAGTGAAAATCAACGCCATGAAGAACTCGTTCCACACAGACATAAAGTTGAAAATCGTAACCGTAATAATGGCGGGCTGAACCAGCGGCAGCATAATCTGCCAGAACGTCCGAGAATGACTGCATCCGTCAATGTAGGCCGCCTCCTCATAAGACCGGGACAGTGAGGAGAAGAAATCCAGCAGGTAAACCGTGGTATACGGTACGCGCAGCATAATGTACAGCACAACCAACAGCACGCGACCCTTGATGCCCCACTGCACAGCCAAAGAGTAGAGCGGCATGATGATCATAATGGTGGGAACACTCATGGCAATGACCAAGCCGATACGGATGGCCTTACCGCCGACAAACTTCCAGCGAGAAAGCACATAAGCACCGGGCGCGGAAATAAGCAATACGCCCACACAGGAAACAATGGCATAAACCAAGCTGTTGAAGAAATACAGCGATACATTTTGGGTGTTCCAAGCTGTGACGTAGTTATCCCACTTCAGACCATTGGAAAAGTCCATAACACGGCCCGTCAGAATTTCCTTTGTTGAGGAAAGGCTGGCGCAGACGATCCAGAACAGGATGGCAGCCGTAAGCGCGACCCACGCGCAAACAATGATATAACCGGGCAGAAGCCGAAGCTCTTTCTTCCAGTTGATTCTATCGTGATATTTTCCCATAACTGCTCTCCTACCTTAATACTCCAGATCCGAGTCTTTCAAGATCAGGTTGGTGATAACGTACACAGCAATGATAATCAAAGTCAGCACAACGCCAACCGCTGCGCCTGCACCAGCATCGCGCTCTACAACGCCCTTGCCGCCAAACACCGTATCGTACAGATACACAACGGGCACAATGGTGGCCGTTTCCGTGTTGATGGGGGAGAACATCTTCGTCCACAGGAAGAATGTGGTAGCATTGATGCTCCAGAAAGTAACACAGGTGCGGATGACGCCTTTCAGCAGGGGCAGCGTAATCTGGAAGAAGCGGTCAAGGATATTCGCGCCGTCGATGGTGGCAGCTTCGTACAAATCCTGCGGGATACCTTCGATGCCGCTGATAAAAATCAGCATATAGTAACCAACACTGCCAAAGATGAAAGCAATCATCATAGCCCAGAAAATCAAGTCTGTACCCAGCCAGCGGACATTCTCGCCGCCGAATGCTTTGACAATCTGGTTCAGCAGACCATAATCATAGTTGAACACATACTGAATCCACATGGTAGCCAGTGCCACGGCGCTGATGATATTGGGCATATATATGGCGGCCTTGAAGAATTTTGCGCCGCGGATGCCACTGGTCAAAATCACGGCCATCAACATGGACAGGCACATGGTAATGATGCCGCCTACCAGCCAAATCATCACCATGTTTTTCATGGAACTGATAAAACCGGCATTTCGCAGGATTTTGAAATAGTTTTGCAGCCCATAGAAGCTCCATGTGCTTGTAGATGCCGTAAGGCTCTCTACCTTAAAGAAACTCATGATAACTGTCCGAACAATCGGATAGACATACATGAACAACAGGCAAAGAACGGTGGGCAGAATGAATAGGAAAATCATTGTCTTGTTCTTTTTCATACTGGTAATACCTCAAAAATGAAATGTCATAAGCAAAGGCGGCACCCATTCAGGTGCCGCCTCCGTTCAGATTGAGGGAATCCTGAATAAATCCATTACAGCCGCACCGCTTGACGGCGTACCGTGATTTATTATAGGATTAGCCGCACAGGGTATCCAAGTAAGCGCAGTAGTCGGCGCCGGTTGCGTACTTGCCTTCGAACAGCTCGATCATGGAGCTCTTGATGGAGGACCAGCCGTCCAGCGTGTTCAGAGAACCGCACCAGCTCATCGGGGTGGTGGTGTTCTTCAGCGTCTCAACAGAGCCGGCCAGGACAGACTCTTTCAGGCGGGTGTCAGCAGGGATCTGACCGCCCTTGTCAACCAGCTCCTGCCCGCAGGTGCCGGTAACGATGGTCATAATGAAGTCAAATGCAGCCTGCGGGTTCTCGCAGGAAGAGGAGATGGCCAGAGAGTTTGCACCGGCGTAAGCAGAAGCATCAACATTGCCCTCGACTTCGGGATAGTTGAAGAAGCCCCAGTTTACAGGCTCACCAACAGCAGCATCAACCTCGGAAGTGACATAGTTTGCGCAAGCAACCATAGCCGCCGTGCCAAGGCCAACCTTGGTCTGGCTGGCAGGATAAGCATCAGGTGCGCCCTCGGCCAGATAACCAGCGTTCACGAAATCAATGATTTCCTGCGCAGCCGTAACAGCAGCTTCATTGTCAGCCCAGCCACCGTTCTTGCCCAGCTCGGCAATGGTGTCCTCGCCCAGATGGCGGACCAGATGGTTGTAGAAGTTGAAGTTTGCGTAAGCACCGTCCAGCGCCAGCGGCTCATAGCCGTTGTCTTTCAGGGTCTGGCAGACAGTCAGGAACTCATCCCAAGTCTTGGGGGCGTCGGTAATGCCACAGGCATCGAAAACGTCCTTGTTGTAGAAGATACCGCCAATCTGGGGCTGCTCTACGATGGAGTTCAGGTAGCCAGCCCATTCTTTGGACTGATCATTGAAGCAAGCATAGCTGAAGTCATCATAACCGACAGCGTCTGCCATCTCGGTCAGGTCGTAGGTGTAGGGAGCGTAAGCGTGGCCGATACGGTTGTAATCATCCTCGAAGATGTCCAGTTTTTCGCCAGATTCCAGCGCGGCAGAAATCAGGGTGTTGACATCGCGGCCTTTCCACTCGATGTTGACATGTGCGCCAGTCTCAGCCTCGAAAGCGTCAGCGGCGGCCTGAATTGCATTTGCCTGAACCTCACCGGCAGACCACATGGACCACATGGTCAACTCAACGCCCTCATACTTCTTGCCATCAGTAGCCGTAGACTCGGCAGCCGTGGATTCAGCAGGAGCAGTAGAGGTAGCTTCCGAACTTTGAGCGCTGCCACCACAAGCAGCCAGAGATGCTGCCATAGCAGAAGCCATCAAAAGTGCAACGATCTTCTTCATTTGTGTTTTCCTCCTAAGTGTAAATTCTGTGTCGGGATTACTTCCCTTTCGCGGTGACTTAAGTTTAGTGCTTTTCCAGTTTTTTAGCAATTATTATCTTGCCCACCTATTTTACAATCTTGCTGTTTCGCTGCTTTTCGGCATATCGCTGGTTTTTTGTAGGTAATCGTTGTGCATTTTTACCATTTGCTTTTTTCATCAAATGTTAGTTGTTGACAAAAACGCCGAATACCGTCTTGCATTTTTCAGCCTCGTGCAATATAATGACAATATACTACAAAATAGGAAGTGTGACCCCCATGAGCCATATTAACTACTCCTTTAATCAGACTGATGATTCCCTGCCCCGCGATAAGATGAAATTACGCAATATTGCTTCCACAAGGTATAGCGGGGATTGGCCCTCCATTCCACATTCTCACAGCTATGCTGAATTATTTTATATTGTAGATGGTGCGGGGCAATTTCAAATCAACGATAAATTATTCCCTGTTCAGGCACACCAGCTTGTTGTTGTAAACCCCAATGTTATCCATACAGAGGTCAGCTTGGAATCCCACCCGCTGGAATACATTGTGCTGGGTATCGAGGGGTTAGAATTTACGATTTCCGATGCCGCCGAGGGCAGCTTTTGCGTTTATACGTTTGACGGAAACAACGATGTACTGCCCTGCATGAGAAAGATCCTTACGGAAATGCAGAATCGGGAATCCAATTTTCAGATACTTTGTCAGGCTTATATGGATATTATCGTGGTACAGCTTATGCGAAATGCCAGTGTATCCGCTGTTCCAATTCATTCTCGGCTGCCTGCTAACCGCCAGTGTGCAACTGTAAAGCGCTATATCGACCACCATTATAAAGAAAATCTTACGCTGGATGAGCTTGCTGAAAAGGTTAGTATCAGCAAATATCACATGGCACACGCTTTTAAGCGCGAATATGGTGTCTCTCCTATCAACTATATCATTGACTGCCGCATCCGGGAGGGAAAGCGGCTATTGGCCGAAACCGACCTTGCACCATCCCAGATTGCCAGCATTCTCGGCTTTTCTTCGTCCAGCTACTTTTGCAAGACATTTAGCAACATAGAGGGAACATCCCCGACAGAATATCGTAAAGCAAACCAAGTGAAATTTTGATGTCCACTTCCTATAAGCGAAACGATCTCACAAACTAAAAGTCGGCATATAATAGCACACTTTGGCGATTTTTGTCAAATGATTCCGTCATGGATAGCGTGATTCAATATCATTCTCAACAAGAGCCTGCCGCACTTCGTATGTATTGGCTGTGTCAGCAGCAAATATTTCTGCTGCTGTTCGGCACGAAAGTACAACTTAAAATTGCCAAAATAAATAGCAGCCCGCGCAATGATATGCCCCCTATATAGCGAACAGTGAAATAAAGCACTGAAAGCTATATAGGGGGCATATCATGCTAAAGGCTTCTTTTCGCTTATTCTGCGGTGTGAAACGCTCTGCATGAACTCCTATACGCAGGAAGCAAGTCGAGATACGGCTGCCAACGTCTGCGAATCTCCGCAATCTCGTCATCATCTGCATCAGGATAAAAGTGTTCTCTCTTAGCTTCTTGAAAAACATCCGTTGCAACTTCGTTGAATAGTTCGGCACACAATTCATCCGCAGAAGTAATGATTTGATCCTCCTCGATGGTGTTTTTTGTTGGGTCGATATGCAGCAGCAGATACCCCAGCTTTTCAGACCAGACAAAATCCAAGAATTTACTTGCGTGAATATAATCCTTGAAAACGCCGTACACGCGCTCAATTTCTTTCCTTTCGGCTTCACTGTAAATCAATGCCGTTTTCCTCCTCATTTTCTTGTGCTTCGCGGAGAATTTCATCGCAGAGATAAGCATAGTCCGGCAGTTTTTCGATTACAGGCTTCCAAGCGGCCCGCACTTGTGCAGCTTCGTCCTTATCCATAGTAGAAAAGTTGTGATTGCGCTTTGTCTGCATCAGCACGGTGATGGCCATATCATCCAGCAGTCGGTGGCAAAGCTGTGTCGCGGTATGTAAATCATCGCAGCTTTCAGATTCGTGGGTTTTCTCATTGATGGTAAGAAATACATAGCCAACCTTATCAGACCAGAGGAGGTCAACACTGCCCTCGCTTTCCAAATAATCGGCAAAAGCGCTTTCAACGCGCCGCATTTCAAGCGTTCTTTTCATTTTGAATGACATAGAGAAGTTCCTTTCAGGCAATTTTTATCTTTATGCTGGGGGTCACTGTCTCTATTATACACACTTGCTTATCCTATAATCTGGACTACAACTATATTTTCAACATTTTGCAAGAAAATGTTTATTCTTATTGTGGAGTAACTGCATCCAGTGGGTTCACGCGCACACCATTCTGCATCACCTCAAAATGCAGATGGAAACCTGTGCTGTCGCCGGTGTTGCCAACATAGCCAATGACTTGCCCCGCCGTGACGGTTTCGCCCGCTGAAACAGCAGCGGCAGTCATGTGGGCATACCGCGTAGACAGGCCCGCGCCGTTATCCAACAGAACTTGGTTGCCATAGCTATTGTTCCAGCCGGAAATGATGACCGTACCGCCGTGAGCAGCCAAGATAGGCGTACCCTCCGGCGCGGGAATATCCGTACCGCGATGGCCGGAGTTGCCGTAAGCATCTTCCTCGCCAAAATTGCAGGATATGTAGGTGTGACCGGGCAGCGGCCAGCAGAGTTCGCCGTCCTCGATAATGCCGATGCTGCCGCCGCAGAGGGCAAGCAGCGTAGGGCGCATTTCATCGGAGAGAAGTTCGTGCAATATGTCTTTTTGGTCTTGGGTAAAATTGTACAACTCCGCCAGTTCATCCACGGTTTTGCTGCTGACGGTGAGGTGCAGGATATACTCGGTTTGTTGCTCCGGGTCGGGGTCGTCCTCGGTGGGGTCGGGGGTGACGTCTACTTCTTCGACTTCATAGGTGATTGTGTGCATAGCCCAAAAGGTATCTTGGATGCGCTGCTTTTGGGCAGCGTTGATAACGACCACGTCGCTGTCGGCGTTGAGGTTGGTATGCACCGCAAAGACTGCCAGCACCTCCGGCCAATAACTTGCCCATGTGTGACCGCCCTCGTAGTCGTAGGCAATGGTGGTTTCGCTGCACTCTGGGTGCGCCGACACGATGTCGTTGATGGCTGCGCCGAAGTCGGCGTTGGTCTCGGCTACGATTTCGGCAATAGGGATACTGTCGTTGTCGTTGGATTCATTGGCAAACAGGATGCCCATAGGTGAGCCGATGACCGCAGCCGCCGCGCCGATCACCATCGCCAGCACCAATACCACGCAGCCCGCGCCCAGCAGAGCCAGCAGCGATTGGGCGGCACAGCGCACGGTTTGGGAGAGCAGGGCTTTGATTTTGGCTGCGATATAATGAACGCCACGGCTGATTGTAGGTAGCTTGGGAGCTTGGGTAACGAGGGGAGCGGTGCTGGCCGCTGCTGTGGTGGCCGTCTGCTTTTGCAGATAGCGGCGCACAGCCTCGCGGGTCAGGTTAAGTGCTGCTGCATTTGGGCTCGGCAGGGCGGCAGTGCCGGTGTGGCCGATGACGGCATCGGGGCTTGCGGCGCTGGTGTTTTGGCTGCGATGGCCTTTTGCCGGAAACGCTGCTTTTTGAACATTTCCCTGCGCTCGGTCTGCGTGGGAACGGTGTCTTTTTCAGTCGGCTTTGGCGCAGATTGGGTACTGCTCTGCAAAGTGAGTTTTTTTCGTTTTTCTTGCAGTGCGCGGAACTTGCGGTAGCTCATGCGGGCGGTGGTTTGGGCGGTATCGGCTGCGCTGACGGCTGCATCGGAAACGCCCTGTTGTACCTCACCCTGCGCATATTCTTCGGA
>ERZ1026969.165-NODE-165-length-30838-cov-13.535003_pt1 | contig 30838 bp, 25 predicted proteins | sample MGYA00519564_ERZ1026969 | MGnify/ENA primary metagenome ERZ1026969 (study PRJEB26926, sample SAMN06164666) | human gut metagenome | biome: ENVO:00009003; feature: ENVO:2100002; material: ENVO:00002003 | host: Homo sapiens | place: USA | collected 2012 ... | reverse complement strand
GCCATGCGACCAAATGAAGTGAATACCGAAGTACAATATGACTGTAAGGTGAGACACCAAGCAGTCATATTTTTATATACGGAGGTACAAAACATGAGAAAGAACTTGACGGAGATCGTATTCATCCTTGATCGCAGCGGCTCTATGAGCGGACTGGAAACAGACACCATCGGAGGATTCAACTCCATGATTGAAAAGCAGAAAAAAGAGAATGGCGAGGCATTGATCTCTACCGTTCTCTTTGACAACGTGAGCGAGGTTATCCATGACCGTGTGCCGGTTCAGAAGGTGGAGCCGATGACCGACAGGGACTATTCCGTTCGCGGCTGCACCGCGCTTCTGGATGCTATCGGCGGAGCGATTCATCACATTGGGAATGTCCATAAGTACGCAAGAAAAGAGGATGTCCCTGAACACACACTGTTCGTCATCACAACGGATGGCATGGAGAATGCAAGCCGCCGTTATGACAGCGAGAAGGTCAAGAAAATGATTGAGCGTCAGAAGGAAAAGTATGGCTGGGAGTTTTTGTTCCTCGGTGCAAACATCGACGCGGTTGAGACGGCAAGGCATTTCGGAATTGGTGCAGACCGAGCGGTCAACTACCACTCTGACCATGAGGGAACGCAGCTCAACTATGAAGTTCTGAGCGAAGCGGTTTCTGCTGTCCGATGCAGTGTACCACTGGGTACGAATTGGAAAAAGCGTATTGATGAGGACTTCAATTCCAGAAAGGACGGGAGAAAGCAATGAGAACGATCACCGTAAAAGGGACAGGAAATGTCTCCGCAAGACCGGATTACATCATCCTCTCCTTGAACATTGAAACCTTATCTAAAACCTATGACCGTGCAATGTCGGAAGCTGCCGAGAGAATCGAAAGACTGCAAGGTGCCGCAGTCTGCGTTGGGTATCGCAAAGAAGACTTGAAAACCACGAGCTTTGATGTCCAGACAAGATACGAGAACGTCAAGGATCGGCAAGGAAATTACAAGCGAGAGTTTGTCGGATATGCTTGCAGCTATCGCTTGAAACTTGCATTTGACTTTGACAGCAAACAGCTTGCAAAGGTCATTTCTGCGATTGCGGATTGCGGTGCAAAGCCGGAACTCAGTATTGCATTCACTGTAAGAAACCCATCAGCGGTCAGCGAAAAGCTGCTGATCAGCGCGACGGAGAATGCCAGAGCGAAGGCGGAGATTCTTTGCAAAGCATCAGGCAGTACGCTTGGGCAGCTACTCAATATCGACTACAACTGGGGCGAACTCAATGTGTATTCCAGAACAAGCTATGAGGTCGAAGACTGCATTCAGCCTCTTATGGCGATGAGTAAATGCTCTGCGCCAGAGATCGAGCCGGACGATATTGACGTGTCGGACACCGTGGCTTTCACATGGGAAATCCAATGATTTTTTGACTTTTTTGAAATCCGGTACTCAACAAACGCTCTTATTGTGTCCGTTGTAAAGTGAAGGGACATTTCACGGAGGAATCTTCGGGGAATACGATTTTGGGAGATTAGCAAGCAAATCCGGTGAGTACCCACCGGAGAAAAATCAGTTAAGGAGACCCTGCCCTTAACATCAGATTTTTGCTTGTTGGGATAGTCCCAAACCCTTCTAATCTTTACGACGGAGGGCGCAGCATGGTACGAAGAACGCGAGACATTCAGAAGAAGATTTGGCTGACACCACAGGAAGAACGAACGATTGCAAAGAAGATGGAAATGATCGGCACGGAGAACTTCGGTGCGTATGCAAGGAAGATGCTGATCGACGGTTACATCATTGTCGTAGACTACACAGAGCAGAAAAAGCTCGCCGCCGAAATCAACAAGATCGGCGTGAACATCAATACCGTCTGCCGCAGAATCAACTCGACGGGACGATTCTATCAGGACGATATTGACGAGCTGAAAGAAAAGATGGATGCTGTATGGCAGTTACTAAAATCAAAGCAATCCGAGGAACTTTGAGCAAGGCAATCGCGTACATTTTGAATCCCGAAAAGACCGATGAGAAGCTGCTGGTCTCGTCCTACGGCTGTGCCAGCGAGACCGCAGCGCGGGAATTTGAATGGACGCGAAAAATAGCCGAGCAAAAAGGGATGAATCCGGTCAGGATCATAGCCCGTCATGTGATCCAGTCCTTTGAAATCGGAGAGGTCACACCGGAACTTGCCCACGAGATCGGCAAGCAATTTGCGGATGAAATCCTCGGTGGAAAATACGAGTATGTGCTGACCACTCACATTGACAAAGACCATGTTCATAACCATCTGATTTTCAATGCGGTTGACTTTGTGGACTACCACGCATACAAGAGCTACAAGCGGATTTACTATGATATGCGTGAGGTCAGCGACCGGCTCTGTAAGGAAAACGGTCTCTCTGTTATCCCTCCCTCTCAGAACAAGGGCATGGGCTATAAGGAATACACCGAAGCCAAACGCGGTACGAGCTGGAAGCAAAAGCTCAAGCAGACCATTGACCGGCTTGTCATCACAGCGAAGGACTACGATGACTTTCTGCGGCTCATGCAGGAAGCCGGTTATGAAATCAAGACCGGCAAATACATCTCCTTCCGCGCTGAAGGTCAGGAGCGGTTTACCCGGTCTAAAACCATCGGAGAGAACTACACCGAGGAACGCATCAAGGAGCGGATTGCCGGACGGACGCCCCGAAGAAGCCGGAAGCAGACCGCACCGAAGGGCATCTCTCTCATCGGAGATATTCAGGAGAGGATCAGACTTATCGACAGCAAGGGCTATGAGTATAAAGCCAAGCTCACGATCCTCAAGGAAGCGGCGCGTACGCTTAACTATCTCACGGAAAACAACTTGCTCCAATACGCCGATCTTGAAAGGAAGGTCGAGGACGTTCACAGCTCCTATGACCGCACCGGCAAGGAACTGAAAGGTGTTGAAGCACGACTGCGGGAAGTCCAGCCGCTCATCAAAAACATCTCCAACTACCAGCGGCTCAAGCCCGTATATGACGCATTCCAGAAGGCAAAAGATAAGCCGGGTTTCAAAGCAAAGCACGAAGCCGAGCTTGTGATCTTTGAGGCAGCGAGAAGCACATTACTTGCCATGCAGGGAGATGAAAAACTGCCGAGCTTGAAGACGCTGCAAGCGGAGCAAGCGCAACTCTTTGAAGAACAGGAACGGCTATATGCTGAGCGGAACAGGCTCAAAAAAGAAGTAAAGCAAATAGAGACGATCAAGTCTAATGTTGATACGTTCCTCTCTCCTTCTGCTGACCATGACCGTGATCATCGGCGCAGCACACAGCGCGAATAGTCCTTTCAAAAGCAGGGCATCTCCTGTTGACCGGAGATGCCCTGCATCCTTGAGAGAAGGTTCGAGAAATTGAAACTTTTTCTTTAATTTCTGCATCAACGAATTGCTTTTGAGAATGAAATCCAGTATAATATTATAAGCGATGTTGAATGCAAGCAAGCGAAAGGATGGTTGCCGTGCGCATAAGCTATAAGAAACTATGGATGCTTCTTCTGGAACGCGACATAAAGAAGGCTTCTCTACGACATGAGGTAGGGTTGTCTGCCGGAACATGGACAAAACTGAATAAGGGGGAAGAAGTGTCCCTCTCTATTTTGCTGCGCATTTGTGATTACTTGAACTGTGACATCGGAGATATATGTGAGGCTGTGCGAACGGACAAGAACTGAGTCCGGTTTTTCGTACAGCTCTTTTTGTAAAATAGGTTAGATAAATACACAGGGAGGATTTTGATATGGCACGAGCCGCATCGGCACCGAAGAAGGAGATTTCTATGGAGGAAGCTCTGTGGAAGTCCGCAGATAAACTCCGTGGTTCTGTCGAGCCAGCAGAATATAAACACGTCGTTCTCAGTCTCTTCTTCTTGAAGTTTGCCAGCGATAAGTTTGAGGCACAAAGGAAAGCTATTTCTGAAAAATACGGTGAGAAGTTTGTTGACAATGTTGCCTTCTATACGAAGGACAATGTATTCTTCCTGCCTGAGATCAGCCGTTGGTCTTTCATCATGGAGAATGCGAAACAGGATGACATTGCGCTGAAAATCGACACCGCCCTCTATACGATTGAGAAAGCGAATCCCGCACTGAAAGGCGCACTACCGGACAACTACTACTCACGTCTTCACATCGACACAGCGAAGCTGGCATCACTGCTGGACGAGATTGATAAGATCAACACCGGCGATAAAGAGAATGACATTATCGGGCGGGTCTACGAATACTTCCTGAGCAAGTTTGCACTTGCGGAAGGCAAAGGCAAGGGCGAGTTCTATACGCCGAAGTGCATTGTCAATTTAATTGCAGAAATGATTGAACCGTATGATGGCATTCTCTACGACCCTTGCTGCGGTTCTGGCGGTATGTTCGTGCAGTCAATGAAGTTCGTGGAGGCACATCACGGCAACAAGAAGAAGGTCTCTATCTATGGTCAGGAATATACAAACACGACGTACAAGCTGTGCAAAATGAATCTGGCTATTCGCGGCATCTCTGCAAACCTCGGAGAAATGGCAGCGAACACATTCACCAATGACCAGCACAAGGACCTCAAGGCAGATTACATTATGGCAAACCCGCCTTTCAATCAGAAAGAATGGCGTGGGGATAATGAGCTGATTGATGATCCGCGCTGGGACGGCTATGAAGTTCCGCCCACGAGTAATGCAAACTATGGCTGGATTCTGAATATTGTTTCAAAGCTCTCTCAGAACGGTGTTGCCGGTTTCCTGCTTGCAAACGGCGCACTGTCTGACGATGGCACAGAGCTGAAAATCCGCCGTCAGCTCATCGAGAACAATCTCGTCGAAGCAATCATCATCCTTCCCCGAAACCTCTTCTACACCACGGACATCAGCGTTACGCTTTGGATTCTGAACAAGAATAAAAAGGCTCGTGTGGTTGAAGAAAACGGTGAAGTAAAACGCTTCCGTAACCGTGAGCGCGAGATCCTTTTCATGGACTTGCGGCAAATGGGAAGCCCTTATGAAAAGAAGTATATTGAACTGACAGAAGAAGACCGTGCAAAAGTCACGGGCGTCTATCACGCATGGCAGCAGGAAGGCTATGAAGAAACTTATCAGAATGTGCCTGAATTTTGTTACAGCGCATCTTTCGATGAGGTTGCTGAAAAGGGCTTTACCCTTGTTCCGAGCCGTTACATTGAGTTTGTAAACCGCGATGAGAACATCGACTTTGATACGAAAATGAAGACGCTGCAAAGTGAACTGCGTGATCTGCTCATTGCAGAAGAAAAGTCAAAGGCAGACCTGTTGACCGTGTTTAAGGAGCTGGGCTATGAAATCGAATTATGAACCTCTTGGTAAACACATTCGGCTTGTTGATTATCGGAACTCCGAGGAAGTCACCAGCACTGTTCTTGGCATAAGCATCGACAAAGAGTTTATGCCTTCCGTCGCAAATGTAATTGGCACAGATTTGAGCCGGTATAAGCTAATCAGCAAGGGATTGTTTGCCTGTAACCCAATGCACGTTGGGCGCGATGAACGTCTTCCGATTGCGCTCTATGAGAAAGACAGCCCCGCAATAGTTTCTCCGGCGTATTTCATGTTTGAGATTATTGACCGCGATGTCTTAAATGAAGAGTATTTGATGATGTGGTTTCGTAGACCGGAGTTTGACCGTGAGTGCTGGTTCATGACGGACGGCAGTGTTCGAGGCGGAATTTCATGGGACGATCTTTGCCGTATAAAGCTCCCTGTTCCCTCCTATGCGAGACAATGTGAGATCGTTAGGTCCTACCGTGCAATTACCGACCGCATTGCTTTGAAGAGAGCGGAAAATGATAATTTAGTGGCTTGAAAGCTGTGCTAAAACTGTGGTTTGCAGTTCTTCAAGTAGGGTGATTTCCTTTGTATTCAAAGTCATTTGCTCAACGATTGCGGCAAGATTTAACTTTTCGATGAACTCGGACGGAGGAACTACAATCTTTATGTTGTCAATAAAGTTTTTACTAAGGTTATCCTGTGCGCCACCATTAGAAAGTCTGCTTATCGCCGCTTGACTTTGAATTAGCGAGAAGTACAAGTATGCTGCTTCTGCTTTTGAGCGACATATCATACCGCAGATTGCTTGATTGGTAGTTGCCTCTATTGCGAGATACCCAACTTCTCCTGCTGTAACACCATACATCGCCATCAAAACGGTGTCTTTGGGAAGTAGTTTTGTAGAACTTTCGCTTAATCCCAACGGGGTAATATATTCTTCTGTCTGCAAAGTGATATTGTTATGCACCTCGCCAGATTTGACCCAAGAAATCGTTCCGTTTTCCCAATATTCATTGTTGGTACGGGATGGTGTCGAACCGGATTTTGTTTCAGCACAAAACGCAGATACGGTTTTAACCTTAAAATCCTCTGGGAATGTCAAGCTATCCATTTCTGCCTCGGTCAGATTTATCAAAGCACCTCTGCCGACATTCTTTTGGATAGAAGCAGTTCCAACCGCTACTAAATTATCATTTACAGGAGGAATGACCACAATGAAATGTACCAACTGCGGGAATGATAATCCTGCTACCCTCTGGGATGAGGGAGACACAATTTACTGCTCAGTGTGTACTCACAGAACGCGGAAAACCGACTTTGAAGACGATTCTGTTCAATGTCCATACTGCCACCGCCTGAGAGATAAAAAGGCGATGTATTGTAGATATTGCAATTCCTCTGACTGGACACCAAGTAGTCCGGCAGAGTTTGCCGAAATTGATAAGATATTAAAGGACATGGGCTATTAGAAATTGAAACACTCTCACCAGTGGCGAGAGTTTTACCCTAAGAACTGCCACTGAAAAGTCGTTCTCTGAGAATATTCAAAGGAGACACGACAATGAAAGAACAACTGATTCAAGAAGTGCAGCGTCAGATGCTTCCGTTTCTGAACAACGCACAATTAAAACAGCTTCAAAGCGTCCTTGAAGGGGTGCTGAGTGGCGTAGAGCTAAGTCACAGCGCGGGCATGGTAGAAAGCGCAAAGGTCGATACGGTTGCCTGTTTCATCAACGCAAAACGCATTGAAGGCTGCTCAGAAAAAACCTTGAGCTATTACCGTCAGACCATTGTGTCAATGTTGTCCGGCATTGAAAAAGAGCCACAAGAGATCGTAACGGAGGACTTGCGGAAGTATCTAACAGAGTATCAGACGAGCCGGAAGTCAAGCAAGGTCACGATAGATAATATTCGCCGCATCCTATCCAGCTACTTTTCGTGGCTTGAAGATGAGGATTACATCGTAAAAAGCCCGGTACGCCGGATCCACAAGGTAAAAACGGCAAAAGTGATCAAGGAAACCTATACCGACGAGGCATTAGAAATCATGCGGGACAACTGCTGCAATGTCCGCGATCTTGCGATGATAGACCTTCTTGCGTCCTCTGGAATGCGTGTTGGTGAGATGGTTGCCCTTAACCGCGATGACATCAACTTCAATGAACGGGAATGCGTTGTTTTCGGAAAAGGAAGTAAGGAACGGATCGTTTATTTCGATGCCAGAACAAAAATCCATCTCCAAAACTATCTGGAAAGCCGCACAGACACCTGTTCAGCGTTGTTTGTCTCGCTAACCGCACCGCATGACCGTTTGCAGATTGGCGGCGTAGAAAGACGGCTTCGAGAACTGGGGAAAAGGCTGAATCTGCCTCGTGTCCATCCACATAAGTTCCGAAGAACACTGGCAACGTCTGCCATAGATAAAGGGATGCCCATAGAGCAAGTCCAGCAGCTCTTAGGGCATCAGAAAATCGACACGACCATGCACTATGCTATGGTCAAACAGCAAAACGTCAAGCTGGCACACAGAAAATACATAGGGTGAGGAATGGTATGTACAAATCAATAGATGAACTTGTTGAAAGAATAGACGAACGAAATAGCGATGGAAAAATCTCAACGCTCATTGGAGTGAGTATTGACAAGTGTTTCATCAACTCTGTTGCAAATATCAACGGGACGGATTTAACCAAATACAAAATAATCCGTAGAGACGATTTTGCCGTGAGCCTAATGCAGGTGAGTAGAGATTCAAAAATCCCAATCGCCCGGTTGAAGGACTACGATCAGGCTATAATGTCACCAGCCTACCCGATATTCAGAGTTAGAGATACCAGCGTAATTCTTCCGGAATACTTGGAAATGTGGTTCATGCGACCTGAATTTGATAGAGAAGCTGCGTTTATTGCGGTCGGCGGAGTTAGAGGGAGTATGCCGTGGGAAGAATTTGCAAAGATGAGACTTCCTGTTCCGAGTTTGGAAAAGCAGCATCAGGTTGTTCGTGCCTACCAAATTGTCGCTGATCGTATTGCAATCAAGCGGAGGATAAATGATAATTTAGATTCCACCATGCAAGCAATTTACAAAAACTACTTTGTTGACTTTACTCCATTCAAGTCTGAGCCTACCTGTGCTACAAAGCTCGGTGAAATTCCTGCAAGTTGGAGCGTCTGCAAATTCTGTGATCTATGCGATCTGCTAAACGGGAGAGCGTATAGTCAGGAAGAACTTCTCGACTCAGGTAAATACAGGGTTTTACGAGTAGGTAACTTTTTCACAAAAAATAGCTGGTACTACTCTGACATGGAGCTTGAGGACAACAAGTATTGCTATCCCGATGATCTGTTATTCTGCTGGTCGGCTTCGTTCGGCTTGTATATCTGGAATGACGTAAAAACGATTTATCACTACCATATTTGGAAAATTGATTTTTCCAAAACAGCCCCATATTACCGTGAATACATCTTTCTCTACTTAAAGCAGGAGCTTAATAAGTTAAGTAAAGAAGGTCACGGGAGTGTCATGGCTCATCTGACGAAAAGCGGCGTTGAAAACCTTGATATAGTCTCTCCACCAGAAGAAATTATCAAGCAATTTCACAATTCAATCATCCCGTTTATTGAGCATAAGAAACTTGTTGAAAAAGAGGTACAGCAGCTAACTGAACTTCGTGAGTCAATTCTGTCGAAGATGGTAAGTTAAGCCACTAAATTATCATTTACAGGAGGGCAATACGATGACAATTTCAGATATTTTGCAACACCCTGTATTGCCTTTTGAAATTGAGGATGTCAAGCTGGTCAAACTATTCAGCTTCTTCCTTCATTCTGCCCCCACAATCGAAAGTGCAACGGCAATTTCAATGGAGGCGGCAAGACTTGATCAGAACTGGATGAGCTTTATTACTTCCTATCCGAAAGAATCTTGGCTCGTTATCGCACCAAACTGCACGTTTGGAGCGTATATGATAAAAGCCGGTCTTGATGGAAACGCAGTTGTATCTCGTCGAAAGAAAGGGTTTGTCTACAAGAGAAAATCGAAGGATGAAACAGATTGCGAAGCCTGTCTGCGCCATATCCGTAATGCCATTGCTCACAATAATGTATTTTTACTGAATGCTGGCAATCGCAAGTTCATCTTGTTTGATGATTATAATAAGGACAAAAAACATAATGCGCGGTTGCTCTTTACCCAGAGCGATCTTCAACGCTTAAAATCAGAGATCACAAAGTAATTTAGGAGGGGTGATAAAAATGGCAAACTTCAACGAGCATTCTCTTGAAATGTCCATCATGGAGTTGTTTCAGGATGAAGGTTATATCTATTTGAATGGTGAGCAGATCCACCGTGAACGCTCTGAGGTTCTGCTTATCGATGATCTGCGGAAGTACCTCCTGAACAGGTATGCCTCAGAGGGACTTACCCCAAGCGAAGTTGATAGCATTATCCTTCGTCTGAGGTCTATTTCCGGCACGATCTACGAAGCAAACAAAGCAGTTTGCAAAATGGTTTGTGACGGCTTCATCTTCAACCGCGAAGATCACACAAAGAAAGACCTTTACATTGAGTTGATTGACTTTGATGAGCCAGAGAAAAACGTGTTCAAGATCGTCAACCAATTTGAAATTGAAGGCATCAACAACCAACTACGCATACCGGACGGGATTGTATTCATCAATGGCATTCCTGTTGTTGTTCTTGAGTTTAAGAGCGCAGTCAAAGAAAACACAACGATCATGGACGCCTATACTCAGCTTACCGTGCGTTATCGCCGTGATATTCCTGAACTCTTCAAGTATAACGCCTTCATCGTCATAAGCGATGGTGCAAATAATAAATACGGTTCCTTCTTCTCCCCGTATGACTTCTTCTATGCGTGGAGAAAGATTGAAGCTGACGATAAGGAATTGGACGGCATCAATTCCCTTGTAACTATGGTGAGCGGACTGTTCCGCAAAGAACGGCTTTTGGCAGTCATCAAGGATTTTGTCTATTTCCCTGATAGCTCGGACAAAGACCTCAAAATCGTCTGCCGCTATCCTCAGTATTTTGCTGCGGTCAAGCTGTTTGAGAATATCAAGGCACATCTCAGACCGGAGGGAGACGGCAAGGGCGGCACATACTTCGGCGCGACAGGCTGCGGAAAAAGCTATACTATGCTCTTCCTCACAAGAATGCTTATGAAGAGTACCTTCTTCCATAGCCCTACAATCCTGATTATTACCGACCGAACGGATTTGGATGACCAGCTCTCAAAGCAGTTTGTAGCATCCAAGAAGTACATTGGTGACGAAACCGTTGTGAGCATTGATTCCCGCGAAAAGCTGCGTCAGGAACTTCAAGGCAGGACAAGCGGTGGGGTGTACATGACCACCATCCAAAAGTTCACCGAGGACTTGGAGCTTCTGACGGATAGAGCGAATGTAATCTGCATATCCGATGAAGCACACCGTAGTCAGATAAACCTCGATCAGAAGGTCAAGGTCACTGCCGAAGGTGTAGAGCGAAGCTATGGATTCGCAAAGTACCTACACGATTCTCTCCCCAATGCTACCTATGTCGGATTCACCGGCACGCCCGTAGATGGCACGATTGAAGTCTTCGGTCCGGTTGTCGATGCCTACACAATGACAGAGGCGGTCAAAGACGGTATCACAGTCAACCTTGTCTATGACGGACGCGCTGCACGGGTCACTCTTGATCAGGCAAAGGTTCGGGAAATCGAAGATTATTATGACCGCTGTGCTGTTGAAGGCGCAAATGAGCATCAGATTGAGGAAAGCCAGAAGGCGGTTGCTCATATTGATGCGATCATCGGTGATCCTGACCGACTTCACGCAGTTGCGGAGGACTTCATTAACCACTATGAGACCCGCGTTGCCGAAGGAGCTACCGTTGCAGGAAAAGCAATGTTTGTCTGCTCTAATCGCAAGATTGCATACGCTTTTTATCAGATTATAGTTGGAATGAGACCGGAATGGGCAGAGAAAAAGGTTTGCCCTGACGGTGTTCAACTGACGGAAAAAGAGAAAAAGGAACTCAAACCCATCGAGAAGATCAAGCTCATCATGACGCGAAATAAAGATGATGAGCCTGAGCTTTATGAAATGCTGGGAACGAAAGATGATCGCAAGGAGTTTGACCGTCAGTTTAAGAACGTTAAATCAAACTTCAAAATTGCCATCGTTGTTGATATGTGGCTTACCGGCTTCGACGTACCGGCACTCGACACAATCTACATCGACAAGCCCATCCAGCAGCACAGCCTTATCCAGACGATTTCCCGCGTCAACCGCGTCTATACCGGCAAGGACAAGGGCTTGATCGTGGACTACATCGGTATTAAGAAAAACATGAATCTCGCCCTCAAGAAATACACCAACTTTGAGAGCGATGAGTTTGAAGGCGTCGAGCAGTCTATCACGATTGTTAAAGACCAGCTCGATGTCTTGGCTCAGATGTTCCACAACTTCAATAGCACGGATTACTTCAACGGCTCAGCGAAAGAGCAGCTTGCTTGCCTCAATCGGGCTGTTGAGTATGTACAGCTCACGGAAGATTTGGAAACTCGCTTTATGGCGGCAGTCAAACGCATGAAACAAGCGTTCAACCTATGCAGTTCAAGTGAGGCTATCTCTGATAAAGAAAAGGACTATCTGCACTTCTACTGTGCTGTGCGCTCTATTCTTTTCAAACTCACAAAGGGTGATGCCCCTGACATTTCACAAATGAATGCCCGTGTCCGTGAACTTCTTGAAGGTGCAATTCAATCTGATGGTATAGAGGAACTGTTTGAGACGGGAAAGCACATCTCTGTTGATATTTTCAGTGACGAGTATCTGGATAAGATCAATGCAATCCAACTTCCAAACACAAAGATAAAGGTGTTGCAGAGGCTTCTTTCTCAAGCGATTGATGAGTATAAAAAAGTCAACCGCATTATGGGCATGGAGTTCTCAGACCGCCTCAAACGGGTTGTTGATGAGTACAACAATCGCCGTCGTGATGAGGCTTTTGCTAATGAAGTTCTTGACGATGTGGCGGAGCAGCTTGCGAAGCTCCTTGAAGAACTCAAAAAGGAAAAAGACTCCTTCAAGGGCATGGGAATTGACTACGAGGAAAAAGCCTTTTATGACATTCTCAAGGCGGTTGCCAAGAAGTATGAGTTCGAGTACCCGGACGATAAGATGATTGAATTGTCAAAGCGGATTAAGATTATTGTCGATGACAAAGCTAAATACACCGACTGGTCTACCCGTGATGACATTAAGGCAAATCTGCAAGTTGACCTCATACTGCTACTGGATGAATTTGACTATCCCCCCGTAACCATTGATGATGTCTACAAGGAGGTTCTGGAACAAGCTGAAAACTTCAAAAAGTACGCTCAATAACCCACGTTCCATCGAAAGGAGTAGATCATGGGCAATTCAGTCATGTTGAATGGCGTCGAATATGCCGGAGAGCAGATTGCTTATAAAGACAGCACCTATGAGCTTGTGTCAAAGGTAGCATATCTGATCGGCGTCCCGCTCCGTATTTTTCAAAATGAACACGAGCCGCCAAAGATAGAGATATACAAGCGGCTTGAACAGGATAAAAATGCCCGCATCATCCGAAATCTATGTATCATCCGCACCGCCATTGAGCGCAACTACCGGAAAATAAATGACATCATGCGAATGGAGTATCGAGGGCTGCTTTCAATGCCAGAGATCATCCCGGCTTCCAGTATGCAGCAGCTTTCAAATGACGGAATCAGCTTTATAAAAAAGTCGAGTACAAAGCTCTGCCACCACATTATCGAGATCAACCGGCTGATTTCAGACCGCATTAACAACTGCAAGAGCCTCTTTCCAATCTGGATTAACTGGGCGTACATAAAAGAGCTGTTCATCATGCCAAACGGTTTGACAGAGGACGGAACGAAAGATGCTGCCGATATTTATTACGCAAGTCTCTCCTACTACCCCTATCAAATGTATATCAACTGGGTACCGATGGACGAGGGTAATGTCCTCTATAATGATAAGAAGTTTGCTACCCTGCTTTATCAATGGCATTGCGACGCCTTCACGGAATACAGTAAAGTCTCTGATGCAGGGGCTTTTGTAAAAAACAATATCTACGACTTCATTGATGACAGTGAGAAGACCGTATTGGTAGTGGACTGCGAAAACTCTGACCCGTACAAGCTGTGCGCCACGCTCAAAAACCTTGATTATGAGGTCATGCAGAAGATTACGGCGATCATTCTCTTTGACGACGTACATACCGCTACGGCATGGCGGATTCTTGAAAACTACACCCGCATCCCCGTTGAACATATCATGATTGAGCGGATTAAGCAGAACAAATCACTGGTAGACATCAAGCTCACCGCAAGAGCCTGTCAGGAACACTACCAGAAGCAAGTGGATTCCTTCGTCATTGTCTCAAGCGATTCCGACTACTGGGGGCTGATCTCTTCCTTACCGGACGCCAGATTTCTTGTCATGATCGAGCGGGAAAAATGTGGACCGGATATGAAGTCGGCACTTGCAGAATCCGGGATATTCTACTGCTATCTGGATGACTTCTACTCCGGCAACAGCGAGGACATCAAGAAAAACGCACTGTTCAAGGAGATGTACCGCTGGATTGACAACTCCGTTCACCTGAATGTCAACGATATGTTTGATGCAGCTCTGCGAAACACGAGGATCGAAATGTCTCCCGCAGAGCGGCGGCAGTTCTATGAGAAGCACATCAGGCACATGACGCTGACTATCGACGAGAACGGAAACGTCAGCATTGAACTGAAACGCGGATAGCCTTGGTTTCTATTCCGGGAGGAATGTGGATGGATAACAGATTCTATTTTGGATTCAATACATCGGAGGAACGGAAAAAGCGCAGAAAAGCAGAGCTGTACTCCATGAGTGAGCAAGTCAGCACCTTCTTTTGGGATGAAGCCCCGCAGCATGGCTTGGAAATGCGTGAAGGACAGCAGGATATGTCCTTTGAGATTGTGGACGCCCTCATAAACGATCAGCATTTTGCGATTGAAGCTGGCGTGGGCATTGGAAAGTCCTTTGGCTATCTTGTGCCGGTGCTGCTGTACAGCAAACGCATGAACAAGCCGGTTATCATCGCAACCTCGACCATTGCGCTTCAAGAACAGCTCTGGCGCGATGTCCACGCGGTAATGCCCCTTCTTGGGCTGAACAGAGATGTTATCCTCGCAAAAGGACAGACCCATTATCTCTGCAACAAACGCGCAGATGAGTATATGTGTGACCCGAAAGCAGACCCACCGGACGCGCTCAAAGAAGGAATCAAGCAAGGGTATGAGGAACGCAAGGATTTCCCGGAGGTTTTACCGCAAGGAGTCTGGGACAAGGTAAACGTGCAGCGGTTCAGCATGAAGAATTGTGGCTCCTGTGAAAAGAAGTGCAAGTATTACAAAGTCCGCGCAGCATTAAAGTTTACGGATGGAGTGGTACTGTGCAATCAGGATTTTCTAACCCAACATCTCATGAAACTCCGGCGCGGTCAGGAAGGGCTGATTAACGCCGCCGCTGATCTGCTTGTCGTGGATGAAGCACACAACTTGGATGATAAGGTGCGGAGTGCCACAACGGAGCGTTTCGGGCAAGGTATGCTCTTTGGAATGATTAAGAGTGCATTCTATGAGCTGCGATCCTTTGACCAGAGCAGTGTGTCCAGAGAAAAGCGAGAGGCGGAAAGCTCAATTATCGCCTTCTATAACTGCCTGAAAACACAAGTCCAAAAGCAGATCAACGAGGCAGATCAGGATATGCGCTATGCTGACCGCTTTTTCTTTGACCAAAACGGCAGCGCAGTTGAGCTGCTTACTGAAATGAACGCCGCCATACATAACCTTTCGTCCAGCATTCAGATTTATTCCAGCATGGATTTCAGAAACAACCGTTCCTTTGCTGCCTCTGATGATCTGGATGCCGTCAGCGAATCCCTTTCGGAGCTTCTTGACCAGATAGACGATATGCTGATCTGGATTGAGCAGCACGGCAGCAACACGGAACTCGTCTATTGCCCTAAAAACACAAGGGAAATTGTGAGCCGCCTATACTTCAATGGTGATGAAAGAACCATCTTGACCTCTGCCACGCTGACGAACGCCACGAGCGGGTCTCTGGAAGAACAGTATTCTTACTTTATCAGCAATACCGGCTTTCCCGCTGGTGATCGCGGCTGCTTATCCGAGCCAAAGCCTTCCCCATATCCATACGATGAACACGCCATGATCTACTATTGCGACGATCTCCCGCACCCGACCAAAGAACATGAAGCCTTCATTGAAAAGGGCGTGGAGCGACTGCTTGAGATCCTGAGCATTTCCAACGGAAAGGCACTCGTACTGTTTACGGCAAAGACCGACATGGAAGAGGTCTACTCCATTCTCGGTGAGAAAAACCTTCCGTACAAAATCCTGATGCAGCAGCCGGGATCGTCGCAGGACAAGGTGCTGAATGAGTTTAAGGAAGATACGAACTCCGTGCTTCTGGGGACGGGTGCATATTGGGAAGGTATCAGCATTGAAGGAAAAAGCCTTTCCAATGTCATCATTTTCCGGCTTCCGTTCCCTGTCCCCGATCCGATTATCGAGTATAAGTGTTCCGTCGCAAAGGACGCTCTGATGGATGTCCGCGTTCCCGAAATGATTATCAAGCTCAAGCAAGGTATCGGGCGATTGATCCGCAATTTCACAGACACCGGCATTGTCTGCATTATCGACCGAAGACTGCGGGACGAGCCGCCGGAACGCTATCATGACATTACATGGGACTCCCTGCCTATCAAAAATCGGACAAGCAGTTTGGAGGAACTGAGGAAGTTTTACGAAGGTCTGCCCTCAGCCAAGGAATGATGATAGAAACGGCATTCTCTTCGGAAACATAGAACAGCCCCCCCAAAAACGACAATCAGAAAACGGAGGTGTATCATGATGTACAATGAAAATCTGCACGAAGAAGAACAACATCTGATCCAGCAGATTGCCGAGCAAACAGAGAGAGGAAAAATCGACTGGGAACTGACGGAGTATAATCCGCTGTCCTTTCTGAATGAGGACAAGATAGACAAGAACCCAGCAGTAATCTGTCAGTCCTTCTCCTTTGAAGCGATCATCGGCGGATCCCGTTACGAGCTTGATGTCATGGAGAATATTGATGTGCCGTCCGGTATGGGAGACTACACCATAACCTTGACACGAGATGAAACCGAAAATTATCTTAAAATTGAGGATGCGCTTTCCTTTAACTGTGACCGCTATGAATGCACACCGGAGGAAGTGGCAGAGCGATTTGCGGACAGCCCCATTGTCCGTCTCTGCAACGCCATCATTCCTGCCACGCTTGGGCAGGAGGATTTAGAAGAGGTCTTCACATGGGCAAGGTTTTTCAACGAGACTGGCATTTCTGCAAAGCTGATGAATCATCCGCTGACCAAGCTCTGTGAAAAGCTGTTCGACGAACACCGTCTGATGGACTTCCATCGCTGCATCTTGGATGTGGACTATCGAAAGCTGCTCCTAAATGAACTGGCTCATAACTAAGACACGGAAAAACGCCCCCGACACTGTGCCAGACGCACAGTGCCGGGGGCGTTCCCGTTTCCAGCGATTTATTTTTCCCTCGGCAATGGACTGTCCATAAGGTGACACTTTCCGTTTTGCGATGCCGTGAAAATTCGATGTGTTCCGTGGAGATGTTCACTGGGCAGCATACGCCGTACACGTTTCCAATAATCACCGAGTAGTGCAATGTGTATTCACTATCGGGAAATACTTCACGGTTTTCACAACTCTTGATTCAGGAGTGGGATTTTTGCCTTATTCCCGCGTGACATCAAGGGAAACCGGATTGATAACGATGATAGATTTGCCCTTTTTGTGGGCATATCTCACGGTGTTCCCGGTACCGCTGGGGCATCCATTCCATACTGCGAGAATATAATCGGCGTGATCGACCATGTACCGATTTCTCTTGTCCATGCAGTCCGACGTGTACTCCCGTTGCAGCATGGTCTCCTTGTCACACTTTGCCGCGATATTATAATACCGTTCCCGTGAAGCCACAGACCATTTGATCGCTTGTGTCTCACAAGGGATTGCACTTTCCAGAGTAATGTGAGGGTATTTTGATTTCAAATCGAGTACAATTTCCGCAGCGTACATATCGACGCCAAGAGCCATGCCGGTAATAAAATGCGTGACGCCCTCGTTCTCGATGAGTGCTACAATCTGATCCCGCATAACAGATTTCAAAGAAGTACAACGCTTATCGGATTCATCAAAGCCGAACGGAAGACTCTGCGGTCTATGACCGGTAAACGCACAAGTCTTGCCTTGAACGGATTGCTTTGCAGCTTTTTGAGCAGACTTTCTAAACTCAATAATGCGTGACATGACACCCCTTCTTTCACTCTTTTGGTAGGTAACTCCATTCTATCACCCTCATCACGGACAGTCAACGCATTGTCGTTAATAAAAACAACGACGTCGTACCGTGGATAATGACACCGCCGTTAGGTACACTAAATGCAAAGGTGGTGAGGCTATGCGAGAGAAGAAGGACATCAATATTGAAATCGGCGGCAATATTCAAGTGGCAAGAGAACAGGCGGGCTATACGCAGGACACGCTCTCAGAAATGCTTGGCATGACGCCGAATCACCTGAGCGCTATTGAGCGTGGTGCTTCCGGTATTTCTCTTGAAGCCTTGCAGCGTCTTTGCCGTTTGCTGGGCGTCAGTGCGGACCGAATTATCTTTGGGACCGAGGAGCCAGAAGCGGAAGCCCTTGCGCTTGCCAGACGTATTTCGGATATAAAGCCGGAATACCGGCAACAGGTTCAAGAGCTGCTGTCCGCTATTTTGAATATGTCATAAAAAAAGAGCCTCTGCCGACGCCCAAAACGGGCATCGACAGAGGCTCTTGGTTTGTTTTCCGGGCATTCAAACAAGTGCCGAAATCGGCCCTTATTCTCGCTCTATTGCTGGAACTGTGCGGGGAATATAATCACACTGGGCGGTCATTCCTCGTCGCTCTGAGGCTTGCAATCACAGGCTTTTTCGACCCCTAACTGTCTACACCGCGATGCCTTGCGGGAGAAGTGCGGACAGGCGATGAGATCCGCACGGAAGCTCTGCTTGCAGCTATGGACGCAGCGGACGCAGAAGCGGTTATACTTCCGGCGTCCGCTATCTCCTATGAAGAACGACCACTCCTGCCGCCACTTCTGACTTCTGCTCACAGCTCAATCTCTCCTTTGTGCTTTTGGGGAGGGCAGCATTCCTTCTGCTTTTCAGCCTTTGCGGACTTGAGCCTGTCCATGATGGAGGACTTTTCGCCCCTTTCGGGGGCTTTGACCTCTGCGGTCTTGCCCTCCTTCGGACCGTTGTTGATGATTCCGTCAATCATGCCGTAGTCATCCTCCATCGACATCTCCGCTGCCTTGAGGTAGTTTTCCTTCTCAAGAGCCGCCATCCAGCTTTCCTTGCTGATACCGAGCATTCCGCCCTTTGCCGCATGATCGGCAATCTCTTTTGCATCTACGCACAAGCCCTCGGTGTTATCGGAATAGAGACGGTAAACCTCGCAGCCCTTCTCCAAAGCCTTCTCAGCCGCCTCCTGACCAGCGGGAAGAACACCAGCCCATGCGTAGCCGTAGTCCTTCATATCCTGAACGGAGAGCGCGAGATCGGGCATTTCCGGCACTTCCTTGACTTCAAGGTCAAGAAGGCGGAGTGTGTCATCGTCAAAGCCGTTGTAGACATCATCAAGGACGAGCTTGCCGCGCTCATCGACGATGATGCAAGCAGCTTCATCGCCGTAGGTGTCATGCTCCATCAGATAAAAGCTGTGACCGCCGACTTCGTGCTGGTCAATGGTGTGCCACGTCCCGATGTGACCGGCAACCGTCAGACCGGAGGTGTCGGCATTCATCTCAAAGTCCTTCTGCTCAACGCTCTCCTGCTTCTGCTGCTCCTTCGAGATCATGGGGATCGCAACAATCTTATCGCCCAACTTAACAAACTGCTCCGGAACTTTGAAGAGGTCGGAGAACTTCTGCATCTGCTCTACGGTCAGAGAACCGAAGCTGTCATCCGTCAAGCCGACTACCAAGAATGTTCCGGCAACAACGTCGTAGATGTCACCGTCCTCATCCCGCAGAGCGCGGTTCAGGGGCAGACCTTCCAGCTTGCCTTCCTCGTTGCAGACTAAGGCAACAGGGTCTTCGTAGGGATAAATTGCCTCGATGTAACCGCCGACCTCATGCTGCAAGGACTCCAGACCGGAGTCAATCTCCTTCACATAAGGCTCCTTTCCCGGCTCAACAATGAGAACGGCGATGGTGCTGTCACGCTCGGTGGCTTCCCCTGAGCCGGTGATCCGGTATTCATCGGGAATATCATCAAGCTCACCGTTAAACTGCCTGTCCCACCTCTCGCTTGCAACACGGACATAGCCCTCATCAGTGAAGCGTCCCTGCTCATCCATCGCAATGTCGCGCCCATAGCGTTCATAGTCGATGTAATTTGCCAGAGGTCCGAGATCCTTTTCGGAGTAAATACCGGCTTCGTGGGCGTAATAGTAGCCGAGATCGGATTCGTCGTTGATACCGGGCATGATGTCGTAGCAGTCCAGATTGAACGTCAGGTTGATGAGATCGTCGATGTCGCTGACCTCATCGCAGCCAGCCTCCATAATGGCAACGAGCTTTTCCTGATCGCTCAGGGAAAGCTCGTCAATCAAGGCGGCAAGGTAGTTGAGCTTATCAAGGCTCTCGTACTCGCCAAGCATCTTCTGAACGCCATAGATCGGGCATTCGTAGTCGGTGATAAACCACTCTTCGTAGGGCTGACCGAACTCATCCTGCTTGCCGATCCCGATGCGCTCAAAGACCTTCTGCATCTCTTCTTCGGTTGTCGGGAACTTCACCCACTCACCGACCAGCATACCCTCGTTGTACTTGCCAAGGTTCGTGACGAAGGCTTCAAAATCACCGTCTAATACGGGCATAGGCATCCTCCTTTCAGTCATCTACCATGCCGTCCGGCATGATATACAGTTCCTCAAACTCAGCATCGGTCATGGCTTCGAGCTTCCGGACGGTCTTATACATCAGCTCTGCGATCTCGCCGTCCATGTCGTTCAGGGTGACGCTCTTCATATCGTCGATCAGCCGCTTCCGGCTGGACGTGTTGAAGCAGCACATCAGGTTGATTTCTTCCACGGTAAAGTTTTTCATATCAGAGTTCCATATCCTTTCCTTTTAATTTCTGTGGTTTCGGTGTGTGGGTCGGCTGTGCCTTCTGTGCGGATTTCAGTTTGTTACGGATGGATTCACGGGCAGCGGGCTTCTTCGGGATGGTGTCGTAGATGGCAGTCCCGGCGTCCTCCACATAGGATCGGACATACTGGATGCTTTCAGAAAAGCGAATGGGGCGGTTCTTGTCCTCAATGTTCGTCAGCCGGACTTCATCAGCGGCAAAATCAACCGCTTCGATTCTGCACTTGATCCCGTCCACATTCAGCGTCGCGCCGACAGGAATGTAATCTGCGGCTTTGAGTTCCATGAAGGTCTCGCCGTCCTTACTGAGAAAGACATCCACGCCGGACTTCCAGAGCTTATGAGAACCGGCTACCCATGCGCTTTCACGGAAGCCGGTCACCGGCACGGAAGGCTTGCCGCGCACCTTCTTTTCAAGGAGTTTTGTGCCGAGAAGCGGCGCGGCTTTCTTTGCGTCCTTGCCGTACAGCTCAAAATAGCCGTTCTGAGCAAAGCAGACCAGCGCATCCGGATGAGCCTTTTTGACTGCCTCATATTTGCGGAGTTCTGCGACGGGGAGCGGCGAAAGCACCTCTGTCCTATCTGCCTCCGGCAGTCTGTCGCGGCGGCTTTTCTGCTTGGTCAACACTTCTGACAGAGCCTCCGCATCCTTTGGGAGCGTCTGGCGGGTTTTGACGCCGCCATGCTCACCGATCAGAGCCATTGCTGCATCGAAGCTGCTGCGGCAGGGGGCTTCCAGCACAAAGCCATCTGCAAAGGTCAGCCGGTCGTGATCCGGCGCAACCGAGTTCTGTGCCACATTTGCCGCCTGTTCCCGGTAGTTGATTTCAAAGACGTCTCCGAAGACCTTGCCGCGCTTGACGGCTTTCGGGACAATGACGCGGGCAACGCACTCGTCGTAGGTCTGCTCCGCATAGAAACGGAAGGTGTTGTGATCCCGCGTTCCCTGAATAAAGACCTGATTTTCGTTGAGACAGTGCGTTCCATGCGGACGGCAGAACCACATCAGCGTTTTGTCTTCGGGATTCTGGCTTTCGGCAGCGCGGCGGATGATGCGCTTGTCGATGTCGAAGTCTTCCTTGTAGCTGTCTACATGACTGTCCACGAGCTTCTGCAGCTCCGCGATGATGTCAACGTCTGTGTATTTCTTCATGCGTCTCCTTTCTCACAACTCCATGTCGTGCGTTTTGGATTTGACCGGAGACTTCTTCTCCGGCTGCTGTTTTGCGGCAGCTTTGAGCTGATCGCGGATGGAGGGCTTTTCCTGCTTCTGCTCCTGCCTGACATATTCCAGCGTCGGCATCAGCTCACGATAGCAGCCCTGTGTTTTCCGCGCCGCATGACGGCGATGGATTTTGAACAGCGGCTCACCGTTCTGCGTGACCGTGTTGCCCTCAATTTTGACGCCGTTCCGCGCCAGCAGATTGAAGGAGTGGTTAGAGGCGCGATAGGACGCCCGCATACCGTCATTGTTATAGGCAATCTGCCCCTTGAGCGTGTCCATGACGGCGGCTTTGATTTCCTTCTCTTCGGCAGTCAGACGGTGTGCCTTCGGCGCTTTCGCTGCTTCCTCCGGCAAGGGAGCAAAGGGAGACTTGACCTCCACGGTTTTTACCTCAATAGAGGCAATTTCATCGTTCTCCCATGCAACGACCTCCGGGTCTCTTTCCTCTGTTTTCTCAGAAGTGGCTTCCTTCTGGGGTTCGGTCTGCTGACGGAACGCATCGACGAAAAGTGCTGTCAGTCCGGGATTGGGTTTATCCACAAGGAAGCGGGAGGCATTCTCCGGACAGACATCAATGCTCTTTGCCCATTCCTTGAGGGGCTGCGGAATACGCCCGTCAAAGTCTTTCTGCTGAATGGTGTTTGCAAGGACATATCGGACGCGCTCCGGAGAGAACTGCTCAAGGACGCTCTTCACGGCAGCATCCGCATCCAGCCGGTTATCTCCGTAGTTGGAGCTGATCGCCGCTTCAATCGCTTTGCGGCATTCCACGTTTGCGGCGAGAGAAGCACGATATGACTCCAGCTCACCGGCTTCATAGGCGTAATTCGCTGTCTCGCGGTAAATAGCGGCTTCCTGCATCGGCTCTGCGGGCATTTCGCTTTCCTTCTCTGCGGACTGTGCTTTCTCTGCCAGCAGCACCTTGAGCTTGGCGTCAATGCCCTCGATCATCTCAGCCGCCGTCTTGCGGATGGTGTCCAGAGAGCTTTTCAGTTCCTTGGTTTCCTTACCGGATGACCAACCAGCGATGTAGCCGAAGGAGTAGTCCGAGGTTTCAATGCCGTAACGCTGGCAGACGGTGTAGGCAACGCTTTCCGCCTCAACCTCCTTGGTGTGCCGATCCTTCTTGTCTTCGGGGGCAGTTTTCTCGTCTGGGTTGACGGCGTGGAGCTTGGCATGAGCAATCTCGTGAATGGCGGTTTTGACCGTCTGGATTTCACTCATGCCCTCCTGAATGGCGATGCGGCTTTCAACCGGAGAGAAGAATCCCTTTGCGCCGCCCGGAATATCTTCAAAGGAAATGGGGACGGGAGACTCCTGCTTGAGCGCATCGAAGAACGCCTCGTAGTTTTCAACCGTGCCTTTCAGCTCATCGACGATAATGTCCGGAAGCTCCTTGCCGTCCGTCTGAGAAACATCAAAGACACTTACCACCTTGAAGGCAGGACGAAGGACCTCAACCGTTTCCGTGACAGTTTTTCCATCTGCGCCGATCACCGGCTTCTGCGTCAAAGGATCAATCTTCTCACGCTCTTCCTGCGCCTTGTACGGCGCGGGTGCAAGAATCTTGATGCCCTTTTCGCCCTTCATGACCTGACGGTCAAAGTTGCGCTGCCACGAGGTATAACCGGCAACATAGGTTGCCTCCGGCTTCTGCATCGCAATGAGCAGCGTGTTGTTGAAGGAATAGTTGTAGAACTTGGACATCGTGCGGAGATATTCCTTGAACCGCTCGGATTCAAAAAGCTCCTTGATGCCCTGTTCCAGCTTGTCCGTGATTTCGCGGACTTGCTGTGCATTTTTGTTTTCAGCCATCTCAAACCTCCATTTCTTATTTGCTTTTGGGCGAAGAAAACCCCGTCTGGGATTTGTTCAGTAAACGAGCCTTTACCTCAGATGGGGTTTCTCTGCGCGTCATCCGACGATGGAAGATGTTATCCTCGTTCTCCCATTCAATCAGCCGGTCAAACATATCCGGGTGCTTTGTGACCATGTGCAGCAGCTCCGAGTCACTGGCGTTGGGACAGAACCAGCAGCCGTTTCTTCGGCAGTGAGCGTAGATTGGGGAAAGCAGCCCGTTTTCCTGACAGAGCTTGTAGGCGTCCGCCTCTGTCATGCCGTACTTGGCAAGCAGACTGACCTTCTTCACACCGTCCAGACGCGCAAGTCGTTTGGGTTCGTCTTCTGCTATACCGACATAGCTCACGGTGTCCGGCGAGAGTGCGGCATTGTACTTGCGGACTGGCGGGATTTTGCAGTCACGATTGACTGCACACATACCAGCCCATGCAAAGCCGCGAACCTCGCCCTTGTGCGGTCCGCGGGTGATGACATGATGGAACACCTCATCGTAGGTCTTGTCTGCATGGAGAATGGTGAACTTGACGCCCAGCTCCTTTTCACAGAAGGGCTTGAGCCGGTCATAGATGAAGTCCCTGTGTTCAGGGATTTCGCCGCTTGTGTCCTTATCAAACATGACCTCGCTGAAAACTGCCTCGTCCAGCGGCTCATTGTGCTGTGCAGCCAGCAGGAGCGTCGCTACGCTGTCTTTGCCTCCGCTGCAAGAGGCAACATACTTCGGACGGTTCATCGGTCAAACTCCATCTTGAAGCTGACGTATTTGCCGCCGCTGTCATCCAGACGGATCACCGCATCATAGAGTTGAGGCTTCTTCGGCGTGTAAAGCCCGGTCACTCGGCACCAGCCCTTGTCCAGCAGCTCCTTTGCAATCTTCTTGGTCAGCTTCTTTTTCTTACTGGAAAAGAACTTATTGTCTTCCCACAGGCAGAAGGAGCATTCCCTGTTTGAGCAGTAGAAGTTGCCCTTGCCGACATAGACCGGAGAGCCGCAGCGGGGACATTTGCCGATTTCCTCCTTGCCCGTGCCGAAACGCTGGGCTTCGGCATCGGAGAGGAACGGGTAGGCTTTCACGAGATCCCCGGTCATCTGGACAATGCCGCTGAGGAAGGCGTCTGCATCCGCATTGCCGCGTTCGATCTCCATGAGCGTGTTTTCCCATTCCGCAGTCATTGCGGGAGAGGTGATCTGTTCCGGCAGAACACAGACAAGGTTGCAGCCGTCCTTCGTGGGAATGAGGGATTTGCCTTTACGCTCTGCAAAGCCGGACTTTACCAGCTTTTCAATGATACCGGCACGGGTCGCGGGTGTTCCGAGACCTTTCTTCTCGGTGTCATCGTCAAACTGATCGTTTCCGGCAGTCTCCATTGCAGACAGGAGCGTGTCTTCCGTGTATTGCTTCGGAGGCGTCGTAAAGTGTTCCGTAACGCTGGCGGACACACTATCCAGAACATCACCCTCATGGACTTCGGGCAGGGACTTCATGGGATCGTCCTTTTCCTTCGTCTTGAGGGAAGCCTTGAACAGCTCTTCGATGGCTTTCCATCCGTTTTGAACGACGGTCTTCCCCTTGGTTTTGAACTCGTAGCCCTCGCAGGAGAGCGTGATCTGCGTTTCCGCGTAGGTGTGCTTCTCGCCGGTTGCACACAGAAGGCGCATCCCGACAAGATTGAGGATTTTCTGTTCTGACTGAGGGAGAGCGGAAACATCCTGCTTTTCAAGCTGGACGGTCGGAAGAATGGCGTGGTGATCTGTGACCTTGCTGTTGTCGGTTACGCGGGCAATGTCCGGAGTGACCGAAACGCCGGAGAAAAGCGGAAGCTGACGGCAGACGATGGAAATGACCTGACGGGCAGTGTCCTCCATATCGTCTGTGATGAACTGACTGTCTGTGCGCGGATAGGTCAGGAGCTTCTTTTCGTAAAGCGTCTGGACGAGATCGAGCGTCTGCTGGGCAGTGAAGCCGTAGTATCGGTTTGCCTCGCGCTGCAAGGTGGTCAGATCGTAGAGCTTCGGAGGATTGACCGTCTTCGTTTCCTGCCTGAGAGAAGAAACGACGGCTTGCTTTTTCTCGCAAGCCGACGCAATCTTTTTTGCTTCCTCTTCGGTTTTGACCTTTTCCAGATCGGCAGTCAGATCGCCCTTGCCGACGTGGACGTTGAAATACTTTTCCTTCTGGAACGTGGAGATTTTCCCATCACGTTCCACCAGCATTGCAAGGGTTGGCGTCTGGACGCGCCCGACCACCAGCTTCTTGTGATAGAGCGTGGTGAACAGGCGGGTGCCGTTGATACCGACAATCCAGTCTGCCTTCGAGCGGCTGAGTGCCGCTTCGTAGAGGCGGTCATATTCCTTGCCGTCCCGGAGATGGTTAAAGCCTTCGCGGATGGCGGAGTCCTCCAATGAGCTGATCCACAGACGCTTGAAGGGCTTGGTGCATCCGGCTTTGTCGTAGACCAGCCGGAAGATCAGCTCACCCTCGCGCCCTGCATCGGTTGCGCAGACCAGCTCGGTGACGCGCTTGTCCTTCATGAGAGAGGACAGCACATTGAACTGCTGTGCTTTGTCCTTCGTGACCTCAAACATCCAGCTTTCCGGAACAATGGGCAGATCGTCATACCGCCACTTGGCATACCGCTCATCGTAGGAGCTGGCGTCTGCCAGCTCCACCAGATGACCAAAGCACCACGAAACGATGTAATTGCCGCCCTCCATGTAGCCGTCCTTTCGGGACGTTGCGCCCAGCACCTTTGCGATGGACTGGGCAACACTGGGCTTTTCAGCAATGACTAAGATCAATCTTCATCACCATCCGTTTCAGCATCCTCCGCAATCTGCGGCGCATCATCCTCGTTAATGTACGGCTCTTCCTCGTAGCCTTCATCATCAAAGAAGTCCATATCTTCATCCTTGGGCTTTCTGCCCTTGACGAACTTGATGTAGTAATAGGCTGCACCCGCAGCACCGGCAAGAACGAAGATGACGAGGATCATGCCGATGTTGGATTTCTTTTCGGGTTTAGGGGCGGGAGCATCGGTTTCCGCATCCTTGTCCGGCTCAGGCGTAACGGGGGCTGCGCCGGTGCATTCGCTCATGTTGGTCTTGCAGACCGGGCAGTCGGTGTTGACCTGACCGGCAGCGCACTTTTCCTTGCAGTTACAGGTGGTCAGAGCAGCCGCAGTGTCTTCATCCAGCAGCGCAAGCAGATCGCTTTCATCGACCATGTTGAGGAAGTACGTCTGATACTGTTCCTCATCCTCGTTGATGGGCGCATCGTAGTCGATGACAATGAAGAAGGTGTTGCCGTTTTTCGTCTGGACAGTGATGAACTGTTTGTTGGTTGCCTTGTCATAGAGCAAGTCGCGGGTGTAGGCGTTGCCCTCATCGTCAATCGGCTCACCCTTCGGCTTTTCCGGCGCGGGAGTGGTTTCAGGCTGCTGTTCCGGCTGGGTTGCCTCAGTGACCGGAAGGTTCTGCTCGGTATCATCGGCGTAGGCAAACGCCGTGACAGAGAAGCAGGACAGAACCATGACGCAGACCGCAAGGACGGTCAGAAAACAAAACTTCTTACGCATTGTCGATTACCTCCGTATTTTCGGCGGGCTTGTTGCTGCCCTTCATGGAAGACAGGAACGCCATGATCTGATCCTTGTCCATCACCATAGAGCGCACGGTATTGATGATTTCAAGGTTTTCCAGCTCCGTCTTCTTGTCGTACAGCTCCTTGAGCTGACCTTCGATTTCGGACTTCTTCTTTTCAGCCTTCTCAATGTCGGAGAGGACTTTCTGATACTTGGGATTCATGCAAAACTCCTTTCTTTTAATAGGCGGGTCTTCCGAAGGCGTAGAAATGCTGCTGCCAGTAGGAAGAGTTGATGTATGTGTACTGAATGGGGTCGCCGCAGTGGATCATGACCCCATCACCGACGTAAATGCCGACGTGGGACACACCGGGGGTGTCATACGTCCCGACGAAAAAGATGAGATCACCGGGCTGTGCATTCGCCTTTGAAACCGGCGCACAGACGTTGTAAAGCCCTTGTGCGCCAAGCCGCCCGGTGTTCACAAGACCGCTGTTCGTGAGAACATAGCTGACAAAGCCGGAGCAGTCAAAGGATGTGTCGGGATTGGAGCCGCCCCACACATACGGATAGCCGAGATACTTTTCCGCCTCGGTAATCAGCGCTGCAAACTTCTCGTCGTTCAGGTATTCCGGGTTGACATCGTAGTCAGCGGGAGGATTGGTGATGTACTTGTCCACATAGGGAGAGTCACCGAACAGATCCTCGCGGTTGCCCAGCACCGACATATACGTTGCGTACATGGAAAGCTGTTCCTGAGACATGATGTAGACCGGGACGTGGGAGAGATTGAAGTTTTCGAGCTTCACGTTGCAGATGTAGTAGTCATACGGGACGCGATAGGTTTCCGTGTGCGTGTTGCCGTCTGCGTCCGTCCATGTGTCGGTTTCCGTGCGGTATCTGGTTTCGACGATAACCTCTTCGGTGAGGATGTACTGCTTTTCAAACAACATTTGGAGCGTACCCTGCACCTCATCCAGCGTGAACTCGCCCTCATGGAGAGCCGAGAGAATGGAGATCAGTACATAGGGGTCATGCTCAATATCATCCAGATCAAAGTGATACTCGTCATAGTCATGGTTACTTTCATAGTTATCCAGATAGCTTTGCAGCTCTTGCTCCATCCGGCAATACTGCGCCTCCGCGCCCAGCATCGCGTCATCCTCGCTGAGATAAGAGGAAGCGATAACCGTCGAGCCGGTAGAAGTAAGCATCGAACACGAGCTGATTCCGGCACCGAGCAAAACGAGAAGGGCAATTCCGACGCCGATCCAGATAAAGACCTTCTTGTTCTTCTCAAAGAACTCCTTGATCTTGTCGGACGCCTTCTCACCGAGCTTCTTGCCGGTATTCTTTGTGGCAGTCCCGGCAGTCTGAGACCCGGCATTTCGAGCGGCGGCATATTCCTTCTTGATGCTCTGCTTCTGATAGTGTTTGTTCATGTTCTGCTTCTTCATCTCAGGATGCTCCTGCTGATTTCTCTCATATTGGAGCTTCGCATCAGCGGCATCCGCCTTGTGTTCCAGCTTGGAGACCTTCTCATAAGGCTTGTTGACGCTGCTTTCCCGATGATGACGGAAATGCCGAGCGGCAGTCTCAGCGGCGATCTCCGTTTTATGCGCCGCCTCAACCGCCGTGTTTTCCTGTTCGACCTCATGGATTTTGCCGTGAATGCCGGAAGCGAGGGTGTCACCGACCTTGCGGACGGTTTTATCTGCTTCAAATTGCAGCTTGCCTTTGCCCTTTGGCTTTTTCAGCTCATCCTCAAAATGAAGGCGGGTTTTGCCCTTGCCGGTCTCTTCATCAAAGACTCGCTCTTTCTTGAGGACTTTGTGCGTGGGCAGCTTTTCACGGGCGGCATCCAGACGCTCATGCGCCTTCTCGGACTTCCTTTCGAGCTTCTGCATCCGCTTCGTGGGCGGGACGGCATCGTCCGAGACCGGCTTTGCGGAGGAAGTCTCTGCCGCTTGGGAGAGAACGGCATCCGCATCCACTGCCTCCACTGCCGAGGTCTTGCGCAGCTTGTGTGTGACAACCGTTTCAGCAATCACCGTGCCAGTATGAGATGAAACACCGTGTTGCTCCAAAACAGGAGGCTTGAACGACGTTTCCGATGAGGGCAGCGGTTCAGGTGCATTCTGGGGTGGATTATCCAGCTTTTTCTCTTCTGTGATGGACGTTTCCGAGGGCGGCTGTGTGTCGTTATCCTCGGCGTGTTCCGCCTGAAACTGACGCTGCTGACGGCGCATCTGCACCTTTTTCTGTTCCTCCGCAGAAAGAGCTTCGGAAGGTTCTGCTGTCTCAGCGGGCTTCACCAGCTCCGCATCTTCCAGCCGCTTTGACACACGCTGCTCAGTGCCAGCCGTCAGGTTTTCCTCAACCGCGCCTTCCCGCGTCATCCGCACGACTACCTTGTCACGGGCTTTAAGTTCCGGTTCCTTGGGCATCAGATTTCACCTCCAATCCGCTTGTAGGCAAGCTCGGTGTATTCAGGGTTCAGCTCTACACCCACGAAATGACGCCCCATCTGTGAGGCAACCATGCCGGTTGTGCCGCTTCCCATGAACGGGTCAAGCACAATGCCGCCTTCTGGACAACCGGCGAGAAGACAGGTTTCAACCAGCTTTGGAGGGTAGGCGGCATAGTGACCGCCCTTGAAGGGGACGGTGTTGATCTTCCAGACATCGCGCTTGTTGCGGAGCGGATTGATGTCACAATCCTTGATCTCTCCATGCTCACGGGGGCGGTTGATGGACTGCGGCTGAGGCTGACCGGGAACGGGCTTGCCGTATTTGTTGCCGCCCTTCATGCCGCGCTTGAGACGTTCTGCCGTTGCGGGAGCAATCGGCTCGGAGATTGCCTTGTAGTCGAAGAAATACTTCTTGGACTTTGAGAACAGGAAAATATGCTCATAGCAGCGGGTGCATCGGTCTTTGACGCTTTCCGGCATGGGGTTGTCCTTCACCCAGATGATGTCGTTGCGCAGATACCATCCGGTATCGCGGAGAGCAAAAGCCAGCATCCACGGAATGCCGATCATGTCTTTCGGCTTGCAGCCCTCAACCTTGTTGTTGAGAGCCACAGCCTGACCGTTTCTGCCGTTGGGGTTCTTCGGGTCAATGAAATCTCCCTGATTGCCTTTTCCAGCGTAGGTGTCCGAGATGTTCAGCCAGAGCGTTCCATCCGGACGCAAAACGCGCCTGACTTCGGTAAACACTTCCGTCAGGCGCGAGATATATTCCTTCGGCGTTGTCTCTCTGCCGATCTGAGCCTCCATGCCGTAATCACGGAGCGCGTAATACGGAGGGGACGTCACACAGCAATGAACGCTATCATCGGGCAGAGTTTTCAGGATTTCAAGGCAATCGCCGGTATGAATGATGTCAAGTTGTATGGTGGTGTACCTCCTGTTCTGTTGGATTTGTGTTTCCATTGAAATGTTGGCTGTGAAACCCGACAACATTTCAATGGGCATCAGTCGGAGTAATACTCGTCCAGCTCATAGTCCTCATCTTCCATGAAGTCCTCGTCGAGATCGTCAATCTCGTCTGCCCAAC
>ERZ1026969.128-NODE-128-length-38874-cov-20.769829_pt1 | contig 38874 bp, 66 predicted proteins | sample MGYA00519564_ERZ1026969 | MGnify/ENA primary metagenome ERZ1026969 (study PRJEB26926, sample SAMN06164666) | human gut metagenome | biome: ENVO:00009003; feature: ENVO:2100002; material: ENVO:00002003 | host: Homo sapiens | place: USA | collected 2012 ... | reverse complement strand
GGGCGGTGCGGATGGCGGAATCGCGGCTCATGGTGGTAATGCGCTTTTGCAGATCATCCGCCATGTGCTTGATGCTCTTTCCCTGCAAGATGGAGCTGGTGACGCTTGCCGTGATTTGCTTCTTGCCATACGCGAGGTCGATACCGCGTTTCAGTGCCCTGTCCTTTGGGTAGTACGGCATTAAGTCCGGCTGCTCTACCATAAGCCGCTTTACCGTCTGCTCGTCCCACAGGTCAAAGCCGATATTCCCAGCGACCTGTTCAATAGTGTAAGCCGCATAATTGCGGTTCAGGCTGTAAATACCGGGCGTCGCATCGTTGGTATAGGAAACCGCCACAGCGTTTGCGTCGGTCGCCCTCTGCGCCACCTTATCGCACATGGCCTGATAGCGTTCCCCGCGCCCGATCTGGTTGAGCCGCCATTGCTTATAGTCGGCCTCCGTCCATTCCTTGCCGTTCTGCACGGTGCCGATCAGAGCCTTCATTTCCTCGTCGCGCTTTTTGAATTGCTCAAAATATGCGTCGATGGTAGCTTGCAGTTCTTCCCCCGCCTCGCGGTATAGCGTTGCAATACGCCGCTCCAGCTTCGCAAGCTCCTTATCGGTCAGCTTGTGTCCGAGGTCACTGTTCGCCATCGCCGTTCACCTCCGGCGCATCCGGTTCCGCAAAGCTCCGGTCAATCTCTTCTGCAGCCTTCCGCTTTGCCATGTCCTCGTACTGGTCAATGTCGCCGTTGATGGTCAGCAGCTTCTTTGTGATGTATTCGTCATCGTAATACGCCGCGCCCAAAAGAATGTTCTGCGTTTCCTCGCTCTTGTTGATGATCTGATTGCGCGTGTAGCTCGGCTTGTCCTCAATGCCCGCCAGACGCAGGATTTCCACAATAAACCGCGTGACCTCAGATTCAAACTTGTCTGTTTTCAGATCCAGCGGCACATAGCTGGCCTTGATCGCAGTCGCCGTCTGGTTCCCGGCAGATACCGCCGCCGCGTCAAAGCACTGAAAATCCTCGTATAGCTTTTTCTTGAGCATATCAATGGTGCTGCTGGTGCCCTCATAGGGTGCCTCGATGGTTTTACTCTCCACCTTTGCGCCATCATCGCCGTTGGCGTGGGCAACGTGCGTGGTTTTCAAGCGCTCCACAAACTTTGCATCGTCGAGGTCGTCCATGCCGTTGCAGTTAGACAGCACCCAATAAATCAGGTTGCCCTCATCCACATTGTTAACCATGTTCGAGGACGCCAGATCCAGCGCGTCAATGGTGTTGCGCTTGCCGACGATTTCGGAGAGACACCGCTTGTTGTTTTTCAGCGGGACGATGGGGAAACTCGGATAATTCCCGCCGTCGTAAATCTCTGTTTCGCCGACTTGCGCCTTGCGCTCGATCAGCTTATAGCTGCGCTTTGGCTGCATGACGGCCATATCCTCGCCGCTGGGCTGGAAATACTCGGTAAAGCCGTCGATCTCATACAGCGTCGCTCTCATAGGCTTATCCTGTGCCACCTGCCAGAACCGGATACCGGCTTTCATCGCGCCGTCCTCTTCATCATAGAGGGGGACGAACTCAAGCAGGGAGAACACCCGAAGATGCGTCAGATCCCAAAAGCCGAAGGATACGCCTGCGATTTTCGCCGCCCGCGCCACATCCATGACTTCCTGGTCAAAGTCCGGGCATAGCTTGTTCGGCGTTTCCTTCTCCGCAAAGGTTACGCCGTTGCCCAGCAGATATGAAACTTCCTGATCCACCGCCAGGCCGAAGAAACGGCTGGCCAGCTTATGGTTTGCCGTCCACATATCCGTGTGGGCACGGCCCTGCATATCGTAGATGATCTTTTCATAGCGGTTAATGGTCGGATTCAGGCCATTGTAATATTCCTCAGCATCCGCCGCCGTCTTGTATGCGTGTGAGCTTCGATGCTCGTTGATTGCTCCGCAAATAAACCCAATCCGCGCCTGGTCACTTTCTCCGACCGCAACAAGGTCATTGTAAGTTTTGATAGCCTCTCACTCCTATCTGCTCCAAATGGGGACGTAATCGCGCTTATACGCCTTATTTTTCAAAATCGTATAGGCAAAATAGCGCGTTTCGTCCATTGCGTGGTCGTTTTCCTTGATTGGCCTGTCGTCGGCGGATTTTTCGTCCCACCGATATAGCCCAAACTCGCGGATGCAGTCTTTGCAGCCACGATGCACCTTAAGAATGCCGTCTTGCAAAAACCGCGCCGTAGTCATAATCCCGTTTGTCACATCGTTGTTGGCCTTGCGGACCATATAACCGTGCCGCCGCAAGACCTCGATAAACGAAGCGGCAGACGGGTCAACGATAATGCTTTTGACATCCGACTCGCCAATGAGCTTTTTAATTTCGTCAGCGTATTCCTCGTCTGTCTTGTTCTTTTGGTTCTCGCGCCCGGAATAGTAATACTCGCGGACGCGTGTGGCCGTCTTGCCGTCCCAGCACCACAGCCCTGCAGAAAACGGGTTAAGTGTGCCGTAGTCGCAGGAAACATAGTATTCTCCCTTTTCCGGCAGCTCGTCCACAATGCAGCTCTCGTCAAACATGGGATAGATCAGCCCCTCGGCCAGCACCCACAGTCCAAGGATGTAACGATTATAAAACACGCCCGTAAACATCGACTGATACCGCTCCAGCGTTTTCTGCGACAGACCGGGGTTGTCCGTCATTTCAAAATGCAGATACAGTGCGTTCCGCTCTTTGTTCCTCTGTATCCACTCTGTATAAAACCAATGCTGTGGACTTCCCGGGTTGCAGGAAAACCACAGCTTTGCACCATCTACCGAGCAGCGGGTCAATGCCTGTTCCACGAACGAACGCGGCATCAGCACCACCTCGTCCAGCAGCACCCCCGCCAGCGTGCGGCCTTGGATCAGCGTATAGCTGGCCTCATCCTTGCCGCCGAACACCTCAAAGTAATTCGTCACGGCTCCGCGCCGCACTTCCATCACCTTGTCACCGCGCCGCCAGCGGATGAGATAACGTTCCTTTGCAAGGCTCATCGCCGTGAACGGCACTATGATGTTCTTTGTGCAGCTATCCACCGTACGGCCACACACGCCGAAGCGCTGACCGCTGAAATTTTCCATCGCCCAGCGGACGAACGCCCACATCATGATGGAGGTCTTGCCGGAACGCACGGCGCCGTCGCAGATAAGCGCATCGTATTTGGAATACGGAAAGGCCATGATTTTCTGCTGCTTCTCTGAAATCATAGGACGGCCTCATAACTCACGTGAAAAATCTCGCTCTTACATGGATAAATTTCTCCATTTACGCCCCGAATAATATAGTCTCCGGCTTTAGCAATCATTGTCCCTTCAAGCGTCTTTATCTCGCACCATGCCGGATTCGGATAATGCTTGCCAAAGTCATGGGTAACAATTGTATTTTCCGTAACTGCATCCCAAAACCAATCTTCTCCGACAAGCCCTCTTGCGTTTAACTGAAATGCTTCAATAACAACCGGCTTTTTTCTATATTTACCCATCGCTCTCCAACCCTTCTGCCATTTCACGCAGACTCACACTCAATGCGTCATCCTGCGTGTTGTCAGTCGGCAAACCCAGCTCCACAATATCGCGCTGCCCCAGGTACTGTTTCCCCAGCCAAATCGCCATGCTTGCGTTCTTTGCCGCAAGCTGCCACTGGCTCCGACGCAGTGAAATTTTCCCCGCTCCGCGCTTTTGTGCAAAAACTTCCGAAAAACTTCTCTTATAGGTTCGTTTGCACCATGTTTCCAATGTGTCCGAGCATACATCAAACCAGCCGCAGATTTCCTCAAGCGTGCATTGCAGGCCGCAGAGGTTCTCGAACTGCTTCTGATCTATTTCCTTTCTTGGCCTTGCCATACGCGCCCTCCTTTCTCGCAGTCAGCTTTCTCGCCACCAATGTATGCAGGCCATTCATGGCCCCTGTAATATCGCCGGACTTAATCAGCCCGTTCAGTGTTTTCATCTGCTGTGTGGATAAATACTGCTGGTTTTTCTTCAACATCCTCTGCGCAGTCGCCTGAGCATCAGTCATGCAGAAGCACCGCCTCTTCTCCGGTAAACTTTTCCCATCGATCAATAATGACGTCCGCATACTTCGGATCGTACTCCATGCAGAAAGCGTGTCTGCCATTCTGCTCCGCCGCCATGATTGTTGTGCCGGAGCCAGCGAACAGGTCGAGGACATTCTCTCCCGGCTTGCTGGAGCACTGCATCTGGTAATCAAACAGCTTAATCGGCTTCATGGTCGGATGCTCCGCAGACTTGACAGGCTTATCGAAATTCAGCACAGTTGTCTGTCTGCGGTTTTTGAAGAAGTAGTGCTTCTTACCTTCCGTCCATCCGTACAGGCAAGGTTCGTGCGCTTCCTCTTCAATCTCGCTCTCACCATACAAGCAAGGCTCATGTTTCCACTGGAAATCCTGTCTCCCCATTACGAGGGAATTCTTCACCCAAATCAGGCACTGCCGGACACGCAGCATTGAATCTTTACACGCGCCACGGAAGTTGTACCCCTCGCTGTCTGCATGCCAGATGTAGAACGGAGCGCCGGGCTTCATAACCATCGCTGCAGCGGAGAAGGCATCCGTCAGGAACCGTCTAAATGCCGTATCCTCCATATTGTCGTTCTTAATCTTCCCGGCGTTGCCCTGATAGTCCACATTGTACGGTGGGTCTGTGAGCAGCAAATCCATTTGTGCCCCCCCCACGAGCGTCTGTACGTCTGTCAAAGATGTGCTATCTCCGCACATAAGGCGATGGTCTCCAAGCTGGTACACATCGCCCAGTTTGCTCTTCGGCTCTGCCGGTAAAACAGGATCATAGTTGTCCTCTACCACTGACGTGTCGAGTTCATCACGCAGACCCCAATCAAAGTCAAAAGCAGACAAGTCAAGCCCCGGCAGCTCATCAGCCAGCAGGTCAAAGTCCCAATCGCTCTCGTTGCTCTTGTTATCTACCAGCCGCAGGGCGTTCACTTGCTCCGGTGTCAGATCGTCCACGCAGACACAGGGCACTTCTTCCATGCCCAGCTTTTTTGCCGCCAGAGCGCGGCAGTGACCGATTATGATCACACCGTCACGGTCAATCACAATCGGCTGCACAAATCCGTATTGCTTGATGCTCTCCGCAACATTGTTGATTTGCCTCTTATCATGCTTTTTTGCGTTGGCGGCATACGGCACAATATCCGCAAGCCGCCGTTTTGTGATTTCCATGCTTTCCTCCTGTTTTGTCACCAGCCCCCACCCCTTGGCTACAGTAACAGTCTTTTCCCTCCCATGCGGGCCTCTTGGGCCTCTCAAACATGGGCTACACGGTTTTCGGTTCCATACTGCGCTGCGCCTTTTCACCAGCCATGCACTGTTTTTGCGGATTAACTGTCCGCCGCTGTGGCCACAGCTTGCGCATACTTAACTTCTCGCGCTTCCTTGCCCGCTTGTATGGTTGGTACGGCATTGCAGTCCTGCCCTGCTTTAGCGCTTCAGGGAAAGTCCCCGTCACTCGCTGTGGTCTCCCCTTACGGGGCACCTATGCCGCATATTGGCCGTCTTCCCGCTTAGATTGTCACACGCTACCGGCAACTACGCTTCGAAAAGTCGTAGCCCCTATTCCGTCTGGTCAAACCGGTCTTGACGCATCAAGACAAGCGCAGTTTTCAGCGAGCATTGTCATTTCCATGTGAGCCACGACGAACGGTCTCACAGTGTCCGGGCGCTACCCGGCCTTTGGTGCAGACGGCGGGCTTCGAACCCGCATATTGCGACAACCACTCGGCTATCCTGCTCTACCGACTGAGCTACGCCTGCATATAACAACAGCCCATAGGTTTCCCTACAGGCTGTTTGTGCCGGTATGACCTTTCGGTGCCAAAAGGTGCGCCCAATACCGGCGGCGCATAAGATGGAGGAAACGGGTTGAGTGGAAAGACGAGTGGATGACTATGCCTTATCATCCACTGTGCCTATTGTAGCACATCATTAGGTGGAATTTGGCTCATCTTTTCCTGCGAAACCACAATATGTAGCAATGTCGAACAGGAATCTTTCTTTTCTCCGGCGGAATGTTGCTTCGCTTATCCCCGGAACAACAATCTTGTTGCGGGAATACTTGTGCTTGCCCTGACAGTTGCGCATGATCCCCTGTGTAAGCTGTTTGCGGATGCTCTCACTCTCCAAATCCCGCCCACATCGATCTATGGCGTATTCCACTGCCCGCATTTTCTTGGTTTCCGGCCAGTTTTCTATGGCGGCAAGCTGCTCCGCCTTGCTCTCTGCCGGTCTACCAATGCTGGGTGATCGGGGCATTCCCTCCGTTGCACTGCTTCCGCCGCTCAGTATCTCGCTCCGCGCATCGTTGTATGCCTGTACTCTCCGGGGATAACCTCTGACATAGGCGATGCACTCAAGCCGCACATCATACGGCAGTGTTTGTTTTCGACTCATGCCCGCCTCCTCTCACTCTGCGTTGTTGATTAGTTTGTAGTCGATCCGCAGAGCGTCCGCAATGTCTTTCTTGGTCACATAGCCGCTGTTCTTTGCATTCACCAGCTTCACAAGGCACTTTTGCAGATACTCAATGCTCATGGTGTCGTGGCTGTCCGGCGTTTCCTCCAGCACATGGAACCCAAACTTTGTAAGCAGCACTTCGGATACCAAATCCATATTCTGCTTTGTCCCTATCAGCTTTCCCTGCTGGTACGCTTTCATGGGGTTGTTGGGCAGGGTTTTGCCGTCAATTCTCATTTCCGTCCCTCCTTGATCTTGTCCATCAGAAGCAGCCGCACAGCTTGGCAGAGTGCATATACAAGGCTATTCTGCCAAATGCTCCGTCGCTCCTTAATGCGGCACATACCGTTCTCGATTTCCTCCAAGGCTTCCAGCATTGCGTCTTTATTCGCCATCGGCTGCCCTCCACGGAGTGTCCACGCATTCCGGATGGACAATCTCCATCTCGATCGCCCACAGTAGGTTCCACGCCGCAGCTACAAGGTGCGGCTCATCTACATAGCCCGCCAAATATTTTGCTGCGTGGCGAATGGCGGAATCTAACAGACTGTGAGTTGGGATTCCTTTATCGACATTATGCTCCCCGTATTTCAAGGCGCCCGCCTCGCAGTGCTTCGACACTTCCATGATAGCCAACCAAGGGAGCAAATCCATCCGTCCCTTGCCCGTGTGCATATCCCGGAGTGCTCCGCTTGGAAACTTTGTTCTTTCTCCGCTGTCTTTAATCATAGTCCTTCCCTTCTCCGTAGCTGCAAAGTCACCGTCCACCAGATATTCGCACCACGGAAAACACACCACATCTGATCCTATTGCGGGGCATTCCAGCTCGTTAGGGCAAGTGCAAATTAACATTCCGCACCTCCGTTATACTTCGGCATTGCTGCCCATGCAAGCACGCCATCCCAATCTCCGTGATCTTCCAGCCCAATCAGGTTGTTGCACTCGTCACAGTCCACAGAGCAGATATCCTTGTCAACGCCCCATCTTGTGGCAATCAGGATTTCGTCACCATCATCCGGCATCTCGCAGTCAAAAATGTACTCCGGGACTTCATAGTCGGCATATCCTCTTTTTGCATACTCGGCCTTTTCTTCGTCTGTTAAGGCACGGCAAGTGACCTCATGCCAAGTAATCTGTTCAATATATTCAGCCATTGTCGTTTTCCTCCCCATTGAACCACTTCCGCAGTTCGTGAGCGCACGAAACACACAGTTCGTAGTCGTTGTCGTTTATGTCGTTTTTAACTCGCCGCATACCGGCATAGGTGACGGAGTTGAGCGGGTTTATCTCCGCTCCGCACCGGTCACACACTCTCTTTGTTGCCATTGTCAGCCCTCCTAAAACAGTTGAATGTGCTTTAGGCCCTTCTCAAGGTCACAGTTCTCGTCAAATCGTTTCGCATCGTCCATCGTGTAAACGTTCGCCAAGTCCTCACGCGCTTTTGCGATGCGATCACTTAGGGTTTTGATTTCGGCATCCAATTCTGCAAGAACCGCAAGCAGTTCATCCTTTTTCTTTTCAATATTCATCCTTCATCGCCTCCAATGCTTTCTCCGCCTCCTCGCGGGTCAGAAATACGGTCTTGCCGATTTCTCCGGCGTTTATACCTGCCAGCGATTGCCAAACAAACCCTTCTACGATGTCCCACTCGATAAACAAGCCGAACAATTCCACGCGGATGGCTCTAACTTTGTACACACTGATCGTTTTTCGACCCGTTACTTCGTAAAGCCTGTCACCCACCTTGCACGGCGGCACCACCAGCCGACCGTCTTTATCTGCTTCCGCCAGCTCCCGCAGGCGGGTATAATTGCAAATGCTCTCCAAATCAGCAAGACGCATCAGCTTCGGCAGAACTTCCTCCGGCGCACACCCGCTATCCTCGTAGGCAGCGAGGCGTTCAACCAGACGGTCAAACGATGGGCAATCTATGCAATCCATGTCCACATTGCAGTTGCCAGAACACTTTATGTAATGGTCGGTGCCAAGATAGTGCTTTTCAGTCAGTCGTTCCATCACTCCACCTCACAGTCTTTTCCCGAACACCCCATTGGAGTGCGTCCTCGTGGCTATCAAAGTACAGGTCAATGCGGTTTCCGCTGATTGCTCCTCCCACATCCTGCGCTATGTAGATATGCCCATCAATCTCAACCTCCGTACCCATTGGGATAACATCCGGGTCGGTAGCGATGGTCACGCCCTGTGTTGCTTTCACTCCTGCGGCTGTATAGCCGTTTGAATACGCTCCACAGCATTTTTCACAGGGGCAGTATGCTGTCACGGTCATGGCGCTTTCGTTCGTGTAGGCGGCTTCCTGTGGTGTTTCTTGGCGGATTGCTTCCGCCGCCGGCGGGGAAACGGGTTCTTGCTCCTCCACATATTCCGCTTCTGCGGCAAGTAGCTCCACCCACAATATCCCGGCGGCAAACAGCAGCCCAAGGGCCGCACCTCCGACAACTGTAAATATGCTCTTTCTGCTCATTTTCTTTCTCTCCCGTATACCATCCATTGCATAGATACCCCAAGCGCATCACAGATATGTGCCAGCACCCACACCGATGCGGTGCTGTGTCCACACTCAATATAGCTGATTGTCGATGGTGCTACACCAGATTCCAAAGCCAAATCATTCTGCGACATAAGTTCCTTCTCCCTCGCCTCCCGCAGGCGCTTCCCCATACCCGCAAAATCTGCCGTCATGTGTATCCTCCTTTCTATCATCAGGATCGTACTTTGGGCAACTTACCACCAAAAACGATGTGTATTTTTCATTTTTGGTCGGAATTGCATTCCATCCCTTTACCGGCTCAAAGCGTATAGGCCAGCCCTTTTTTGTGTAGTCTACTTCTGTCCATGAGCATCCTCCATACGCTTTTCTACAAGTCCATCAAAGCGTTTTCCCTCCAGTGGTAATATGCTCCTTCACAAGTTTTCTCCTCTCACCACTCAACCGTGACTTCACATTCATCCGGCATAAGCAGGCGTATATTTTGCAAAACGCTTTCCCGGTCTCCCCGGATAGTGAGCCGTGCGTGCAGCAACTCTGCCCCCCTTGCGGGTGGGGCAATTTCGTCGGTCTGCTTCTCCGGCGTTTCTGCTGCCGTCACTTCGGCTGTGTGCCACTCCGATAGTTTCTTTTGCCACAAGTCAAGGTTCCGACCACCTCGCACAAACGGCACGCCCAGCTTTTCTCCATATTCTCTGATGGTTGCGCTGCAACAGCCCATCTCGTCTGCAAGGTATGTAGCTGCCCCTCCACAACTCTGCATATTCCGCAGGTATTCTCGCTGCAGATCGTCCGGCATTCCCTTGAATTCATCCAACGGCATAGGCCGCGTGATGTTGTAAGTTTTCACCGCTCCGTTCATCTCCTTTTTCTGCGCCGCAGTGAGATAGTCACTGGGCAATCTGCATTTCCCACGCTTGCGATTTACATGGGCAAATGCGCCTCTTGCAACGCGCTTTTTCTGCACGATGTCGTAATCAAAATCATTCATAGTCTGCTATGTACACCTCCGTGCGGGGGTTCTTCTTGTCGTACAGCACCCGGCTCCCGTCATGGCTTACGATAATGCCGCAGTGATCGTCCAGCAGCACACGCGCCTTGACCATCACATCGTCAACAGCTTCCAGCAGATTGGTTAAATCCACTCGCCGCTTGGTGGGCATATAAAACAGGCATTTAACCTCCACTGGATAATCGATCGGCTCATGCACACCAGCCTTTTTGCAGTACCACACAGCTTTTGCCTCGTAGTCGATGTACTTCTGCGACGGCATGATAAACGATTTCCCTGTCTTGCTGCTGTGCATAATGCGCTGGCTGTTTTTCTTTGTAACCGGCGGCAGGGGTATGGTAATTTTTATGCTCATTTCAATACCTCACTCCGATGTAGTCCAATACTCTGGCGTATCCAAGCCCCTTTTCAGTGGGCTTCCACAAGCCGTCCACAGGGTCATACGCCCCACCGCCGATGCAGAATTCGTAGTGCTTCGGGTGTGTGTGTTTCATGCGCTCAAAGCGGTTTTCGCCCTTTTCGAGGTGCGCTCCAAATCCGCAGAAAACACACCCCGTTCTCTGGCAGCCAGTGCAGTGCAGCTTGCAGTCCGTTAGCGTTGCATCGTAGTCGTTTTCGCCGTCGCTGGCCACGATGTCGCCGTACACGCTGGCGTAGGGTATTTGGCGCTCCACGATAAACCGAAGCACATCCTGCTCCGTCCAAAAGCTCATGGGCTTAGATAAGGGACGTCTTCCTTCAAAGGCGTTGCAGCCGGTTTCGCGCCATTTTTGCATCCGCAAAAGACTTTCCTCCGCCATTGTTGCCGTCGTGGGTTTGACATCCTCTCGGTGCTCATAGCTCTTTGCCGGGGACTTTTTCATAATCCCACAGCATTTGTCTGATATGATAAATGGAGCCGAAAGCAAATACTCCCACTTTTCACAGTTGTACATGCTCTTTTCCCCATCAATGCGTAAGACTTCCCCACGCAATAGTTTCATACTGCGGCTCTCCGGTGATCGCCGCGCGGTTTCTATCCTGTGCGCAACATCTTTTCCTATGACGCTATACCCGTACTTCGTCACCACCTGTCGAATGTTCATCTTCGGTCGTAGACGGTGAAGGTTGACGGTCACGCGAGGGAACTCCTTCCGCAACCAATCTGCGTACTCATTGACAAACTTCTGTATCTCCGGGTACTCAAGGCCTGTGTTGACAAACACAAGATTCAGCGGCCACGGAGGTGTGCGGAACGACGATAGATACCTTGCAGCCAAATATGAAAGCACCGTACTGTCCTTTCCTCCGGAAAATGACACATAACACTGGCCGCCCCACGCGGTGTACCACTCGTCCAGCTTCTCGTAGCTGGTAATCACCTTGTCCTCTAAATCCAAAGCCAGCAGTGATTTCGCCGCCTCTTTCGTCAGTGGAGTGTTAAACCGTTCCATTTCCACCTCCCATCTCCATCTGCCCGTCCACCTGCATAGCTCTGGCAAGGCGGCGGTATGTCCCCAGCTCGTCCAATGCCCGCTTGCGGTACATGGAAAGTAAGGCTTGCTTTTCTTCCTCCGTTTCCGCCAGCTTGTAGCCGCCGTCTTTCATGGCAACGATAGGCACACCCTGCCGCCTCTGCTCCCGTATCATCCGGCGGTTCTCTCTGTCCGGCATGCCGGTCAATGCTTCAAGGTTTTTCCGGGTGTATGTAATGCCGGGAATCATGCGTAATGTGGTCATGTCAATCCTCCTCGCCAAATGGCGATCATGCTGGGAAACGGCGCCGTTCCCATCGGCTTTCCGTCCAGCTCAAATTTCAGCCTACCTCGCAGGAATCGAATTTCCGCATTGCCCAAAACATAGTCGTGAAAGCTGGCTCTGTCTGTCCGCGCAGGAATCAGTAGAACAACCGTTGTCCCCGGCTTCTGTCCCTCGCGGTAGCATTTTTCCGTCCACAGTCCGGTTTCCTTGTTCCCGTAGGGCGGGTTACAAAACACCGTTTCGCCCTCCCAATTTTGCCGCAAACCATCATCATTTTGCGTGAAATACCGCGCGCACTTGTGGTTTTCGTCACTGGCGGCAGCGTCCAGCGTGAAATGAAACTCCGCGTCCAGTTCGTCAAACAACTTTTGCGGCGTTTCCCAGAAATTCTTATCGCTGGAAAACAAAGCTTCGTTCCGCAATGTCATTCCTCCTCCGGGTTGATTTTCGTAATATCGCCGAGGTGCTTCATCTCCGTTCCTCCCGTTTTGTCATTGCAGCCTCCAATTCTTCTTTTTGCCGATGTTCAGCATATAATCCTTCGCCCTCTGGTTGATCCTGCTCCCGATTGCCTCGTCCCAGCTCAAAATGCGGTCAATGGTCAGCTCCGTGGAGATGATCGTGATTGCATCCGGGTTGATATACCTGGCATTCAGCAGGTCAAAGGCGATGTTTTTGTCGGCATCCGTTACGCTCCCCTTGAGAAAATCGTCGATATACAGCGCACGGACGGTTTTCAGCGGCTGCATGGCTTCGGCGTATGCTTCGGCATCGTTGGTCTTTGCCTTGATTGCCGGAATATCTCCCCGCCATTGCACATACCGCACTGGGATTCCTCCGTCCATCAGCTTGGCGCAAATCGCCGTACACAGGTGTGTTTTCCCAGTGCCTGGAGAGCCGCCGATGAAAAACCACTTGCCTTTCCAGTCGGTCAAATACTTCTCCGCCGCTTGCTTTGCGGCCCGTTGCCAATACTCCTGAGTTTGGAACGACTCAAAGGTGCAGCTATCCAGCAGTCCCAGAAGTCCGGAACGCTCCATGCGAAGCCTATTCCGACGAATGATCTCACATTTGCAGGTTCTACTCACCAGTTTGCCGCTTTCCGTGCGCCGGACGGTGTAGCCCAGCCCGCCGCAGATGTCACAGCCATGTTCCGACATGGTATTCTTGCTTTGTTGGCTGTTCACCGGCTTCCTCCTTTCTGCGCTTCTCCCATGTTCTGACGGCAGCCTTCCAGTCCTTCATGCGGTTTTTCCCAACCATCCATCCCTTGCTGGCGTAGAAATCGACGAACTGCTGTGCGTCAACCGCAGACCCCCGTTCGGAGATATAAACCTGAACTTCGGCCAAAGAAGGCGGAGAGAAGCGCGCCTCGCGCGCATTATTCTCGCTTCTCGATTCTCGTATATCGATTCCCGATTCTCGATTCTCGAATACGGGAACATCTGCATTCATTTGTTTGCAAATGATTTCATCTGCTTGCGTAGGCTCTACAGGCTCAGGATATTTGCTTTCCTTTGCTCTCTGGTTCTGATACTTACCCCATGTTGGTAGGTAGAGGAAGCGCTTGCCCTGTGAAGTATAAAGGGCAACCAATCCAGCACTCGCCAGTCCATGAAGGGCGTTTTCTACAGTTTTCAGAGTAAGATTTTCTTTCAAAGGAAATAGCCTGTTTTTGATAATTGCGGCCCGTCCGTCATAGCGCCCGAAATCATCGCAAGAAACAATCAGCCGATAGAACAAGACCTCCTCGAACCACGAAAGCCCATCTATGCTGTCGCTGGTGCAGATGCTCTCGCGTATTATTCTGTTCGGCATCGGCCCACCGCCTTAAAACGGCAAATCGCCGTCGTCCTCGGAAATCTCCTCGAATGTCTGTGCGGGCTTCTGTGGTGCGCTGTCCTTGCTGCCGCAGAAATGTACCCGGTCCGCCGTCAGCTCCACCACCGTGCGCTTGTTGCCGCTGTTATCCTCGTATTCCCGGCTGGAAAGTTTGCCCTCCACGACGATCTCCTTGCCCTTAGCAAAGTGCTTGCAAATCATCTCTGCCGTGTTCTGCCATGCCACGCAGGAGAGAAACAGCTTCGTTTCTCTGTCCTTTACCTTCTCGCTCCACGCCACCCGGAAACTGCACACTGCTGTTCCGCTGTTGGTGCGGCGCAATTCGGGGTCAGAGCAAAGCCGCCCCTGCAAAATCATTCTGTTTACCATCGTTTTCCTCCTTACAAATAGCTTTTTCCAAATTCGCGGCGGAAGTCATCTTCCGTCCATCTCTGTTCCTGCATGGCCTTTAACTGGCCGTATCGGCGAAGCAGACGCATTTGATTCCCGTTTCGGTGTACAGCGTTTCCACCGTTCCTGTGGCATCGTTCGCCGCAGAGATACACCACAAGGCCGTATTTCTCGCTCTTGTTTCGGTACGCACCGCCGAAGATGTGGTGCCGCTCCAGCGGGTCACTTGCGCCATTTCTGCCGCACAGGAAACACCGTCTTTCATCAGTCACCTTTATCACCTCCCAGCGGTTGAGCTTCGCCCCAGCGGGATTTTAGCGCATCCAACTCCTGCGGTGTCATAGTCTCGATTCCAGCTTCTCGGCAATCGGCAACAATCTGGTCAATCAGCCGTGACATCTGCTCTGTGTCGTAGGTGCTTGAGCCGTACCAAACCGCCACGGTCACGCATCCCGGAATTTTGCTTGGCCCTTGTTCCGCCATCCAGCCGGTTCCTTTCGCCTCCCATCTGCGGAAGAACTCGTCCGCCGCCTTTGATACCATGCACACGACATCGCTCACACAACCGATGATCCTGATTTCTTCCCGGTACACATCATTCCTCGGAATCCCATAGTGTGCCGCCAGTTTATCCAGCAAAGCCCACGCATAAGCATTTGCGTCAAGGCTCCTGCCCTTGCGCTTGATCTGCGCCACATACTGCTTGTCCGGCTTCATCTCGTCACAGATGGTCATTGCAGAGGTGGGGGACTGCACCCGGAGGCACAGCCACGCCCCATCGCTGTCCTGCTGCCACCGTGCGGCGGTCACATCAGCCTGCAACATTGCCCTGCTCCTTCTTCGCGGCCTTCATGCAGTCGGCGCACATCTGCGCTCCGTAGCGGCCCTTGGAGTACTTAACCATGTCCTTTACCATCCACATTTCGCCGTTGCGCTTCTTGACGGACACAATGTCAGCTCCACATCGCTCACACACCGGAGCGGCGTTCCGCTCCTTCTCGTCCAGCTCGGCGGAAGAAATTTTGTCCGGGTCCTCGCCGGTGGGAAGCGCAAAGGTCCGCAGCCACATATACTTAAACGCATAGGTCATGGCCTTGCCGCTGCCCTTGTCTTGTGTGTCTGCGCCATCTCCGCAGGATGCAATCTCGATGTATTCCTCCGGGTTTTCCACGTTGACCATGCGGTAGATGACATCCACGTGGGTAATGTTCCCAGTTCTCCCGGCTGTCTGTGCGATGGGGTATACAACCAGTTTGTGTTTCAGCAGTTCCGCACGCATGATGGAGGTTACTTTCTCCTCACTCAGCGCCTTGTATTTGGTGCTGCCGAACTCAACATGATCGTCCTTTGCCAGATACTGGACATCCTGCATGATTGCAGCGATTTTCTCATAGATATTCATCATTCGGTTTTCTCCTCATCAACAACTTGTAGCGGGCAATATGCCCCGACGATTCGTGTGTCCAGCAAATACTCCCCCGTGCGGCGGCATTGATTTCGTGAATACGTCTCCAAAAGTGGGCAGAGGTTACAGCACATTTTCCCCTCTGGGAATGGGATTTCCACTGTAGCTTTTATGTACCGGAGGACGCCGTTTATCATCCCAAGCCCCCCTTATGCAAAAACTCCGAGAGATACTCACCCTCCGTCAGCTCGGAAATATAATCAAGCTGCACATCGGAGAACTTCCGTATAGCCAGCTTGAAATTTCCGATTGTTTCCAGCTCGCACTTGTGGCACATAGCAGACTTCATCGGCTTCCAGCCGTGGCAAACAGGACATTCATCCGCTTCTCCGGGGATAATCTCCTCTCCGCACTCTGGGCAAACATAAATTATGCTGTTTCCGCACTCATCGGACTTTTCCTCGATGTAATCCAACGACTGGAACGCTGCCCCACAATAATCACACAAATACATCGTCTTTCCCTCCGTTTGTGTTACTTCCCGTCCAGCTTGTCCACCAGCCGCATGAAGCCGTAAACCGCCGTTCCGGCTCCCAGATACACCAGCGCCCATGTCAGCATCATTGCGTCTCCTCCTCTCGCTCCGCCAGTTCCTTTTCCTCGTCCCGGATGGCTTTCGCCTCCGCATCCAATACCGTGTCAGATGTCCGCATCGGATGCATCCTCCTTTTCCGGCTCCAGCTTCCACACATCCCGTGTGACCTTGGAAACCTGGGGGATATCCCCCCAATACAGGGCGTTCAGGAAATCGTCCTCACCGGTTCCGTACAAAACAAAGCGTGGCTCTGTGATGACCTTGTACCCGGAATATACGGTTGTCTTATTGCTGCCGCTAACCAGATCGCCCACCTCGGCCACATTGCGCTCCGACCGCATAGCTACACGGTCGTAGCACTTCTCAGCCACGATGGCGTAGTAATGTCTTTGCATCTTCATTCCTCCTAAATTCTCACTTGCCTGATCTGTCCAGTTTGTCCACCAGCCGCACAAACCAATAGCTGACCGTTGCGGCCCCGATGATGACCAGCGTCAATGTGTAACCGTCCATGTTTACTCCTCCCGCTCCGCAATCCACGCATCCAGCTTCTTTTTGAAAATCTGAAATACACGGCTGCGGTCGGTACGGATGCACACGCCGAAGGGGTACACGCCCTGCTCCAGACCGTCGGCCAGAGTGTCAGAACAAAGGCTCAATCCCTTATCTCTAAGATACTTCGATGCCTGGTGCAGCGTCATGGTTTCGATCATTTGTCATCCTCCTTCTTCAACAGCTCGTCCACCGTGCAGCCGTACAGCTCGGCGATCTCCGGCAAGCGGCTGGCCCTCGGTGCCTGCGTGCCGGTCTCCCACATGTAAACCGCCGCATCCGTCACCTTTAGTTTCTCGATGACCTGCCGGACACTTAGCCCAGCGGCCAACCGAGCGCTGCGAAAACTCATTCTGTCACCTCCAGTTTGATTCTTGCTTAGTTTTTAAGGTTGAATACGGGTGTTACGGCATCAGGGCGGCTTTCCCTCTCCGCAATCAACAAAAACTAAGTTTTACTTGACAACTTAGCAAACTGTGGTATTATGGAAGTGCCAACAACCCTTAATATTTTCCGCAGTCCGCTAAGTGCAGGGGGCTTGGTTTTGTATTGCCTCCCGACGGTTCTAATTATAACTAATTAGAAATTATAAGTCAACCACTTTCTATTAGTTTTTATTAGTTTCGGCGAACTGCACAATATATACGAGGTGCAAATGGACGCTATAGACAAAATCAACTTTTACTTGAGTAAAAAGGGCAGAAATGGAGCCGATTTAAGCCGCGCATTAGGGCTATCAAATAGCATTTATAGCCAATGGAACACGCGAAAAACTAAGCCGTCAAATGTTCGCCTTCCCGTTATTGCCGAATATCTCGGTGTCTCCGTAGAGGACATTATGCCGGACGATGTAGCCGGCCCCGCAGCTTCGGAGGGCACAAAAAAAGCCCCCGCCACAGAGGGCGAGGGCAGCAGGGAAGCTGTATCAAATTTTATCAGCGCCACTAATGATCGCGCCGCATTGCTTGCAATTATAAACGAAGCCACAAAAAAACTACAAGAAATGGAATAATTACAGGAGGCAACCTATGAAACTAAATCCCGATTGTATTCGAGATATTATGTTATTTTGCGAAAAATACACATATATCAAAACCGATGAGGTCGGGAATTTATTAGGGGCATCTTACCATGTCCTGTACGCAAGCGAAATGCGTAAACTCCCACCGCTAAATTCATACGATGCAGGAGAGCTAATTTATCATATTATCCAGCTTGTCGAAAGCGGTTATTTGGCATCTGATTTCCGCTTTGACCCGCTTGAAAATTTTAGGCATGGTGACACGCCGAAAATATACTATGTAACTCCCAAAGGACACGAGTTTATCGCATCGATCGAAGAAAAAAAGAACTGGGCAAAGACGAAAAAAGTATTAGGCGCCATTGGATCGGTATCCCTGTCCGTAATTGAAACCATTTCAAAAGGTGTGGCCACAGCTGTTATTGAAAAAGCAATGGCCCAAGTTCCGGAGGGGTAATTTTGTAGCCCCCGTCTTCTTCTTCGACTTCAAATTTTTGTGGGGAAAAAGCAGCTCTACCCATGCTGATTTGGTTGCTTGCCTTAATTGCCTGGTACAAGCAAGCCGGAACATATTCCGCGTCGCTTTCGGTAAGGCCAGCTTTTGCAATCATCTCCATACAAAGATTTATTGCATTTACAATTTTAGCGTTTGAAAACCACATATTCGGTGCCTGTTTCATGTCAAATTTTCGCCTCCTCATTTCTGTTGTAGAATCCGTTTTCTTTTAACATAAGAAGAATTTCGGCACAAGCGTCATCCGGAAGTAAGCTAATTTTCTCAAGAGCTATATCCCTCAAATTTTCGATGTCGCATTGCGTATGCCGGCTGGCTCCATTAATTATACAATAAATCGGAGCATTTGCAAAGTCCCCCATTTTCTTTCCCCTTCTTAATTTGATTCTTTGAAGATTAAGAGTATAATACTATTTATACATCTCTACCTATTGCGAAAAAGTCCCGATTGTTGCATAGATGTGTGCAACAAATTGAAAAAATATTTTTTTGGGAGTGTTTGCCTATGGGGATGCTGTATATTTTATCCCCACCGCCCCCGCACCGGACGGTGGGGATTTTTTGCCGCCTATCGCCGTCACTGGCTCTTGGCCGCATACCCACAGTATCAGTTTGTTGTTTGGCAAGTCAATCCAAAAACCGGATAATATGCGATTAGCCGGTAAAAACAAACGGAGAGGTTTGCCCGAAATAAGGCAGGAGGGGAAGAAATGGAAAAAACTTTGCAGGATATTTGCAGAGATGCAAAAGAGGACCAGCATCTTACCACGCAAGACTTAGCCGATTTAACAGATCTGTCATCGTCCACGATCAGCAATTACTTTTCTGCGTCGTCAAAGGATCCAAGCCTATACAAAATGGGGATTATATGCGCCGCCCTCGGTGTGTCTATAGATGAGTATTTTGGTATCGTAAAGAGACCAACCACGGAGGAGCAGCTGGCAGAGGCACACAGAGCAATGGCCGATGCAGATGCAAAGCATAGCGCAGCCCTACGCATTGCGCACTTAGAGGGCGGCATGGAGCAACTGACCGGATCAGTGGCAAAGCATGAAAAAAAGGAGCGAGTATTGCAAATTTGGGTGTATATCTTGGCACTTTCGCTGTCGATTTCCGTATCCATAATATTTGGATATTTGGCGTTTGACTCAAGCGTCCCGCAAACAGGGCTTATCCGCAACGGGAAGATTACATCACTCGGCTGGATGCTATTTGCGCTGCTTGCGGTAGGCGTCGGTGTAATCATTGCTTCTCTGATTAATGCGCTGCGATATTACAGGCACCATCAAACTGATAAAAATATAGGGTAGGAGGATAAAAATGGGAAAAGCAATGAGGAGGGCCAACGGAACCGGGACAGTGTATAAGCTCGCCGGGCGCCGACGCAGGCCCTGGGTGGCTGCAAAGCAAAAAATCATTATAGGATATTACCCCACCAAAAAAGATGCTATAGCGGCGCTGGAACGTCTTGCAGGCAAGGATTTAACGGAGCGGTACAACATGACCTTTGCCCAGGTGTTTGACGCTTGGAAAGAGGAGCATTACAAAAAAATAGGGCCAAACGGTATAGAAGGCTATGACGGCGCATTTAAAATTTTTGCGCCGCTGCACGCCCGGAAGTTCCGGGACTTAAAAACGGCGGATTTCCAGGGCGTACTGGATGCCCATATGCATAAATCCCATAGCACTGTGTCCAAGTATAAGCAACTCATAACGCAGATGTCCACATGGGCCATGCGCGAGGAGATCATCACAACAAATTTTGCAAAATTCGTCCAGCTCCCCGAAAACGCAAAAAAAGAAAAAGAAACATTTACCGATGCTGAAATAAGCAAGCTGGAAGCGGACGGCAGCGACACCGCAAAAATTATCCTCATGCTGATTTACACAGGAATGCGCATAGGGGAATTGTTTTCCCTACCGGCTAAAGATTATCACAAAGATTATGTGGTCGGCGGTGAAAAGACGGAGGCTGGGCGAAACAGGATCATCCCAATCCGCCCCGAAGGGATCCCATACTTTGCCTATTTTGCAAATAAGGCTACCGGCCCACTGCTCATATCCGGCTATGCTGGGGAAAAAATCCCAGCAAACTTCCGCCGCCGGGATTATTACCCGCTTTTGGAAAAATTAAAAATCCAGCGCAAAACGCCGCACTCCACCCGGCACACCTATGCGAGCTGGGCGAGAAAAGCGGGGATTGCTCCGGAGACGCTACAGAGGATCCTCGGCCACGCCAACTACTCCACTACCGCAAATATATACGTCCATACGTCAGCGGAGGAATTGGTGCAGGCCGTTAAAAAGGCGAAAATTTGTTAGTAGTTTGTTAGTTACCGACGGGAGCCAAGGCAAGCCCTTGCAAAATTGCTCTGCGAAAAGTTGCAAAATCGCAACAAATATTGTTATTCTTATTAACTTTTGTGTCTATATATTCAAAACGATTATAATTCACACGCAGGAGGTCACTGGTTCGAGTCCAGCAGTCTCCACCAAAAAAGTCCAGGAATCTCAAGGGTTCCCGGACTTTTTTATTTTTGCCAAGATTAACTTTGTTAGTAACGTGTTAGTAGTAGCGATTTAGGTTAGTTTTTTTAGGACGCTGTTATAAGCTTTCTCATTGACGATTTTTAGTGTGTCCATAAGCTCGTCCATAACTTCCCACGCCCTATCCTGCGCTACATTCCCAACCGCTTTCAAAAATTCACTGCTAGAGCGTTTTATTTTCTTGGCCGGCGCAGGCTCTGCAGAATACAGCATTGGGGGCACTTTCGCCTGCAGTTGCTCCCCGCCGTGCTCGTTACGGATAATGTAGAGCGCCGCCAGTTTCTCATAGTTTGTCCAGCTCGATTCTTCTGTTTCAAGGCGAGCTATCCAGCGCTTGACCTCATTCTCGTCGACCATAGGGGTGCACCCCCTTTAGTCCTCGATCGTGTCCATGCAGCGCTGGATGGCTCTGCGGATGCTTTCGTCGTCGGCGTTGTCCAGCATTTCCTGCAACTGGCGTTTCATGTTGTCGATGCCACCATCACGGGAATAGTGGCCGCGCACATAATGCGTGCCGCGTCTCGCATTGGACATATCACGGTCATAAGCGCCGCGCATGCCCGACTGCCAGTCTCCGTCGCGGGAATAGCGGCGAGAATAGTCTTCATCGCGGGAATAGCCGCCGTCTTCCATCATCTCGATCTTATCGATGTTCTTGATGGTTGCTGTCAGTTTGTGGGCAATTTCCAGGTCACCCGCACCCAATTCGCCTTTTCGGGCCAGTTCGTCCAGCTCCTTGCAGAGCATATCCCGCAGTTCATACATAGATTTCATACCCATTGTGTTCTCCTTTCTCAGCTCACACGGTCGATGGTCAGGTTGCTATTGGCAAAGCTGACCGCCTCTGCGCTGGTGTTCTTTGCTGCCACGGTCACGCAGCAGCCGCGCGGCACTTCCACGATGGCGCTGACGTAGACGTTAAAATAGTTTTCCACCGCAGCCGGGGTGACGGTCGCCGTAGCTCCGTTGAGTGCTTCGCCGTTGACAGAAAGCGCCGTGGTGATCGCGCCTACCGTGCCGCCCGTGGGGACGGCGATGTTCGCGCCAAAGCTCACCTTAAAGCGCGCCTTGCACTGCTGCGTCAGCCCGCGCAGGGTGACGAGCCCGCTGCCCTCACGGTGGACGATGCAGGGCTTGCCGCAAGCCGCCGTGGAGACCATCGGAACATTCTGGCCAGCAGGGACGGTCACGATTCCGGGATTTACATATTCAGCCATAATTTCAGTCCTTTCATAAAATACAGCGGCAGGGCTATTGCCCCGCCGCTTTTGTTTAGTATCGGCACGGGGCCGACCATTTCCCAACATAGGGAAAAGCTACGCTATGCAGTTGTCAGCAGCCACAACAGGCAAACTGGTTGCAGCAATAGGGGTTCTGCACCGTGTAGGCCGGAATGGGAGAAGGCCGGAGCTGAGACACCAGATAACTGTTCTGCGCCGCCTGGCTTGCTGCCAGCTTCAAGCCCTGGTTCTCGGCCTGGAGGTCAGAGAGCTTGCTCTGCGTCAGGAAGTCGAGGATTGCGCGGCTGTTGCTGTTAGCGTTGTCGATGATGTCGCGGGTCGCGTTCTGCACGGTGTTGCGCGTGTCGCACGCCTGCGCCGCCATGTCATAGCGCACCTGCGCGATAGCCGCGCGATTCTCGCAGCAGCAATTTGCGGCCTGCATCTGCATGGCGTTGAGCTGCTGCATCAGCGCCGCTTGCTGGTTGCTACGGGACAGCTCGGCCTGTGCAAAGCCGTTTGCCATCGCCATGTTGGTGCCGTTGACAAGCTGCGCCTGCTGGTAAAATCCGTCGCAAAGGCCCTGATTTACGCTGTCGATCTTGCGCTCGACATTGGCAAAATCAGAGGTCAGCACGTAGCCGTCTACGACACCGCCGGAATTGCCAGCGTTGTTGCCCCAGCCGTTGCGGCCCCAGCCGAAGAGGAAAAGAACGATAATCCAGATCCAGTTTTCGCCCCACATACCCATGCCACCGCCGTAGCTGTTCGCGGGCGCGACCGGCATAGTCATCATGGGAGCACCGTCGGAAAGAGACATATTATCTCCCCTTTCATAAATTTTATTTATCAAATCGTGGCCACGATAAGATCAATGGAATAAATGCTCGAACTGTTTTGCCATAGATTGAAGTTGGTTTAACTCTTGCTGGCTCATAGCCCCAGATTGCAAAAGCTTGTCGACCTCCGCTTTTGGGTTACCCTGAAAATTCGCCCTAAACTGTTGGAACTGCTGCAACATCTGCATAAAGCCGTTGCCGCCGCCGAGCGCTCCGAAAAAGGGATTATTCATCGTCATCTTCCTCCTTGCGCTTCTTCTTGCCCTTCAATTCGCCCACAAGCGCCGCCAGCGCGTCAAACTCCTTGCGGGTGACAAATTCCACGCCCGGCTTTTGCGGCGCGTTAGGGGCCGTTTCTGTGCGTTCTACGAGGTCATAAATCTTGAGCGTCGGTTTTCCGCTTGCGTCTGCCTGCTTGAGGTAAACGGTGGGGGCGGTGGAATCCCACAGCGCTACGGCAGAGTTGGGCGCGATGAGATAACCTCTTGCCTCCTGCTCTCCGCTTACCCACTGTACGCCGCCTTGCGCGATGGGGTTCTGTTGCCCTGGCTGCGACATAGGCTGCTGCATGGGCTGCATCTGTGGCTGCTGCATCTGCCGCATCTGCATGAGGTTGTCCGGCATCGGCTGTGGATAATAGGGGTTGAAATAGGGATATGCCATGTTCATTCCTCCGTTTCTTTGTCCCAGAAATAAAGCGGGATTTCGTTCTCGCTGTTCCAGCTGTCATAGATGATCCCGTCCTGAACGCACACTACATGCCCAGAGAGGGCGAGAATATATGTCCCGCGCGGGTGCTCATCGGCAAACCTGCCGACCGTGTAACAGTCCGGGCAAGTGTCCGGTATGATGTATCTCCGGTAGCCTAAGGACCGCAGATACGCGCCCCAACAGGCGTTTGCATTGGGTAAATCACCGTCCAAGTAGCCACGCATGCACAGCCGGAGATAAACCTCGCCCCAATCCTTTCCCGTGGCCTTACAGATCGCACGGACAGTGCAATCGGACACGTTTTTCCCGCAGGGATTTGGATTAAAATATTTATACATGATTGCAACCCCTATATAGGCTTTCAGCAATTTTCACATACGCTAAAAGCCCCTGGGGATCGTCTGCGTACAGAATGCAAATATCCTGCGCCATTTGCGCGGTAAACCCGCATTTGATTAAGCGCTCGTACATATTCCCGCCTCCTTGCCTCTATAATAAAAGAAATCCGGGCAAATAAACTGCCCGGATTCTGCCTTGATTCTGCAATAATGTAGTTACAGTGTACACCAATTGTGTGCAAAAACGAAAAATAGCCGCACCCAAAAAGGGCGCGGCTACTTTTAGGAATTGAATGCATCCGCCAGTTTTTGGTATGCGCGGCGGCGCAATTTGTAAAATCCATCTACGCTGATATGTAGTTTTGCCGCCGTCTGTACGCAGGTGCGGCCAAAAATGTCCACGTCAATTACACAGGTTTCCTCGTCTTCCGGTAGCCCTACCGCACGGATTGTTTCTGTGGCGCGGCATGGTGCCATAGTGGATAGTTTTTTGCGGATTCTTTTGTGCTGATCTATCATTTCCCACGGTGTGCCGTGGAGGTGCGGATGTTTATGCACGGGCGTGAGGCCGGCGTAGCGGTGTCCTCTGCGCCCTCCAGTGGATTATTTTACCCCTTATTTCAGCAGGAAATTCCAGCTGGCGGCACCGAGGATGCCATCCACGCCGAGGTCGTGGTCAGCCTGCATCCGGCGCAGACCAGCCTCCATCTTGGGGCCGAACAGCTTGTCGCCGCTCCAGATTGCATCCGGGTAATAGCCCTTGTCCTTCATCAGCAGCATGGCGGCCCGGACATCGTTGCCCTCCATGCCACGGCGCAGCATACGCAGTTCCATGTTGATCGTCTCCTCCTTCGTTGTCGGTGCGGGCTTGGGCTGCTCGTTCAGCAGCGCCTTGACGCTGGCCTTGAACGCCTCCCACTCCGCATTGTTCTTTCCTGCCATCTGCCGGGGGCAGGACTTCCCGGTCACGTCGTAGTGCCGCAGGACGTAGGTGTCCACGCCGGAGATGCCCAGCAGCTTGCACAGCTCCGCCGTCAGTGCCGCAGCGTTGGCCTTGGTGCGCTCGGAAACATGGTAGTTCCCGGAGCAGCACATCTCGATAGAGATGCTGTTGGTGTTGCGGCAGAGGGGATGTACCGGATCGGGAGAGCCTACCGCCCACGCCCGGTCACAGGCCGGTACGGACTGGTAGATGCTGTCCTCATCCACGAAGTAGTGTGCGCTGGCCTCCCGGTCGCCGCCTGCAAAATACTTGCAGTTGGCCTCGGCGGTGTCGCTGACGTTGCCCGTGTAGTGCAGCACCACAAAGGCCACGTCCCGCCCGCCCAGCCGGTCATAGGTCTCCTTGCTGGCCGGGATGCTGGTGTTGATGGGGATACCGCCCGCCTTGGCAATGGGATATGCGTCAGTGATGCGCTTACCCATATCTCACTCCCCCTTGCTGAGCTGCTTGACAGCCTGATTGATGCCGGTGGCCGCCAGACCGCTGACGATGCCCACGGCAATGGCGGTGATGGGGTCGCCCGCCGGGAAGTCCGGGATGGGTGCCAGATAGTAGCTGACAGCCCCCAGCAGACCGCCGCAGACCCCGCACAGGATGGGGATCCACTTGTCGTTCATGCTGCTGGCCTTGCCCACCAGCCCCACGAGGTAGGTAATAACGGTGATGACCGCCACGCTTGCGATGCCAAAAGTTTCCATAATTTCTCCTTTCCGTGCCCGATTCGGGCACACAAAAAATGTTGACAAGTCTTTGTTTATCGGTTTAGTCGGTATTGTACATTCACTACAGTCTCCTTTCTTTTTTTAATTCTCCGTATAATCGTAAATGATGGTGGCCTTGCTCGCACCCCAAGGAGCATTTGCTACTTGCCCCTGCGACCACGGAACATAAATGGTGGTTAGGTTGGAGCACCCGTTAAATGCAGAAGAGTGGATGGTCTTTGGGTTTCCCTCGAATGTAATACTTGTTAGCCCGGTGCAATTAGCAAACACACCGAAACCAATGTTCGTTATCCCAGGTGGCAGCCTAGTTATTGCCAGGTTGCGGCAACCATTGAACGCATAGTAACCGATGCGTGTTATTCCAGACGGCAGACTAGTTAGTGCAAGTTTGGGGCAGCTTTGAAACGCATAGCTACCGATATTTGTCATGCCAGACGGCAAGCTGGTTAATGCAAGGTTGGGGCAATTATTAAACGCATAGTCACTGATGCTTGTTACCCCAGACGGCAGGCTGGTTAATGCAAGGTTGGGACAACCGCTAAACGCACTGTAACCAATGGTCGTCAAATCACCCGGAAGTGTAGGGCTGACAGCCGTGCGTTCTATCACTGCCTTGAAGCTGCCGCCACCCTCCAGAGTTCCGGTCACGCCGCCGATCACCACATCCTTCTTGATGTTCTCGGACAGTAGGGTGTCCGGTTTTTGAATCGTCACCTTACGCATGCCTTTGCTGCTGGTGGGCAGGATGACCTGATTGCCGGAGGGCATAGACAGCTCCACCGTCCGCTCCTCGGTAGCAAGCACCTCCATCACCTGTCCCATCTCAGCATCCAGAGGGACTTCCCCGCCGAAGGTGACTGCGAAGTCATCGCCGGGCCGGAACGCTACGTCAAACTCGATCATAGCGCACCATCCCGGAGAATACGCTCCACAGGCACCGTGAATACCTGAGATGCCATGCGCTGCGCCCCCACGCCCACACGGAGCTGTATCTTTGCGTCAATGCCTCTCCCGGCAGCAAGCGACAGGGTCTCAGCTTCCGTCAGCGTGCAGGAGACAACATTCCCGTCCAGATGTACATCCGGCAATGTTTTTTCGATCTTAACCTGTCCGGCCTGAGCCACGGCAATGGACAGCACCGTGATACTTCCCGTGTCGATGGGCAGGCGGAATGTCAGCGTGGGGGTTGTACCTCGATACATACATATACCTCCTCATACTATAGATTTGCGAGGCTCAGCGGTTGGGCAGTCTTTCCAAATCCGCTATCCTGTGATTGGCGACCTTGATCTGCTCCTCCAGCACCGGAACGCGCCGGGCGAAGTTGTTATGCTCCCGGACTTCCCGTGTCAGCTCGTCCAGTTTGGTGTCGGTGACGGCCTGCTGCGTGTCCAGCTTGGCCTGCACATCACGGGTGGTCTTGTTGCTGGTGATGATTACCCCCAGCAGCGACAAACCGCCGGTGATGAGAGCTACGACGATTGTTTCCATTCAGTAATTTCCTTTCTCCTCTGGGCTATGTTATAAGGTGGTTCCATCCATTCCCCACTGACCCGCAGCGAGACGATTAGGCTGTTCGCCGCCAAGCATACACCGTCAGATATGGAGGCATATTGTTATGAGCCTTCCCGCCGCCGGTCGCACCGGTCGCCGTGTTTCGGCTGATGTCAAATGCCGCCGGTGCGTAGGGGTAATATCTCCCGCTTCCGCTCTGCGATCCCATATCACCCACGGTGAACGCCTTCTTGCTGTTGGTGATAAAGCCATAGTATCCTGACTCATTGGCCGGGTTGTGCCCGTGGCTGGGCATTTCCGCTGTCGTCAGGGTGTGGTTAGCCTCGCCGCCGGTGGAACCAGCTGCGAATGTATCACCAGCAGCCAACAGGAATACATCCTTTATGCGTTCCCACGTCCCGCCGCCAAAAAGATTGGCCGGGTCGGTGGCCGCAGTAGAGATATATACACTCCCCACCGGATGCGCATAATCAAGCAGCGTCATCCCTCCTACCGCCAGTGTACCGTCTATCTGTACATCCCTATCAAAATAAGCATCCAGCCCAACTTGAATTGCGTTTGCCTTGTCACAGAGACGGCCCAGCCCCACAGACAGCAGATGCTTTGCCAGATGGTAAAGGGCATACGCTGCCGGGAGGTCACGCAACGTGGAACCAATGCTTTCAAATGCATCGGTTGCCACAACCCGAACTTCGTAGCGCTTGCTTTTGTCTGCGGCAAACACGGCAGAAATATCAGCAGGATCGTAGTTTCCCGCCGCCGGTCGGCCTGTCGTAGTCCAATCTTCAGCGCCGCCTTCCCTATACTGCACCGCATATGCTGCGGTGTTTTTGGCAGAAAGCGAAGTAATGGCCCCAGAGAAAGTCACCTTGCCATAAGTGCCAGCCCGGTTTGCTGTTCCATCGGCATTGCAACGGGTGGCAGAAATAGCAGTAATTGCTGGTTTGCTGTAAGCAAGGACAGTGATACTTTGTGTCTTTGTAGTCGTGCGCCCCCGGCTATCTGTGACAGCACAGGAAACAGTCAGTTCGCCAGAACCGGGCAAATAGTCCGTTGTCCCACTGGCTGATGTAGCAGCGTAGATGCCGCCCACCTTGATACTGTATGACTTGATAGTGCTGCCTTGCGCCCCAGATGCGGTGATATCTACCTTGACCTTGCTACGCAGCTGAACATATCCACCATAGGTGTTGGACACACCTGTTGGATCATCGATTGCAACAGACAAGGACGGAACCACGGTTGACGGCACGGCAAGCTTAACAGCCGTTGACCACGCCCCAACATAGGTGCTGCCGTTGTAAGTCTTTACTGTGAGTGTGAGCGCCACAGTCTCTGCGTTTGGTGCTTGCTGTGCCAGAGACACAGGCGGCGCATTCCAACTGTACGATGTGCTTACATTCTCTGCAATCAGTTGATCCTTGACGCTGCCGCATGTGTAATAGAGTTTGTGCTTAAAGCTGCTGCTGGCCCGCTTGATGGTGATGGTCAAGGTCTCCCCCAGCGTGGAGCCGCTCGTGGTGGCCGTGGACGCTCTTGGGATGGTGGTTAGCGTCACCGTTTCTGACAAGGACAAATGGCGTGGTGTGTAGGCGCTGTCAAAGCCACAGTCCCACTCTGCTGTCAGCGCAATACTTTTCGTGCCGTCTGCATTATGGCTGACTGTAATAGTCTTGCTGCCCAGTTTATACCATCCGGTGGAACTGTAATTATACGGATTCCAGCGTTTTTCGCCCTGAAGTATATAATACGCTTCGCCGCTGCTCTCGTTTTGGGAATATCCGGTTCCGTCATATACCCACAAATCAAGACTTAATGTACTTTTGTTGTCTGCGATAGACTGGCCTGTGATTGACCAATCCAGACGCAAGCGCCAGCCTTTGTTTGTGCTGCTGTAAATGGACGCCATGTTCTCAACTCCTGTCAACTGGCAATTACATCGCCGTTTTCGTCCTCCGTCCAACCCACGTTTCCGATGCAGAGGATAGATACCTTGATACGCATTGCTTCCACGCCCTCTGCGGTGATCTGCAACTCCGGTGTGTTGTTGCGGACAAACTGCAACACATCATTATCCAGCCGCAGCAGGATTTCATTGCCCGTTTCGCCAATGATTAGGCCGTCAGACGTAAACCGGAAAGCCTTTGTGATCTCGCTGTACTTGCTTTGCAGATCGCCGTCCACCTTGTCAATGCGCTCGGTTACCTTAGTGATGTCAATGCTCAGCTGGTCAGTCAGCACAGACAGCTTTGTGCTGACCTCCTCTTTGTAGCTGTCAAAATCCCCGGTTTCTACATAGTTTTCCAGCGCGGACAGGATGATGGAGTTGACATTCTGCTGCAGATCGGTAATCTGCTGGTGTGTGGCCTGAATCACTTGGCTTGAAGATTCGTCCACCCGCTCAGAAATCTCCTGCCGTGTGCTTTCGATGCGTTTATCCGTTTCACGCTTGGCATCTATCTGCGCCCCCGTGTAGGTTTGCTGGGTAGCGCCCAGCGTGATTTGTGTGTTGCCGGGGTCAAGAATATCCGGGGCCAACTCCATCAGCGGATAGGACGCGCTGTAGCCGTGCGGAGTGCTGAAAAGGGCCGTCATCCGGCCCACCCGGAAATGCTGGATGCCATCTTGCCAGCCCAAATCAACTGCCTTGCAGGTGATGGTCTCCGGCATGGACAGGCCATTGTCAGCCAGCGCCGCCTTCGCCTTGGTCTGAAGGTTGGCGGCAACAGTCACATCATCCCATTTGATGTGCCGGGTAATGCGCCCGTATGTGGCCATGCCAGACTTGCTATAAATAGTAAGCCCGGATTTAACAAGGTCATCTGTCAAATCACCATCTGGCAGCGCTTCGATGGTCAAGCCGTCCTTGCCCTCTGGCAGAATAGCGGTGTAAATGTTTGTTCCGTCCGTCTCGCTGGAAAGGTCAAGGAGATTCTCAGCAAATTCCACAGACTGCGTATTTGTGAGCGGCAACGCAGCGTAATAATCCAGATAGTTCCCGTCATCCTCATATCGGATCAGGAGATACCCGCCCAAAGCCGATTTAATCAGCTTGTCGGATATCGTGGACATTGCCGTTGCATACTCTGATGCGCTGCGGGTGATGTAGTTGTTGCTATCGGTGACGGTACAAACACCGGGCTTGATTTGCTGCTCCGTGGACACTTGGCTGTTGTGCTGCGCCAAAATCCAACGAAAGAAGAAATCAACCACATTCCCGCTTGCTGCTGCGGCTTTGTAGTCATCATCATCCTTGAAATCTTCCGGGAAACTGAATGGCTTGATGATGCTATCATTCAGCGCCGCCATAATGCCTTCTGTTTCAATTTTATGCGCCCCGTAGAAGTCTTTTGTGTCGGTGGTGATTCTGCCCCTATATATAGGAAAAGTGCCGTCCAGCAGCTCCACAAGGCCGCTCATGCGGCGCAGATTGCTTAAATAGGGATGTTCTGCGTCCACCGTAAAGGACATTTCCCCGGCCTTGCTTACTGCCAGCTTCACAGAAGGATCGCGGATGATTAGTTTTTCATCCGCAAGGCGCATATCATGCAGTATGTAGTCCTTGTATTTTAGCTGATACATTACATACTCGCCTCCTGATACGTCACAGTGATACTTCCCGTTCCGCTTGCGACTTTGGCTTTCAAGATGTTGTTGCCGGCAGCAAGCCTAACAGCTGGCAAAATGTGATCCCCTGCGCTGACGTTGATTGTGTTGCCGCCCCAAAGCAATACGGTATCTTGCGCCACCGTGATTGTTGGGATAACAGGGCGGCTTTCATTCGGTAGCGCAAGCTGTTTATACGCCGTGTCCAAATCAGAGCGGGAAACAGTGGTTTTTGCGTTCTTGTATTTCCACGGGTCGCAGTCAACCGTGACCGGGATGGTCTGCATCATTTTGACAAGCTCCACTTGCCCAACGGAGCACCGCCCACTGTAAAAATGGGCGGTGTCCTCGGGGAATGTTATTTTAACGTGCTTGCCGTGGACTTTGTTGCAGAAATCGGAAATCGTAGCAGGCCATGTCTTGCCGCTCACCGTGTCCACGCCGGTGAGCTTCAGTGTAATAGTACGGTTCTTATAGGTGACTTCTCCGGTCAACACTTCGGACGCGTCAAGCAGACCGTCCCGGCCCGGAACATCGATCATGTTCGTGCGGACTTCCGGCAGAGCTATGGACTTGCTTGCAAGCAGCAGGCCGTATTCTGTGTAAGTGTCTTTTCCGTCAAAAAATACTTTTCCTATCATACGGCCCTTGCCCTCCTCGCATTGATTTTGGATAGTTCTTCATCCATGCCGGGGGCAAGCAAACCGACAACCTGACCGCTGTCCATGATGACTTTCATATTTGCCAGCATAGGCAAATACTGTTCCAGCAGCATTACAATTTTTCCGGAATCGCCGCCCCAGCTTGTGCTTGCTGCTCCGTAAGAACCACTTGTATAGTGCCTGCTGATGTTCGCATCTGCGGTAATTGTGCCAGCGTCAAAGTCCATGCTGTTTTCAATGTCCTTTTTTACGGACTTGAATTGATCGTCAAATCCTTCGCCTAAGCCTTCAGCCATAAAGCCGCCAATACCGGCGAACACTTTAGACGGGGAGTGGATGCCCAAGAAATCCTTAACTCCACCTACAATTCCACCGAAAAAGTCTTTTACTTTTCCAGAAACCCACGAACCCATGTTTTTGATGCCGTTCCAAAGTCCTTCGACTATGTTCTTGCCGACATCGAAAATTGCAGGGATGCCGCTGATAATCCCCTTCACGATAGACGAAATGATTTGTGGAATTTTTGATACCAAATTCGGTATGGCACGAATCAGTCCATTAGCAAGTGCAGCAATCAGCCTGATTCCACCATCGATCAGTTTCGGCAGGTTGTCAATCAGCTTATCGACTATAACATCAACCATTTCCAGCACACAGTCAATCAGCATATCGATGTTGTCAAGGATGCCGCTTACAAGCGCAATGATTAAATCCATGCCAGCAGAAACAATGCTTGGCAGGTTTTCAAGCAAAATCTGGACTGCCGTCGGAATGATTGTTTGGGACGCTTCTGTTATGAGTTGCGTAAGCCCTTGGATGATGATATTTATGCGCGGAATGATATTTTCGCCAACGGTAACAAGACTATCAACGAACTGCTCTATAAGTGTCTTGAAATCGGCGTTATCGTCAGCAATGCCGGTAAGCAGGTTGCTCCATGCGGCCTTCATGGATGAAACAGAGCCTTGGATGGTGGTGCTTGCTTCATCTGCCGTTGTTCCGTATATGCCCATTTCAACTTGAACATCATGGATTGCGCTGACAATATCCGCATAGCTTTCAATGCTGTAATTTGTGTATTTACCTTGGGCAGCGTTTAGAGCGTTTGCATCGTCAATAAGGCGCTGCATTTCTTCTTTTGTTCCACCATAGCCAAGCTTCAGGTTATCAAGCATGGTATAGTTCTGCTTTGCAAACCCCTGATAGGCGTTCTGGATAGATGCCATATCCGTGCCCATTTTATTTGCATTGTCAGACATATCCGTGATTGCAACATTAGCCATGTCTGCCGCCGCTTCTGTATCACCGCCAAGCGATTGCAGCAAGGACGCAGAAAAACTTGTAACTGTGTCCATATATTCGTTAGCGGATAGTCCTGCAGTCTTATATGCATTTGCTGCATATTCTTGAACTTTTGCAGAGCTATCCTTGAATAGCGTATCAACGCCACCGACCAGTTGTTCATACTCAGCATAGTTGTTAAGCGCTTTTTTTGTAAGCACGGCAATGCCGGTAGCAGCCGCACTTACAGCTGCGGCGCCGACTTTAGCCGCAGCGGCAAGCCCATTTTTGAATTTTCCTGATAATGTCTCTACATTTTCGCTTGCCTCGTCTTGCACAGATATTTTCACAAACAGATCAAGAAGATTCATGCGTTCACCTCGCTCTCTTTGTAAATTCTGAAAATTATTCGTGGCATTCCATTGATAGTATGGTATGATATCGGCAAGGAGGGATTATTTATGATAAGTTTTAACAAAGATTCTGCGTGGGACTTAAAGCCGATTCCTGTTTCCGATGTGCGTGGTGAAGTGAATGGCTTGTTGATTGACGGGGAAGAAATCGCTGCCGCATTTAAGACCGTGCGCGACCAGCTGATTTTTACTAACAAACGAGTCATATCGGTTGATGTACAGGGGATTACAGGAAAGCGCAAGTCCTTCGGCTCTATGCCCTATTCGAAAGTGCAGTTTTTCTCCGTGCAAACCCCAGGCTTTGCCGAAATCATCCCGGATAGCGAACTTGTCCTGACATTCTCCAATGGTTATGTCGCAAAGTTCGAGTTTAAGGGAGGTACAGACATCGGGAAAATCGGAAGAATGATTTCTGATTATGTCCTCAAGTAATGCATATTCGCCCGCCGCCCCTTCACGGGGCGGCTTTTTTAACTTGTAACCCGCACCGATTGACAATATCTCTGGTGATTTCTTCACAGGAGCGATTGTCTTTTTTGCTCACATCTATAATTTCAATATATCGCTTATCGATTGACACGCCCGCGCATCGCTCGCATATTACTTTAAGCAGGTCAGCAGCATAAATTCGATATGCTTTTTCTTCTGCATCCTGCTTATACCGCGCTACACAGTATGACAGAAATGGCTTTACTCTTTGGCTTCCCCGATATTCTCCTGCACAGAGCCGGACGGCGTTTCTGCCGTCTCGGTCTGCGCAGATGTAAAAAGGTCTGTAAAGGCCTCGTCCGTCATAAGCTCAGTAACATCAACCAACAACTTGGCAAGCGTCAGCCCAGCGGCATATTTTTTTGCAGGCACGCCTTCCACAGCCGCCAAAATTGCGATCAGATCTTTCTTGTGCCCACGCAAAAGCAGCGGAGCAGATTTCTTAACCCTTGCCAATACAAAGTCCTTTGCATTTACGCCATCCGGGAGCTTCTGACGCTGAAACAACGCTGCGGCTACTTTGTCCTCGGCTATGTTGGCAATAGGATCGATAATGTCTGCGATAACATCAAACACTCGCTCCCCCTTAATTTTTGACAGTTTCATGGTGTTACGCCTCCGCCGTACCGGCCATGATGTAGATCTCAAATGGCACAGTGTCCTGTGCGCTCATGGAGTAGTGGGCCGTATACTCAAACGCGAACTGCCCCTTCGCCTTGTCGCTGGTCTTCAGCTGGAAGCCGCCGGTAGACAGTGCGTTCATCAGGTGGATGGCGATGAAGCCGCCATTTTTATCGCCGTTCTTGTCGGAGTAGTCGCCCACCAGCCAGATGTCGGCAAAGTCAGCGTCCGACAGATCGTTCCGAGGCGTGACCTTCCCATCGCTGGTACCCACATCGGCAGCACCGCAAAGGCTCTTTGCGATCGCAGTGGACGCATTGACAAACGTGCCGGCCATTTTCACTTCCCACGATTCGAGCCGCTTCAGCTCTTTCATGTTTTTAGGGCAGTTGTCGATATCCTCGCCAAAGTCCGTATAGGTCGGAATGGCGGTAAAATTGATCCCGCCGGTGGTTGCGCCGATCTGACCGGCTTCACCGATGGTACCGGTGGCGGGAGTAAAGTCAGTGGTCAAAATACCGGCGTTGATCTGGAGCTTTTGAAATGCATCGGATGGAATTTTAGTGAATTTCATATTTTCTTCCTTTCATCAGTTTTGCGATAGGTATTCTACCGTGATGTTGAGATACCTTCGCTTGATGTTTTTATCGCTTTCGTCCGCGATGTTCTGACACCACGGGGAGCCACGCTTGATCCACATTGCTCCGCCGTCATAGGCGACCATACAGCCGCCCATGCCGATTGCGTCGCTGATTTCTTGTGCCTTTGCGTTGGGCATCGCTTCGCTCTCGGTGTAATACCAGAGGTTGACCGTCAGCGGGATCTCGCCGCTCTCCCATGATCCTGTGATAAGCTCATAGGTCAGCCACGGAAAGGTCGCGTCCTCCGGCACATTCGAGGTCGGATACGAAGGGAGGAATTGGGAAACCCACGCATGGAGTGCCTTGTCCTTTGTCATTTCGGCAGCTCCTTTCGCTCCGCGGTGAAGAATTTCAGTGCTCGGACGGTCGCCCCCGCAGACCTTGGCGCAGCTTTTTCCTCGGGATTCGAGGTCACACGATAGGTAATCCCCGTTTCCGTATCGCGGAAATAATCGTTGTACTCGATGGGAACGCGCTGATTGACCAGTGCGGAATATACCGAGGTAACACCGTCCTTTTCCGCTTTTCGCGCCTCCATCGATGTGTCAAGAGACTGGTAATTGAGGAACTCCGCTCCCTCTTCCCATGCGGTGATGTAGCCGCCCGCTCCGTCAGGCGTGCGCTTTTTCTCCATCAAAATGCACTTGTGGGCAAAATCGTCCAGTAAACTCACGGTTCCACCCCCTTGAGCTTGCGCCAGTCATTTAACCGGCCTTTAAAAGCGCCCTGCCATCCCGTCCCGGCGCTCGTGTCGGCATTTCCTCCGCTTGCCTTTGTGTAACTGTACCCGCCGAAGCTTTCGCTCGTGTACGGGCTTAAAACGGCTTCACCGTTCTTTTCTTCCCACGCGGCGATATCTTCGGCAAGCAAAACCACAGCCTTCGGAACAGCCAACACCCACACCGTTCCGGTAAAGGTTTCATCCGTAAGGTCAGCCGCCGGATATTGATGCAGACCGTCATTAAACACAGAGCCGCAGATGCGGAAATATTGATTGGTCAGGAGAAAGGGCAGCGCAATGCTGCCGTTCTCCACGGCGAACGTGCCCTCGTGAATCTCCACAAGGAACCAGTTGTTCAAGTGCCGTAAGACTTGTTCAAGCATTACGCTGCCCTCCTATTTAGCCCGCGCCGGCCACAGAAACGGTAGCCACGGCAATGCCGTCCAGATACTCAGCCCACAGCTTCATGCCCATGATGGCGTACATATCGCCCGTGGCGCGGCTGTAATCTCCGTCAACATGGACGCCGATCAGGTTGGTCTCGCCCTTCACGGTGTAATTCAGCCCCAGCTTGGCAAAGTCGCTGTCGCTCGGGTCTACATAGTACAGGTCGATGTTCTCCACGGGCAGAGCGATCACCTTCTTGGAGGCGATGTACTTCTCGGGCAGCAGGAACAGGGTGCGGTAGCCCATGAAGTTCTCCACGTAGTTGATGCCGAACATCGTCTGCACGGTGATCTCCTTGTCGCCCAGGTAATCGTAAGCGTCGATGATGTTGGCAAAGCCCACCACCTCGGTCACGTCCTTATCCAGACCGGCAAACTTGTCCAGCACCTTGCCCTTAGCCATAGCCAGAGCACGCTGCCACGTTTTCTCGGTCACCTTCAAAGTGCCGGTACCGAGGAAGGTGTAGAAGTCGGTCAGGACCTTGTTCTGCAGGGCCACGAGGAAAGCCTCGTCGGTCTTCTCCACGGCAACGTCAGCGCCGTACTTTGCCACGCTCTCGATGGTCACGCTCTTGGCATACTTGGAAATGTCGATGTCACCATAGGCAACAGGATCCACCTTCATCTTGGTGAAGGGGATCTCGTCACCCTCTGCCACGGTGCCGCCCTTGAGACCGCCGTCCACGCTGGCCTTGTAGGAAACCAGCTTCGTGCCGGGGGCCTTGCGAATGGGACGCATAATGCCCATGATGTTACGCAGTGCGTCCCAGTTATCGGCGAAGCGGGACACGAAATCCACCTCACGGGCGGAAGTGGTAAACTGTGCAGAAGTTGTTACGTTAGTTTTCGCAGCCATAAATAGCTCCTTTCAAAAAATCAGTTATTTTCGCTTGCCATCAGATCGGCAAGCGCTTTCTGGCGCTCCGCCGTAGACATCACATAGCGGCCTTTATCGTCCTTCTTGTAGATGTCCTCTCGGGATTTTGCGCCGCCGGTGTTTGCCGGGGGGTTGGCGGGATTCGCTCCGTGCGTCTGTGTGGTGGAGACAAGCCCCTTGTAGGCGCCGTCTACGAGCGCATCAAGGCTCTTGGTGTCCTTGATCTTGTCGCCGTCCATCTCCAATGCGGCCATTTCTTCGCCACAGCCGCGCATCGCAAGGTCCAAATTCGCGCCGGTGATGTTTTTGCTCTCAAAGTAAGCCCGGACAGCCTTTTCCTTCGCCGCCTTGCTTTCCTTTGCGGTCACGGTTGCCTTGAAGTCCTCAAAAGCCTTGTGTTCCTTCTCGTACTTCTCCTGATAGCCACCGTCACCTGCCGCCTTGAGATCGTCCAACTGCTTCTGAACGCCGGGCAGCTTCTCCGCATCGGTCTTGTAGCGGGTCACATCCGCCTTTAGGCCGTCCACGGTGTCGGTATGCGCCTCGATGATGGTATCAACCTGCTCATCGGTAAGCCCCATACCCTTCAAAAGTTTTCGTGTAAGTGCCATGACACTATCTCCTTTTCTTCGGTTCCGTTCCTTCGGAAACGATAGTTTTATAAAAACCGCTGTCCTTTGCGGTAATTAACAAAAAGAGCCAACTGCATACAATTTGTAAGCAATTAACTCCTATTTCAGTTCGTCCTCCAATATCTTCCGGTATTGGATGGCATGGTCGGCGGCAGCAGGTTTCAAAAACGGCTGTGCCTTGTTGCCATGCGTGTAATGCCAATTTCCCTTTGCGTCCTGATACACCCACGGTGTAGGCCGTCCACCGCCACCTTCGGCGTAAATGCCGGTTCCTAATTCCACATACGCACCGTACTCAGAATCCGTTCCGATGATTGCCGCCGTTTCCTGCTCGTCTACCACATGAGTAATGCTGTTGCGCAGATCGCCGGTGTCAACGGGGCACAGCTTTTTTGCATATCCCTCTGCCACCAGGCCGCACTTTTCAAGCCCGCGCAGCAGCGCCGCCTTAATTTCGGCAGAAATCTCTTTGCTGTTGTCTTGGATTTCAACGCTCATTTTCAAAACCCTCTTGACTATTTTACGGAAATTGCATATACTATCTATGAGGAAACTCATGTTTCCGTTTTATCGAGGTAATCCTCCGCCCGTTCTGGTGGGGGGTTGCCTCATTTTTTATATCGCCGCACAAAGAGGACAGCCCCGTTATGCAGCGCAATTATATCTGCATTAAACGATTTGCTTCTTGTTGCTCTCGCATCCAATACATCAATTAGTTTTTTCTTATCAATCCCATCGGCAACATCAAAAATCACCCCGCCTTGATTCCCGTGGATCTGCTTTATCGCTTTGCGCAGAGCGCTATCTGCGGCTTTTTCTGTGGAAATCGACTTTATTTCCCATTGCTTCCCTTCCCACAGCATGTCTGGCATTTGGATACCTGGCGTCTGCGATTCTTTCAGTAGCACAATTTTCCCGCCGAACAGCTCTCTAATTTGATTTGCTACATTTATTTCTTCTTTGTGGGTTTTGGAGCGGTATCCGTTCTCGTATCGTACCTTACCCATGCGGGGCTTGGCAGAATCTATGTATTTCTTCGTAACATCCTTTGCAGATTTTTCGCTCCCCATGTGATATGGGGATAACTGTTTGCCGCTGTATCCCTGCTTCGATGCTTCCCACTGCGCATATGTCATGTCAGATATAAGCCCGTCGCGTGTTTTACGCAGCCCGTCTGATGTATCTACCCCATCCACGGCGGCAATCAGCGTACAGCGGCAGTTATATATCTCCCACGGTGGTCCTTGTGGGTCGCCGGGAAAACGACAACCGTTAGAAAACTTCTTTTCCTGCGCCACTTGTTCGCCGTCAAGCATGGCATGAGAGTGGCGTGTACGCGCGTCCAGCGTAGCCAACCATTCTTTTTTGAGCTTTATCCCCATCTTCACCGCCGCCGCGTAGCTGTCCATGCGTCCTGCGTTCTGCGCACCGGTCACGGCTGTACGGGCGGTGCGGATGGCGGAATCGCGGCTCATGGTGGTAATGCGCTTTTGCAGATC
>ERZ1026969.62-NODE-62-length-57602-cov-28.538273_pt1 | contig 57602 bp, 27 predicted proteins | sample MGYA00519564_ERZ1026969 | MGnify/ENA primary metagenome ERZ1026969 (study PRJEB26926, sample SAMN06164666) | human gut metagenome | biome: ENVO:00009003; feature: ENVO:2100002; material: ENVO:00002003 | host: Homo sapiens | place: USA | collected 2012 ... | reverse complement strand
GTTAACCTTAAATCTAATACTATGAAAAACACATTGCAAAGGTACGGACTTTTTGCTTATCTCCAAATAAAGCAAATAAAAAAGGCTGTTTTATAACATGTTTTAGGAAAATACGTCTCTTTGTTAAGGCTTGCTAAGGTTTTGAAGCCTCTACGCAGCTGTTTTCTAAAAAAGAATTATCTTTGTCACATTAAGTTTTGGGCCTTACTTGACGATTTTCTGCTCTCTTGGCTCAAAATCCTGGAAATTAAAAATTAAAGACTTGTATGCACGAAGATATTGTCCTTACCCCGATGATGAAACAGTTCCTCGACTTGAAGGCAAAGCATCCCGATGCTGTCATGCTGTTTCGTTGTGGTGACTTCTATGAAACCTATTCCACCGATGCCGTCGTCGCGTCCGAAATCCTCGGTATTACCTTGACCAAACGTGCCAACGGCAAGGGGAAAACCATCGAAATGGCGGGCTTTCCGCATCATGCACTCGACACCTATCTGCCCAAGCTGATACGTGCCGGCAAGCGCGTGGCCATCTGCGACCAGTTGGAGGACCCGAAGTTGACAAAGAAACTCGTAAAGCGGGGCATCACGGAGCTGGTGACGCCGGGAGTCTCCATCAACGACAATGTGCTGAACTACCGGGAGAACAACTTTCTGGCTGCCGTACACTTCGGCAAGGGTGCCTGCGGTGTGGCTTTCCTGGACATATCTACGGGCGAATTTCTGACGGCGGAAGGCCCTTTCGACTATGTGGACAAGTTGCTGAACAACTTTGCCCCCAAAGAGGTGCTTTTCGAGCGTGGCAAGCGGTTGATGTTCGAAGGGAACTTCGGCAGCAAGTTCTTCACTTTCGAGCTGGACGACTGGGTGTTTACCGAGACTTCCGCCCGCGAGAAGCTGCTGAAGCATTTCGAGGTGAAGAACCTGAAAGGTTTCGGTGTGGAGCATCTCAAGAACGGTATCATCGCTTCGGGAGCTATCCTGCAATACCTCATCATGACGCTGCATACGCAGATAGGGCATGTCACTTCGCTGGCACGCATCGAGGAGGATAAGTACGTCCGTCTGGATAAGTTCACAGTGCGCAGCCTGGAGCTGATGGGGTCGATGAACGACGGCGGTAGCAGTCTGCTGAATGTGATAGACAAGACCATCAGCCCGATGGGTGCCCGCCTGCTGAAACGCTGGCTGGTATTCCCGTTGAAGGACGTGCAGCCGATTAACGAACGGCTGAATGTAGTGGAATACTTCTTCCGCCAGCCCGATTTCAAGGAGTTGATAGAGGAGCAACTGCATTTGATAGGTGACTTGGAGCGCATCATCTCCAAAGTGGCGGTAGGCCGTGTCTCTCCGCGTGAGGTAGTGGCGCTGAAGGTGGCTTTGCAGGCGATAGAACCCATCAAAGCGGCTTGCATGGATGCCGATAATGCCAGCTTGAATCATATAGGCGAGCAGTTGAACATCTGCCAATCCATCCGCGACCGCATAGACCGGGAGATAGACAATGACCCGCCGTTGCTGATTAATAAGGGCGGTGTCATCAAGTCCGGTGTTAGTGCCGAGTTGGACGAGTTGCGCCAGATAGCCTACTCCGGTAAGGATTATCTGTTGCAGATACAGCAGCGCGAGAGTGAGCTGACGGAGATTCCCAGCTTGAAGATAGGCTACAACAATGTCTTCGGTTATTACATCGAAGTGCGCAACACGCATAAGGACAAAGTGCCGGCAGAGTGGATACGCAAGCAGACCCTTGCCAATGCCGAACGCTACATTACCCAGGAATTGAAGGAGTACGAGGAGAAGATTCTCGGTGCGGAGGACAAGATACTGGTACTGGAAACACAACTCTATGCAGAATTGGTGCAATCATTGAGCGAGTTCATCCCCGCCATTCAAATCAATGCGAACCAGATAGCGCGTCTGGACTGCCTGCTCTCCTTTGCCACGGCAGCGCGCGAGAACAACTATATACGCCCCGTCATTGCCGACGACGATGTGCTGGAAATCTGCCAGGGACGCCACCCGGTGATTGAGAAGCAGCTCCCCATCGGCGAGAAGTATATTGCCAATGATGTGATGCTGGATAGCCAGACGCAGCAGATTATCATCATTACGGGTCCCAACATGGCGGGTAAGTCTGCTTTGCTGAGGCAGACGGCGCTGATTACGCTGCTGGCTCAAATCGGCAGTTTTGTGCCTGCGGAGAGTGCCCATATCGGGTTGGTGGATAAGATATTCACCCGTGTGGGTGCCAGCGATAATATTTCCGTGGGCGAGTCTACCTTTATGGTGGAGATGAACGAGGCGGCGGATATCCTGAACAACCTTTCTCCCCGCAGCCTGGTGCTGTTCGACGAGCTGGGGCGCGGTACTTCTACATATGATGGTATTTCCATCGCCTGGGCGATTGTGGAGCATATACACGAGCATCCCAAGGCAAAAGCCCGAACCTTGTTTGCCACGCACTACCATGAGCTGAATGAGATGGAGAAGAGCTTCAAGCGTATTAAGAACTACAACGTTTCGGTGAAGGAGATAGATAACAAAGTCATCTTCCTGCGCAAATTGGAGCGCGGTGGCAGCGAACACTCCTTCGGTATTCATGTAGCCAAAATGGCGGGTATGCCCAAAAGCATCGTGAAACGTGCCAATGACATTCTGAAACAACTGGAAACAGACAACCGCCAGCAGGGGATTTCCAGCAAACCGATGGTGGAAGTGGGAGAGACACGCGGTGGTATGCAGCTCAGCTTCTTTCAGCTCGACGACCCGGTGCTGTGCCAGATACGCGATGAGATACTGAATCTGGATGTGAATAACTTGACGCCGCTGGAGGCGCTGAACAAGCTGAATGATATTAAGCGGATAGTGAAGGGAAAGTGATTTTTACTTATAGGAGAAAACGTGGAATTTCAGGACTTGTACAAGTTTTTGCACAAGCCCTGAAACTCCATGGTTAATAGTTTTTCCTCTAAAATTATTCTTCCAAGATTATCTCTAATTCTGCTATGGCAGCTTTCTTTCCTTTGTCATGGGCCGATAATCCCAATAGTTTCACATAACGTGCCCGGCAAGGAGTAAATTCTATAGTTTGCGTTGCTGTACCTATATGGAAGGTGCCATAGATAATGGGCTGCCCCCAATTTTTTCCATCTTTGCTTGCATATACTTCATAGGAAGCTATCCGTCCTTCTTCGCTATCTTGTCGCGGAGTGTAGCGGATACCCTTTATAGTGGCCTCTTTGGATAGGGAAAGATGTATCTCATGAGGGTAGGGAGCTATGTAGAATTGGTTGTGTACCGTGTGCCAATAGGTGTTTATGTTACCGTCTGCCGCCAGCTTCATGCTGTTGTCTGCATCGCTGTCTACGGAGACCACTATTTGTCTCTGGGATGCTCCGCTGATGTTTTTCAGGATGCTCACATTCAGTTCGGCTGCCGAAGCCCATTTCCTGCCGTGCATTTCGGACAAGGGAACGAATTTGAAGTAACGGGCAGTGACGGGTGTTTCCAATGTTATGGTTTGGGCAGACGTCAGATTGGAGAATGTACCTTTGACGGTGCTTTCCCAATTTTTTCCGTCTCTGCTGAAGCTTAGCTCGTAGTCTTTGACGTGTCCGTTATCATTGGAATGTCGTGCTGTGTAGATGAATTTGTCCACTACCAGTAGGGAAGCCATGTCTACCACAATGCTGTGTGGAAACTCTGGAATGGGTTCGTGCCAACGGGTGTGCCAATACGTGGAAGGGTCTCCGTCGATGGCGTTTTGCGCCTCTTCTCCTTGGCTGTCGCTGCTGGAGGAGACCACCTTCCATGCCGAGTGGTCTACGAATATGGGTAGTTCCATAGTAGTGACCAGGCTCTTGCCTAATTTTCCGGAAACAGCGTATGTTTGTATCTTTCCACCGTCAATGAACTCGAATGGAGCTGTGTATTCCCGGTATTCGTTACCGTTAAGGCTGTAGAAGATGGTCGCGTCCGGAGTTCCAGTACTCATTTGCAGGTAACCGTTGTTATCGCGTTCTACCATTACGGGCATGCATGCAGGCATCTGTACGCGTGCTTTCTTGGTAAGCTCACTTTGCGTGTAGCTTCTTTCCAAAGGCATCATGATGAAGCTGAATGCTACGGGAGTTGCTTGCAGTTCGTATTTTTTCATCGGGCCCGGACCGCAGCTTGCGTTGCCCAGAGGACGATTGTGGGCATCAAGACAAAGAACTGTCTCCTTGCGCATCGGGATGTCGTATTTGTGAATCAGTTTTTGCAGATGGTCGGGATCTGCCATGTCTTGTGCTCTGACATGCAGGGCAGAAGCCGCCATTTGGTCGCCTGCCACGAAAACGAAGCCCATACCGTCGGCGTTGGTGATGGAAATCCAGCGTACCTCTTCATGGTTACCCATCTCCTGAGGCTTTACATAGTTCACCCATTGGTCGGATACTGTACTTTCGTATACGCCTATTGGGGTGGCATCCTTGCGGTCTACGTAGTTTTCCCATGGGCCACGTCCATACCAACGCATACGCTCGAAGCCTTCGGGCAGTTCCATTCGATAGCCCACACGCGGAATGATTTCGCTGTCGGATACCGGGATGATGACACTGTTCACCATGATGGAACCATCGGCATTTACGGTGTATTCTATTTCTGTGCGATACTCAAAACCGAGTTTACCTTTGTGGCAGTTCCGGATGTGCAGGGTTATTCTGTCCTCTTCTTGGTGGGTTTCCCATTTGCCGGTTTCCGCTTGCAGCTGGTAAAGGCCTTTGCGTTGCCAATCGCCACTTACCTGTTTATCGTTGTCGGTGGGAGCACGGAAGAGGTTCAGTTCGAGTCCTTTACTTATCAGGGGGATATTATTCAATGTATATGCCGATAAAGTTCCTTCTTCCTTGGAGAAGACAGCTTCAAAACGTTCACCTTTCACCACCAATGCGTCGGCAGTTTCGTTTAGATTGATGTTTCCTTTTTCGGGTACGAATATAGGTTTCTCGCTGCTTGATAGCTTGAATTGTTCGGTGGCTACCTCGTAGTCGGCTTTTGCCCATTCGGTATCTCTTTTTTGGCAGAAACTGAAATTGATAAAGTATTCTGCTCCGGGTACCTTCGTTGCGGGTATGTCTGGCAGGGTGATGACTTTGCTTGCCTGTGCTTCCAGCTTCAAATCTTCCAGATTGCCTGAGCAGACGGTCCTTCCATCTTCCGTTATTTCGTATCTCCCGTAGAGGTCTTCCATATTGGCATGGAATCGCTTGTTGCTGATTCTATATTTGCCATTCCCTAATGCTTCTATGCGGATGGGTTGATGTATCTTCTTCATTTCATAGGATTTGGCAGATAATGTACGGTCGGAGAAGATGACGCCGTTGGTACAGAAGTTACCGTCGTTGGGCTTGTCACCAAAGTCACCGCCTACGGCCATGTAGAAGCCTTTGCCGTCGGGAGTGGGCATACGCAGGCTTTGGTCTACCCAATCCCAGATGAAACCTCCGATGAGTGCCGGATAGCGTTCGTAGGTTTCCCAGTATTCCTTGAAGTTTCCTATGGAATTTCCCATGGCATGGGCATACTCGCATACTACGTGCGGTTTCACGATCTCGCCCTTTTGTATTTTCTCCAATCGTTCACGGCCTACGTTTTCCAGCCAGTCCACACTTGGGTACATGCAACTGGTCACGTCGCAGAAAGAACTGTTTCCCTCGTAGTGGGTGGGGCGGGTAGTATCCAAACGTTTGATGGCCTTTTCAGCAGTGGAGAAGTTGTTTCCGTTTCCCGATTCGTTGCCCATGGACCACATTACGATGGAAGCGTGGTTACGGAAACGTTTCACTTGGTTCTCGTTGCGCTCGGTGAATGATTTTTCCCATTGTGGCTCGTGTGAGAGACGCATTTCGCCGTGACACTCTACATTGGCTTCTGCCAATACATAGATGCCATAGCGGTCGCATAGGTCGTAAAAGTAAGGGTTGTTGGGGTAATGGGAGGTACGGACGGCGTTTACGTTCAGCGCTTTCATTAGTTGTACGTCCTTTTCCATCTCTTCTTTGGAGACGGTACGGCCATTCAATGGGCTGTGATCGTGGCGGTTGACACCTTTGAAAAGAGTGGGTTTGCCGTTAATCAGCAGTTGTCCGTTTTTGGCAAACTCTATTTCGCGGAAGCCTACCTTTACACTACGTAGGTCTGTCACTTTTCCCTTCTGTTTTAGGGTCAGGGTCAGGTTGTAGAGGCTGGGTGTTTCGGCTGTCCATTTCAGTGGGTTCTCCACATCGAATTCCAGATGGGTACTACCTGTTTTTGTGGCGTGGATAGTGCGTGATAGCACTTCCTTTCCTTCTGTGTCGGAGAGCTTCACTATGAGTTCGGCAGAACTTTTCTTACCGGTGATTTCCACGTCCAAAAAAACTGTAGCATTACGATAATCTCCGTCCAAGTCGGTTCGGAAGAAGAAGTCCCTAATTTGCGTGCGTGGTGCTGACCATAGGAATACATCGCGGAAGATACCGCTGAACCGCCAGAAATCTTGACATTCAAGAAAACTTCCATCGGTGAAACGGTACACTTCAACTGCCAATGTGTTTTTTCCTTCTTGTAAATAGGGAGTCAGATTGAACTCGGCAGGTAAGTAGCTGTCTTCTGAATAGCCCACTTTTTTACCGTTCAACCAAAGATAGAAACCTGCTTCCACTCCATTGAAGCGAATAAATACATCTCTGCCCTTCCAAGATGTGGGCAAAGTGAATTCACGTCGGTAACTGCCTACGGGATTGGGCATGTTGGCAAAAGTATAGTCTGCCGGGCGAGGTTGGATGACGTTGGGCCATTGTACTCCTTTACTGTAATCACAGAAAGGGTAAATGGTATTACAATACAAAGGCTTGTCCCAGGGCTTGTTATGGCGTACAGCCTCTATCTGCCATGTGGCGGGCACTTTGATGTTATCCCAGTCACTTACGTCGTAGTCGGGCTTGAAGAAATCCTTCGGCCGTTTTTCGGGGTCGGCCACCCAATGGAATTTCCATGTACCGTTCAGAGTTTGATAATAGGGGGATTCCTCGATGCTCAGGCGTAGGGCTTGTCCTTCGTCGGCAAAGGGAATGGCGGTTTGGCATGCCGTTTCTTTGTTCACTCCCGAAATGTTCAGGTCATTCCATTCGGGCTGTTCGTGAGTTTGTGCTGTTGCGGCTGCGGTAGCAAGCAGCCCGGTGAATGCGATACTCAAAAAAGAGCTTCTTTTCATAAATGCAGATGGTATAAGATGATTAAGTATTAGTGATTTCCTGTCCTTCCCTCACGTTCTTCTTTTGCCGTTCGCAGTATTGACGGGGCGGCATTCCGTAACGTTGTGAAAAAGCTTTATAGAAAGTGCTTCGGTTGGTGAATCCCGTGCGGTCCATCAGCTCTTCGATGGTGAAGTTGCTGGAGACTAACAAGCGTTCCGCCGTGGAGAGGCGGTATTCTTTGATGATGTCGGCAGGCGATTTGTCAGTAAGTGGTTTCAGTTTGCGGTAGAACTGCCGGCTGCTGTAGCCCATTTCCTTACTCAAAAGTTCTACTTGCAGGTCTGGATTGGCTAAGTTCTTTTCAATGACTTCTGTCATTTTCTCTAAGAATTCTTGTTCTTCTTTGTGCAAGCAGCTTCCTTCTTTCCAGGTAAAGGTGCTGAGTGCCGAACTATAATATTCCTTCAGGTTTTCTTCGCGGCGGATGAGATGATAGACCATCTTTTCCAAATATTTCACATTGAAAGGCTTGGTGACATAGGCATCCGCCCCCGATTCCAGTCCTTTTACTTGGTCGTCTTCGTGATGCAGTGCTGAGAGCAGGATTAGGGGAATATGGCTCCACAGCTTGTGTTGCTTGATGGTGGAGGTGAAGGATAACCCATCTATATCGGGCATCATCACGTCTGAGATGATGAGATCTGGCTGTCGTTGCTCCAGGCTGTCTAATGCCTTTTGGGCATTATTGAAAGAGAGTACGTTGTATTTCTCTGTGAATATTTCGGATACGAACCACAGCATGGAAGGGTCATCATCTATCACCATGACCGTCTGCTTGTTTGCGTCGAATTCTTGGGTGTATTTTTCGGGCAATTCTTGCACTTCTTCGGTGGGAATGCTTGGAGAAGCCGCTTCGTATGCTGTTTGCGGTACTTCTTGTCCGTTGGGGGGGAGCGAGGGAAGGCTTACAGTGAAGGTGGTCAGTTCGCCCGGTGTGCTTTCGATGTTTATGTCTCCTTCCAACAGTGTCACCATGTTTTTGCAGATGGCCAACCCCAGTCCGTTTCTTGAGTTTTTGCCGTTCATCTCCACGGAGTCGAGAATCTTATAGCGGTCGAATATCTTTCCGAGATTTTCCGGTGTGATGCCTTTGCCGGTATTGGCTATCTTCAAAATAAGACGTTCGTTTTTCGTGTACAATGTTACGCTGATGTTCCCCTTGTCGGGTGTGTACTTGAAAGCGTTGGATATGAGGTTTCCGGCTATTTTGTTGAAGCAGCTCAGGTCGGTGTTCCATGTCAGTTCGGGGGCTATGTCAAGGCAGTAGTTCATTTCTCTGTTTTCCGCCATGTCACCGAAGGATTCGGCGATGTCCCTTAACTTTTCGGAAACAGGTTGCGGCTGTATGGAGAGCATTTTGTTTTCCGTTTCCAGTCTTCTGAACTCCAGCAATTCCACAATGAGACCATTCAGCTTTTCCACATTTTGCTGAATCATCTTGGCGTAGCGGTGCGTGTAGATATCTGTCTCCTTGTGGGTGAGTATCTTCTCGCACGGTCCCTGAATCAGGGTGAGGGGGGTGCAAAACTCGTGGGTGATGTTGGTGAAGAAGCGTAGTTTTGATTCATAGACTTCCTCTTTTTTCTGTCGTTCCATTTTCTTCATCATGTGCTGCCGCTTCAGGCGGTAGGTATAGAATGCATAGGCGACTATGCCTGTACATAATAGTAACCCTAACAAAAAGTAGCCCACATAGGCCCAGGTACTGAGATACCAGGGAGGAGCGATGTAAATGGTGAAGGCTTGCGGATGGCTTTCTTTACCGTTGATGTTGTTGCGGTATTTCACAAACAGAGTATATTCTCCGGGGGAAAGGTTGGAGAAGATGGCATTGGGTGAAACTCCGTTTTCTATCCATTGGTCGCTTGCTTCCTTTAGTTTATAGGAGTAGAAATAGTCGTTTCCGTTAATGTAGTCTGTTATCCGGAAGTTGAGCTGGAAGAAGTTGTGTTTGTAGTCCAGTTGTAGCACGGGCTTCCCGTCTTTGTAATGTAAAAAGTCATGCAGGTTGTATTCCTTACCGAAGATGGAAAGTCCTTTCAGGCTGATTTCGGGCATATAGTCCGTGGTGATGTAAGAATCGGGCTTCACGGTGACGAAGCCGTTTACACCTCCAAAGAAAAGGATTCCCGTAGCATTGTCTTTGTAGAAGGCTCCATCACTAAATTCGGTCACGGCCAGTCCGTTTCCGTTGTTGTAGGTCTGCTTGGTCTGTTCTTGGGGATTGAGTCTCATTAATCCTTGATTGGTACTCACCCAGAGATTGCCTCGGTTGTCCTCCAAGATACCATGTACGGTGCTGTTGGTGTAGAGCTTTGCACTGATGCTGTCTGGGTTTCCGTCTTCGTTTGAGTAGAAGCGGAGAAGCCCTGATCCAGTGCCCAGCCAGTAGCCTTGCTCGTTTTTGTGTATGGCGAACACATCGTTGGCGGTTTGGCTGTTTACCAAGTTGTTGAAGCGGAACTGTGCCATTTCTCCAGTACGTACATCAATGCGGTAGGCTCCGAGCCCTCTGTTCCCGAACCACAGCGTAGAGCTGCTTTCACGGTAGGAGGTGAAAAAATAGTTTGATGCCATATGTCCGTTACTCACCAAAGTCCGTGTAGCATGCTTCACAATAGGATCTTTTCTCTGATTTTCTAATGTCACCTTTACGATTCCTTCGCCCACGGTGGAAATCCAAAGTGTACTGTCATTGGTTTGATCAATGGAGTGCACATATTTCACTTTGGTTCCATTGGCTTGTACCGCCAGTTCTTTCAATTGGTGGGTAGAGTAGGAATAATAATTGATTCCGTTTTCCGTACCTATCCAAAGTCGGTCTTTTCCACCGGGTGCAAAACAGTAGACGGAGTTGTCGGTCAATGTGCTGTTACCGGTGATGAGACGATCATGTTTTTCGGGTGTATTGTTGACAAGATAATTCGGTATACGCAATATGCCACTGCCTTTGGTTCCTATCCATAAGGTTTGCTGTGGGTCGAGGTAAAGGCTGCGTACCGGGTTGTTCACCTGATATGCGGGAGTGTTGAGCAGGGTGTTGGTCATGGTGAATGTGTCATTGTAAAGCATGTATAACCCTTCTCCGTCGGTAGCTACCCATACGATATCTTGAAATTTGTCTTTCATCAGACAGAAGATGCCCGACTGTATTTCAGTGTATTCTATACGGTATTTAATCTTTTGGTTTGCTTCATATTTCAGTACTATCAAGCCGCTGCTTTTGAAACCGATACAGAAGTCATTTTCTCGTTTGATGATGGAAGATACTTCACCTCGTTTTTCTATTTCGTCTTTCAGGTCGGCAATGTAGTAACACTGTCGGTTGCTGAAACTATATTCGTAGAGGGCATAGGTTTCATCAATGAAGTAGGCTGAATCTTCTCCGATGAAGGCATGCTTCAAGCCGTGATGTCCAAATGGCTTTTCCGGAATCAGTGTCACGCTTTTTCCCGTGTGGTTCAGACGATAGCAACGAGTGTTGTTTCCAGTTGCGAATATCCAAAGCAGGTTGTTGGAATCAATGGTCATGGACAGTACTTTATTAAAATCCATGGAAGAGATGTTTAACTGGAGAAATTTCTGGTTCTCTTGTTGGTAGTGATACAGATTTCCGTCATCTTTCAGCACTAACATGCACTTGTTGTTGCTTCGTGCCAAGAAGATGTTGTCCTTGAATTCGGTAAAGGTCCGGCAGGTCTGTCGGTATGTATCCAATCTGTCTAACCCGTAGTTGGTTTGTAACCACAGTATGCCTGGCTCTGATTCTACGATCTGGCTGATAATGTTGCCTGACAATAGGTTGCGTGACACATCAACGGGCGTATATAGGTGGATATTGTTGCCGTCAAACACGTTCAGTCCGTCGCATGTTCCTATCCATAGTACACCTTGGCTATCTTGGTAAAGGGATTGGATGGCACTATTGGAAAGACCGTTTTTATTGGAGAATTGCCGTAGGCTGTAAGCGTACACAAAATCCGGAAAACAGCATAAGAGGCTGATAAGCAATAAAATCGTATGGCCTTTCCAGTATATGTCTTTCATGTGGCTTGTTGTATTGATTTTGAGTTGCAAAGATATATTTTAAGGTGGAAACAGTCAATATTTGCAATATATTTCTTTAGTTGTAGGCTTACAGTTTGCTTTGTATCTGCTCCGTATCCTTAGAAATGTATTTGTACGGAGCAGATAGGTATGGATATGATTAGCGAATGACCGCAGCGAATCCACCGTTGCGTGCCAAACGGACTGTGATATGGTCGCCTTTCTTCAAGGATTGTTCTTGCTTGCGGTAGTCCATGGCTTGGTGGTCAGCGTTGATGCCGTCTTCAAAAGAGGTCATGAGATAATTTTTTCCTTCTTGCAGGAAATCAAGGGAGATGTTAAAGACCCGTTCACGTTCGCGGTTGTTGGTCATGCCTCCTATATACCATTGTTCTCCTTTGCGTTTGGCCACGATGGCATATTCTCCTGCTTTGGCTTCGAGAGCGATGGTTTCGTCCCATGTTTGGGGTACTTGGGTGATGAAACGTGTACACTCGTCGTTGCGATAATAGAGGGTAGGATTGTCTGCCATCATCTGCAGGCCGGTTTCAAAAAGAACAAAGAGTGCCATCTGATAGGCACGTGTGCCGATGCTGGCAGAATTGGGACGTTCGGAATGGTAGACTTCAGGCTGCATGCTAAGCATGGCGCCGGGAGTATAGTCCATGGCTCCTACTGCGTTGCGTATGAAGGGGAAATAGACACTGTTGTCGGGACGGCATCCGCCCATTTGCTCCATACCTCTTACGCCTTCGTAGGAGAGTACGTTTGGGTATTTGTATTCTAATCCGGCAGGTTTGAAAGCACCGTGAAAGTCAACGAAGAGATGGTGTTTGGCGGCTTCATGTGCTACGCGTTCATAGAAGTTTACCATCCATTGGTCGCTACGATCCATGAAATCTATCTTTACGCCTTTCACACCCCACTTTTCGAAAGTTTCGAATAGGTCAAAGTGGTTTTCTACCGTAAGCCAAGTGAGCCATAACACAATGCCTACGTTTTTTTCTTTGCCGTAGCGGATGAGTTCGTGTATGTCTACCGAGGGATTGGGTTTATAGGGGTTGCGGGTGTTCATGGCCCAGCCTTCGTCCATTACTATATATTCTACGCCGTAGTGGGATGCGAAGTCGATGAAGTATTTGTAGGTGTCAAGGTTGCAACCTGCTTTGAAGTCCACGTCGGGGCCGTAGGGTGTGGCTCCGTTCCACCATTCCCAGCTGGCTAGTCCTGGTTTAATCCAAGAGGTGTTTTCTATGACATTCTTTTCAGCGAGGCGATAGGATAGAGTGTTTTCTATAAGTTTGCGGTCATCGTTGGTAATGACGAAGTAACGCCATGGATAACTGCGCTTGCCTGCGGTACGGGCTATGCAGTTGGCTTCTTTCAGAATCTTGAGACTGCGGTCACCGTCTTCTCCGAATTCAAGAGGCAGACGGGGGAAGACGGCGGTAATGCCGCCTTGTCCATCGTTTTTCAGAAACATGGCGGGATAGTCTGTCAGATTGGTTTCACTCATGAGGATTTTGTCACCTTTGGGTGTGCTGGCTAAAAGGGGAAGCAGAGCCATGCGATTGGAGTTTTTCCACTCGCTGCTTGTTTGGTGGCGATATTCTTCTTCATAGGAAGTCTTAAAGCCGTCAGGTTGCTGAAGATGTAGCAGGCAATCATCCACAAAGTTCAGGCGGAGGATTTCATTCATTATTTCTTGCTCGCCTTTCAGGTCAGTAAGGAAGCGGTAGGCGAATCCGTCATCAAAGGCACGGAACTCTACTGAATAGCCTCCTTTAAACTTCAGTAGCAATTGGTTGTAGCGGTTGGTTATAGTAGAGAATTTCAGGGGTACGATGGGAGTCAGTTCCTCGTTTACATTTTGGCGTACTACTTTGTTTAGTTTAGGATGGATGCCCAGCTGGTGGTTGGTAGTTTCCAGACCAATGACACAGTTGTCCATCAGTGTTTGATTTCCTTGGGTTACATCATATTGGATTTGATCGGTCAGCTCCACTGAGATGCGGATGTTTCCGCTGGGTGAGGCCAGTTGATGTACTTTCTGTCCGAAAGCGGTCAGTGAGAGGCAGAGAACTGCCGAGAGTAGGAATTGTTTTTTCATGTTCTTAGCTTTTGGATTTTTACAATATACAAAAGTAGTTTGTATTCTGTAGGAAATGTATGCTATTTATGACATAAATATATAAAATCATGCCACAGACGACTTTTTACATATCTATGTCGCGAATCTGTACAGTATGAGAGTGAAGGATGGGCTATTTTTGTTACCAACATTCCACATGTCAGAAAACTATTGTTGCCGGATGGAGGCTAAAGAGAGAAGGTGAAAGAGCGGTTTGCGGCTAGAGGAGGCAGCACATTTATAACAAAGAATGCGGTGGTTTATATCGAATTGACATTATCTTTTACGAAAAAACAATAATAACAAAACCATGAAAAAGAGACGAATACTGATGGGGAAGACCCATCTGATAGCGGGAGCCGTGATGTTGGCCGTTGCAGGAGGACAATTATCGGCTCAGACCGTTGCACCGAAGAAAGCAAAAGCGTACATGGTGGCAGATGCCCACTTGGACACGCAGTGGAACTGGGACATTCAGACTACTATTAAGGATTATGTTTGGAATACCTTGAATCAGAACCTTTTCCTTTTGAACCAGTACCCCGACTATATCTTTAATTTTGAAGGTGGAGTGAAATATGCTTGGATGAAGGAATATTATCCTCGTGAATATGAACTGATGAAGGCTTTTGTAAAGGCAGGTCGATGGCATGTGAGTGGGGCCAGTTGGGATGCTACCGACACTTTGGTGCCGTCTGTTGAATCGTTTATTCGCAACATTATGCTGGGGCAGGAGTTCTATCGTAAGGAGCTGGGGGTAGAAAGTACCGACATCTTCCTTCCCGATTGCTTCGGATTCGGTTGGACATTGCCTACTGTTGCTGCCCATTGTGGACTGATAGGTTTCTCTTCACAGAAGCTGGATTGGCGTAACAATCCTTTCTACGGTAAGAGCAAGCATCCCTTTACCATCGGACTGTGGAAAGGAGTGGATGGAGCGTCCGTCATGCTGGCTCACGGATATGATTACGGTCGTCGTTGGGATAATGAAGACCTTTCAGAAAATAAATATTTGATGGAACTCTCCAAATGCACTCCCCTGAATACCGTTTACCGCTACTATGGAACAGGTGATGTGGGCGGTTCACCTACCATCGCTTCTGTGGCTTCCGTGGAGAAAGGTATCAAGGGAGACGGTCCGTTGAAGATTATCAGTGCAGCCAGTGACCAGTTGTTCAAGGATTACCAGCCCTATGGCAGCCATCCCGAGCTCCCCGTATTTGACGGTGAATTGCTGATGGACGTTCATGGAACCGGCTGCTACACTTCACAGGCTGCTATGAAACTCTATAATCGTCAAAATGAACTTTTGGGTGATGCCGCTGAACGTGCTTCTGTGGCTGCTGCCCTTTTGGGGGTTGCCGAATATCCTGGCAAGAGCCTGACGGAGTCTTGGCAGCGCTTCATATTCCACCAATTCCACGATGATTTGACTGGTACCAGCATTCCCCGTGCCTATGAATTTTCTTGGAACGATGAACTTCTCTCTCTGAAACAGTTCTCCGGTATCCTGACTCATTCTGTGGGAAGTGTGGCAGGCAAGCTTGATACTCGTGTCAAGGGGATTCCCGTAGTGCTCTATAACGCTTCGGGCTTCAAGGCTGCAGATGTGGTGATCATCGAAGTGGAGGCTTCCCGTTTTCCCAAAAGTGTGGCTGTATATAACGAACAAGGCAAGTTGGTGGTTTCTCAGTTGGTTTCATATACTGATGGAAAGGTCCGCTTGTTAGTAGAAGCCACTGTACCCGCCAATGGATACGCAGTTTACGATGTCCGCCTCTCCGGCGAAGGAAAAGAGATGCCTGCTGTTGAAGCTGCAAGTGTTGAAAATTCGTTCTACAAACTGACATTGAATGAGAACGGTGACATTACTTCACTGTTTGACAAGAGAAACAACAAGGAATTGGTAAAGGCTGGTAAGGCTATTCGTTTAGCCCTCTTCACTGAAAACAAGTCATTCGAATGGCCGGCATGGGAGATATTGAAAGAGACTGTGGACGCTACTCCTATCTCCATCACCGAGGATGTGAAAGTGACTCTTTGCGAAAACGGCGCATTACGTAAGACTCTCTGCGTGGAGAAACGTCACGATGATTCTTTTTTCCGCCAGTACATCCATTTGTATGAAGGTGTATTGGCCCACCGCATTGACTTTACTAACGAAGTGGACTGGCAGTCTACCAACGCTCTGTTGAAGGCTGAGTTTCCCCTCAATTTGAATAATGAGGTGGCCACTTACGACTTGGGCGTAGGCAGCGTGCAGAGAGGAAACAACATCTTGACCGCTTACGAAGTATATGCTCAATATTGGGCAGATTTAACGGACGCTAACGGTTCTTATGGCGTTTCCATCATGAACGACAGCAAATATGGCTGGGACAAGCCTGATAACAACACCCTGCGTCTCACTTTGCTGCACACTCCGAAGACAAAAAAGAACTATGCTTATCAAGATCGTCAGGACTTCGGTCACCATACCTTTACTTACAGCTTGGTAGGTCATGTGGGCGCTTTGGATGTAGTTCAAACCCGCGAGAATGCTGAACTGCTGAACCAGCGCATCAAGGCGTTCGTTGTTGGAAAGCATCGCGGCGAATTAGGTAAGAGCTATTCATTGGCTTTTTCCGATAACCGGAATGTACTTATTAAAGCCTTAAAGAAAGCCGAAAGTTCAGATGAATATGTGGTACGCGTGTATGAAGCTGCAGGCAAGCAGGCGCAGAAAGCCTCGATTGTCTTTGCCGACAACCTTGTGGCTGCTGTAGAAGCAGATGGTACGGAAAAGACCATCGGTAAGGCTACATTCAGTGGAAATCGCTTGGAAGTGTCAGTCAATCCAAACAGCATTAAGACCTACAAGGTACGTTTCGCTTCCAATAAAAAGGTGCAGACGGTGGCCGAACCATTGCCCCTTGTTTATGATAAGAAGTGCTTCAGTTGGAACGAGTTCAAGGCTGCTGCCAACTTTGAGTCTGGTTATTCTTATGCTGCTGAATTGATACCTGCCGAGATGAATGTGCATGGAGTGCCTTTCAAATTGGAGACACGTGAAGAGCTGAATGGTATGGCTTGCAAGGGCAATGTACTGAAACTGCCCGCCGACTGTACTTATAACAGACTCTATATCCTTGCTGCTGCCGCTTCTGATAAAGATGTGAAGGGGATATTCCGCGTAGGCAAGTATGTGCAGGAAGTCATTGTTCCTTCTTATACTGGCTTCATCGGTCAGTGGGGGCACACCGGACATACGGAAGGTTATCTGAAAGATGCTGAAGTTGCCTATGTGGGTACGCACCGCCATTCCGGTGAAGGCGATCAGCCGTATGAGTTCACTTACATGTTTAAGTTCGCAATAGACCTGCCAGAAAGGGCTACTGAGGTGGTATTGCCCGATAATAAGGATATTGTTATTTTTGCCGCCACTTTGACTGATGTTGCTGCTACTTCTGTTTGTCCCGCTTCCGAACTGTTCCGTACGGCAAACAAGTGCAATCGCTATCAGACGGAAAGCTCCACAGAGAGAGTGAACATTCTGAAGCAGGACATGGTAATGGGCTATTCAAGCTATGTGAACGAGAAAGAGAAGCCGGCTTTCATGGTAGATGGCGACGAAAACACAAAGTGGTGTGCTATTGCTGAAATGCCCCACTACGTAGACTTTGATTTGGGCGGTGAAAGAAGCATTAATGGCTGGAAGTTACTGAACGCTGCCGGCGAAAACCATTCCTACGTCACTTCCTCCTGCTTTCTGCAAGGTAAGAGCGACAAGAATGGTGAATGGCGCACACTGGACTATGTTTCGGGTAATGGTAAGAATGTACTGAATCGCACGCTAAATAAGTCTGAAAGTGTTCGCTACCTGCGTCTTTTAGTGACACAGCCCATGCAATCGGCTTCTGGTAAAGATGTGCGCATTTATGAAATGGAAGTATACGAATAAACAGTTATTATATTCCCATTTTTCAGATCCTTGTGTCTGTCACCACAGACACAAGGATCTGATGATTCTCAGGTGTAAGTGCTTAATGTGAGTAAGTTAACAACTCTATTGAAGTAAATTTATTGGAAATAACAAATACCTTGAAAAATGAAAATTAGAATATTTGCTGTTGTATGTTTATTAGCTGCTAATCTCTTTACAATATCTGCTCAAAAGTGGTTTACGCCTGAGGCGGAGAAACAAGTGGATGCTCTTTTGAGCCAGGTAGTAGAAGGAAACTACAAGAATAATCGCTATCCTCTACTCCGTAAGCCCTTAATGGAACTTCCTTTAGGCAGTATCAAACCTAAAGGCTGGTTGCACGAAATGCTGGTTCGTCAGAAAAATGGCGCCAGTGGTCAGATGGATGTTCTTTACCCTTCGGTTATGGGCAAACGCAATGGTTGGTTAGGTGGTGATGGAGACCAGTGGGAACGCGGTCCATACTGGATAGACGGTCTACTTCCTTTGGCGTATATACTGGATGATGATGTCTTGAAAGCCAAAGTGCAACCTTGGATAGAATGGGCTTTGCAGAGCCAGCGTGAGGACGGATTCTTCGGTCCTGAAAAAGATTATCCGGGAGAGCCTGGACTGCAACGTGATAACTCGCAAGACTGGTGGCCGCGTATGGTCGTGCTGAAAATCCTACAGCAGTATTATTCGGCAACGAACGATAAGAGAGTCGTCGCTTTTATGACAAAATATTTCCGTTATCAACTGAATACCTTGCCGCAAAAACCTTTAGGACACTGGAGCAGTTGGGCAGAATTCCGTGCTTGTGACAATTTGCAAGCTGTATATTGGCTTTATAATCTTACGGGGGAGGATTTTTTGCTTGAATTGGGGCATTTGCTGCACCGGCAGAGTTTCAGTTTCATAGATATGGTAGATAGGGGAGACTTGCGCAGAACCTGCACTATACACTGTGTTAATTTGGCACAAGGCATCAAAGAACCGATTATTTATTATCAGCAAGATACCGACCGGAAATATATTGATGCTGTCAAGGAAGGCTTTCGAGATATTCGCCGGTTCCATGGACAGCCGCAAGGCATGTATGGAGGCGATGAGGCTTTGCATGGAAACAATCCTACACAAGGCTCGGAGTTGTGTTCGGCCGTAGAGTTGATGTACTCGCTGGAAAAAATGGTGGAGATTACAGGAGACATAGACTTTGCCGACCATTTGGAACGCATTGCTTTTAATGCTTTACCAGCCCAAATATCCGATGACTTTATGACTAAGCAATATTTCCAGCAACCGAATCAGGTGATGGTAACACGCCATCGTCGCAACTTCGACCAGGATCATGAAGGGACAGACCTTGCTTTTGGCACTCTGACTGGATACCCATGTTGTTTTTCGAATATGCACCAAGGTTGGCCAAAATTTACACAGCACCTATGGTATGCCACACCTGATAACGGCATTGCAGCCATTGTCTATTCTCCGTCGGAAGTAACAGCCAATGTGGGTGATAATGTACCGGTGGTTATCAGTGAAGATACTTACTATCCGATGGATCATCAGATAACTTTTACCATTAAAGAGGTGAGAAATAAGGTGAAACAAGTGAAATTTCCATTTCACCTGCGTGTTCCGAAGTGGTGCAAGCAAGCTGAAATACGGGTAAATGGAAAGATGGAGCAAACTGTCAAAGGTGGGAAAATAGCTATCGTAGACCGTATATGGAAGCGGAATGATAAGATTGAACTGTATCTGCCCATGGAGGTCTTTACTAGCACTTGGTATGAAAACGCAGTATCTATTGAAAGAGGTCCGTTGGTATATGCCCTGAAAATGGAAGAAAATTGGGAAAAGAAAGAGTTTAAGGATAGTTGGTATGGTTCTTATTATTATCAGGTGACTTCTTCGGATCCATGGAACTACGGATTGGTGGATTTTGACCGTAACAGAATGAACGAGGTGGCCCAAGTAAGTATCAATAGCCAAAAACAGCAATTGGACTTTCCTTGGAATCAGGAAAATGCACCGGTTGAAATAAAGATGAAGGCTCGTCTTATCCCTACTTGGACAGTATATAATGAAATGGCAGGGCCCCAGCCTTTCTCTTTCTGTGGCAGTGCCGAAGGAGGAGAACAAGAAATCACGCTGATACCCTACGGTTGTACAACCCTGCGTATTTCAGAATTTCCAGTTGTTGGGAAATGATGTTTCCGAGGTATGGGGGGAACGGTGTGTTTGTTTTGTGACAAACTTGTTTCAGAATTCTGCCATGTCCGGAATGTGGACGGTTATGTCACGGATTTATAGTTGGCTTTTAACCTTACTGTCTATTTTTGCAATCGTTTTTAATAGGGTTTATATATTATAAAGAAGACTCCTGCGACGGAGTGAAAAACAAGTCGAACAATTTAATGCCGTAGAAAAAAGATGAAAAATTCCAAGAAAGCACTCCTCTGCCTATTGTCATGCGCCTTGGCAGTAACCGGATGCAAGACACAGAAAGAACCGGCTGTAGCAGACAACGAAATGCTGGTCAGATCTACACAAACACTTGATTCCTTATATGCTCACTATTCCGCACCGGGCACTTGTCTGTTGCGTGAGAATTATCCTTCGGACGTGGAAGGCTATACCGCTACTTATCTGGCTTCCGAGGAACAGAAGAACCGTCCCAATCTCTACTCTTATTTGTGGCCTTATTCCGGTACCTTCTCCGCAGTGAATGCGTTGATGGAGGCCACTAAAGATAACAAGAAAGATTTCGGGAACTATCAGAAGTTGCTTGATGAGAAGGTGCTTCCGGGACTTGCTGAATATTTCGATACTCGTCGTATGCCCGAAGCGTATGCTTCTTACATCAAGGACGCTCCGTTGTCCGACCGCTTTTACGATGACAACGTGTGGCTCGGCATTGACTTCACAGACGTCTATCTGATGACTAGCCAAGAGAACTATCTGCAGAGCGCCAAGCTTATCTGGAAGTTTATAGAAAGCGGTATGGACGATTGTTTGGGAGGAGGTATCTATTGGTGCGAACAGAAGAAGGAATCAAAGAACACTTGTTCCAACGCCCCTGGTTCCGTCTTTGCCCTGAAACTTTTCAAGGCTACGCAAGACAGCTCCTATTTTGAGAAAGGGAAGAGTTTGTACGAGTGGACTAAAGCAACATTGCAGGACACAACAGACTGCCTTTACTTCGACAACATGCGTTTGGACGGTGAGATAGGACGTGCCAAATTTGCCTATAACAGCGGTCAGATGATGCAGTCGGCTGCTTTGCTCTATCAGCTTACCGGTAATGGGCAGTATCTGAAGGATGCGCAAGCGATTGCTGCCGCTTGCCATAATTATTTCTTCATGGAATTCACCCCCGGACAGGGAGAACCGTTCCGTATGCTGAAGAAGGGCGATGTGTGGTTCACCGCCGTTATGTTGCGTGGTTTTATAGAGCTCTATCAGGTGGACGGTAACAAGGTTTATCTTGATTCCTTTGCCCGCAGTCTGGACTATGCTTGGACGCATGCCCGTGAAGATAACGGCCTTTTCAATACTGATTTCACCGGCAAGAGCTGCGACAATCGTAAATGGCTGCTGACACAAGCCGCCATGGTAGAGATGTACGCGCGTTTGGCCGTGTTCGCTAATCAGTCTTTATAATTAAAACGAATCAGACCAAATGAAAAAGAGAAACATTACCTTGTGCGCTGTTGCCATGCTCTGTATGCAAGGCTATGCTAAGGCAGACACTTTTACCCTGAAAGGTGACAACACTTGTGTGGAGAACTATGCTCAGATGACTGCTGCTTACAAGAGCAATCGTCCAAAAATGAAGAAACGCCTTTTCACCTCAAAAGCGGTGGAAGCTGAGATTCTTCGCGTGAAGAAACTGCTTACCAATCCTAAGTTGGCGTGGATGTTTGAGAATTGCTTTCCTAATACGCTTGACACTACTGTACACTTTCGCATGCTGGACGGTAAACCCGATACTTTTGTTTATACCGGTGACATCCATGCTATGTGGCTGCGTGACTCCGGTGCGCAGGTGTGGCCATATGTGCAGTTAGCTAACAATGATGCGCAATTGAAAGAGATGCTCGAAGGTGTCATTCGCCGTCAGTTCCTTTGCATCAACATTGATCCGTACGCCAATGCTTTCAACGACGGACCTACGGGTGGCAACTGGATGACTGACTTGACAGATATGAAGCCCGAACTGCACGAGCGCAAATGGGAGATAGACTCTCTTTGTTACCCGCTTCGTCTGGCTTACCAGTATTGGAAAGTAACTGGTGACAGCAGTATCTTCGACGGTGAATGGATGAAGGCAATTACTGCTATCCTGAAGACTTTCAAGGAACAGCAGCGTAAGGACGGTGTAGGCCCTTACCGTTTCCAACGTAAGACGGAACGTGCTCTTGATACGCTGAATAACGACGGCTTGGGTGCTCCGGTCAAACCGGTGGGACTGATTGTTTCCGCTTTCCGCCCATCGGACGATGCCACTACGCTTCAGTACCTGGTCCCTTCCAACTTTTTCGCTGTCTCTTCTTTGAGAAAGGCTGCTGAAATTCTGACGGAAGTAAACAAGGAAACATCCTTGGCCAAAGAATGCACCGATTTGGCAGCCGAAGTGGAGGCAGCCCTGAAGAAATATGCCACTTACAATCATCCTGAGTTTGGGACAATCTATGCATTTGAAGTAGATGGATTCGGCAATCATCTGTTAATGGACGATGCCAATGTACCCAGCCTTCTTGCTATGCCTTATTTGGGTGATGTGGACGTAAACGATCCTATCTATCAGAATACACGCCGCTTTGTGTGGAGTGGCAGCAACCCTTACTTTTTTAAAGGTAAAGCCGGTGAAGGTATCGGAGGTCCGCACATTGGTTATGATATGGTATGGCCTATGAGTATCATGATGAAGGCATTCACCAGCCAGAATGATGAGGAGATAAAGATTTGTATCAAAATGCTGATGGATACGGATGCCGGTACGGGATTCATGCACGAGTCTTTCCACAAGGATGACCCCACTAACTTTACCCGTGCATGGTTTGCTTGGCAGAACACGCTGTTTGGAGAATTGATTCTGAAATTAGTGAACGAGGGTAAAGTGGATTTGCTGAACAGCTTGTAAAAATAGGAATTATTTAAAATCAATAAAGTGCGCTGGAAGGAGGATTAGGATACAAATTGCATGAATTGGTTGTTCGTTGGTATTATTTGTGTTCTTTTCCTTTTTTTATCGTGATTTATTATAATGTTTAATCTTAAAGAATATGAAAAAGAATCGAGTGTACACAGTAAATTCATTGCTGGCTCGGATAAGTGGGAACTATAAGTTCTGGCTTATTGCCTTGCCTGCTGTGACTATGCTGGCGCAGGCTCCTGCGGTTTATGCACATGCGGAGACTATTACTGTGGTGCAGCAAAACAATGCCACGGTGAGAGGTTCCGTTAAGGATGCCACAGGTGAAAGCCTGATTGGAGTGAGTGTTACTGTTAAGGGTAAAGAAGGTGTGGGTACCATTACAGATGTGGATGGAAACTATTCCATTGTTTGTAGTGCCCAAGATGTTCTCGTCTTTTCCTATGTGGGATATGCCACTCAGGAAATTGCTGTGAAAAATCAAAAACAATTGAATGTTGTCTTAAAGGAGGATACCAAGGTGCTGGATGAAGTTATTGTCATCGGTTATGGTACTACTACCCGCAAGAGTGCCGTAGGTGCTGTAGACCAGGTAAAGGCTTCCATGATCGAAGACCGTCCCGTGGCTAACATGACAGATGCTTTGCAAGGGGCTGCGCCCAACGTGGTTATCCAGCAGCGCAGTAGCAATCCTAATGATCGTAAGACTAACTTTAATATCCGTGGTATCAGCACTGTGAATGACAATAGTCCGCTTTTTGTCATAGACGGATTGGTAGCTGATGGCGGTAGTTTCGATAAATTGAATCCCAATGATATTGAGAACATTTCCATCTTGAAAGATGCCGGTACAGCTGCTATTTATGGTTCACGTTCTTCCAATGGTGTAGTTTTGGTTACTACTAAGAAAGGTAAGAAGAACCAGCGTGCGACAGTTCGGTTAAGTGGTATGATGGGATGGCAGAATCCGGATATCTTGTTTTCTCCGGTGAAAGGCTATCAGAACGCTACTTTGCGCAATTTAGCTGCCACCAATGCTGGAGAGGCTCCTTTGTATACACCCGATCAAATCCGTGACCTGGCTGCCCATCAAAATGAAGAAAGCTGGTTTTTTGATCAGATAGTCCGCACAGCCTTACAGCAGAATTACAATCTAAGCGTATCTGGAGGTAGTGATAAAACTACTTACATGGTGTCCATGGGTTATTATGACCAGGAAAGTAATTATGTGGGCAACAGTGATTTTGGCGTGCAGCGTTATAATTTTCGTACCAATGTTAGCACGGAAGTGGGACGTTTGAAACTGAATGCTATTTTGGCTTATACACGTAATAATAGTGTAAGTACCACCGGTGGGAGTTTGGAAGTGGATGCCGCCCGTGTACCTACTTATTATTATTACAAAATGAAATCGGAAGATGGAAGATATTTGTTAAATGATGTATTGACTGAATTTAACCCATTGGGAGCATTGGAAGCTGGTGGCCGTAACAAGTATCGTAACAATTATCTGAACGCTAATGTCAATGCTGAATTCCGGCTTATTGACGGATTGAAGTTGCGTGGAGTGTTGGGTGCGGATGTGATAAACGACATGCGTTCTACCCGCAATTTGGGCGTATCCTATTACTTGAATGAAGAGGCTACCGAACCACGTCCAGTGAAAGATACTGACTATCGGACCAGTAACTGGAATCATACGGCTTACCTTATTAATAGCCAACTTTTGTTGGATTACAACAAGACATTCGGTAAACACAATGTCAGCGGGCTTTTTGGAGTAACCAATGAATCGTTTACTTCGTCTAGCAATGAGATTGAGAAGAAGGGGGTAGATCCCGACTTGGGTATCGGTACAGACATTACCAATAGTACTGTGGGAAACATCACAGGAAAAACATTTGTAGATGAATCCAACCGTACCAGTCTGACTTCTCTGTTGGGACGTGTGGGGTATTCTTACGCTGACAGATATTATACAGAATTCAGCTTCCGTTATGACGCTTCTTCCAAGTTTCATAAAGACTACCGATGGGGTTTCTTCCCCTCTGTTTCATTAGGCTGGCGTTTGAGCGAGGAGAACTTTATGCAGGCTTACAAGGAACGTGTGGGTGACTTGAAACTGCGTACTTCTTTTGGTATCTTGGGTAACCAGTCTATTGGTACTTATGACCGTTTTACTGTTTACGAACTGTACAACAACTCTTACGCATATAATAACCAGACAGTATCAGGCGCAGGTTTTAAGTTAGGTAAGGATAATTTGACTTGGGAAAAGACCAAAACCTTCAACGTGGGTGTAGACGCTTCGTTCTTCAATAACGCTTTGAATGTGACGTTCGACTATTTCTACAAGCGTACGAGCGACATTTTAATGAAGCCCCTTGTGCCTTCGGTATTCGGTACGGATATGGCGATGGACAACATTGGTGAGATGCAGAATCAAGGTTGGGACCTCTCTATCAACTATCGTTTGAAAACGGGAGCCGCAAATCATAACTTCAACTTCAATCTTGGTGACTCTTGGAATGAAGTGCTGAAGTACCCTGGTCACGAAAGAATCTCACAAATAGAGGAGTTGAGCCGTATCACCCGTGAAGGATGTCCGTTGGAGTCTTACTACGGTTACAAGATGGACGGCTTTTTCCAAAGCTACGAGGAGATTGAGGCATCGGCTATTCCTGTAGGTGGAAAGGTACAGCCGGGTGACGTGAAGTTTGTAGACCGTAACGAAGATGGTGTCATCGACTCGAAGGATAAGTTTATCTTGGGTAATGCCTTCCCTCGTCTTACTTTCGGTTTCAACTACAATGTAGAATGGAAAGGATTCGATTTCGGTATGTTCTGGCAGGGTGTGGGCAAGCGTGACATGATGCTTCGTGGTGAATTGATTGAACCGTTCCACGCCAATTACTCTTATAATATCTATAAGCATCAACTGGATTTCTGGACTCCTACCAACACCGATGCACGTTGGCCGAGACTTACTGCTCCGGGTTCTACTTCCAACAGAAACAACTACGGAAACGGACAAGGTTCCGACCTATTCTTGATGGATGGAAAATACCTGCGTCTGAAGAACTTGCAGATTGGTTACACATTCCCTAAAACATGGAGCCGCAAGGTGGGTATGGAAAAGGCACGTATCTATGTCAACGGACAAAACTTGCTGACTTTCAGTAATAACTCGTTTATTGACCCTGAATCTTCTGAGTTCGACTCTAAGATGGGTAATAGTGGCGCCAATTCTGGTAGAAACTACCCGACGCTCCGTTACTATGGTTTCGGTATAGACATTGAATTCTAAAAACAACAGATAACTATGAGACTAAGAAAATATATAGCTTTTGCCGGAATGGCTGTTCTGATGCTTTGCAGTTGCAACGAGATGGAGAACGCACCGACAAACAAATTTACGGATAACTCTTATTGGACTTCCACCACCAAAGCCCAGTATGTGGTGAACATGGCTTACAGCCAGATGTACAATGCAGGCCGTATGTGGAGCGATGAAAGTTTGAGTGACAATGCTTACGACGGTCGCAGTGTGGACGACCAACGTGCCATTCGCAAAGGTATGGCTACTCCCTCGCTCGACATCTTCAAGAATGAATGGAAAGACCTTTACGGAGGCATAAAGACCTGCCACGTGTTCCTTGAAAAGGTGGATCTGGTACCCAACATGGACGCATCTGTTAAAGCACGTATGATTGCCGAGATACGCTATATCCGTGCAAGCCTCTACTTCCGTCTGACTAACCTTTATGGTGCAGTACCTTTCTTTACGGAGGACATCACGCTGGAAGAATCGCGGAGTGTAAGTCGTACAGACCGCGAAACCATTATCAGCTTCATTCACCAAGAATTGGAAGACATCAAGGATGCGCTTCCCACTCGCGACCAATTGCCCGAAGAAGACAAGGGCAAAATTACTAAAGGTGCCGTTTGTGCTTTGCAGGCTCGTGTCTACTTGATGGATAGCGACTGGAACAATGTGATGCTTTATTGCGACAATCTGATGAACAAACAAGGCGAATATGGTACTTATGCTTTATTTCCTGATTATGCCGGGCTTTTTGATGAAGCCAATGAGTATAATGAAGAGATTATCATGGATCGTTCTTATGTACCCAATTTGATTACTTGGGGTGAGATGGTAGACATGATTCCTTTGTCAAGAGGCGGACGTGCCGTGAACCGTGTGCCGCAGCAATCGTTGGTAGACACTTATCTGATGCTTAGTGGAAAGACTATCAGTGAAGCCGGGACAGATTATAACCCTGCTTATCCTTACGATAACCGTGACCCACGTCTCACCGCTACTATCATTTATGATGGCTATGATTGGAGTGGCAATGTGGACGATGGCAGTAAAGACGTAGTCATCAACATTCGTCCGGGTTCGGGAACCGATGCCTACGATGGTGGTGGAAACGGCACTTCTACCGGTTATTTCACTCGTAAGTATTATAATCCGCAGGCTTCCGGTGATCAGAATTCCGGTATGAATATCATCACTATGCGTTATGCTGACATCTTGCTGATGTATGCTGAGGCTGTTCACGAAACAAGCGGTATGACTGAAGCGGTATGGAACAAGACCATCCGTCCCATCCGCGAACGTGCCGGATTCACTGCCGATGCAGCCTTGAACTTTCCTGCCGGAAAGAGCAAGGAAGAGATGAGGCAGATTATTCGCGACGAACGTCGTGTAGAAATGGCGATGGAAGGTTTGCGCTGGTATGATATTAAGCGTTGGAAGGCTGGCAACGAATACTTGTCGGGCAAGGTGCGCGGTGCAAGCTTCGTGGACGAGAATAAGCTTGACACTCGCAAGTTCGAAGAGGCAAGAGATTACCTTTGGGCAGTTCCTATCAGTGAAATCAATTTGAATCCCAATCTGGCGCCTAACAATCCGGGATATGGAAATTAACGTGTATCTAAACTCATTAAAAACAATAGAACAATGAAAACAATATTCTCAACAATAGCTCTTTTTTCGGCAGTCCTCTTTGCTACGTCTTGTACGGAAGACATGGAATACAAGGATTCCAAAGTTTCCTCAGTAAATCAGTTGTATGAACCCACTGACGGCAAGGAAGTAGTCTTGCAATCGTCGGCCAGCGCCAGCCTGTTCTTTGAATGGGAGTCGGCCAAGGCTGAAGATAGCGGTGCCCCTCTTTATGAAGTGGTATTCGATAAAGAAGGTGGAGATTTTTCTAAGCCTATTTACAAAGTGCTTTCTGACAATGGCGGTTCTTTGAGCTATGCTACCATCAGCCACAAGACATTGAACAAGGTTGGTGCGGCTGCCGGATTGAACAGTGGTGAGACGGGTACACTTGTTTGGACAGTAATGGCTTCCAGAGGTTTGAATTCTGTAATGGCAAAGGAAAGCAAGAAGCTCACCATCACTCGCTTGGTGGGATTTGAAGAGATTCCGGCACAGCTTTACTTGACCGGAAGTGCTACTGAAGGTGGTATGGATGCTTCTAAGGCTGTGGCGTGTGCTTCACCCGAAAAGGATAAGTTCGAAGTCTTTACGAAGTTGGAAGGCGGAAAGACTTACAAACTGGTAGATAGAGCAGCCGAAGGTGCCAAGGTGTTTTATATCAATGGCAATAAGATTATGGAAGGCGAAGGCGAGACAACCGTAGAAAAGACGGGAGTTTACCGCATTGAGATGGATTTCTCCATTGCATCTGTAACCGTCAGGGAAGTAAGTAAGATGGAATTCTACTTCTGTCCGAGTGGTGCCGCAACTTTTGAATTGCCTTATGTTGGAAACGGTGTGTTCTGCGGTCAGGATAAAATTGAGTTCAAGCAAGAAGGATGGGGGCGCGACCAACGCTATAAGTTCTTGATGACTTATGCTGATGGTAGTATACAGTATTGGGGAACCAAGAATACTACAGACTCTAATCCTGGTGCGGCTACTCCCGAAGATCCTTATTTCTACATTATGGAGACTCCTGATAACCAATGGGATCAGAAGTGGAAACTGAACAATGAATTCGATGGTGCGGCCGATGGCCACAATCCGGGTGCCATCACCAAGATTAGTGTGATATTCAATGTGGAGAACTATACTCATAAAGTGGAATTGGCCAACTAATTTAAGGAGAGATTATGAAAAAAATATTATTTTGTCTGCCCCTGCTTCTTTTGGCACTTCAATCGTGCGAGATAGAAGATGAGTATATGTATGATAAGGGGCTTTACACCATAGATTGGGATGCGGCTGCCGACAGCAGTTCTGTGACCCTGATAGATCGTTTCTGGAATACGGAAGAGAATTATTTCAACTACGGGAATGACGGTTCAATCAAGGATTTCCATTATTGGCCGCAGGCTCATGCTATGGATGTGATGATAGATGCTTACAATCGTACCGGAGATAGCAAGTACAGCGACTTGTTCGACAAATGGTATGTCGGTATCAAGGCAAAGAACGGTGGCAGTTATTGGAACAACTTTTATGATGATATGGAGTGGATTGCTCTCACCATGATTCGCTTGTACGAAGTTACTGATGAAAACAAGTATCTGGAAACTTCTCAAGAGATGTGGAATGAAATCAAGACCGGTTGGAACGATTACGCAGGTGGTGGCATTGCTTGGACTCACGACCAGCTATGGAGCAAAAATGCTTGTTCCAACGGCCCTGCTGCTTTGATTGCTGCTCGTCTTTACCGTATTAACGGGAATCAGGAGGATTTGGATTGGGCTGTCAATATTTATAAATGGGAGCGTGAAAATTTATTTAACCCTGCTACCGGCGCCATCTATGATAATGTGAACGGTGAAACGGGTGAGTTGAGTACACTTTCTCTTTCTTATAACCAAGGTACATTCTTGGGTGCTGCTTACGAACTGTATAAGATCACAGGAGAAGAGTCCTATTTGAAAGATGCTCGTAAGGCTGCCAATTTCGGTATCAGTAATAGCAGCATGATAGATACTGGAAACAATTTACTTCGTGATGAAGGCGATGGTGACGGAGGTTTGTTTAAGGGTATTTTCATGCGTTATTATGTGCAGTTGATTATGGAACCGAATTTGGACCCCATATATAAGAAGAAATTCATCACTTTCTTTAACAATAATGCTGAAATCTTGTGGCGAAAGGGAATCAATAAACTTGATTTGCTGTATAATACTAACTGGGCAATGAACAATAGCGGTAACAACCATTTGACTACGCAGACAAGTGGTTGTACTTTGATTGAAGCCAAAGCTCTCTTTGAAAAGAGCCTGAAATAAGTTAGCAATTAAAAGTGTGTCGAAACTCAATCTGGTTATTGGGTTTCGGCACATTTTTTTTTAGAGCCAGTTTTAATTGGCAGTTATTTTGGAAATAATGTTTTTAGAGACAACAGTTTTTTATATAAAATAAACACAAAAGATGAAACAGAATCAATATTTATTTCTACTGTTCGCCCTGATTGTTCTGACGGGCTGTGGCGGTACGCAGAAGAAATTAACCGAATATGTCAATCCTTTCTTGGGTACGGCTACTTTGTGGGAGCCTGAGGACTTAGGGTATACGCGCAAAATAAAGTCACGTACATGGGGTGCGGAAACTTATCCGGGTGCTACCTTGCCCAACGCAATGGTGCAGCTCAGCCCCGTTACACAGTTTCGTAGCGGTGCGGGCTATCAATATGAGGACACTGTGATTTATGGTTTTTCACATACTGCTAAAGGGCATTGGAACTTGTTGCATGTCCCCATGTTGCCAGTGGTGGGAACTATCGCTCCGGGTAATTATTGCTCCGGGTTTAGTCACGAGAAGGAATCTGCGCATCCGGGGTATTACCAAGTTTATCTGGAACGCTATAAAGTGAACGCCGAGTTGACCAGTACCTTGCGTTGTGCCTACCATAAATATACTTTCGGCAAGGGCGACGATAAGTCATTATTGGTAGACATCCGCCGTTCTAATAATGATGTCCGTGATTGGAAGATTGAGAAGGTTGACGATAATACGTTCACGGGTTATCAAGATGGCGATGGTAAAATCTACTTTTACGCTAAGACCAACTATAAAATAGGCCAAGTGGAAATGGTAAAAGACGACAAACATGAGGTGGCTGTGCTGCGTTTTATCGACAGCAAAGGTGTTGAACCTTTGGAAGTGAAGGCTGGTTTCTCGTTTGTGAGTATAGAGAATGCTCAAATGAATTTGAAGGCCGAAATGTTGAACAAAAGTTTTGCACAAGTGGCAGAAGAAGCTGATGCGGCTTGGGAAGCACTCCTCTCCAAGATTCAAGTTGCAGGTGGCACGGAACGTGAAAAGAGATTGTTTTATTCTACTTTCTTCCATGCTTTTAAATGGCCGGCTTTGCGTAGCGATGTGAATCATGAATATACTGATGTCCGTGGCGAAGTAGTGAATAACGGCTTCCACTATTACACTGACCCTTCTTTTTGGGACGATTATCGCAACAAACTGGTACTCATAGGTATGATTTCTCCCGATGTGACTACTGACATCATTAGGTCTATTATTGACAAAGGTGAGAAGCGTGACGGCTACATGCCCACCTTCTTCCATGGTGATCACGCTTCCACTTTTATTTCTGGTTCTTGGTTGCGTGGTTTGCATGATTTCGATCTGGAGCGTGCTTATAAGTTGATTCTGAAAAATGCTACGGTGCCCGGTAAAGGAGGACGTCGCTATTTGGATGAGTATATGGAGCGAGGTTGGATTGCTGAAAAAGACACAGTGAATGTACCCACATGGGACGAATACAAAGGGGCTGTGACCAAGACCCAGGAATATGCTTACGATGACTATGCCGTAGCCTTGGTAGCCAAGGAGCTGGGAGATGAAGCCAACTACAAACTGATGATGGAACGCTCCAACAACTACAAGACGCTATTCGACCCCTCTACCGGCTTTTGGAGAGGTAAGATTGACGATGGTAGCTGGATTCAGGATTTCGATCCGTATTATCCCTATTACCAGTACATGTACCGTGAGGCCAATGCATGGAACGCCCTCTTCTTCGCCCCCCACGACCCCGAAGGCATGATTAAGCTCTATCCCAGTAAAGAGGCGGTGGAGGCTAAACTGGATTCCTTATTCAGCGAACCGTGGAGAGGTTACGAGGCCCACAACCTGACCGGATTCATCGGAAACTATTGCCACGGAAACCAGCCGGGACACAGCATTCCTTACACCTATTATTTCATAGACAAACAAGAGAAAGCCCAATGCATTCTTGACAGTCTGATGAACCACTACTATGACATGGGTGCCGACAAGCTGGCTTATGCAGGGATGGATGATGCCGGCGAGATGTCTTCGTGGTATGTGCTCAATGCTATTGGACTTTACACTTATTCGCCTGCCGATCCTGAATATATTGTTACTGTTCCCTTGTTCGATAAAGTGACGTTCAATCTGAATGGTCGTCCCTTTACGATTGTGAAGAAAGGAAGCGGCAAGAAGATTATTGACATTACTTATGACGGTAAAAAGATTGACGGTTACTTTATCACCCATGACCAACTGAGGGAGGGCAAGGAACTGGTGATTACTACGGAATAGATAAACAATGGAGTTATGAAAAGAAATATACTGCTTCTATTCACATTCTTTGCTTGCATTACTGTACAAGGGCAGACTCCGGTTCGTTTGGTTGATCTGAGGAGCGAACATCTTGACAGACCTATAGGTTTGGATAATCCCGTTCCACGCCTTTCTTGGCGGATGGAAGATGGTAGGCAGGGAGCTGTGCAGACTTCCTGGCGGATTGTGGTAGACGAAGACTCGTTGAATGTGGTCAATGGCTGTGGCAGGATGTGGGATAGTGGAAAGAACGATTCCCGTAATCTGCTTGTGGCCTATGCGGGCAAAAAACTGCAGCCTTTCACTAGATATTATTGGAAAGTAATCTGCAGCGACATGGAATATAAGGAGACTGCTTCTCCTGTCTCTTACTTTGAAACGGGCATGATGGGGATGCAACATTGGCAAGGTGCTTGGATTGGCGATGGCAAGGATATTCATTATGGGCCTGCCCCTTACTTCCGAAAAGAGTTCAAGACCGGCAAAAAGGTAAAGTCAGCGCGTGCTTATATTGCCGCTGCTGGACTATATGAGCTTTACATCAATGGCGAGAAGATAGGAGACCACTGCCTTGCCCCTCTCTATACCCGCTTTGATCGCCGCAACTTGTATGTGGCTTATGATGTGACTTCACAATTACAGAATGGTGACAACGCTATTGGCGTACTTTTGGGTAACGGTTGGTATAACCATCAATCCAAAGCAGTGTAGGACTTCGACCGTGCCCCTTGGCGCAACCGTCCCACTTTCTGTCTGGACTTGCGCATTACTTACACCGATGGAAGCGTGGAGACTATTCCCACCGATCTCAGTTGGCGGATAGCGTCGGGTGCAATCACTTTTAATAGTATCTATACTGGCGAGCACTACGATGCACGTCTGGAGCAGAAAGGATGGAGCACTCCGGAATTCGATGATTCCAAGTGGCGCGGAGTAGCCTATCGGAGTGTACCTTCTTCCAATGTCACTGCCCAGCAAGTACATCCCATCCGTAATGTAAAGATTTTCCCCGCCGTCTCTTTCCGCAAAGTGGACGAGAAAACATACATCTATGATTTCGGGCAAAATATGTCCGGTGTGACTTGTATTCATGTTTCGGGTGAACGGGGAACGGAGGTCAGAATCAAACATGGCGAACGCTTACATCCAAATGGCCGCCTCGATCTCTCGAACATTGATGTCTACTTTCGAGGCGATAAGGAGAAAGACCCTTTTCAGACGGACATTCTCATTCTGAGTGGAGAAGAGGATGAGTTCATGCCCCGATTTAATTACAAGGGATTTCGTTATGTGGAGGTAATGGCAGATAAGCCTATTGAGCTTGACCAAAACAGCTTGATTGCTTACTTCATGCACAGTGATGTGCCGGCAGTAGGTAGCTTGGAATCTTCGAGCCCACTGATAGGCAAGCTGCTCCATGCTGCCAATCACTCTTACCTTTCCAATCTGATGGGCTACCCCACCGATTGCCCTCAGCGCGAGAAGAACGGTTGGACTGGTGACGGTCATTTTGCCATTGAGGCAGCATTTTATAACTTTGATGGAATTACCGTTTACGAAAAATGGTTGGCCGACCATCGTGACGAACAGCAGCCCAACGGAGTGCTGCCCGATATTATTCCAACTGGTGGATGGGGATATGGTACAGACAACGGGCTGGACTGGACTAGTACTATTGCCATCATCCCTTGGAATATCTACCTCTTCTACGGTGATAGCAAGCCCTTGAGCGATTGTTACGAGAGCATCAAACGTTATGTGGATTATGTGGAGCGTATCTCTAACAATTATCTCACTACGTGGGGGCGCGGAGACTGGGTGCCGGTGAAGTCAAAATCCAATAAAGAGCTGACTTCCTCGGTCTACTTTTATGTAGATACCAAGATTTTGGCCGCTGCTGCCAAACTCTTCGGCAAACAGGCCGATTACGAATATTATAATGCCTTGTCGGAGGAGATAAAGCAAGCTGTCAATGATAAGTTCCTGAATCGAGAAACAGGCATCTATGCCGAAGGTTCACAAACCGAATTGAGTGTTCCCTTGCAATGGAAGATTGTGCCCGAAGAGTTGATAGGAAAAGTGGCAGCTAACTTGGCACATAAGGTAGAGGAGGACGGTTTTCACTTGGATGTGGGTGTATTAGGAGCTAAAGCTATTCTGAATGCACTCAGCGAAAATGGTTATGCTGAAACAGCTTATAAGGTGGCTGTACAGGACACTTATCCTTCATGGGGTTGGTGGATGGTGAACGGTGCCACTACGCTGCTCGAGAACTGGGATTTGCAGGCTACTCGTGACATCTCGGACAATCATATGATGTTCGGTGAAATAGGTGCTTGGTTCTACAAGGGGCTGGGAGGTATTTTCCCTGATCCCGCGCAACCTGGTTTTCAAAACATTCTGCTCCGTCCCCATTTCATAAAGGGATTGAAACGGTTTGAAGCTCGTCATCGGTCGCCTTACGGTGAAATTGTTTCTCGCTGGGAATGGAAAGGGAAATGTGTGCATTATGAAGTTACAGTGCCCGCTAACAGTACAGCTACACTCACTTTACCTGACAAGGCCGAGAATGTACGGGTGGTGGAACTGGCGGCAGGAAGATATGAGTTTATTGTAAAGTGACCCTGTACTTTTCATTTATGCTTGCAAATATGTAATTAGCGGGTTTGCCACGTTGTTGTGGCATAACTCGCTAATTTTTATAGTCGGTATGTTAAGGGATGGCTTTTTCATTCTTATAGCCTGATCTTTCCCTCCAACCGTATATCTTCCGATGAAGCCCCTATCAGCAGCTTCACCGTTCCGGGTTCTACAACGAACATCTGCTTTCCTTCGTTCCAATAGCCGAGCTCTTCTTTGGGCACGGTAAGCGTCACTTTCCGGGTTTCGCCGGCCTTGATGGGGATACGCCTGAAGGCGCGCAACTGCTTGGAAGGACGTTCCACTTTGGATTCCGGATAGCTGGCATAGAGCTGCACGACTTCTTCCCCGTCGCGTCCGCTGGTATTCTTCACTGATACCGTCACGCGGATGTTCTTCTTGTCTTGCTTGAAGGATTCAATCTTCTCGTATGCAAAGTCGGAATAGCTCAGACCATAGCCGAAAGGATAGAGCACCGGGCCCTGGTGGTACATATACGTGCGTCCGTTGCGGATGTCGTAGTCCATTATGTCGGGTAGGTCAGTGATGTCTTTCACCCACGTCTGTACGGTACGTCCGGCTGGATTCACCTTGCCGAAGAGTACGTCGGCCAGTCCGTTGCCCTGCTCCTGACTGCAGTGGGTGATGTGGACGATGGCAGGCACGTGCTCCTGGCTCCAGTTGATGGTGTAGGGGAAGCTGCTGACGAGCACCAGTATGGTATTGGGATTGGCCTTGAGCACCAGCTTCACCAAGTCTTCATCGGGCAGCATCAGCGATTTGCGGTCCACGGCTTCGCGGCCGTCACTGGGGACGGGAGAGAACTTCCAGTCCGCACGCGTGCCGTAAGGATGGTTTCCTACACACACGATGGCAACGTCGGCGGCTGCAGCAGCCTTTTCTGCCTGGCCCATGCGGTTGTCTTCGGCGTGGATGATTTCGGTTCCTTCTTTCACAGCATTGCGTATGCCACTCAGAATCGTTGTTTCGTAAGGCGGGGTACCACTATACCAATCTTGCACGATTTTGTCCGAATACGGGCCTATAACGGCTATTTTACGCAGCTTTCCGGCATCGAGTGGCAGGAGTTTTTTGTTTTTCAATAACACCACAGACTTGGCGGTGACTTCCCGTGCCAGCCTACGGGCTTCTGCTGTCATGAAAGGCGGTGTCTCCGTACTGTCCTTTCCGATGGAGAGATAAGGGTTACGGGAGTGGTCCCCGTCCAGCAAGCCGAGCTTGAGGGCGACGAAGATGTTCCCGCGGATAGCCTTGTCGATGTCGACTTCGGTCAGTAATCCCTTTTCCAGAGCTTCCTTGACGTAAGGAACGTATGCGTCGAGAAATTGTCCTGTGGTGGCTTTTACTACGGCAGCGGCACCCTCCGCAAAGCTCGGAAAACTCTTGTGCGCTTCAATCAGCAGTTTCAGGGCACCGCCGTCCGTACAGATGATACCGTTGTTGCCCCATTGCTTGCGGGTAATCTCTTCGAGGCAGGGATGGATGGACATGGGGATGCCGTTCCAACTGTTGTAGGCGGCCATGAAGGCGCGGCTGCCTCCCTCGGTGATGCCTTTATAGAAAGGATAAGCGTAGTATTCATGGAACAGCCGCGTGTCGAAGTCGGAGGAAGTGCTGTCCCGTCCGTCCTCGTTACTATTAGCAAGGAAGTGTTTCATCAGAGAGGCAGTTTTCCAGTAGCGGGGATGATTGCCTTGCAGGCCGCGTACGCTGGCAATGGTGAGTTGGGCGGTGAGGAAAGCATCTTCTCCGAAACTCTCCTCGGTACGTCCCCAGCGCGGGTCGCGGGCAAGGTCGGCATTCGGAGCGCGCATCACGAGGGCATGACGCTTGTTGCCGGTGGTCTGCATGTAGTAGCGGGCTTCTTCAGCGGCTTGTTCCGCTACTTTCTGCACCAAATCGGTGTCCCATGTGGAGCCCAGACCGTAGGATTGGGGGAATATGGTGGTGGGGCAGTCTGTGGGGACTACTTTCCCGTCTTCCGTTCTTTGGCGTCCGCCCCACATGGCAGGCCCGCCGAGGGTCAGCCCGTGCAGTCCTTCGTAGTGTCCGCAACGGGGAATGTTGAGGCGGGGGACACCGAGGTCGGTGGAAAGAAGGTTTATCTTTTCATCCAATGTCAGGATGGAAAGAAGATGGTCCACGCGCTGTTCGTCGGTGAGCGTGGTATCTTGGAAGGCTTGTGTTTGTTGTGCGCTTGTCTGCAGGCAAAGCAGCAGAGAGAAAATGAGGAGTAGTGACTTGTTTCTCATGGTTCATTAGGGTTTAATGGATTCAATGTAGTGGGTTGTCATAGCAAACATTCTTGGTTGTTATCTCAATCTATACCTTTTGTCTGCACGAGATGTGCATCTCATGATGTACGAGATGTATATTTCATGCAACTTGAGATGCGCATCTCGTACATGAAAGGATAGGGGATTATGGGATGGACATTCGTTGCAACCGTCCGTCCTGCGGCAGGCAGAGCAACCCTTCGGCTTTCTTTTCGTCTGCCAGATACTTCTTCCACGTAATCTTGTCCCACTTCATCTGGTCTGTGCATTGTGCCACGGGGATATGGGGGATGGCCGAACCGTCCTTTACAAGAATGATGATGGGCAGGGTGCCGCACTCGATATGGTTCCATCCCGGAGCATACACCTTTCCGGTCTGGTAGTCTATCCATTTCTGCCGTCCGGGGAGGTAGACATCCCGTCCGCTGCCCTCTTCGAGCATGGGGGCCACGAGGAGATTGGAGCCGAACATGTACTCGTCCTCTACCAGCCATGCACCCGGGTCGTCGGGATACTCCAGCAGCAGGGCGCGGAGCATCGGCCAGCCGTTCTCGGTGCACTCTTTGGATTGTGCGTATACATAGGGCATCAGTTTGTACTTCAGCTCGGCGCAACGGCGGAAATAGTCTGTGAACTCTTTCCCGTAGTACCACGGCTCAGTGGGAGGTGCTCCGTGCACGCGGCTGTGGCTGGTGAGGAAGCCGAAGGGCAGCCAGCGGCGGTAGAGGCTTTCGGGGCTTTGGGTCACGAAGCCGCCTATGTCATTGCTCCAGAAGCAGAACCCGCTCAATCCGATGGAGAGACCGCTGCGGACGGTTCCCTCGAAACCGGTTTCGGTGGTGGCGGCATCACCGCCCCAGTGCAGCGGATAGCGTTGTGAGCCTGCCCATGCAGAGCGTGCCCAGATGATGTTTTCGCCGTGCAGCTTCTTGATGATGTCGGCCACGGTTTTGTTGTAGCGCAGCGGGTAGAGGTTGTGTTCGTACAGTCCGCTACGGCCGTTGGCATAGATGGCATCCAGCGGGGCACCTTCGCCGAAGTCTACTTTGATGGCGCTTACACCCATTTCAATCAGATTGCCGAGTTTTTCCTGATACCACTTCACGGTTTCGGGGTTGGTGAAGTCCAGCACCACGTCCTCGTAGGGGAGCTGCCCCTTACCGTTGCGTACGTACAGACCGCGTTCCACCAGCTCGGGGAAGAACTTGTTTTTCGGAGTGAAGTAGGGGAGTTGCCAGAGGCAGGTGCGGAAGCCTTGTGACCTTAGGTCGGTGAGCATCTGCCGGGGATTGTCGAAGCGGTCGGCGGCAAAGGCGTAGTCGCACTGCCAGTCCACGCCGAACCAACCGGTATCGAAGTGGATGACATCGCTCGGTATCTTGTTCTCACGCAGTTTCCGGGCTACATCGCGGCCCTCTGCTTCGCTGAAGTAGGTGATGCGGCTCATCCAGGTGCCGAAGCTCCACAAAGGGGGCATTTCGGGCCGTCCTACCAGTGCGGTGTATTCGCTCAGCATCTCCTTCGGCGAACCCAGGAAGATGAAGATGTCCATCGCTTCGTCTGCCATAAAGAGTTTGGTGGCTCCGATGTAGGAGCAGCCGAAGTCGCAGGTCACGGGGGCGGAAGTGTGCATAAACATGCCATAGCCGCGGTTACTGAAAAAGAAGGGGATAGGCTTGTACATGTCCGGGGTTTCGGGGCCCTGCGGGTCGGTGACAAAGAGGTTGACCTTCTGCCCGGCCTTGTTCAGTGCGGTGGCGGACTCGCCGCAACCGTAGATTTTCTCGTTTGGCGCGAGGCTGAATACGGGATTGATGCTGCGTGAGTTGTCCGAGCCGCGCTTGATGAAGCTGAATGGAGGTACCTTGACCTGTGTGGAGTCGTTGTCGCTCCAGCAACGAGTCTGTGTCAGCAGGCGTCCGTCGGCATCTTTCAGCACCAGGCGCCAGGGGTAATTCTCGATGAGCAGGCTGCCGTATCGGGAGGTGTACAGGGTACCTTTATCCGTCTTCTCGGCTTTCCAGAAGGAGCGTCCGTCGGCAGGCTTTCCTATGAGCATGGGGTCATCGGCATCTTCTTTCGGTACGATGGGCGAGGTAAGCATATGGATGCGGAGGGTACGTTCGCTGACCGGTTCGACGGTGAACGTCAGTTGTGGATTGTTGTCGTAGGCCGTCTCCGGGAAGTCCAGCGACTGGAGGGGCTGGTGCAGGTAGGTGTTTGCATTGAATGCCTGGCGGGGCATCAGTTGCTGGCGTTTCCACTGGACAGTCCCCTTGCCGGTGGAGGTGTCGAACGATACCAGGCTGTCGGCAAAGAAATAGGTGTTGCTGAGGTCCAGAAAATCCTGGCTCATGTCTTTCGACTGGGAAAGCAGGTATTGCACGCCGGCATTTGTTTTCAGTTGGGCATGTGCGGGCGGGATGACAGTTGCTGCTAGCAGCATAAAAGCTGCCCCTTTCATCAGTTGTTTCTCTTTCATGATAAATATATGATTTACGGTTACTGTTTCGATGCCGTAAAAGTAGAGAAATCCACACAGATGAAAGGGGTGGGTATGTTGCTTATGTAGGGCTGAAATGTTTATTTGGAAGCTTTCTTCCCGTAGAAACACATGAAATATACCCCGATAATCACAAACGGGATACTGAGCCACTGGCCCATGTTCAGCGTCATGCTGTCCTCAAAGTTCACCTGGTTTTCTTTCAGGAACTCGATGAAGAAACGGAAGGTGAAAATCTCCGTCAGGCAGAGTCCGAAGAAGAAACCGTGGTGATAGGGCAGGGAGGCTTCGGCCTGCACGGTGGTTGATTTCCGCTTGGTGGTGCTGAAATCTGTTTCGAGCTTGGTCTCTTGTTTCTTCTGTCCGCGTTTGTATAGCCAGACCATCCCCAGGAAGAAGATGAAGTAGGCGATGGCTTCGTAGAGCTGTGCCGGATGGCGGGGCAGCATGTCTTCGCGCTCGAAGATGAATGCCCAGGGCACGTCGGTCGGTTTGCCGATGATTTCGGAGTTCATCAGGTTGGCAAGGCGGATGCAGCAGGCGGTGATGGGAGTGGCAACGGCTATCATGTCGAGCACGTCCATGTAGTGCATCTTCGTCTTGCGGCAGTACATCCAGAGGGCGATAATCAGGCCCAGCGTGCCGCCGTGGCTGGCAAGGCCGGTGTAACCCGTCATTTTCCATCCTGCGGCGGTCTGCTTGATGGGGAGAATCATTTCAACGAAGTGGTCTTGGTAGTATGCCCAGTCGTAAAATATGCAGTGGCCCAGTCGTGCGCCTATCAGTATGCCGAAGAAGCAATAGAAGAAAAGAGGTTCGAATTTCTTTTCGTCTATTTTGCGGTCGCGGTACTGGTGTTGCACGATAAGGTAGGCAAAAGCGAGGCCGATAATCCATAACAAACCGTAGTAGCGGATGGATATGCCGAAGAAGTTGAATAGTTCGGGGTCGGGGTTCCAGTTGATGGTGAGTAGTGATAACATATTTATGAAGAATTAAATTACTGAATTACGGGGTTGTTCGGGACAAAGGTATGAAATTATCTCGTTTGGCAGTTCATCGTGGCAGTTTATTTGAATTTCTCCGCCACCATCCTATACGTCGGCACCTCAATCCCTTGTTCCTCTGCAGCCGTAATCATGTCGAACAACAAGCCTTGTACTTCGCTCTGATGTCCTTTGGCCATATCTTTCTGCATGGAGGCGGTACTTTCAGGGGCGAGTTTGTCTATTACTTTGAGGTTATACTGCACGATGTCTTCCTTGAATTCTATACCCAACTTCCTGCCCAAAGCTGCACTCTCTTGTGACAGTCCGATAAAGGTGTCGCGCACTTTGCCCGGTTTCTGGACTTCGCCCATAGGTACGTCGTAATAGGCTCCGGTGACGGCCATAGCAGAAATGAAGGACCACTTGACGAATGTGTCCCGGTTGATGTCGTCGGAGATTTCGGCTTTGATGCCGCTTTCCTGCAAATCGCGTTGCACGGCTTCCAATGTTTCACGGGAAACAATCGTGCTGCGGTGTGCTCCGTAGACGAGCCGGAAAATCTTTCCCATCTGCGTGATTTCTCCCCGTCCGGATACGAATCCTACGATGTAGATGCAGCCGTCGAGCACCGTGACGCCGGGGACCAACCGCTGGATACGGGGACCGGTTCCGTAAACATTCAGGATGGGGATTACCACTGTACGCTCGTGTGAGGCACGTTTGATGAGTTCCGTAATGGAGTCTACGGAATAACCTTTGACGCAGACGAAGATAACATCCGCTTTGCCTTGGAATTCTTCTGCGGTAAATGCCGCCACTTTCAGACAATGTTCACCTTTCAAATCGGAGTGCAGTTGCAGACCGTTCCCGCGTATGGCGGCAAGGTGTTCGCCACGTGCAATGCAAGTGACGTCTTTGCCGGATAATGAAAGAAAGGCGGCGATGCTTCCGCCTACGCCGCCGGTACCTGCTATGAGGTATTTCAGATTACTGTTTGCCATTTGTTGTGTATGGTTTATTGAACGTAGTTTTCCTTTTCCATATAGTAAAGCCCTTCGCCCCGGTCACCGTTTTCCATGTCTTCCAGCTCTACTTTGAAGATACGGTAGGGAAGGTCTTTTTTGGGATGCTTGGGCATGTCTACTGTCAATAGATAGGCGTTGCCATATTCGTTGCTGTCGAAATATTCTTTTATTTCCTGCTTCATCAGCACGGGGACTTTCTCGCCGTCTATCCAGACGGTGACTTTCAGTTGCCCGGGGCGGGGAGCCATCTGGCATTCTCTGGCTTCTTTGTTTTGTTCTTGTTGCTCAATGTCACTCAGGTTTTCACCGTGTACCAATGACTCGGGCTTTGTTTCTTTCATCCATTGGTAGGTACGTGTCAAGCTCATGGGACGGACGTATATCTGATAAGTAGGCATGGCTCCGGGGATGCAGAAAGCACGCAGGCCATAAGCTTCCATACGATGATAACGTATGTCGAGTGTAGTGTCGCGGTCGGCGATGAAATCCCAGGCCCAGAACTCCAGGCGGTGTTCAGTCTCGGGCAGCCCGCTTTTCATGGCAATGTGCGCATAGGAGGGCAGATAAATAGAGGCTGCACTTTGATATTTCCCTTTGGGTATACGGGCCGTGTAATGCCCGTCTTTGTCGGTTATGGCTTCTATGATGTCATTGAACTGCGGGTTTTGCCACCAGACGCTGGCACTGTCTATCGGCTGTCCGTTGTAATCAGTCACCCGTCCGTGAATGGTTACCGAGTCTTGCTGTTGTGCATAAACGGCAGTACAGGACAATAAGAATAAAAGGAAGATAATCTGTTTCACAGTATTGTTATTGTATGGAGTTTATTAGAAAATGGCAATGTACTTTCTTTGTACATTGCCATCTGGAATGAATATCATTACACATTGAACCTGAAGTGCATGATGTCCCCATCCTGCACCACATACTCCTTGCCTTCCACACCCAACTTTCCGGCTTCGCGCACGGCTGCTTCGCTGCCATACTTGATATAATCCTCATACTTGATGACCTCTGCCCGGATAAACCCTTTCTCGAAATCCGTATGGATAACGCTGGCGCATTGCGGTGCTTTCCATCCCTTGCGATAGGTCCATGCCTTTACTTCCATCTCTCCGGCAGTGATGAAGGTTTCGAGGTTCAGCAGGCTGTAGATAGCTTTAATCAAACGGTTGCAACCGCTCTCTTTCAGTCCCAGGTCTTCGAGGAACATCTGTTTTTCCTCGTATGTCTCCAGTTCGGCAATATCGGCCTCGGTCTGGGCGGAGATGATGATAAGTTCGGCATCCTCGCCCTTGATGGCTTCGCGCACCTGCTCTACGTACTGGTTGCCGCCGGCGGCACTGACGTCATCCACGTTGCAGACGTAGAGCACAGGTTTGGTAGTAAGCAGGAACATCTGCTTGGCGCATTGTTCCTCGTCGTCGTTCTGCGGGATGACGGTGCGGGCGCTTTGTCCTTGTTCCAGGGCATCCTTGTAGCGGAGCAGGAGTTCGTACTCTATCTTTGCAGCCTTGTCGCCACCCACCTTGGCTATTTTCTCTACGCGCTTGATGCGGTTTTCCACGGTTTCGAGGTCCTTCAGTTGCAGCTCTGTGTCGATGATTTCCTTGTCGCGCACGGGGTTCACCGAACCGTCCACGTGGACGATGTTGCCGTTGTCGAAGCAGCGCAGCACGTGAATGATGGCGTCGCACTCGCGGATGTTGCCCAAGAACTGGTTGCCGAGTCCTTCACCTTTGCTGGCGCCCTTCACCAGTCCGGCAATGTCGACGATGTCGCACACGGCAGGTACGATACGCCCCGGGTGAACCAGCTCGGCGAGCTTCGTCAGTCGTTCGTCGGGTACGGACACTTGTCCCATTTGGGCGTCGATTGTACAGAACGGGAAGTTTGCCGCTTGTGCCTTTGCGCTGCTCAAGCAGTTGAAAAGAGTGGATTTTCCTACGTTGGGAAGGCCCACGATACCAGCTTTTAATGCCATAGTGTTATCTTGTTTTTTAGTTATTGTTCAGTTAATTGGATGCAAAGATAGTGCAAACCGAAGGCAGAATGAAATGAACGCGTTCATTTTTTATGCTGAGGTGCAGCCTATCTTCACTTTTTTAAGCAAAGATAGTACTTACCGGGGAAAGTGGGTATGTTAATTTGCATTAAAAGCACGAGAGTAAAATGATAAATTGATAGTTTTGTCGCAATTATAAATTTAAGTATCATTCTATAAATCAATGCGATTATGAAAAACAAAGTAAGAAAAATTCTGATGATTTTATCATGTCTCATCAGCTTGTCTTTTACATTATCTGCACAGAATCCTTATCTGCCGCTTTGGGAATTTATTCCTGATGGTGAGCCCTATGTGTTTGAGGATCCTGACTGTCCCGGCAAGTACCGTGTCTATATTTATGGTTCGCACGACAATCTCAAGTGGATGTATTGCGGACGTGACCAAGTGGTGTGGTCAGCACCCATAGAGGACCTGACCCGTTGGAGATATGACGGCGTGATATTTAAAGTCAATGAGTCGCCCGAGCTGTATAAACTGAATGCTGATGGAACCGACGACGTGCTTTTTGCCCCTGACGTGACAGTAACTACCGATGCCGATGGTAAGAAAACTTACTACCTCTTTCCGAATAATCAAGGTGGTGGACGCAATTCCATGATTGCCAAAAGCGACCGTCCCGATGGCCCGTTTACGGTATGCAACTGGCATAAGGAGCGTCCTCGCGAGACTTTCGGTTGTTTGGGATTCGACCCCGCAGTGTTTGTCGATGATGATGGACGTGTGTATGGTTATTGGGGATTTGGCATTTCGCATGGCGCGGAGTTGGACCCTGCTACCATGTGCACGGTAAAGCCGGGTACCGAAGTGGTGGAGAACATGATTTCAGGCTATCGGCAGGAAGGTATATTCCGCTTCTTTGAGGCATCCTCCATCCGCAAGATTGAGGATAAGTATGTGTTTATCTATAGCCGTACTACCGCTGAGGGTGAAGATGGCTTGCCGAACGCCAGCAACTATACGCTGGCATACGCTTATAGCGAGCATCCTCTGGGTCCCTGGACCTATGGCGGAACAATCATCGATGCCCGTGCGCGCGAGTATGATGAAAAAGGCAATGTGATAGCTTCGGCCATGCCCGGTGGAAATACGCATGGCAGTATCTGCAAGATAGGAGGGCAATGGTACGTGTTCTATCATCGCCAGATAGGTACTGATTGCTATGCACGCCAGGCTATGGTGTCGGCCATTGATGTAAAGGTGGAAAAAGGAAAAGGTGGGAAAGTCGTGATTTCGCGCGGGGAATTCAACTCTGAGGGTTTCCTTCTTGAAGGGCTCAATCCTATGCAGCGCATCTCGGCCGGGTTGGCTTGTTGGCACACCAATCCCGGAGGTATCAAAGAGGTCTATCCCCATTATGTCTACACGGGGTCTTACATCCGGCCTGTGTACCGGGATAATAATCCCTATGCCGGCGATAACAACCACAAAATCCCGTTCGCTCCGGTGGTGAATAATACAAGTGGGTCGATTGTAGGATATAAATACTTGAATATGAATGCCGTTCCGCGAGATAAGTCTTTGCAGATGCAGTTAAGGTTGAAGGCTGAAGATACCGACGGACGCATCCGCATCATGCTGGGTAGCCCTTGGACAACAAAAGGCGGTGTAGAGATAGGACTTGTGGATGTGAAGGCTGGCAGCACTTGCAGGGAGTTCTATGCTCCGCTCTCTATTCCGGCAAAGCTGCATAAGGGAAAGCAGCCGCTCTTCTTTGTCTTCGAATCAGAAACCGAAGGCCAGTCCATCTGTGAGTTTTATGATTTCCTCATGTTGGCACGCCCATAAGTCTTTATACTTATGGAGGCGGATACTTATCTTGTGAGACCTTCTAAATAGAGCTATTGTATTAGTTCACAGTACTGAACACTTTGTTACACCCCGTCGGAACAGATTGTTTCTCTTGTATGAAACGACTTGTTTCGACGGGATAAAACGATTTGTTCCGTTATAGGAAACACTTTGTTTCCTTATAGAGAACACTCTGTTCCATTATAGGAAACAAACCGTTTCCATAGTCGGAAATGAAATGGGGCATATGCTTCATTGATACCGCTATTACTTTTCCTCCTCGAATATTCGGTTGAAAACTTGCCGCAGCTGTCCTTCGTCTGCGATAATGGCTTGGAGCTTCTTCAGCTGTTCCGCATTCTTGCCCTCGGGAAACCAGAGCTTCAGATAACCGCCGGGTGCATATTTTGCCATGAGATGCTGATGGAACCGCTGGTAGTGCCACTCCTTGTCGGCGGCAGGATTCTGTTTCAATCCGTACTGCACGGTGCGGCGCAGGGTGATGTCCGGGTCGATGATACGGTCCGCTTCGGCAACAATCTTGCCGTAGATGCTACGAGGTTCGTGGTCTGTAGAGGCGCGGTGGTCTTCTACGGCTTCTTTCATGAGGAGGATTTCCGTGTCGGAGAACCATTGCCGCAGGGTAGAGTCCGCCATCAGTATCTCGCCGGAGACAAGGTGGTGGGTGGCGCGGTCGCGGCACAGTCCCGTGTCATGGTAGGCGGCAATGACGTATGCCAGGCGTTCGTCCGCTTCGGGATATTGCCGGGCGAGGGCAAGGCTTTCTTCGATGACGGTGCGGACGTGTGAGAGGTTGTGTGCCTTGTCAAACTCCTTGTAACGGGGGATGATTGCTGTCTCGATGTAGGTAATGAGGGGCTTGGGTATCATGTGGCATTCCTTTTTCGGGTAAAGGTACGAATAATAACCGATAGCTGAATAACGAGGAGCAGGGAATGGCTCATAATCAGGTACCGATTACTATCTGTCTGTTTACTTAATGTTCCAAAGACTGCTCGTAGCTTTTCCCGTTGGCGTCAGTCACCACGATTTTTATTTTCTTTGCTTTATCGCTCGGTTTTGTAGAGAAAAAGAAATAAGCATTCTTGTTAGCTTGGCGACCACGTTCCTTCATATCCTTTCCCTCTGTGACAGCTTTGCGCTGCAGGAAGAAATCATAATCAGGATCCATGCCTTTATACTGCTTCATTTCGCCTTTCAACTTCCCGTCTTCGTAGTATTCCACTTTCCAGCGGTTATCCCAATTCCATACCTTGACGCAGAGTTCGTCTTCATGGCCGGGTACTGTACCCACGGGATAGTAACGGAACTGATAGTCACGGTCATGTCCTAATGACTTGAAATAATTTGCAATTCCGTTCTTGCCGGATTCGAATACTTGGTAGCCAATAGGGGTACCGTCTTTGCTATAGATGCCGTCCCATAACCACCATGCGCCTCCGATGGAGGCGATATTGTACTCACGAATGTTGTTTCTGATTTGTGTGTTGCATTGTACATGAGTGTGACCACTGAGAATATCTACCTTATAACCCTCGAAAAGGTCGAGTAACTCGGCTACGCGTCCCAACTTGTAGTTCTCGTTATAGAAGTATGCCGGAGCATGCATGCAAACAAACAGATGAGCCCCTTTGGGGACGTACTGCAGATAGCTCTTCACCCAATTGAGCTGCTGATCATTGAGCCCCACTTCATACTTCTTGTTTCCTTTATAAAGGATATTGTCCAAAACGATATAATAGTCTTTTCCAGCATTGAACGCATAGTAAGTGGGTCCAAAGAAATGCCGATAAAGATGTGCACTGGTATCATCGTCGCTCACCTCCTTGTCGTGGTCGTGGTTGCCGATAACCGGATAGATGGGAATTTGGATCTTTGCTATCTCTTGCTTGATGTGGGGAAACATTTCCAGGTTATCCCATAAGATGTCGCCCAAGAAGATGGCGAAAGCAGGAATATTCTGGCTCATATATTCAAAGCCCACTTGCTTGAGGTCGGGGAAAGCTTCCGTTTCAAGCCGATGGAATGCGTTCTCTCCGCGCGGTTGTGTATCGGCTGCTGCCATCATGGCGTATTTGCCTCCTACTGTTCCCCAGCGATGGAGCTGGAAATCGTGGCTGTTCTCGTTCAGAGTCTTATAGAAGACGGGAGTACCCCCGTTGCAAGGAGCCATATAGCCTGAAGGTGTCACTACATAGATAAAGTGGGCCTTCTCATCAGCATCAATCATATAGCTTCCGTCTTCACTGGTAAGAGCGAATGCGGTGCCATCGGTTACTACAACTTTGGCCAGCCCCTTGCCGTCGGCCATGACTTTGCCTTTAATCTCTTTAGCTTCTGCCCCTATTGCCATAAGCAGCAATGCGGCGTAAAAAATGTTCTTTTTGTTCATTGCTTTTCTCTTTCAATTATTTGTTGTTTGAATTGAGAGCAAAAATAGGTGAGTGAAATTACTTCGTCGTTTCTATGGGGTTACGTTCAAGTTACATATGTCGGGCTCTCATCCGGTGTCATATCAAAATCACAGAAGTGACACAAGTCTGTAATACAGCATCCATTCTTTTGCAGCCGAAATTAAAATCATCATAGAAACTAATGAAAACAAGAATGATTAAATCCTTTGTGTGTGTATGTGGGCTGCTTGTTTCGTTGAATGTAGTCGCAGCTTCACTGAAACCCGTCAAAGGTAAAGTGGTGGACCGGTTCAATAATCCACTTCCCGGTGCTACAATTCAAGTGACCCATTCTCCCGAGAAAACCATTACCGATGTGGACGGCAACTTCAATTTTGAAACCATCGAAGACGCGGAACTCATCGTATCCTACATCGGCTTCCGTACCCTCAAGCTGAAGACTGCAGGGGAGAACTTCATTCATGTGGTACTGGATGAAGACTCACAATTGCTTAACGACGTGGTAGTGGTAGGTTATAGCACTAACAAGAAGGTTAATCTGTCAGGCTCGGTTTCTTCGCTTAACAGCGAGAAGCTTGCAAGCCGTCGAGTATCAAACGTATCTTCGGCTCTGCAAGGCATGGCTGCAGGTGTAACTGTCACTACACAGAGCGGTGAGCCAGGCGGCAATGGCGGTCATATACGTATACGTGGTATCGGAACCTTCGGTGGTGATAGTGCCGCCCCGTTGGTGTTGGTCGATGGCGTAGAAGGAACCATAGATGAAGTGGATCCTAACATCATCGAGTCAGTGTCCGTCTTGAAAGATGCTGCATCTGCATCCATCTATGGCTCACGTGCTGCCAATGGTGTCATTCTGGTGACTACCAAACGGGGTGGCAGTCAAGACAAGTTCAGCATATCCTATAAAGGATATTTTGGACTCCAAGGCGCAACGATGCTTCCTCAAAAAGTGGATGCATTGGAATATATGCAATTGGAAAATGTGGCAGCAGGTAACGACGGATCCGACCTGCCCTATAGTGATGAATATATAAGGGAATATGTGGCTGGCATGGCTACTGACCCGGACATCTATCCTAATACAGACTGGCAGGACTTGATTCTTACAGAAAACGGATTCAACCATGGGCATACGCTTACTCTGACTTCTTCATCAGAACGTATCAAGACACTTACTTCTATAGGGTATCTGGACCAGACGGGTATAGTGGTCAATTCCTCTTACCGTAAAATCTCTGTACGCAACAATATGGACATCAAGCTTAGCGACCGTCTGGACATGAAGTTTGACATACAAGTAAGCAATGCCAATAAAAATAGTTCTCCCTACGAAGGACATGCCTTCAATTATATGAACACCCGAACCCCGAACATTGTCAATCAATTTACTACTGGTCTTTATAATGGGGCAAATGGTCTGATGGGCAATAACCCCGTGCTGTTGTTGCGTGAAGGCGGTATTGTGAAAAACAATGTTATCCGTGCTACCATGGCGATGGCTCTGACCTATAAGATTCTCGATGGATGGAATGTGTCAGTTCAAGCCACTCCACGTTATATCACCAAGAATAACCATAACTATAAGAATTCTGTCACCACGTATGGTGACCCGGAAGGTACTACCAGCTTCAAGAGCGGCGAAACCTACAACTCGCTTACAGAATCGGCCTATCGTTACTTCTACTGGAACACACAGGCACTGACCAACTATGAGAAACAGCTGGATGACCACTACTTCAAAGTAATGGCAGGTATGGAGTGTCAGACCTATACAGAAAAGACTCTTTCTGCCTATCGTCAAGTATTCAACTTCCCTCAATATGACCAAATTGATGCCGGTAACATTGAGAACATGAACAATGGAGGAGGGGAGTACCAATGGGCCATCAACTCCTTCTTTGGCCGCTTGAATTACAACTACAAGGAACGCTACCTTGTGGAGGCCAATATCCGTACCGACGGTTCTTCCAGATTTGCAGAGGGTAACCGATATGGCGTGTTCCCTTCATTCTCTGCAGCATGGCGCATCAGCGAGGAACCCTTTATGGAATCTATACGCGATAGAGTGGATAATCTGAAATTACGTGCCTCTTGGGGCAAACTGGGCAACCAGAATATCGGAAGTTCCTATTATCCCACTACTCAGCAACTCTCTACGGGCTCTATATCTATGGGAGGTAATCTTTACACGACCTCTGCTGTTACCTCGCTCTCCAATAGGGACCTTACATGGGAGACTTCTACCATGACTGACTTAGGCATAGATCTTTCACTGTTCGGCTGTATCAACATCACTGCCGACTGGTATAGGAAGATAACGGATGGTATCCTGATGAAGCTGGACATCCCCAACCACATTGGTATGGGTGCTCCCTTCCAGAATGCCGGCAAGGTAAGAAACCAGGGATGGGAGCTAAGCGTAGGCTACAGCAAGAAGCTGACGAGGGACTTTTCGCTGGATGCCGCCCTTACGCTGAGCGACGTGAAAAACACCATCACCGACATGCGGGGCACAAGCAGCACAAGCGGTGATATTCGTAACCAAGAGGGGTCTTCCATTAACTCCATTTACGGATTGATATGCGACGGTTTCATCAATTCACAAGAAGAAGCGGACGAAATCAATGCCAACTGTCCCCAATTCGGTACAACCGTATATCCCGGTGACCTGAAATACCGGAATGTCAGCGGAGACAACAAAATTACTACAGATGACAAGACGATTATCGGAAGTACAGTTCCACGCTATAGTTATAGCTTTAATTTAGGAGTGGGATACAAAGGAATTCGTCTTTCGGCTTTCTTGCAAGGAGTTGGCAAGGCCGACGGTTATCTCAATTCCTACTACGTGATGCCTTGCTATCAGGGAGGAACCTACCGCAAGGAACACCTTGACTATTGGACGGAGCAGAATCATGATGCATCCACGCCTCGCCTCTCTTATAAGAGCAGTAACAACACCTATACATCATCTTTCTGGATGAAGAGTGCCGCTTACCTGCGTCTGAAGAACCTGCAGCTGGGTTACGACCTGCCCTCCAAATGGATGAAAGCCATCGGACTGAAGTCTGCCTACATTTATGCCAATGCTGAGAATCTCTTGACTTTTACTGACTTTTGGGATGGCTATGACCCCGAAGTCAACTATAATGCATCAGCAACAGATGGGGTATCTCTGGGTGCGGCAAACAATTATCCCCAGACGAAAGCCTTCACTTTTGGCGTTGACATCAAATTCTGATTAGCCGGAATAGGGAAACCGTCTGTATTCAAGAAGACATAAAAAGAAAAAATGATATGAAACGAAACAATATTTATACAGCACTCCTTTCGCTGTCTCTATTAGGTCTCGGTGCTTGTTCACTCGACCTTGAACCACTCACTTCACCGTCTTCTGCCTCTTATCCTTCGAGTATGGAAGAGGCGAATTTCGGTTTGAACGCTGTTTACTCATCTCTGACAGCTTATAGTGCCAGCACCACCACCTGGTGGAAGGTGACAGACAATATTACCGATATTGGTGCTACACGTGTCAACACGGCTATGTATACGGAATTAATCACCTCCGGAGCTTCTGCTGAAAACGCGGTGGCAAACAAGCTTTATAATTGCGTGTATAAGACCGTGGCACGTATCAACCAGCTTCTCGATGCGCTGGATAATCTGCGTGGCACAGCCTCTGATACGGATATAGAGAGTATACGGGCAGAGCTGCTGTGCATACGGGCATTCTGTTATGATCAAGCTTGCCAGCACTATGGAGACTTGCCGTATGTGGTCCACACAGCGGGTATAAATGACAGCCAGACCCCACGTACACCGAGAGAGACCATTGTAGAGAATCTGCTTTCGGATCTTAGCGACGAGTGTTTGGCTAACCTTCCACTCCGCCATAAAGCAGAAAGCTATGGCAGTGCACGCATCGGACGGGTAGCAGCGTATGCGTTACGTGCCCGTATTGCCTTGAATTGGAAAAAGTATGACTTGGCTGCCAGTTCGGCCAAACAAGCCTTGAATTTGGCTAAGGAGGCAGGCTTTGAATTGGAATCCATCAATACACAGTATTGTGGAGAAAGTCATGAGGCAGGAGAGCCAACCGGTCAGACGGCTCTGTTTGGTTATGACGGTGAGGCAAGCAATGAGTGGCTCTGGTCCGTGCAGTATGATGCGGTAATATCCAGTAATAAAACCAAGGAGGCATATTACATGGCTCCACGTACACTGGGAGGATGCGCCTATTTTGGTCCTACACAAACATTTGTTGATATGTTTCAATGCAAGGATGGCAAATCGATTACGGAATCTTCTCTGTATGACTGGCAGAACCCTTGGCAAAACCGGGACCCTCGTCTGGATCTTTTCTGTTTGCGACCTGGTTCACGCATATTCAATCTAGAATTCCAGACTTCCACTACCAGTAAAAAGATTCACGACTATAGCACGGGCAAGGACGTGACAAACATGGAGTCACAGGGAACCAAGGGCGTATACGGTGCCAATGGCACTAAAGGTCCTGCTGGATATCTCTGGAGGAAATATTTGGATATAGCCGAGTTGGAAAGAGCTGCAATCTCCAACCATGAAACCAGTGATCTTAATTGCGGCTTGATGCGTTTAGCAGAGGTTTATCTAATAGAGGCAGAAGCCAATATTGAAATGGCTGATGGCAATCTGGAGTTAGCACGAACGGACATCAATATAATTCGTAATCGTGTAGGAATGCCCGATGTGGTAGTTACTTCGCAGAGCGGACTCCGAAAGGCATTACGTTACGAACGTACTGTTGAACTTTGTAATGAAGGTTTTCGTTGGTTTGATCTCCGTCGTTGGGGTATGGCTTCTACAGTGATGACAGGTAAGATTTATGCTCCCAATCAAAAAGGGCTTATGTCCAATGCCAAGCCTTCATTTGATGACAACTGGCATCCGGCATATTCAGAAGGTAGTTCTTGGGATGGGAAAGCACTGAATCTCCGTGTGTATAACACGATGAAGTATATCAAAGGAAAGGATGAACTTTGGCCGCTTCCCCAAAGTGAGATTGATACAAACAGTGCCATTATAGAAAACAATCCAGGATACTAATCGTGTAAGGTTATTGGTATCTGACGGAAAGGATTTGTTTTTCAAGATATAATAAAAGAGCCGGAATGTGCGAATCATTCCGGCTCTTTTATGAAAGGTTTCGGTTATTGTTGTTAGGAATAAGATTTCTTACTTTAAGAGAGAGTTTGTCAATTACATGTTAGGGTTGTCCATGATTACTGTCATCTCGGGAACCAGTATGTATTCGCTTTTCTTGTTGTTCCATTTATAGTACGTGGTAGTCATCGTCTTGCCTTGGTATGCATAGCGGATGCACATGTCCTTGCCCCATGTATTCTTGGTGCTGTTCCATTTCAGGGCTTCGCTTTCCGTCATGCGGTTCTGGTCGTCGTACTTATAATTGTACTTCATATAGTTGGCAAGCGTGTTTCCGTCCATCTTGTATACGGTCTCTGCCACCTTCATGCCGTTTACTTCTTCCGAATTGTAAATGAGGTTGCTCTTATTGTCGGATGAGGCATTTAATCCGCAAACTAAGAGAAGTGCTGAAACAATCACTGTTTTTAAAGATACTTTTGCTTTCATGGTTTTATGTCTTTTTTAGTTTAACTTTCTATTTTCTATCAATATGTCATTGATTTCGCTGCAAAGGTACGTATTAAATTGACATAAATATAAATATCAGATTAAATTTTATCAATATGTCAGTAGTGAGGGTTTCGGTATGCTTTCCTTTTGGCAAGATTGGTGAATAAAAAATATCCGGCAGCGAGGTTGCCGGATATTCTGATGAGCAAACTGTATTTGGAAAGGATTGCTTCTGTTGCTTTCTGATTGTAAGTTAAATAAAGTTATTGGGCTGTTTAGTGTGCCTGCAACCAGTTGTTTCCCCACCCACAATCGGCTTTCAGGGGTACGTGCATGCGATATGCCTGCTCCATCTCTTCGATTACGATTTTCTGTACAAGCTCTTTTTCTGCCTCTGGAACGCTGAAATTTAGTTCGTCATGGACCTGTAAAATCATCTTTGCTTTCAGATTGTAAGCTTGGAAGCGCTGATAGATGTGTGCCATGGCTACTTTTATGATGTCGGCGGCACTTCCCTGGATGGGAGCGTTGATGGCATTCCGTTCGGCATAGCCCCGTACCACCCCGTTTCTTGAGTTGATGTCCGGCAGGAAGCGCTTGCGGTGGAAGATGGTTTCCACATAGCCGTTCTCGCGTGCCACCTGGATGCTTTTGTCCATATACTCCTTCACTTGTGGGTAGGTTTCAAAGTAGCCGTCTATCAGCTCTTTGGCTTCCTGGCGAGAAACGCCCATGCGTTCGGCAAGCCCGAAGACGGAGATGCCGTAGATGATGCCGAAGTTTGCCGTTTTTGCCTTGCGGCGCATGTCGGCGGTTACGTCGTTTATATCTATTTTATATATCTTGGCAGCGGTGGCGGCGTGGATGTCGTGTCCGCTGAGGAAGGCGTCTATCATGTTCTTATCTTCGCTGAGGTGTGCCATGATGCGCAGCTCTATCTGCGAGTAGTCGGCAGAGAAGAACTCGCAGCCGGTGTCGGGGATGAACGCCTTGCGGATTTCCTTTCCGTCTTCGTCGCGGATGGGGATGTTCTGCAGGTTGGGATTGCTGGAGCTGAGGCGTCCGGTAGCGGTTACCGCCTGGTTGAAGGAGGTGTGTATGCGGCCCGTACGTGGGTTGATGAGCTGGGGCAGGGCATCTATATAGGTGCTCAGCAGTTTCTTCAGTCCGCGGTATTCCAGTATCTTCCCGATGATGTCGTGCTTGCTGCGGTAGCTTTGCAGCACCTCTTCGGAGGTGACGTATTGTCCGGTCTTGGTCTTTTTCGCTTTCTCCACGATTTTCAGCTTGTCGAAGAGCACTTCGCCTACCTGCTTGGCGGAGCTGATATTGAATGTCTCGCCAGCCATCTCGTAGATTTCCTTCTCAATCTCCTGCAGACGGACGGTGAAGTGTTGGGACGATTGCTTCAAGGCTTCCGTGTCGAGCAGCACTCCGTTGCTCTCTATATTGACAAGTACGGGGACGAGCGGCATCTCTATTTCGTAGAACAGATGTTCGGCACCTTGCTTCTTCAGTTCCTTTTCCAGCACGTTTTTCAGTTTGAGGGTGACGTCCGCATCCTCGCAGGCATAACGGTAGACATCTTCGGGTGAAAGGTCGCGCATGTTCTTTTGGTTTTTGCCCCGCGCTCCAATTAGCTCATCGATGTGGATGGTCTGGTAGTGCAGGTAGATTTCCGCCAGATAGTCCATGTTGTGTCGCAGTTCGGGTTGAAGCACGTAGTGGGCAAGCATGGTGTCGAAAAGTTTGCCCTTCACCTGGACGCCGTAATTTTGGAGGATAATCATATCGTACTTGATATTTTGTCCCACCTTCATGGATTTCTCGTTTTCGAAGAGGGGGCGGAATTCGTTTACAATTTTTAAGACTTCCTCTCGTTCGGCGGGAACGGGTACGTAGTATGCACGGTTTTCGGCATCGCTGAAGCTCATTCCTACAAGTTCGGCGTCCATTGGCTCGGTTCCGGTAGTCTCGGTATCTATTGAGAGAATTTCGCTTGTAAGTAACTTTTGAATAATTTCTGCTCTTTTGTCTTCTGTATCAATGAGTTGGTAGTCTACATCGAGCATTTCTAACCGCGTCAGGTTTGAATTTTCAGAAACGCCCGTCCCCTCGCCCGCAAAATTTGCAAACAAATCGCCTTGAATCGGGGCGCTGTTTTCGGGAGTGGAGGTTTGCGGCTGGGCAAACAGAGTCCCGGCAAAGAGGTCGGGTACCGGAGAGGTTGGAGTAGGGGAGGACGAATTGCCGCTTCCCTTTTTGAGTACCCGATCGATGAGTGTGCGGAATTCCAACTCCTCGAAAATCTTGCGGAGTTCCTCTTCGTTCGGTTCTTCGCGGACGAGCGAATCCATGTCGAGCTGAATGGGAACATCTGTTTTGATGGTGGCAAGGAATTTGGAGAAGGTTATCATCTCGCGGTTGGTTTCCACTTTCGTTTTCAGTGCGCCTTTCAGCTGGTCGGTATGTTCCAGCAGGTTTTCGATACTGCCGAATTCGGCAATCAGTTTCTGTGCGGTCTTCTCGCCCACGCCCGGACAGCCGGGGATGTTGTCGGAAGCATCGCCCATCAGTCCCAGCATGTCGATGACCTGCTCGGTGGATTGTATGCTGAACTTCGTCTTTACCTCTTCCGTGCCCATAACCTCGAATCCGCCGGTATGCTTGGGGCGGTACATGAAGACGCGGTCTGATACCAGTTGGCCGTAGTCCTTGTCGGGAGTCATCATATAGGTGGTGATGCCCTGCCGTCCGGCTTCGGTGGCGAGCGTGCCTATCACGTCGTCGGCTTCGTAGCCGGATACTTCGAGGATGGGAATGCGGTAGGCGCGGATGATGTCCTTTATAATAGGTACGGAAAGGCGGATGGCCTCGGGTGTCTCCTCGCGCTGTGCCTTGTATTGCTCGTAGGCCTCGTGGCGGAAGGTGGGGCCCGACGGGTCGAAGGCTACTCCTATGTGTGTGGGATTCTCTTTTTTGAGCACTTCTTCCAGGGTGTTTACAAAGCCCAGAATGGCCGAAGTGTTGAATCCTTTTGAATTGATTCTCGGGTTCTTGATGAACGCGTAATAGGCTCGATATATCAGTGCATAGGCATCGAGCAAAAACAGTTTATCGATTGAATTCATACATTTAATCCTTTTTTTCATGGTAAAAGTACAAAAAAATACCGTATTAACCGTTTTATTACTATTTTTGTAGGCAAATAGCGATGCATGGACAACTCATCATTGATAAAATCTCCGATTTCTGAGGAATTGGAGGACTTCAAGAAGCTTTTTGAAAGTACTCTCTCCAGTTCCAACCTTTTGCTGAACAGCGTAATTGCGCATATCCGGCAGAAGAACGGGAAGATGATGCGCCCCATTCTGGTGCTTCTGGCTGCGAAGCTTTTTGGCAAGGTATGTCCTGCAACCCTGCATGCTGCGGTTGCGTTGGAACTTCTTCATAATGCCAGCCTTGTGCACGATGATGTAGTGGACGAAAGTACTGAACGCCGTGGACAACTCTCCGTTAATGCCATTTTCAATAATAAAGTAGCCGTACTGGCAGGCGATTATCTGCTTGCAACAGCGTTGGTGCAAGTGGGCATGACCCGTAACCATGACATTATCGACATCGTCTCCTGCCTGGGGCAGGATTTGGCAGATGGTGAACTTCTGCAGCTTTCCAACGTCAGCAATCTCCATTTCTCCGAGGAAGTCTATTTCGACGTTATCCGCAAGAAGACGGCCGTGCTCTTTGCAGCTTGTACGAAGGCGGGCGCTCTCTCGGTGGGAGCCAGCGATGAAAAGGCGGAATCTGCGCGTCTGTTCGGTGAATATATCGGGCTTTGTTTTCAGATAAAGGATGATATTTTCGATTACTCCGAGAGCAAGGAAATAGGCAAACCTACCGGAAATGATATGGTGGAGGGGAAGTTGACTCTACCTGCGCTTCATGTGCTCAATACCGTGAAGGATAAAACAGCGGAAGAAATTGCCGTAAAGATAAAGAATGGGGAGGCAACGCCTGGCGAAATAGTCCATTTAATCGAATTTACCAAGCAGAATGGTGGTATAGAGTATGCTTCGCAAGTG